>FWPV01005396.1_pt1 | contig 25641 bp, 19 predicted proteins | sample 2228371 | NCBI WGS metagenome assembly FWPV01 (sample SAMEA103939776, study PRJEB20133) | metagenome | reverse complement strand
TTGGTATTATTAGTTTGATGAAATCTTCTTCCCATATCGACTATAAAATATACCTTGATTCTCTTTCAATAGGTCTATTGGTAAATTATATTCTAGCTTACTAATTATAAGATTTTTTGATATTATCATTTCCAATTTGCTTACTTTCTCACTTATCACATGAAAACCAAATTAGAATCCTAACAATTGTTACATAATTTTTATTCTAATTCATTTTATTATTTATTCATTATCAATATAAAATAAATTAAAAATTTATACAATTTTTAATTTCCACCCCCTCAAACGCAGCATTTTCTGTACGAACTATGTCCATTAATGTGCATTTATGTTTTCTTTAACTTAAATTGCGTCTCGCATTTTTACTTTAAAAACTGAAATATGAGAAAATTCGTCACAGTTGTTCTGTGTGCATTGCTCAGCATTGCGCAGGTTTGGGCTCAGAACCGAACCATTACAGGTAAAGTAACAGACCAGAAAACAGGGCAAGCCCTTGTTGGTGTTACAGTATCTGCCAGCGGCACGAATGCTCTTACTGATGAGTCGGGTAATTACCGCATCAGTGTTGGAGCTACTGCTAAGTCTATCACCTTTATGTTTGTGGGTTATGACCGCATCGAATTACCGATCAGAGGTAATGTGGTGAATGCTACATTGAATCCTGAGACTAAGTCTCTGGAAGAAGTGGTAGTTACAGGTTATAGCCGTGAAAGAAAAACACAGTTTGCTGGTGCGGCTAGTGTTATTAGTGCTAAAGCTGTTGAAACTGTTCCAGTAGGTTCTTTCGATCAGGCTTTACAAGGACGCGCTCCTGGTATGCTAGTTAACTCTGGTTCTGGACAACCAGGTACCAGTCCTACCATCCGTATTCGTGGTGTACAATCCATTCAAGGTGCCGGTGCTCAGCCACTATACATCATTGATGGAGTACCTACTAATGAATCTGATTTCGCCACATTAAACCCTAATGATTTTGAATCATTAACAGTGTTGAAAGATGCTAGTGCTGCGGCTTTATATGGTGCTCGTGGTGGTACTGGTGTTATCGTAATTACAACAAAAAGAGGTAAAGCTGGGGCTACTAATTTCCAGTATCGTACACAGGTTGGTTTTACTCAACGTCCAAGTTTCGAGCGTTTGAATCTGATGAATACCCGTGAGATGCTTTCTTATGAAGAAAGAGCAAGAATCACAGGTACTCCAGGTTGGACTTATTCTGCTCTGAACCCGGTGAACTTGGGTGGTATTAGTGATGCTCGTGAAAAGCAGATCCTTGATAGTATTTCTGCTATTGATATTGATTTTGCAGAAATTATGTATCGTCAAGGGTTAAGCCAGTCTCATGAATTGAATATGTCTGGTGGTAATGAGAAAACTCGCTTTTATTTATCAGGATCTTATTTTGATCAAGAAGGTATTGATTTGGGTTCTAGCCTTAAAAGATATACCACTCGTTTCAACGTAGATCATACCAATAATAAACTCACAGTAGGTTTAAACTCTACCATTGGATACTCTATAGGAAGATATTCTGAGGGTGAGCAATTGGGAAATAGCCCATTGAATCCATTCCAAATGACTTACCGTGCAAAAACGTATGAGAATCCATTCAATCCTGATGGAACTCTTCGCTTTGGCGCAAGTACATCTTTGAACCTTCGTCAGGTGGCTAACTTATTAGAGCGTATTCAAAATGCTCAATTGACAAGAAGACAAATCAAAATCAACGCTGGTTTAAATCTTGCTTATAAGATCTTGCCTTCTTTGACTTTCAAAAATGTTTTCGGTATTGATGTGTCCAGTGATCAATCATCACGTTACATCAATCCAAACTCATTTGTTGGCTCATTACAACAATTCCAGTCCGATCTAGCTTCAGAAGGTCAGAGAACTATTTCTCAATTCATTAATACAACTAGCTTGGTGTATTCTAAGCGTTTTGCATCTATTCATGAAGTTGAGGCGGGTGCTTACTTTGAAGCTGTTCGTGGATACAACAAAACACTTGGTTTCACTTTGTTTAACTTAGATCCAAGACTGTCTGAAACAGGTCAAGGTGCAGGTCCATTACCAGTTGGTGCCGGACAAGCTACTTATCCGCAAAATGCTTCTTCAGCTAAGAGCCAGTTTGGTATCAGATCTTTCTTTGGAACACTGCGTTATACTTATGATAATAAGTACACACTTACTGGTAACGTTCGTCGTGATGGTACTTCTCGAATCATTAGCCCTGATAACCGCGAGATCACAACTTGGTCTGCTGGTGCTATCTGGAATGCATTACAAGAGAAGTTCTTGGCGAATCAAAAACTATTTACCGATTTAAAAGTGCGTGTTAGTTATGGAATTGTTCCAAACATTGGATCAATTCCTACTGCAGGTTATGGTAATGGTGTTTCATTTGGTGGTATTACTAACTATCAAGGTCCTCAACAGCCTGTATTTGGTACAATTACTTATGCTGGTTCTACTATCACAGGTCAGGCACCAACTAGTCCAGGTAACCCTAATTTGAAAATTGAGACTATTCGTAAGTGGAACTTTGGTGTGGAATTTGCTGTTTGGCAGAACCGTGCTAGATTCACTGTTGATTATTATAGAAACCGTACCGTAGACCTTTTTGTAAACCAGCCATTGTCTGCAACAACTGGTTTTGGAACTCTTGCTATCAATGCAGGTGTGATGTCTAATAAAGGTTTTGAATTTACAGCTAACGTAGATGTAATCAAGCAGAAAGATTTCAATTTGAATATCTCAGCTAACCATTCTATCAATAATAATACTATTGAAGACTTAGGATTGGTAAATGAATATTTATTAGGAACTTTCTTGATTAAGAAAGGCCTTCCTTATGGTTCTCACTTTACTTACAACTACTTAGGAGTGGATCCAACAAATGGACGTCCTATCTATGAAACTTTAGATGGTAAAACAACCAATAGCCTTGCAGGTGCTGGACAATTTGCAAAATTCGGAACCTTCTTGCCTAAACATCAGGGTGGTTTGAACTTGGAGATTCGTTATAAAGCCATTACTGTATCAGCATTATTCTCTTATCAGTTTGATGTTATTCGTTACAATAACATTCGCAGCTGGATCACAAGAGGTATTCCTGGTTACCAAGCGGCAGTTAGAGGCTCTCGTGAGTTGTTGACTGGTCAGTGGACTAAACCTGGAGATGTTACAAGAATTCAAGCGTCTACCTTCGATAGAGGATTTACATCAGATGATTTGGAAGATGCTAAGTTCTTGCGTTTCCGTAACCTGAATGTATCTTATCAGATCCCTGCTATCAAATTGGGTAATGGAACTAATCTGATTAAAGGCGCTCGTTTCTATGTTCAGGCACAGAACTTGGCAGTATGGAGCCCATGGAGAGGTCTGGATCCTGAAGATGATAACAACATCAGCTTGAACGAATATCCAAATCCTAAAATGTTCGTTGCAGGTTTAGATATTAACTTCTAATCCAACTGATATTGGTTTTCATATTTAGAATTTCAAAAACAATCATGATGAAAAAAATTAAAATATTAATTCTCTCTTCTGCGCTGGTAACCTTGTTTTCCTGCCAGAAATTGTTAGAGATCAAGGAAACAGATTTTATCGGCGGTGATGTAGCCCTTAAGACTGTTCTGAACAATGAACAAGGCGTAATTGGTGCTTATGCAGCAATGAACGTTGAGATGGGTATTTTGCTGAACGCCGTTTTTGCTGATGAAGTTGTAACAGCAGATTTTTATAATGCTGCAACTGTTCATGAATGGCAATATGGTACCCAGGATGTATCTATCCGTGATCAATACACTGCGATAACACTGTATTACAGAATCATTGACAGGGTAAACCGTGTATTACAGGCTTTGCCAAACGCAACAGCAGCTAATGCTACACAAGAAGCCCTTCGTTCACGTGTTCGTGGAGAGGCGCTGTTCTTGCGTGCGTTCTGTCATTTCGAATTGTATCGTTATTACAGCAATAGCTCTGTTGGAACTGATTTAGCTATGGCTTATATGGAGGTTCCATCCCTTCAGCCTACAGCTCGTATTACAGTAGCACCTTATTTCCAAAAGTTGAAAGCTGATCTTGCAGCGGCTAAACCATTACTGCCTGCATATTCTGCTACCAGTGATATCTATCGTGCTACAAATATGGCTGCAACTGCGTTACAAGCACGAGTTGCTCTTTACCTAAAAGAGTGGAATGATGCCATTACATTTAGTACGGAGTATATCAATGCAATTCCTCTGGCTTCTCGCGCCAATTTCCCAGGAATTTGGACTGATGCTAACAGAAGTGAGCTAGCATTCAAATTAAGCCGTACTGCTTCCAATGGAGGAAGAATTGGTTCATTATTCCGTGGTACTTCAGCAAATGCAAGCAATATCGGAGGTATTACTTGGACTGTTTCTCAGAAATTGTGGGATTCATACGATCAAACAAATGACATACGTTTTTCGTCTTACTACAAAAATGAGCCATTATTGGCTGGCGGATCTCGTAAATACACTCGTTTGATCAAGAAGTATGAAGGAACTGCTTATGGTACTCCTAACGAGAACGTAGCGGATGCTAAAGTATTCCGTACCGGTGAAATGTATCTGATTCGTGCTGAAGCACGTGCAGAGAACAATGACCTGGTAGGTGCTGCTGCAGATTTGAACGCTTTGCGTACAGCACGCATTAATGGCTATACTCCCGTAGTTCTTGCTTCTAAGGATGCAGCCATTACTGCAATTGTGGACGAGCGTTTCAAAGAGCTGCCATATGAAGGTCATCGTTTCTTTGATTTGAAAAGAAGAAACTTGCCTGTAGTTCGTATAACTGCTGATTTGCCAAATCCTGCGGCGCAATCAACTCTACCTGCAGGTAACTTCCGTTTCTTGTTACCAATCCCAAGTACAGAAATTCAAGCAAATCCTTTGATGCAACAGAATCCGGGATACGCTAACTAATCAATTAATATTGATTGATATAAAAGAGGTCAGCTCATTTGAGCTGACCTCTTTGTTTGTAATGAATTGTATTAGTGATCCGTCCTATCTTTTTACAATCATCTCTAGCTATGCGCTAATAAAAAAGCCCGTGAATGAAAGTTCACGGGCTTTATATTGATGTTGTGTGTTGATTATTGAATCACTTCAGCTAATTTCTTCTCTAAAGCTTCTCCTCTCAAATCTGTTGCAATGATCTTACCGGTTGGGTCAAGCAAAACATTGAATGGAATTCCTTCAATTTTATACATCGGTACTACGACACTTTCCCAATATTTTAAATCACTAATGTGCTTCCAGGTCAGATTATCCTTCTTAATGGCTTCTAACCATGCTTCTTTATCCTGATCCAATGAAACACCCAAAATGGTGAAATTCTTATCCTTAAATTTATTGTAAGCAGCTACTACATTTGGATTTTCTTTTCTGCATGGCATACACCAACTCGCCCAAAAATCAACCAACACATATTTACCTTTTAAACTGCTCAATGAAAACAGCTTTCCTTCCGTATCAGGCAAACTGATTTCAGGGGCAGGTTGATTCAATAAACTGTTGGAAGGTGGTGCCTGTGTACTAACCGCCATCAAACTCTTGATCTTCGCTAATCCGCTATGTTCTTTGAACTTATCTGCAGATGCATCAGCCAATGCTTTTAACTCTTCGGGTTGCATGGTGCGAGAACCCATTCCCATCGCATAATAACGAGCTGCCGGACTCTCAGACTTGTTGACGAAATCAGTGATCAATTTGTTGATGTCTTTAAGCTGGATATCACGTTTGGCTCTTTCTACTGTAATTAAACTATCATTCCCTGTCTGTTGTAAACTATCCAATGAAGAGAACGTGAGATATAAAACAGAGTCCTTTACACGAAAGTCTTCAAAGAGTTGGTGCAGACTTTCACTGGCATCAGAGCCTTCAATAGTATAAGCTCTGTAATCATTAACGTCTAAGTTGACACGAATACTTTTACCATCATTGACCAATAAAACATCCGGTCCATTTTCAATCACCAATCTGTACAATGACTCTTCTTTACCAACAGCTCTTAATTCAAAGTTGCCATTGTCTTTCAAAGTGGTTGAATCGAGAATGACCGGTTGTTCTCCACCATAGGGCAATTCCTGTAAAAATATTTTTTTAGATGGGGCATTGGTGATCTTACCACTCACGGTAAATGCACCATACTTTTTTTCCTGACAACTGCTCAGTAATGCCAGCGCAGCTGCGATGTATACCAATGGTTTCATGTATCTATTTTTATTGATTGAGTTTTTGTTCAAGTAATGCCGTTACCAATTTGGGGTCAGCTTGCCCCTTACTTCTTTTCTTTACTTCCCCTACAAATAAACCGATCAATCCCTTTTTACCTTTTTTGTATTCAACTACTTTATCCGGCATGGCAGCAATTGCCTCATCGATCCATTTCTCTAGTATATCTCCATCATTTACCATGATTAGATTCATGGATGTGGCGATTTGTAAAGGGTCACCTCCATGTTCCGATAATACCGGTAATAACTTAGAAGACGCAATAGAGAAGTTAACCTTACCATCTTGTACTAATTCTATCAAAGCTGAAAGACCTGTGGGGCTCAATGTAAGGGCTGAGAAATCTTGTTGCTGTTCATTGAGGTATTGTCTGATAGGACCTAATATCCAGTTGGCAATGGCTTTATAATGAGTAGTGTGCTTAGCAACCGCCTCAAAATAGTTGGCGGTAGATAGGGAATCACAAATTTGTGTTGCATCATATTCATTCAATCCATATGAAGCTATTAATCTGGCTTGTAGTTCGGCGGGTAGTTCGGGCAAATTTTGCTGAATCTCAGCAATAAAAGTATTCGTCAAATGAAAAGGAGCCAGATCAGGGTCTGGGAAATAGCGGTAGTCATTGGCTTCTTCTTTATCGCGAATAGCAAATGTGGTGTCATTATCAGCATCAAAACTTCTTGTCTGCTGTTTTACCTGTTCACCGTTTTCAAGTAACTGAATGATCCTTTCGATCTCAAATTCAATAGCTTTTTTAACGTTACGGATAGAGTTCAGATTTTTGACCTCTACTTTGGTTCCCAATGTTGTGGTTCCTCTTAAACGAACGGAAATATTGGCATCACATCTTAAACTGCCTTCTTCCATGTTTCCATCACAAATCCCTAACCATTGAACCAACTTACGAATCTCTGTTACATAGTGCCAGGCTTCTTCAGCACTGTGCATGTCTGGCTCTGTAACAATTTCAATAAGAGGGGTGCCGGCTCTGTTGAGATCGATGCAGGTATTGTCTTCATCCAGATCATGGATACTTTTACCCGCATCTTCTTCCAAATGTATTCTGTTCAGTTGTACATCTTTTCTGCCTGAAGAAGTATGAATGGTTACAAAACCACCTTTACAAATTGGAGTCGTATGTTGAGATATCTGATATCCTTTTGGAAGATCGGGGTAGAAATAATTCTTTCTGGCGAAATAATTAACCTGTTCGATTTCACAATGACATGCCAACCCCATTTTGATGGCATATTCTACTGCCTTTTTATTGGTCTTTGGGAGTGTTCCGGGATGTCCTAATGTAATAGGACTTACTTGTGTATTGGGTGCTGCGCCATATTGGGTGCTATCTCCGCAAAACAGTTTACTTTTTGTGGAGAGTTGAGCATGGACTTCCAATCCAATAACAGGTTCATATTTATCCAAAAGCGACATGAGCAGCAAAAATACTGCTCATTGGTCAGCTTATGTAGCTTTAAAAGGGTTTTATGAGATAATTATAAGGAAAGGATTTTTTTCAGATCAGTTTCTGAAACGGTCAGCAAATTCACAGCGGGTAATCTTCTCGTCAGTTCTTTCCAATTTTTATCCTGCGCGTAGATCTTTTTTAACATGGGAATGGCCTTGTCTACCTCTTTGTTATTTGCCAGTGTGATCGCAGTCCAGAATTGCATTTCCAGATTATCAGGGAATAATTGCATGGCAGCTTTGTATTCTGCCATGGCTTTTGTCATGTCCTTTTTCTCTACAGCCAGGTCACCTTCATTCATGTGTTGATAGGCGAGGTGAACCGTATAAATTCTGCGTAATTCCTTTAAAGGTTCTTTTGCATCATCTACACGGATATCAACTGTTTTATTGTTCCATAGTTCTGTGATCTTTCCCGGAACCACAATAATTGCTGCAGCCTGCATTCCTCGGATATCACCTCCGGCTTTTTGCGCTGCTTCAAGTGCTAGTAATACCCTTTCTGCTAGTGGTTTACCTTTACTTTTTTCGAAGGCTTCAGACATGAATTCATCTACCTGATCACCCAACATCATATTGCTTTGCACGCTGTAATTTGTTCCCTTAATATGACTTGCTACTTGTATACAATTTTTACCGGTATGTGTTGCTACATTTCCCTTTGCATCAATAATGGATACTTGTCTAACATCTCTACCCGGATCATCAGCCACTAATTTATCGAGCACCTGTTGCGCTGATACACCTGTTTTTAGTAATGCTAATGCTTTTGGACCATACGATTTATCTACAAATGATTGTGTGGCAACGGCTCCTACACCTGCTTCCGCCCATGGAACAGAAGTACCTACGCTGAACCAGTGGCTTTGTACACCTACTGCCATTTCTCCGGTTTGTTCATCTCTCGCAACGATGGAGTAGGTATGAACCAAAGGCTCTTTAGCTCGGTATACCTGTGCAAAGTTTTGAATACTGAGACATACAAAAGCGATCAGTGAAAGAATTCTCATAAAGTTGTTTTTTTAAATATACAAATAAAAAAACCGCGACAACTCTTACAAGAGTAAGGTGACGCGGTCTTATGATGCACATGAGAAAACTTATAACATTACTTGTGAACCGATGGTTCAGAGATCTGCTGTTTTTAATTTTTTTGGAATTTTAATTTCTAATGTTTGTGATTTGCCGGAGCGCATAATACCGGCTTTGATCAAGTCACCCTCTTTCAAATCCTTCAATGCAGCTTTTATTTCATCAACAGATGTAATTGATTTACCGTTGATACTGGTAATAATATCTTTTTCCTGAAGACCCGCTTTTTGAGCCGGTGTTTCATCTTCTACCTCGGTTACTTTAACTCCTTTACTGTCTTCTGTATCTTGAATTTCAATTCCCAATTTTGGTTTGCGAGAATAATCCATGTTTAACTTCTCTAGCCCTCTTAAATTAGGCATCATGAAATTAAAACCTCTCCCGGGTCGGTCGTCAAAATTAAAATCCAGATCCATTTCCATGGTTTTACCAAGTAGCGCTGTAGCTATTTTTTGTTGTCCATCACGTAGGTAGGTAATAGTTACTTTATCTTCTGGTTTGAATTTGCGGATGGTTTCAAACAGGTCTTCACTGTCTGAGATCGTTTCATCATTTACTTGGGTGATGATATCGTCTTTTTGAAGCCCAGCTTTTGCGGCTGCACTTTCTTTTGTTATAGAAGTGATTTTAGCACCTTTGTCATTTTTTTCACTCATCACACCTAGAAAGGCGCGTGGAGTGCCCTCTGGTTTCCTGATCCTTATTTCATCCATATCAAAAAGTCTTTCACCATTATGTAGACCTCTAAGACGTATGGAAGGGGCAATTCTTAGGTTCATATCTCCCAGTTTCTCTTTTTCTTCAGGAGACATATCCTTCAAATTCTTACCGTTGACAATCACGTTTTCCCCGTCAACGATAATCGTTACTTTTTTACTTTTTTCTTTACTGTCTTCAGATTTGTCTTTCTGATCGGTTTGTGCAACAGCTGCAAGGCTTACAGCCATCAAAGCGAGTGTTATCCATTTGCGATACATAACCATGAAATTTTAGTGTACGAAATGTTTGGTAGTCAAATGTACAGTAAAATTTTATTTACGAAGGGTTTCGGAAATGTTAAATAAGGTTAATGAATTGGCTTATGGTCGATGGTCCATAGTCCATAGGAAAACCAATGTCATACCATGGACTATGGACCATCGACTATGGACTAAGAAAGTAGTGATTTCACCTTCTCCACCACCTGCGCCAAATTACTGGCGTCTTGTCCGCCGGCTGTAGCTAGAGTTTTTTGTCCGCCGCCGCCGCCTTTGATCAGTCCGGCAATATGTTCTTTGATAATTTTAGGTGCATCAAGTCCTTTTTCGTTGACCAGATTTTCTGATACCATCACAGCTACGTTGGCTTTGCCATCTGTATTAGCAGCGAGTACTACCAAATAAGTTGTGAGATCATTTTTCAGTTCAAAACAAAGTTTCTTGATTGCATCAGCACTACTCAATTCTGTTACTGCGCCAATAAACGAAACACCATTGATGGTTTCTGCTTTATTCAGTAATTCTTGTTTGAGAACTTGAATTTGCTTTGCTTCCAAACTTTCAACTTTCTTTTTTAACTCACTATTTTCTGCAAATAAACTCTCCACTGATTTGATGATCTCTTTCGGATTTTTCAATGCTTCACGCACTGCTGACAACTGATTGATTTGTTCATCGATATAAGCTTCAGCAGTAGCGCCACTCAATGCTTCAATACGTCTTACACCTGCGGCTACGGCTGATTCTGATTTAATTTTAAAAATTCCTAACTCACCTGTTGCACCCACATGTGTACCGCCACACAATTCAATAGAATAGGTAGGATCAATGATCACCACTCTTACCACATCTCCATACTTCTCTCCGAACAATGCCATCGCACCTAACTGTACCGCATCATCCTTCGACATTTCTTTGATGACTACAGAGATATTTTCTCTGATTTTTTGGTTGACGATCTTTTCAATTTGGGTGATCTCCTCATCTGTCACTTTTGCGAAGTGTGAAAAATCGAAACGCAATTGTGTATCATTCACCAAACTTCCTTTTTGTGCTACATGCGTTCCTAGTACTTGTCTTAATGCTGCATGTAATAAGTGGGTCGCACTATGGTGAATAGCAGTAGATTGTCTTCTGCTTGCATCAACTTTTGCAACCACAGCATTATCGATAGCAGCAGGTAATTGCTCACAAAAATGAATGATCAGGTTATTCTCTTTCTTGGTATCTATGATCGTGATCAGTTCACCACCAAAATCAAGCGTGCCTTGATCACCGGTTTGTCCACCACTTTCTGCATAAAAAGGAGTGTTTTCTAATACTAGTTGATAAGCTTCTTTTCCTTTAGCTTTTACTTTTCTATATCGTGTAACAACAGTGTTAGCTTCTAAAGCGGTATATCCTACAAAACTATTATTCGTGGTTTCTTTTAAAGTAATCCAGTCTTCGGTATCCACAGCAGTGGCAGCGCGACTTCTGTCTTTCTGTTGTTGCATTTCTGCTTCAAATCCTTTTTCATCCACTACGAGATCATTTTCTATAGCGATCAATCTCGTAAGGTCGATAGGAAAGCCATAAGTATCAAACAATTCAAAAGCTGCTTTACCCTGGATGGTTTTATTGGATGCTGTTTGGATGATATCATCAATTCTTTTCAATCCTTTATCAAGCGTGCGGAGGAATGCATCTTCTTCTTCTTTTACAACTTTACTCACAAAATCAAGTTGCTGATGTAATTCAGGAAACACATTTTCAAACTGCTGAGCGATCACAGGTACCAATTGATGTAACAAAGGTTGTTTGTAATCGAGATAAGAATAATAATAACGAACGGCTCTTCTTAAAATTCTTCTGATCACATATCCAGCTCCGGTATTAGATGGGAGTTGTCCATCAGCAATGGTGAATGAGATAGCGCGAATATGATCAGCCAATACACGAAATGCTATCGCTTCTTTGCTATCGCTTTGGTCATATTTCTTGCTAGTGATTTTTTCTACTGCAGCAATGGTTCCAGTAAAAACATCTGTATCATAATTACTCTGCTTTCCTTGGATTACACGTACAAGTCTTTCAAAACCCATTCCCGTATCCACATGTTTTTGTGGAAGCTCCACGAGTTTGCCATCTTTTTGGCGGTTGTACTGAATGAATACATTATTCCATATTTCAATTACTTGAGGGTGATCTTTATTGACTAACTCTTTACCAGGTGTTTTAGCTCTTTCCTCATCAGATCTACAGTCAACGTGTATTTCAGAGCAGGGACCACATGGACCGGTTTCGCCCATTTCCCAGAAATTATCCTTTTTGTTTCCGAAAATGATTCGGTCTTCAGGAACAATCTTTTTCCATTCTTTCAATGCGATCGAAGATGCGGGAATCCCTTCTGAAGGATCTCCTTCAAAAACGGTTACGTATAAACGGTCTTTATCTAATTTGTATACTTCGGTCAATAATTCCCAGCTCCAAGCAATCGCTTCTGCTTTGAAATAGTCACCAAAACTCCAGTTGCCCAGCATTTCAAACATCGTATGATGATAGGTGTCAACCCCCACTTCTTCCAAATCATTGTGTTTGCCACTTACACGCAAACACTTTTGAGTGTCTGCTATTCTAGGATAGGCAGCTTTTTTGTTGCCCAGAAAGTAATCTTTGAATTGGTTCATCCCTGCATTGGTGAACAGGAGGGTAGGGTCGTTTTTTACCACGATCGGTGCAGAGGGCACGATCTGGTGCTGTTTAGAGGCAAAAAAATCCAGAAACTTCTTTCTGATCTCGGCGCTGGTCATCATCTGGGTATATATTTTAAAAACAGTATTTTAGTCGATCAAAAGCTATCTTTGAGCGCTTTTAAAGGGCATCAAAGGTAAGGAATTGGCCTTTCTTAGAAAGCGGTAAGATTCACAAGGCTTTGACTTCAACCAGAGCAAAAAAACACTGAAAAAGACGATTTTGCCGTTTGAAGCGGCCTCCCCAGGATATGAAGAAGATCAAATACTATTACAATACCCATACACTCCGGTATGAGAAGCTGGAGACCCCCCTTAGGGTAAGGTTATTGCAATTATTTGGTTTTATTGCAGCCTCTATTGTTACTGGAATGATCATCTTCGCCATCGCTTTCCGTTATATCGATTCCCCGAAAGAGAAATTGTTGCGTCAACAAAATGAAGACCTGAAACAGAATTATGGTGTTTTGGAAGAAAGGATAAAGCAGTTGACTTTACAAATGGATGAGCTCGCTAACAGAGACAATGAAGTATATCGCTCCATTTTTGAATCAAAACCTATCCCTGATAGCGCCAGAATTCGTGAGATGGAGAAAAGAAAAGAAATTCAATTACTACAGGCCATGGGCTCTACAGAGCTGATCAAAAACATGACAATGCAATTGAATAATCTGTCTCTCCGAATGGCTTACCAACAGAAATCTTTTGATGAGATTACGCAGATGGTAAAGAACAAGGAGAAGTTTTTAGCTTCGATCCCTGCTATTCAGCCTATCAGTAATAAGAATCTGACACGTATTGCATCAGGCTATGGATATCGTATCGATCCTATTTACAAAGATAGAAGAGCGCATTTAGGAATGGATTTTACAGCGCCTCATGGTACACCTATTTATGCAACAGCTGATGGAGTGGTAACAGATGCCGGATTTAATACCGGGGGCCATGGGAATAGAGTAGTGATCAATCATGGCAATAGTTATGAGACTTTGTATGGGCATATGTACCGTATCAAGGCAAGGGTAGGACAACGTGTAAAAAGGGGTGAAGTGATAGGCTATGTTGGGAATACCGGAAAAAGCTCTGGGCCGCATTGTCATTATGAAGTACATCGCTATGGTAATCCTGTAAATCCCATTTACTACTTCTACAATGACCTTACTCCGGCACAATTCGATCGTTTGTTGAAGATCGCAGCTGCTAGTAACCAGAGCATGGATTAATACTGTTCATTCACGAAATAATTGCGATCAGTGAAAACAATCAGCAATCGCATTTGTAGTAAGAGTACAAAATCATCATCTTGGAACCTGCTGTAAGAAAATATCTACTGAGGATCGTCAATACCCTGTCGTTAGGACTTCTATGGCTGGCGTTGAACTCTACATTTGGGATCATGTATGATTTTGCCTTTATCCATGATACGGTGAAGCTGGGAAACATACTTTTTTACTGCTTTTTCTTGATCAGCCTTGGATTATACTTATGGTATATCATTCGCCTTTGGAGTAAGCCTTTGAATTTTGAAGAGTAACTTTTATTGGGATAAATCGTCATAAAAAAATAGCGATGGTGTTTTTCCATCGCTATTTTCTTATTTTCATTCCAGAAACAGTACTGAATGCCCTTAAAAAGAATATCCAAACAAATCATGATCATCGGTACACTGTTGATCTGGATGATCAAATTTCTGATCCGTCCATTTGTACATATTGATCCTACTTTCAAACCTCTCATTGGACTAGCTCCCAATTTGATCGGCTCTTTTCTACTTCCTTTTGGAGCCTGTTGGTTTTTTCAACGCTTTTTCAGACTGGAAAATGACAGAGACTTGAACATTACTTGTTGCTTTGGATTGCTATTGGTTGTTATCAATGAATACCTGCAACTCATACCTATTTTCGGAAGAACATTTGACTATTTAGATATTTTATCCTCAGTAATTGGAGTTTTCTTTGGTCACCTCAGTTTTCGTCGATTGATGGTACGTTATGCTGTGATTCCTCAGAAAACCAATCCTTAATTCTTCTGATCCTTTGTATCCAAGATTACCGGTGTATTTCCTTTACCCATCACAATCACTTTTGAGTTAGGAGATGTCACCAATCCTTTTAATACCTGTATTTGTTCATACTGCAATTGCTTATCTGTCAAACCGCTACTCATGATACGCTGATAGTCTGCAATACCTTGTGCTTCCACACGTTTTCTTTCGGCTTCTTGTTTTTCTTTTTGTAAAACGAACTCCATTTTTTGCGCTTCTTGTTCCGCTTTTATCTTTTCTTCGATGGATGTTTTTACATTGTTAGGAAGTGTGATGTTTCTCACCAATAATTGCTCCAGTATAAGACCTCTTTTTTTGAAGTCATCCTCAATACTTTTGAATATTCTGTTTTGGAACTGATCTCTTTTATTGGAGTACAACTCAATCGCAGTAAAGTAAACGGCGTTGTCGCGGATCTTCGTTCTTGTAAGTGGTCGAACGATTTTATCTTTATAATCCAATCCAGTTTCTTTTACAATTCTTGGCGCTTCTTGTCCAATGACACGGTACAATACTGTCAGATCAATAATGACTTCCAATCCATCAGCAGTTAATACACGAATTGCATCATCTCCTGCCTGTTCACCTTCGTCATGAACACCACTCATGGTATAGTTCTGTGTTTTGATATCAACGGTTTTTACATCTACCAATGGGTTTACCATATTCAATCCACTAGTGAGAACATCATCAGATACTTTACCAAACAAGCTTTTCACACCGATCTGGCCGGCATCAATTTGTTTGATACAAGACGTCAGAAAACCAACGATGATGATGATCAGGCCTAATACCCTGATACCTGTTGCCAGTTTGCGTAATTCTTCTCTTTCCTGATTTTTTAGTACGACACCTATAACTAAGATGATGATACCTAAAATAATCGCTACCATTGTTTTTGATTTTTATTGTTAGTAGAAGATCTGCATAAAATATTACACCTAGCTGCTATGGTCTGCTACGATCACCCATTCACCTTTGATCTTTTTGAATAATAAGGTGTAGTGTCCACTGAGGTCTCCAATGGTTCTTTTTAACATCCATTTGCCAAGAACAAAATAATGTCCTTCACCCAATGCTTTTACTTGAAGGATGTTGAATTGTAGTTGTCCCATAGCGGTTGTATCGGGATAATTCTTTTTGTAATTATTCAGCGTGGTCTGGTATCCGTATGTAACGCCATTCTTACCGATGAACATCAAACTATCACTCTCCCAATAACCTTTCATGAATGCACTGATATCTCCACGATTCCAATCTTGGGTCTGGCGATTTAAAATGCTGCGGATGATTTGCTCATCGTTATTTTGGGCGTAAGAGAATGTGAGTTGGAGAAGGAATAGACAAAAGAGTAGCTTTCTCATGCAGTTAATTTTCAGAAAGCTACTGAAAATTAATGGTCTCTGAAAGCGCGTACCATTTCTCTTTTCCCAGGCGGTCCCTGTAATTTAGTAACCCTGAAACCTGCGGTTTCCATCGCTCTCCTTACAACCCCTTTACTGCAATAAGTGACTAGTATTCCTTCAGATACCAACAATCGGTATAGCTCTTCAAATACCTCCACCGTCCATAATTCAGGTTGAGCAGTAGGGGCGAACGCATCGTAGTAAATAAGGTTAAATTTCTCTTCCGTAACAAAAGCATCTAGTTTACAAAGATGTTTGTGCAGTTCAAACTTTGGTTGAATAGTGGTGGCAGTATTCCACTGAGTTGTATGTAGTAGTGAGAATATCTCTTCTTGCTGTAAGAGGCTGCCATAATTGAGCGAAGACAGTTCATCAGTAGTTAGCGGAAAAGCTTCAATGCTGTGATATTTTACTCGAAGATCCATTTGATCAGAATAAATAGCCGTGAGTAATGCATTGAGACCGGTACCAAAACCCATTTCAAGAACTCGAATTTCACTCAAATTATTCATCTGATGTAGATAAGCAATGCCCGCGTCAATGAAAACATGTCGACTTTCTTGGATCGCACCATGTTTACTGTGATAGGTAACCTGTAGATCATCTATTTGAATGGTATGAGAACCATCTGCAGTTAATTGAAGATGCCTTTTCATAATTCTTTGCAAGGTAAGTTTTCGGGTTGAAACGGTTTCTCTAACTTGCTGATATGGAATACATCAAACAACTGAAAAAGGATCCCAAACTTGCTACCATTTTGAAAGGGGATATGCATGAACTCAAACTCCATAAAAATATCCCACTTCGACTCATGGCAAGCATCATGAGTCAGCAGTTGAGTACGAAAGTTGCTAAAGTGATTTTTCATCGTTTTTTAGAGCTATACAATGGCAAAGAGCCTAAACCTCAACAAGTATTAGATACCCCTTTCGAAAAACTACGTGCCATCGGTTTAAGTAATGCGAAAGTGAATTATGTTCAAAATGTAGCTAGGTTTTGTATCGAGCATAAGATCACCGATAAAAAGTTATTGCAGATGGATAATGAATCTGTGATTGAATTGCTTACAAGTATCAAAGGGGTTGGCAAATGGACAGTAGAGATGTTGCTCATGTTCACCCTTGGTCGTGAAGATGTATTTGCAGTCGATGATCTAGGCATTCAGCAAGCCATGTGTAAACTGTATAAGATCAGTTCTGCTGATACAAAGAAAATGAAAACAAGAATGTTGAAAATATCATCCACATGGAGTCCATACAGAACCTATGCCTGTCTTCATCTCTGGAACTGGAAAGACGGAGGGCAATAATGAATATCGAATATTGAATGTCCAACTTCGAAGTTGGATATTGGACATTCATCATTCTCTAGGCTGAGTTACGACCTGCATTGATGATTCCGAACATGCTGCGGGTAATTAGTTTTTCATATACTTCTTTTTCCGGTCCGTCCCCTGTATGGTTCCTGATTTGATACAATGCATATTGTTGTATGGTTAGAAGCGGTAATACAATTTTATCACGCATTTGAATAGAGGCACGTCCAGGTTGATCATCATCCATCAACTGAGAAGTTTCTGCAAGTTCTAGAACCATCGTACATGTGAGATCAAACTCATCTTTCACTAATTGCCATACCGCTCCAAATTCTGAATCATCTTTAATGTATTGCGTTAATGGGAAAAATGATTTGAGCATGCTCATCATGCTATTGTCTATTAAAGTACGGAAGAACAAAACATTCCTGAATATGGCTTTGACATCTTCCCATAAACCTTTTTCTTTCATGGTCTTTAGAGCAGTACCCACTCCAAAGAAACCCGGAACATTTTGTTTTAGCTGACTCCAGCTACCCACAAATGGGATAGCTCGAAGGTCTTCAAAACGTAAAGCGCCTTCTGAACCTCTTTTAGCGGGTCTGCTGGCAATATTGCTTTTGCTGTAATAGTTCAATGGACTAAACTGCTGCAGATATGCAAGGAATAGTGGATGTGTTTTGAATTGTTGGTATGTGGCATGACTGATACTACCTAGTTCTTCCATAAGATAACGATCATGTTGTGATAACTGTATCCTTGAATCTGCAAACAATTCATTACTGATACCTGCACTTATCAACTGCTCTAGATTATACTGTGATGATTGAATGGTGCCAAAATTCGAGGTGATGGTTTGCCCTTGAATCGTGATTTGTATTTCTTCATTTTCAATATTTGATCCCATAGAAGCATAAAACTTATGTGTTTTACCACCTCCACGTGATGGTGGTCCGCCGCGACCATCAAAAAACTTTGCTTTGATATTGTACTTTCTTGAAATAGCTGTGAGGTTTTCTTTAGCAGTATAAATACTCCAGTTCGCCTGAAGATACCCGCCATCTTTGGTTCCATCACTAAACCCCAGCATGATGGTTTGCTGCATTTTTCTTCCGTTCAAATGGTCGGCGTAAACCGGTAATTGATACAACAGATCCATGGTTTGTTCAGCTTGTGCTAAATCATCAATGGTTTCAAATAATGGAACAATATCTACTGATAAAGATGTTTCTTTCCAGCCACATAGTTTGAACAAAGTATACACTTCTATTACATTCAAACTACTCTGACAATTACTGATCACATAACGATTACAACCGGCTTCTCCATTACGTTGTTGAATGGTTTGAACTGCATAAATACTTTCAAGTGTGTCTCTCGTAATGGATTCAAAAATGGCAGGATCAAGTTGATCTTCCAATGAACTGAGTACTTTTATTTTTTCTACGGAAGACAAGTCTGAATAGTGGTTTGGTAGTAATCCTTTACCACGGGTTTTGATCAGTGTTTCATGGATGTTTTGAATGACTTGGGTATGAATCCGACTGTCTTGCCGTATATCGATCGTGGCAAAATGCGTTCCAAATATTTTCACTTTATGAATCAAGCTATTCAGTCTTTGTAAGAATAGTGCATGATGTTTTTCCTTGACCAGTTGTTGAATGGTCAATAGTTTATTGAGTAGTGCTACAGCTTGTATCGGTTCAGATTCTGTTGGACGAAAAACATTTTCATACAATAGAGCTTCCAACTCTTGGAGTAATACATCTACATCTGAAAAAGTTAATCTTCTTTTTAGTTTTCTTATATCACGGTAATAGCAAACGGTGATCGAACTTCTCAACGCCTCAGCAACTTTGAGTGTAGTAGCAGCATTTACAAATGGGTTACCATCGCGGTCGCCGCCCGGCCAGAATCCTAATTCGATAAAGGGATTATCGCCGTCGTAGGCGTGATCAAAAATATTTCGCTCAATAAAATTGTAAATATTGCCGATTGAGTGGTACAAAATATTTTCTAGGTACCACATTAGATTCAATGCTTCATCATAGGGAGTGGGTTGTTTTTTATTGAAGAACGGAGTGATACCCAGTTGTTGAATATATTCATTGATGGTATGAAAATCGTTTTTGGCGATCGCTTCACTCATATCGTGAATAATACCTAATACGCTGCCCGGGTAAAATTGAGTTGGATGTGCTGTTAAAACTACCCTTACCCTGAATTTTTTCAACTTGTTTTTTAAAGCTTGGGTTTTACCTGCAAAAACAGCTTCATTGTATAAAGATTTCAGACTACCCGGTCCTTCGATATTGTTCACCGAATCAAAAGCAGCATCTTCGATCGCATCAAACAATACAACTTGTCGCTCGATATACTGAACGAACTTGAATAAGCGATCAACTTTTTCTTTTTCATCTCTTACTTCTGTATGCTGATGAAAAAAATCATTGATGATCTGTACAGGATCCTTCCCAGACTTATAATCATCTTCACAGGTTTGAGAAAGAATGGGTAATAAAGCACCCACATTGGCAATACCTGAAAAGGGTAAAGCGGCAAAAAGACTGTTGTAGATGGTATACTTATCTGCTACGTTGCGCCTGAACTGATGGATATAATGACGGGAAGACATACCCTAATATACATTTTATCCTAAAAACTAACAGATTTTACCTAATAAACTAATGATTTTTAATTAGTTATAAAACAAATGTTAGTTAATTAGCAAATTAAACTTTTGGATAAGTGAAGGGTCTAACATGAAGGAGCGCTTATATTAGCAAAAAATAGCCCTGCATGCAATCAGACGATTTGGTATTACTGCAACAGTTTAGGGAACCGGCCACAAAAGAGCAAGGCTTTACAGGTATTTTAAAAAAATATCAGGAGAAGTTATACTGGCATATTCGAAGAATGGTGGTTGATCATGATGATGCCAATGATGTTCTACAGAATATGTTCATTAAGGTTTGGAAGGGGTTGGAAAATTTCAGAGAGGACAGTAGGCTCTATACTTGGTTATATCGAATTGCTACCAATGAGAGCTTGAGTTTTATTGAGCAGCAAAAAAGAAAGGCATCTGTTAGTTTCGATGAAGTGGGTGAGGTGTTAAGTAATAAAGTAAAAGCGGATAGTAATTTTGATGCCAATAAGCTGGAATGGAAATTACAATTGGCCATACAGCAACTGCCTGAAAAGCAGCGAGTGGTTTTCAATTTGCGTTACTATGATGAAATGCCTTATGAAGAGATGAGTCGGATCTTGGATACGAGTGAGGGGGCTTTGAAGGCCAGCTATCATCATGCAGCTAAAAAAATTGAAGCCTTTATTCTAGAACATTAAACTTACGTGTACAGCGTCTATCTAAAGAACATGCAGCGCAGAATAGAAATAACAGAGGAATTGGCAAGCATATTAACATCAAAGCTTGTTTGGCCGGTAGCAGTACCGTATAAGGTGCCTGTGGGTTATTTTGATGCATTGTCTGAAATGATCTTAGAGCGAATCAGTATCGGATTACCGGGTAAAGTCAATGTCTTTGAAGTACCTGAAAATTATTTTGAGCAACTGCCTGGTATTATTTTACAGGCAGTAAGACATGCTGAGGTGAGTAATGAATTACAGGAAGTAGCTCCTTTCCTACATGCTATACCCAAAACCAATCCTTATCAAACAAAAGCTCCTGTATTGGATCTTCATGCGATCATGGATGAGAAAGCAGAAAGCAATTCGGGAAAGGTTATTGCCATGCCTGCTACCAGAAAAAATCTATGGATGCGTTATGTAGTGGCGGCAGTAATGGTAGGGGTATTGGTAACAGCTGCTTTTATTTACAACAGCAATCAAACTTTGAACCCGGTTGATGCTGAGAATTATGCTCGTATGGATGTTTCCAATGAAATATCTAAACTGAGTGAAGATGAACTGACGAGTTACTTGAGCAGTGCTGAAAAACTAATGATCGCTACAGCTGATAGGGAATCTTTACTCATCGATGAACTGCCTGATGTGAACGATCATTTAGAGTATATGTCTGATGATGAACTCAATCAATACCTGGAAGAATCTACTGAATCAACAGCAACTGAAACGGTGGATAGTAAATAGATAATCATGAAAACAAAAATACTTTTTACGCTTTCTTTATTGTTACTCCTTATGGCTGGCTCTTATGTTCAGGCACAGCCTCCCGGTGAAAGAATGCGACCTCCTCGTGAGAATATTGAAGTATTGAAAGTAGCATACTTCACCAAGCATCTTTCCTTGACTACAGAAGAAGCCGAAAAATTTTGGCCTATGTATAATAGTTACAGTGCAGAAGTGCGTAAGGCTAGACAGGACAATAAAGAAGATATCTTGGCTTTTGAAGAAGCGGTATTGAATATTCGTAAGCGTTATCGTGTTGAGCTTAAAAAGATTCTCGTTTCAGATGAAAGAGTGAACAAAGCATTGCTCGCAGAACGTGAATTCATGAATGTGGTTCGAAAAGAGTTACAAGACCGTATGGAGTTGCGTCGCAAAGCCAGAGAAAAGAAAGACGATGGACAATAATCTTTTATTTTAAAGGTCCCCAAACTGGTGACTGGATATCGTGATAAAAGAGAAAGGTCCAACCTTTGGCTTGTCCTTCTTCCCACCACTGTTTTCTTAGTTCCATACATTTTTTTCCGTCGTAGTCATATTTCGCTACAAACCTACTTTTCATTTGTTGTAACTGAGGGGCATCATCACCACCAAAGAAAATCGTTTGTCCATTTTCTTCGATCCAGAATACTTGGTGATACTTGCTGTGTGCACCGGTAAGTTGATAGCGAATATACCCATCGATTACTCCTTCATCAGCTGTTAACCACTCTACACGACTGAACTCTTCTAGCAATTTAAAATCTTCAGGGATATAAGATGCTGAGCCAATGCCCAATGCAAATTCCATTTCTCTTTGTTGCACATAATAAGTAGCATAAGGAAAAGCAATGAAACGATCTTGTCCATTGTTGCCATCAATCGTTACACCACCAGCATGGTCTTTGTGTAGATGGCTCATCAATACTTTGGTGACCTGTGAAGGGTTGATACCTGCACGTTGCAGATTATTGTATAACTGTGGAGTGCCGTCTGCTTCATTGTAACCGAGACCACTGTCAAGCAGTATCACATCTTTTTCAGTGATGACCACAAAGGGTTGTATTTCTACCAGCAAACTGCCGATAGGTCTGTTATTCAGTTCTTCTTTTTCTGTATCAAATGGAACAAAAACCTTTGTTTTATCGATGGTAAAACTGCCCTCCGAAAGCGGAATGATTTGCATACACACTATTTAACGTAAAACCATTTGTCTATCTGCATCCAAGCGAAGCAGAATAAAAATCAATACTGTAAAAGTAAGTAAAGAAGATCCTCCGTAACTAATTAACGGTAACGGAATACCAACAATGGGGAATAAGCCAATAGTCATACTTACGTTGACGGCAATATGGAAGAAGAAGATGCTCACTACACTGTACGCATACACTCTGCTGAATGTACTGCGCTGACGTTCAGCAATCATAACAATACGATATAACAGGAAGAGATATAATAGTAGAAATACAAAGCAGCCTACGAATCCAAATGCTTCTCCTAAAGATGTAAAAATGAAATCAGTACGTTGTTCGGGTACATATTTACCACGTGTTTGTGTTCCTTTCAGAAAGCCGCGACCAAAAAATCCTCCGGATCCAATAGCAATTTTACTTTGGCGTACATTGTAGTCGTCCGGTTTGCGAACGGTTTTATTAGAACTAGATTTATCCTGTGCACGCTTATTGTCTTCGCAATTGTATTCTTTACCCACCATGCTATAAATACGTGTACTCTGATAGCACTCCAATACATTATTAAATATATAAGGAACTACAAATCTCTGAACACCAACACACACAAGCCAAATGGTAATGATAATAGTCAATAACCCTTTTTTCTTTTTGATCTGCTTTCGTAAAACAAAAACGACAGTAGCCGCAATAATGGTCAGTATCACTGCCAAAACATTGGGTTCTAAAATAAGTGTAGCAACAACCAATGCGCCAAACGAAGAACCAATAATTAAGATTTGAGCAGGTAAGCCTTCACGGTACATGGCAATAACAAAACTTGTATATACCAATGCAAGACCCAACTCATGTTGCAGGATCGATAATACCGCCGGTGCCAACGCAATAGCTCCTGCTACCAATTGTGATCTGACTTTTGAAAAATCGATTTCTTGTCTGGATAAGTATTTCGCCAATGCAAGCGATACAAATATCTTACATAATTCAGCAGGCTGTAAGTTGAAGCCACCTGCCAGGGGTATCCAGCTTTTTGATCCGTTAATATTTTTACCAATAGCAAAAGTTGCGATCATTAAAAGAATACCTAGCAAATAAAATAGATTTGCGAAAGCGGTGAACAGTTTGCTATCGGTCAATAAAATAAATGTTGCAGCGATAGCGCATACGCCTGCAAAGATTAACTGCTTGCTGTAACTTGTTTTACCATCCAGAAAAGAAGCCAGCCAATCTGTTTCAGGACGGTATTCAACCATAAAGATGCAGAGGATGCCAATGGCTACTAAAATGGCGTATAACCAAATAACAACATAATCAACCCCCTGCGTGACAATATTTTGATTTCTTCTATTCATTTTCTTCAGGCAACGGTTTTTCTTTTTACGTTGGATGATTTTCTGATCTCATCCGGAAGCACAGCTGCAGTTCTGCCACTGTCTTTTTTAGGAGCTTTTGTTGGAGCGGGTTTTGCAGGTGTAGTTTCAGTTTCCATTTCTTCAGGGGCTTCTTCTACTCCGGAAGTGTCACGTGCTGCTTTTTTGGCTGCAGCCATTTGTTGTGCTTGTCTTAATGAATCTCTCTTCGCCATTTGTCTTTTCATTTGCGGCGGAATCAGATCCATATTGGCGAGTTGTTCAATTTTTGCTTTTCTATCATTACCACTGATTGAATCGTTCAAATATTTTTCAATCAATAAGCTGGCAATAGGTGCAGCGGAAGTAGCACCATAACCTGCGTTCTCACACATCACAGCAATAGCAATACGTGGATTCTCTCTCGGAGCAAAAGCTCCGAAGAAAGCGTGGTCTTTTAATTTTTCACCACGATATGCATTCTCCACCGTTCCTGTTTTACCACACACATTGATACCCGGAACTTTTGCATAAAAGCCCGTACCAAATTCCATGGTCCCTTGCATGCCTTCGTGTACTTCTTCCCATACATATTCAGGGATTTCTTTGGTCTTATGCTTGATCTTGAATTTGTCCAACATAGCAAACTCATCACCACCTTCAATGGAATCAATCAAGTGTGGTGTGTAGTACCATCCTTTATTAGCTATGATAGCCATGACATTGGCCAATTGAGTAAGGGTTGTGGTGATCTCACCCTGACCAATACTATTCGATATAATATTGCACGACTGCCAGTTCTTACCAAAGATGCCATGATAATATTTAGGAGTAGGCATATTACCCATTTTTTCAGATGGTAAGTCAACTCCAAGTCTTCTACCCAATCCGAACGAGTAAGCATACTGATTGAATGAACTCAGAGCGCTATCGCGGTTGGGGTATTTATTGTTTTCAAGGATACGTCTGTACGTTGCAGCGAAATAACTGTTGCAAGATTTCGAAATTGCCGGTTTCAAAGTAAATGTACCTGCTGCGTGACATCCCATAGGGCGTCCACAACCATAATAGGAGCCACCACAACTGACGGTGAAATTATCATCGATCACGCCTTCATTCATTCCAATAATTCCAACCATGGTTTTGAATGTAGATCCCGGAGAATAGAAAGTACCTACTGTTCTATTCAATAAAGGAAGTCTGGGATCGAAATACAACATATCAACCAAATGTTTCTTTCTTTGGTTGCCGGTGAGATAATTCGGATTGTATGTTGGGGCACTCACCATGCACAGAATACCTCCTGTCTTAGGATCAATCGCAACAATACTCCCTACTTTATTTTGCATCAGCTTTTCCCCCAGTTCCTGTAATTCTACATCGATACTTGAGTATAAATTTTTCCCTGCAACTGCGGCTGTATCATAGGCTCCATTCTCCCATGAACCTTGTAAACGCCCTTTGTTATCGCGGATGTATCGTTTGATACCTCTTTGTCCCATCAATACTTTCTCATAAATATTTTCCAAGCCGGTACTACCAAAGTAGTCCCCCATTTCATATCCTTCCCCTTTATGACGACGTAAAAATCCGGTATCTACTTCTGCCATATATCCCAATACTGCAGCTCCTACATTGTATGGATAAGTTCGAACAGAGCGTTCGTTCAATGAGA
>FWPV01002646.1_pt1 | contig 25646 bp, 20 predicted proteins | sample 2228371 | NCBI WGS metagenome assembly FWPV01 (sample SAMEA103939776, study PRJEB20133) | metagenome | reverse complement strand
CTCAAGGGCGAAGCCCTCAAGGACAAAACGCTGGCGATCAGGATCTACGAGAAAAAAGTAGATGACATGAAGGTTTATATCAGCAAAGTCCTGCGGGGAATTAGGGTGCAGGACTTTTGGGAAGGGAAAGCGCTTTCCGATTTCATATCCAATCTGGTGGGTATCAGTGACGAGATAGAGGATGCGAGCGACTGCCTGGATATCATCAATGTGAGCATGAAGTAGAACCGGTATCATGATTGAATGGATTCCTCTGATTGGGTGCGTCTGCATCGCCTTTGTGGTCGGCTCCAACGACACCTCCAACGCCCTCGGTATCTGTGTGGGGTGCGGCATCATGAGGTTCGCCAGGGCGCTTCTCCTGTTCGGGCCGTGGATGCTGCTGGGCATCCTCCTGCAGGGCCAGAAGGTGATGAAAACGGTCGGCAGGGATTTGCTGGAGGTCAACATTTCCGTGCTGGGAGTGGCTCTGGTCGTGTCCGCGCTGCTCATCATCACGGCCAATTGGAGGAAGCTGCCCCTTTCTTCGCACCAGGTGATCGTGGGCAGCCTGACGGGCGCCGGTGCAGCTTCCGGAATAGAAGTCCATATGGATTCGCTGCTCCACATTGCTCTCTCATGGGTCGTTTCACCGCTGAGCGCCTTCCTGTGTGCCTTTGTCATCTACAGGGTTATGGAAAAGACTCTGGCGAAATTGCCTGTCTTTGTAGTAGAGCGAATTCTCAATGTCTTGCTGCTCATGAATGCCGTCTTGATTTCCTATAACACCGGTGCCAACGAACTGGCCACGGTTCTGGGTGGAGCGGTCTATTCCGGCTTGCTCAGTCCCATGCAGGCTTCCTTCGGGGGTTCTGCGCTGTTGTTCCTGGGAGCCGCCCTGTTGAGCTCGCGGGTGATAGAGACGGTGGGCAAAGGCATCACCCCGCTTGATCCCTTCTCGGGATTTGCCGCACAGTTCGGTGCCGCGGCTTCGGTCCTGGTCTTCACCACGTTCGGGATGCCCATTTCCACCACCTACTGCATCATTGGAGGAATCGTCGCTGTCGGTGTCCTCAAAGGGATGGGTACAGTGCGCACGGATCTGCTCAAGAAAATTGCGGCAAGCTGGGTGGTGGCGCCGGCAGCGGCGTTCCTGCTGTGTTTTTGCCTCACCAGGGCGATAACCCGGGAGGACTGGGTTTGGTCGCTTTTGAACAGCACGTGGGACATCTATTTTTTCCGCTATTGAAACTGAGCCCGCCCATGGCCCCGGCTGAAACCGTCAAGCTTCACGATGGTCGCTTCGCATGATCCATATCGGTTTTGCCGCCGAACTGTTCGTCTTGCCCATGATGTGGCTGCTCGAATTCATGATTGAACGAGTTTTGCGAAAGAGGAACGGGATGTCGAGAAAATTGCCTGAAAAGATGCAAGTTGCCGGATTGTCCAAGACAGTCCTCAACCTTTAAAGATTGAGAGGTCGTCCGGTTTATCCTGCTGCCGATCTCAGCCACAGCCATGCTGCAGCAAACGCCAGGGAAATCAAGGTCACCGGGATTCCTATTCGTGCGTGATCCGACCAGCGGATACGAATGTCAAGGCTTCTGGCTTGCTCGATGACGATGATGTTGGCGATGCTTCCGACAATGAAAAGATTTCCAGCCAGGGTGCTTGCCAGAGCCAGAATGGGGCCGGCCATCGGGTGCACCGCGGCCGGCAGCAACAGCATGGTTGCCGGTACATTGGAAACCAGGTTGGAAAGGAATACGGTTACCGCAAACAACCATCCGGGATTATGGATATTGATGCCTGCAGAACGGAGCGCCGACATGATGCCGGCCAGCATTCCGGATGCTGCCAGAACATGGTTAACGATGAAAAGACCGGAGAACAGGACCAGCAACTGCCAGTCCACCAGCCCCAATATTTTTCTTGAAGCCATGCGGCGGCTTGAGAGCAGCCAGCCCGCGGCTGCCAGGGCCAGCACATCACGCGGCAGGCGGGAAAAAAGAAAGAGCGCAATCAGCACGGTCAAAACGACCAACCCCTTGCCGGTCTGCCAGGCATTGAACGGAGGTGCTTCGATCATTGGGACGGGGGTTTCCCTGTACCAGTTGCCCCGCGCCTTTTGATGGATCACCCACCACACGGCGGCAAGTCCCAGGAGGACCGGGATGGCGGCATCGAAAAGGTAAGCGGCAAACGATAGCTTAAGGGTTTGGCCGATGAGCATGTTTTGCGGATTGCCGATCAAAGTCGCCGCCGAACCCACATTGGCGGCGCAGGCGAGCGCCAGAAGAAAGGGAACGGGGTCGAGACCTCGCCTGGCGCACCCTTCCACCAAAACGGGAGTCATGGCTAAACAGACAATATCGTTTGCCAGCAGCGCCGAAAGAAAACCCGCACATAAAATGAGAAGCGCCAGGAACAGGGCAGGTGAAACCTCCATTGCGCCCAGACGGCGGGTCAGGTGGGCGTAAAAGCCGCCCAACCGGAATTGGGCCGAGACCACCATGAGGCCGAGCAGCAGGGCAATAGTCGGCACATCGATGGAGCGCCAGGCGTCTTCCGGCTGGAGTTTCCCGGTTGCAAGCAGGAAGATGGCTCCAAGCAACGCGATCCCGGTGCGGTCCAGTGCCAGCCCGGGAATTCTCCCAAGGATCATGCCAAAGTAGACAAAACCAAATACCGCCGCTACTGTCCCATCCACGCGGTCCGCTCCCAGAATGTTTAAATGATCAAAAGCTCGGGCAGCTATTTACCGGTTTTCATTGGCGAACACAAGAGCGTAATGGATCTCCCTGATCCTCAATGAACGTTTTCACTGTGCCCAGTGCCGCCGGCAATCCAAGTGGCACCATGAAGTGATCAAAAATTCAAGATTAAACAATGCGGTTGACACGGAGGCGATGATCGGCTAGAAAATAATAGAATCATCAAGGCAATGAAGTCTGCCTGAACTGCCCATGAGCTCCGGGATGATGACTTCTACTCCATCAGTTGGGGTGGAAGTCTAAGTTCACCGAGACGAATACCCCATCTGGCAAGGCCGGAGGGGGTTTTTTATTTTGGGGGACAAGATAACATCCCGCGCCGGTTATACCGTGCTGGGTTTTTTGCTCCAGGAGGATTGGCCATGATGCTCGACCTGTTTAGACATCGGCGCCAGGATCTGCTTGTCGCGCTTAATGACCTGAAGGGCCTGGCAGAACTGCGGAAAGATCAGAACATCCGGGACAGCGTGGAAGATATCAGCCGCAAACTGGTGGAAAATAGATTCTATCTGGTGGTTTTAGGCCAGTTCAAGCGGGGCAAAAGCACGTTCATTAACAGCCTGCTCGGAACCCGGTTGCTACCAACCGCCATTGTTCCCCTCACCTCTATTGTCACTATTCTAAGTTACGGGGGTGAGGAATGCATCGAGGTGTTCTTCCAAAACGGGGACAAGCGGTGTGTGCCTCGCGATGAATTGGTGGATTATGTCACCGAAAAAGGCAATCCAGGGAACGAGAAGAACGTCATGCAGGTGCACATCACTTATCCGTCGTCGTACCTGAAGGATGGCGTGCATATCATCGATACACCGGGGGTTGGATCGATTTTCTCCGATAACACTCAGGTCACCTATAATTTCCTTCCCAAAGTCGACGCCGCCCTGTTTCTTTTGGCCGTGGACCCGCCCATCAGCCGGGCGGAAATCGATTTTCTAAAAGATGTCAAACAATATGTTGAAAAGATCTTCTTTATCCAAAATAAGATCGACTACCTGGATGAGTCGGATCGCCTGGAATCCATGAACTTCTCCAAGACAGTCATCGAAGAAGCCCTGGGAGACGGGAAAGTGCGCATTTACCCGCTTTCGGCAAAGCTCGCTCTGGAAGGCAAATTGAACGAGGATGAAGAAAAACTGCACCGCAGCTTTTTGCCGGAATTCGACCGGGTGCTGGGGGAATTTCTGACTCGGGAAAAGGGCAAGGTTCTGCTTCAATCGGTATTGCAAAGCGGCCTCAAGTATCTTGCAGATGAGGAGTTTGCCATCAAGCTCGAACAAAAGGCCGTGGCTACTCCTGTAAAAGATTTGGAGGAAAAGATCCAGCTGTTCGACAAGGAGCTCAAACGAATCCTGGAGCAAAAGCACGACAACGACTACCTCTATGAAGGAGAAATTAAGAGGCTGATGGATTTTCTGGATCGCGACATGGATCGATTTCGCAAAGACCGGATGCCGGAATTGCTGCAGGACCTGCAGAAGACCGGGGAAAGCAACCGCCGCTTGCCGACTACGGAGTACGTCAAACTGATGGAAAACACTCTGCGTGAGGGAGTCGTGCACACCTTCGACGAATGGATCGTACGTCAGGAGGAGCGGATCAATGAGGAGTACAGGAAAATATCCAAACGCTTTTCCGACCGTGCTAACGAAATCATTGAAAACTTGCAGGTTGCCTCCGCCAGGCTGTTCGATGTCGCCGTTGAGCGGGTATCGAGTGATGAGGCCATCAGCAGTGAAACTCGTTTTTATTATCTTCTGGGCGACCAACCGCGCTTTTTCGATATCGAGGGGGCGCTGGACTTTTTGTCTCATCGACTGTTGCCCAAAAGCATTTCCCAAACGATGGTGTTGAAGGACATTCTCAAGAAGCTGCCGGCGCGAATTGATGCCAACTGCGGCCGGGTGCGCGGTGACTTCAAGTACCGCATCCAGCAGAGCTTTCTCAAGTTCCGCTGGAACCTCAATGCGAAAATCGATGCCACCGCCGACAGCATCCGTCAAGCCTTACAAAAAGCGATGGAAATGAAAAAAGCCGGCGCTTCAGAAGTGAAGCAGTTGGATAAGCAACTGAACCAACAATGGAGTAGAGTTGAGACCCTCAAGAACAGTTTCCACGGGCTCAAGAGGTCGCTTGACGAGCTTTAACGCCGCCGGAGGATTTCTTGCCTGCCCTCACTTTGTATGGACGATTTTTGGGCGTGAGCCGGCGCTCGAGTACGGTGTTGCAAGGCGCGACGGTGAGGTGGTGAATCCAGAGGTATTGTGAGACTGCCTGGACCCCGGCCTTCGCCGGGGTGACCACAGGGTGGTGTTTTTTGACACACTCTTAGAGGGGAGAACTCCCGAGGAGATGAGGCCATGATGGAAACACACGATGATGTTTTGCGCGAAAAACATCTGCCGCGGGTGGGGCAAACCGTCCGCAGCAAAAAGTACGGGACTCTTTGGCGAGTCATGGAAAAACGGGAAGTCTGGCAAAGCACATCGGATGACCCGGAGAGCGGCGATCCACGAATGGTTCCCGCAATCTATCTTTGTTATTGGAAGATCAAACCGGGGGTGCTGCCCGGAATTGGAAAAATGATGGGCTATGCTTACACCCTCCATGACACGACCTTTGAAACCAACTGGGAGGCGGTTGAAGAGCAGAAAACATAGAACAGAGAAGGCGTCAAATCGAATGCCGAGAAAAAAGCCGGGATGCGGCCGAGCCTGAAAGAGCGTTGGATGGATCCGCCGGGCCTTTTGTTCAGACTCCGCCCGTCCCCACAATTTTGCAGGAAGATTAGTCGAGATGCGGTCTCTGTGAGTGAGGGGCGTCCTGACTTCTGGGAGATAGATCGGAGTGCGGCTATTTCGCTGCGGGACGGCAGCGGATGGTGCCCATGAGGGCAGTCCCGCCAACCGCGACGATGACCGCATAGCTGAAGCCCCATGCAGGGCTCGCCAGAGTCCACAGCATGCCGACCACAAAACTCGAGATAAAATCACCCAACCCGTTGACCACCCCGAGCAACCCGTAGGCGGTTCCGGCAAGGGATTCACCGACAAAGTCCCGTACCGCCGCACCCTCCACAGTGTCCTCCCAAGCGATAAACAAGCCCGCCGAGGCAAAGCAAAGAGTAAACCACCAGAGGGCCGGAAGCGCAACCGCAAAACCGAAGAAGGTGATGGCACCGATCCCGTAGCCGACGGCAAGAGTGCGGCTGCGGCAGAAGCGGTCGCACAATGCGCCGATGGGATAAGATGCCGCCGCGTAGACGGCATTGCGAAGCAGGTAAAGCAGTGCCGCGATGCGCGCGGCTTCGAGTATTCCCAGTTGCGGCTCAAGGACCGTTGAGGCGCGAAGGATCATGAGCGTCGGTGCAAAGTCGGCCATGCCAAACAGCCCGACTCCTAAGAGGAAGTATCGATAATCCTTGGGCATTGAGCGGATGGCACCGATGAAATCGAGCTCGTGATTCGGTGTGCGCCTCTTTTCCTTCACCAAAAGAAAAGTCACCACCGAGAGAAGCCCTGGTATCAGACTCAGTAGAAAAATGATGCGGAACGATCCACCGGGGGCATCCGCAAAAAACGGCACCCAGCGGCCCAGGGTCTGAACAAAAGCGGGATGCCGTGCCAGCAGGCTGAGCAGGGCGAATGCCGCCAGAGGGCCGAGTACCGCACCGGCTGTATCTCCTGCCCGATGAAACCCGAAGGCTTTGCCGCGATACCTGGAGGGCACTGATTCAGCCAGCATGGCGTCGCGCAGCGGGCCTCTGATGCCGCGGCCAAGCCAGGCCACCACGCGGCCGATGAGAATTAGCGGCCAGGCGAAAGCGAAAGCAAAAAGAGGCTTGCCGATAGCCGTAAGCAAGTAGCCGATGGCTGTCCACGTCTTGCGGTGGCCGATCTTATCACTTTGGTAGCCGGCGCCCAGCTTGAGGAAGCTCGAGAGGGCGTCGGCTACCCCCTCAATGAATCCCAGTACCGCCGCAGATGCCCCTATGGTGCGCATGAACTGCGGCAAAATGGCAGTGGCCATTTCATGGCAAAAATCACTCAACAAACTGGTCAAGCCAAACAGAAGCACATTGCGATTCAGCCATCCGCCAATGGAATCTCCACCTTCCTTGTCCGCATTGCGATCCATTCTGGCTCCAATCGTATCCTTGAGTCGTGGAAGATCATGTTCAGCTTGAGCTGCAGGCGGAGCCGGTTGTTCAAGCATCAACCGCCCAATGGATTGCCAAAAATCGCCGCGCGCCCCAATTCGGCCTCGATTTCAAGCAGCCGGTTGTACTTGACGATGCGCTCGCTCCGGCAGACCGAACCGGTTTTGAGCTGTCCACCCCCCATGGCCACGGTGAAATCGGCGATGAAGGGATCTTCGGTCTCCCCCGAGCGATGCGAGACGACAATGCCCCAGCCCGCCTTGCGGCATAATGCGATCGCTTCGATGGTTTCGGTGATGGTGCCGATCTGGTTGAGCTTGATGAGGGCGGCGTTGCTCGTTTTTTCTCGAATGCCGCGCTCGATAAAACGGGTGTTGGTCACAAAGATGTCATCTCCCACGATCTGAATCTTGTTGCCGAGCACCGCCGTGTGCTCGCGGAAGCCTTCCCAGTCGTTTTCATCAAGGCCGTCTTCGATGGAAACGATCGGGTATTTATCAACCCAGTTGCAGTAGAGCTTGGTCATCTCGGCGCTGCTTTTCTTCCCTTGCCCGGATTTACTGAGGTTGTACCTGCCGGCTTCAAAAAAGGAGCTTGCCGCCGGATCGAGCGCAATGGCGATGTCCTTTCCGGGTGTGTATCCGGCTGCTTCGATGGCTTCCAGGATCACCTCGCAGGCTTCATCATTACTCTTGAGATTGGGGGCAAATCCACCTTCATCGCCGACACTTGTGCTGTAGCCCTTTCGCTTGAGGATACCTTTCAAGGCATGAAAAGTCTCGGTGCCGTAGCGCAAGGCTTCGGCAAAGTTTGGAGCACCGACGGGCATCACCATGAACTCCTGGAAATCGACGCTGTTGTCCGCGTGCTTGCCGCCATTTAAGATGTTCATCATGGGCATGGGGATGCGAAAAGCGCCGGGGCCGCCAAGATAGAGGTAGAGCGGAAGGCCGGAGGCTGCCGCGGCGGCCCGCGCCACCGCCATGGAGACGCCAAGGATAGCGTTCGCTCCAAGGTTTTCTTTGTTGGCAGTTCCGTCAAGGTCGATCAGCAGACGATCAAGCTCTGCCTGTCGCTTGGGGTCCCTGCCGATTATTTGAGGCGCAATCACATCATTTACATTGGCAACGGCTTTGAGTACTCCCTTGCCGCCATAGCGTCGCTTGTCACCATCGCGCAATTCAACGGCTTCGTTTTCTCCCGTGGATGCACCTGAAGGGACGGATGCCGCTCCGGTTGCGCCGTTATCGAGTGTCACCCGCACGCGAATGGTGGGGTTGCCGCGCGAGTCCAAAATTTCTAGAGCAGCGACGGATTGAATGGCGAATCTCATGATGGTCTCCTTCAATTTTGATATTGGCATCGCATTACTGGCATTTCACGTCGGACTTACTCACCCCCATGACCGAAACAATCGCAACGAAACATGCACATGTGTGATGAGTAACTGATTCGAATCATTATTATTGATCACCACTTTCAGATAGAAGGCGAATATTGCTCTCTGGGTATCCGAAGCCGCTCCTGAGCAGCGCATCGCGGCTGATCATTCCTTTGAACTTTCCATCGGCGTCGAGCACCGGCAAGCGCTTGAGCGCCTTTTCGGTCATCAGGCGAATGGCGTCTTCGATAGGGGTATCTTCGCGCACGGTGATGAGTTTGGTCCTCATCACCTCGGCGGCAGTGCGCAATCGCAAATGCAGGTTTAACCCCTTCTTGGCTCTTCCACGCTCGCTGAACGGCATCCAGCTTATGAAATAATCCCAGATGCCCGGATGATAGTCGGTGAATGCAGTCAGCAGATCCCGATCCGATATCAGGCCAAGAAACGTTTTATCCTGGTCGACTACGGCCACCCGCTGGATGTCGTTCTTGTCGATGACGCGCAGCACCTCTTCCACCGGGGTCTCCGCCGGCACGGCAACGGTGTCCCGGCGCATGATGTCGGCCACCACGCGCAGATTGTTCACCTGGATGTTTTGCCCGCGGAACGTTTCCCAGTTGGGAGACTCCTGCATGACGGTGCGGAAAATGTCGAGGCGCGAGAGCATTCCGCTCAGCTTCCCGTGTTTGTCGACCACAGGCAGGCGTTTGACCTGTTTTTGAACCATCAGGTTGACGGCTTCAGTTGCCGGAGCATCCTCGGAGATGCTGACGGCGGGACTGGTCATGGCCTCTCGAGTCTGTTTGGGTGCGAGGGATTTTAGCACCGAGGTCACTTTGCCTTGATCCGATACGGCCAGAAGCCCCAGCCTCACCGGCATGCCCGCTCGATAGATGAGGTCCCCCTGGGTGATGATTCCAATGGGACGATTGTCCTTATCCACCACCGGTGCTCCGGTGAAAATTGAAGACATCAGCAATTCAGCGACTTCCTTGAGAGAAGTGGATGGCGTCACACTCTTTGGGGAGGGGGTCATGACATCTTTCACCCGGAAATGTCTTGGCAACAGGCGCCGCTCGGTTTTGTGGGACTGAACCCGCATGGTGCGCACGGCAACGATCCCCTCGCAGACCATTTGCTCAACCTCCGGCAGCACCACATCCAGTGCTGCGGAAGGCAGTATGATCTCGATCTTGAGGGGCATGTTGTAGGAGAGCACCAGCACGCTCTGGGTGGCTACTTCGCCGTTCTCAAAAACTCCTCCGATGCCTCGAGTGACGATGCACCGGGCGGCAATCTTAAGCCCTCGGATATAATCGACTACGGCTGTTCCCAAAGACTTTCCCTGGCAACGTGCCTCTTCGTTGGTGAAAATTTCAATTACGCTGTAGTCAAGCGGCATTATACCTTACATCCTTCCAGTTAATGTTGCATTCCAAAGGGATTGAATTGTGCCTCGATGATTGTATCAGGGAACCAGCCACATTCCGAAAAAGACCAGCCCCAATCCGGCCACATTGTTGACCACAAGATTCACGAGACCTGTCAGCCCGTCCCCCTCATGCAAGTCATTGACGGTCTCCAGCGCAAAGGTTGAGAAGGTGGTCAGTGCCCCTAGAAAGCCCGTCATCACAAACAGCCTTGAAGAAGAGCCCAGAAGGTTGATGCGGTCGACCAGGGCGAAGGAGACGCCGATCAGAAAACAACCTGTCAGATTGACCAGCAGAGTTCCCCAGGGGAACCGCGTACCGATCAGTCGCGCGGCCAATAGAGCTGTTCCATAGCGGCACAAAGCGCCCAGACTGCCCCCGGCGATTACCAGCGTTACTTTTCCGAGAAGGGGGCTGAAAGAGCTCCATGTCTCCCGTAGTGCTTCGAAAATTTTTGTCCACGCAATTTTACTTTGAACCAGCCGTATGATCCACTCCTCCACAGTGACTGAACCTCTCTGCCGTCGCCTGTTGTCATTTGTAATCGATTGTGCCGTCGCAGCCCGAAGCCGATCAAATGTGAGATCGTCGCGCTCGGATTCGTCGAAGAGCTAGCGCACCACGACTACCGTGCAGTGGGCATAACTCAAAACCCGTTTAGCTACGGAACCCAACAGCCAGCGCTGCAGGAAACTCTCGCCTCGATGTCCCATAACGATCACGTCGATCCCCTGCTGTTCGGCACAGTGGACAATCTGTTCCGCCGGATGACCGGCGCGCACCTCGAACTGTGGCTCAACCTCGTAGGCTGCAGCTTTTGCCTTCAGTTCCTTGAACAGTTCCTGATAATGTTCCGTCGCACTTTCGAGAACAGCCTGCAATTCGACGTTGACTGGAGGTTCCGGCGGCCGGACGATGGACAGGACAATGACCTGAGCCCCATACTTTGAAGCCATCTCGAGGCCGAATTCGAATGCTTTTTCAGCCTGCTTTGAACCGTCGTAGGCAATGAGCACCGCATTGATCATATGGTTTCTCCTTCTTTGACCGGCACGGTTGGGTTCAGTGCCTTCCGTGCCGGCACTGCTTTTTCTTCCGGTGAACGCAACAGATGCCGAGGCAAAAAGAACGCATTGGCGATGAGAGTTGGGACCACTGCACTGCCAACTACTGCTGCGATCAAAAAGGAATACTGGGCGGTATTGATGATGCCGTGAGAGAGGCCGAACAAAGACGAAATACTGCCGAAGGTCAGGCCGGTTGACATAAGCAGAGTGGTGTACATGCCCTCCTTGCCGGGACTCTTGTAGATTTTGGTGACCGGGTAAACTGCCAGGAACTTGGTCGCCATTTTGCCTGACAACAGGGTGAGAAAAATCCCATAGCCTGTGATCAACGCCGGTACCGATACGAATGATCCGGCCCGGATGAAATAGAACGGGGTGAGGAGCCCGAATGTAACGGTTCTCAGACGTCGAATGAGAATGTGATCTTTTCCCACCGTCCCGGCCAGCACCATGCCGATCAGATATGCCGGCAGAACCGCCTCGCTTTCCGCCCAGCCGGCCAGAGCCCCCATGCCGAACAGGCAGAGGAGCAAAAACTTCGTTTCGAGCTCGGAGGGACGGTTGCCGTATTTTTTGAAAAACCAGGGTGTTAGATATGGCAAAAGCGCGAATACAACAACACTTGCTGCAACGAAGATGAGGGTCCGCATGGTGAATGGGGCAAAAATGAGACCGAGGGCAAGCACCGTGCCAAGATCGTTGATGAAGCATCCTGCCAGCACCACCTTGCCGTAAGTGGTTTTGTTGAGGCCCGTTTCCAACATGACGGCATAGACCACCGCCACCGAAGTGGTGGAGAGGGCCACTCCGGCCAGCCAACTGGCGCGCACATCCCACCCGAGTACATAGTAAGCCAGCGCTGCACAGCCCAGGAAGGGCGCCACAAAACCGGCAAACCCCAGAGCCGTTGCTTCCTTCCACTTGAGCTTGAAGACATCAGGGTCGAGTTCCGCTCCTGCCAAAAAGGTGAGTATGATGGCGCCGGTGCCGGCCAGAAACTTGATCCACGGTTCGTGGACTCCAAGGACGCTGCTGCTGATCACTGCCCCGATGATTAACTGGGCGACCGTGCCGACCACAATCTCTGACAGCGCCGTAGCGATTCGAAGCCAAATGGAAAGCATTGTGGCAAGCAAAGCCAGGCCGAGCCAAAGGGTTGCAAGAAACCAGGTTTCTGTCATGTCGCTGCTCCTTTCGTGTAAACAATTGAGCTTCGGACATCGTTCTTTGTGCTGTGCTCCTACCTGTATCGGCCTGATTCTCCAGATCCTTCCGAGGAGACGCAAAGTAATGCGGCCCCGCCGTCAATCGGGCGATTTGCGGGGTGCGGGTGACCCGACGGGAGCTTGTGGAATGGAGCCTATTGTGCCACAGTGCAGGTTGGTGCGGTTGGATGCTGTTGAATGAGTTGGGTGATCCCAATGCAAGCGGAAGCCCGAACGTGACATGGCGCAACGGGCTGACGGTTTGCATAAAAAAGCTCCTGCAGATTTCCCGGCAGGAGCTCCGGCTTTTCTCGTCCATCCCGCCTTGCCCCCACCTGTAGATCATGCTACCGGTAGGAGTCATCATCCCATGGCGGGCGGTTCTGGTGGACTCCATCACCCTCTGTTTTTAGTCAGTTGAATTGATTCACTCAATACCACGTTCATCCGCTTGGAGCAAGTAGTTTTCTCTATCAGTAGTTTTCTCCATCAGCTCGTGCACCAATTCGGCCTTGACTTGTGGTCCACAAGGGGTTGAAATTATAATAAAAAAATAATCGAGAAACGATATGAACGAACACACACCATCATTGCGGCCGGCCCTCCCGATGCATTTGTGGTCGCGGGCGGTTGCCGCCGAAACCGGCATCAATGCAGCGTCGTGTTACCAATGTTTGCGCTGCACCAACAGTTGCCCGGTGAGCGCCTTTATGGACATCAAACCTCACCAGGTGGTGCGCTTCGTGCAACTGGGGCAACGAGAAAAGCTGCTGGAATGCTCGTCCGTTTGGGTATGCCTCTCCTGTGAGATGTGTTCCACCTACTGCCCCAATGAAATCGACGTGGCGGGCTTGATGAACTTTGTGAAAAACTCCGTCATTGCCAGCCACAAAAGGCCCGCGGAAGTTGAAATTGCACTGTTCCATGAAATTTTCCTCGAAGTCCTTCACAAGTACGGCCGCATGAATGATCTCCAGCTCATGCAGCGGTTCAAGCTGAAAACCCTGTTCACCGGCTGCCGGCCTTCCTATGCGGAAGTGAAGAAGGACATGGAGCTGGCCAGGGAACTGTTCCAACGGGGGCGCCTCAAGCTGGCGCCGGAAAGGAGCCGGGCGGCCAGGGAAATCCGCTCGATACTCGAAAGGCGCCATGGAAGGGTGATTTCATCGTGATACAAATGGCTTATTATCCCGGTTGCGCACTGCAGTCCATGAGCTGGGACTATCGCGAGTCCCTCAAGCAGGTGGCGGGGGCGCTCGATCTGCAACTGCTGGAGGTCGAAGATTGGACCTGCTGCGGGGCTACTGCGGCGCATAGTCTGGATGAGCGCATGGCGGTCATGCTTCCGGCCAGAAACCTCGCGGGCGCCGAAGCGCTCGGTCTTCCGCTGGCGGTAGCCTGCCCCATGTGCTTCAAGCGGCTGGCCCTCACCAGAAAAATGCTGCAGGAAAAGCGAGTGGACGACCCCTGGCGCTTGAAGTTGGACCGGAATCTCCTCGACCTGGCCCGGTTCTTTGCTTCGGCCCGAATGCTCGAAAAAATCCGCGCTCAAGTGAGACGGCCGCTCACGGCGCTGCGTGTGGTCTGCTACTATGGCTGCCAGGTGGTGCGGCCGCCCAAGATCACCGGCACCACCGATTATGAGAATCCAAGACACTTGGACCGCTTAGTCGCGGCCGCCGGCGCGGCCGCCGTCGACTGGTCGTATAAGGCCACCTGCTGCGGTGCCAGCATGGGAATTCCAAAAAAACAGATCGGCCTCGCACTGGTGGCCAAACTGCTCGTTGCCGCCCGTGCCGCCGGCGCCCAGGCCATTGTGGTGTGCTGCCCGCTGTGCCAGAGCAACCTTGATCTGCTGCAGCCGGCGCTGCGCGAGCAACACGGCTGGGAGTGGGAGCTGCCGATCCTCTATTATACGGAACTGCTGGGCGTTGCCTTCAACCTGCCGTCGATCGAGGCGGGGCTGGCCAGCCACCTGGTCGATCCGCGAGGCTTTATTGAGGCGTGGGCGGGTGAGGGGGTAAGCGGTCAGTAGTGAACGCAATGGGGTGACATGGAGCGAGTTGTGCGCTACGCGCAACGATGCCCATCAGATGGTGCGGTCACCGGACTGTCGATGCAAATCCGCAGCAGCGGTGGGAGAGAAATAAGTTGAAAGCGATGGAAACCACAAAGAGTAGTGCTTCCCACTCTGTTCTCATTCTGGGTGCAGGGATTGCCGGCATGCAGGCGGCCCTCGACCTGGCGGCCATGGATTACAATGTCTACCTGCTGGACCGCTCTCCTTCCATCGGGGGCAATATGGCCCGCCTGGACAAGACCTTCCCCACCAACGACTGCTCGACCTGCATGATTGCTCCCCGCATGGTGGCCGCTGCGCGCCACCCGAACATTCACATCCTGACCCTGGCTGAGTGCATGGGGATCGAAGGTGAGCCGGGAGCGTTCACTGCCGGCATTCATCTTCAGCCGCGCTATGTGGATGCGCAAACGTGCATCAGCTGCGGGCTGTGCGTTGAAAAATGCCCCAAGAAAACCGCCAATGAATACAATGCCGGTTTGGATCAGCGCAAGGCCATCCATTTCCTTTTTCCACAGGCGATCCCGCTGGTTCCGACCATCGATACACAATGCTGCCTCTATTTTCAAAAGGGCAAATGCCGCATCTGCGAGAAGCTCTGCCCTGTCCAGGCGGTGCGTCTGCAGGATAAGCCTCGAGAGCTGGACCTGTCCGTGGGAGCAGTGATTCTGGCCGCCGGTTTCGAACTCGGCCTGGTGCCGCAGGCGGGAGAATATGGTCATGGACGCTATCCCAACGTGGTGGCGAACCTCGAATTCGAGCGAATGCTCTCGGCTGCCGGGCCGTTTGGCGGACACCCCAGGCGGCCTTCCGATGGGAAAAAGCCGCGCAATGTCGCCTGGATTCAGTGTGTCGCCTCGCGCGACAGCGCCCGCAAGCGTAATTTTTGTTCTTCGGTGTGCTGCATGGCCGCGGTCAAGCAGGCCATACTGGTGCGTGAACACGATCCGGAAAGCCGAGCCACCGTTTTCTATATGGACATCCGCGCCCATGGAAAAGACTTCGACCGCTATGTACTGAGGGCAATAGACCAATACGGGGTGCGCTTTGTGCGCAGCATGCTGTCGCAGGTCATGCAGAATCCGCAAAACGGCGATCTGATCATCGAATATTACGACCGCAGCAGCCTCGAACAGAGAAGGGAAGAATTCGATTTAGTGGTCCTTTCGGCCGGATTCCAACCCAGCGAATCCATCGGGCCACTGCTGCGCACCCTGGGACTGCAGCGCAACTCATACGGCTTCGTCGAGTCCGATCCGGAAGATCCCACTCACACCTCGAGGCCCGGCATTTACGTGTGCGGTGTCCTGGACGGACCCAAAGATATTCCCGAAGCGGTTTCCAGCGCCAGTGCCGCGGCGGCCGGAGTTGCCGCACTGCTGGGACATCGTCCCGCGGAACATGAGAGCGTTCCCCGCGAGCACCCGCGGGCGCGGGACACCGCCGGGGATCCTCCGCGCATCGGCGTTTTTGTTTGCCACTGTGGGAAAAACATCGCCGGTGTCATTGATGTGCAGACGGTGCGTGAATATGCCAAAGGCCTTCCCCATGTGGTGGCCGTTGAGGATTTCATGTTCACCTGTTCCACCCGGACTCAGCAGCGCATGCAGGAACTCATCGACGAACAGCGGTTGAACCGCGTGGTGGTGGCGGCCTGCTCACCCCGCACTCACGAACCGCTGTTTCAAGAGACTCTGCAGGCGGCCGGCGTGAATAAGCATTTCTTCGAGATGGCCAACATTCGCGATCAATGTGCGTGGGTGCATGGGAGCGACCCGCAGGCGGCCACTGACAAAGCCAAGGATTTGGTGCGCGCAGCGGTCTCTCGGGCGGCTTTGCTCGAGCCCTTCGAGGATGTTGCCACGCCGGTTGTTCCCGCGGCACTCATCGTCGGGGGCGGCCTGGCGGGCATGACGGCGGCCCTCAACCTGGCCGATCAGGGGCTGCGGGTTCATTTGCTGGAAAAGGAAGAGGAGCTGGGCGGCATGGCGCGCAGAATTCAGCGTACCCTGGAGGGCGTTTCCCTGCGCCGCCTGGCTGAGCGACTGGCGCTACGGGTCAGGAGCCACCGCAACATATCGCTTTTGACCGCGACCACGATTCAGGATATCTCGGGCAATGCCGGCCGTTTCAAGGCAATTGTGCAACAAAACGGGGAAGCTTTTTCCCTCGAATGCGGCGCCGTGATCCTGGCCACCGGTGGTGCCCCCTATCAGCCGGCGACCGGCGACTACGGATATGGGAAGCATCCCAGGGTGATCACCCAGTTGCAGTTGGAGGAAGGGCTGGTGACCGGCACTATCGACGCCCCGCAGACCACGGTGATGATTCAGTGCATCGGTTCGCGCAACGATGAATTTCCCCTGTGCAGCCGGGTCTGCTGTGCGGCGGCGGTAAAGAACGGCATCTTGCTCATGGAAAAGAACCCGGCCGCTTCGGTTTACATACTGTATCGCGATGTGCGCACCTTTGGCTTCAAGGAAGAATATTATCGGAAAGCCCGTGACCTCGGAGTCATCTTCGTCAAGTTCGATCCGCAATCACCCCCGGAAGTGGTCCCTGATGGGGATGCGCTGCAGGTCAGGGTATTTGACCCCGCCAGCCAGATGATCCTCGAGATCGATCCTGATCTTTTCGTTCTGAGTGTGGGCATCCGCCCCCAACCAGGCATCGAGCGACTGGGCAAAATCCTCAAGCTGCCCTTCATGCAGGAAGGCTTCTTTATGGAAGCCCATCCCAAGCTCAGCCCGCTCGATTTCAGCCGGCCCGGGGCGTTCGTCTGCGGATTGGCGCACAGCCCTCGATTTGTCGAGGAAAGCATCACTCAGGCCCTGGGCGCGGCGGCGCGAGCGAGCGGCCTGCTGTGGAAGAAGCAAGTCTTCAGCAGCGGCGTTGTGGCCGAAGTCAAGCGGGAGCTCTGCTCGGCCTGCCTGGCCTGCGTGAACATCTGTCCCTACCAGGTGCCGTATATCGACCGGGAAAATGTTTCGGTCATTGATGCCGAGGCCTGCCAGGGGTGCGGCATCTGTGTTGCCGAGTGCCCGGCCGGGGCGATCACCTTCAGGCATTACACCGACGACCAGATCCTGGCCCAGATTGAAGGACTCACGCTTTAGTGCCCATTTGCGGTATGGTAAGTGTCGCTCCCCAAACCCCTGGTGAAAGGATAGCACTGTGATTGCTCGCAGGCCGTTGCCGTTACTCCCGTTTGCTTTGCTCCTGCTGATCAGCTTGCAGTTTTCATCCAGCGTGCTTTTTGCTGCGGAATCGAGCAAACAGGACAAGACTCCCCCGGTCATCGCCATTCCCGAAAATCTGGAACAGACCGTCATGGCTGAGGCCGTCTCGGCCAAAGAACAGATGACGGTGCGCTTGCGGGAGCTTTTCCAGCGAGAGCCGTTGCGCTTCGATTTGACCACTGTTGAACGAATCCGCGATGGGCTCGTGGATTTGCCCGCTTCCACGGAGCGACTTTGGAACGAGATCGTCCAGGAGAGTCAACTGCTTGGCATGGTCGGTTCCCTCATGGTGTTGGGCCTTTTGGGTGCGCTGCTCTACAGCCTGTTCGGTGCACATCGAGTTCTCAATCGTCTGCAGGCCGTTGTTGAGCCGCTCGAGAAAAGAATTCCCGAGGTCTATTTCCCCTACCTCCTGTCGCTATTGAAAATCCTCGCAGCCTCCCTCATTCCTCTGGCAGTGTTCGGCTTGTACACCTTCGTGCGTGAATTGATCGATTACCATGCTTCCTGGTTCCTGCTCGTCGGCAGTCTGCTCAAGCTCTGGGCATTCGGTACGGTGCTGTTGAGCCTGCTGCAGGAAATGCTTGTTCCCGATCATTTACCCATTCCGGCCGAACATGCGCGGGGCGTCTACCGAGTTTCCAGAACCGTGGTGATATACGCTCTGGCGGGCATCGGATTGCTGTGGGCGGCAGAGGCCTTCGAAGTACCCGAGGAGATTCTCGGCCTGTTCAAGTTTGTGGTGTCCTTGTCTATCGTTTTATTCGCCGGCCTTTTCCTGCTTCTGAAAAAGCAATCCATCTTGGCCATCCTGCCCCAACTCCCATACAAAAGTTACCAGGTTCTGTATCTGGCTGCACAGAAGCTTTACTACCCGGCCATCCTCCTGACCCTCGCCAGCGGAGTGCTCTGGTGCTTCGGCTATAAGCAGCTCACTCAGTTCCTGTGGGTCAAGACCTGGGCCGTGGTCTTCACACTGTTTTTGGTCATTGTGGTCTACCACAATCTCGCAGGCCTTCTGCTCAGATGGATGGAGCAGCAGGATGTCAGGGACGATGTAGCCAAAGCCCTCTACTTCGCACTCAAATCGTTTCTGCTGTTCTGCATGGTCACTATAACGATCATCCTCGTACTCGATTTGCTTGGTCTGCTCGACATCATACAGACGATCATCTCCTTTCCCCTGCTGATCATTGGAGAAACCGCCGTTTCCTTGTGGATTCTTGGCAAGGCTATCCTCATTTTGCTTGCCTTTATCTTCTCTTCACGAATATTGAGAGCCTATCTCGACTACAGGATTTACCCGTCACTGGGGGTGGACGAAGGGCTCGCCTATTCCATTAACACCCTGGTCAAATATCTGCTGGTCATAATGGGCCTCCTGGTTTCCCTGCGTGCGGTGGGTCTGGATTTAAGCGTTCTGATGCTGTTCGCCGGTGCCCTGGGCATTGGTATCGGATTGGGTATGCAAAGCCTGGCAGGAAACGTGATCAGTGGGTTTACCCTGATCTTCGGGCGCAAGGTCAGGAAAGGGGATTGGCTCCAAATCGGAGATCGACTGGGGTATGTCCAGGAAGTGAGCCTCAGGGCGACCCGGGTTAGAACTCGGGACAACATCGAATACTTGATTCCAAACTCCGAGCTCACCTCAACGACCATTGTGAACTACACCCTGTCGGAGCCGGAGATCCGCATACACATTCCGGTCGGAGTCTCCTACAGCGCTTCCACGCAGGAATTAGTCGCTATCTTGCTGTCGGTGGCCGAACGAAATCCCAATGTGAACAAGGCCTTAAAACCCAAGGTTTGGTTTGTGGGGTATGGGGAAAGCTCCATCGACTTTGAGCTCCTGGTATGGATCGATGTTCGCCAGGTGAGCGAAAGAGAGGTGCGCAGTCAGCTCTATTTTGAGATTTTTGATGCGCTGGCTGCGGCCGGCATCGAAATTCCATTTCCCCAAAGGGATCTTCACATCCGCTCGGGTTTGCCGACTCCCGTAAGGTCGTCGGCCGAATGAACGGCGTCCCCCCCCGACCTGCCGGCCGCCGTTGAAGACAAAGTTGCATGCGTCTGGGGAATATCCCGAACCTGTTTTTTTTGGCCAGTGGCCGCAGATAAACGCGGATGAGTGCCGATGGTCTTGTGCATCGGTCTCCGTCCACGCTTCAAATAATGATCACCGTTTTAGGTCAACCTGTGAGCTCAATCGGGCTTGGTCGCAGAAACGTTGATGCCGGCAATAGATGTTGCGAGGTCTTGGCGCGCTTCAGCGGAGATGCTCGAGTCTGCCCAAGCAACCCGTAGCACCGGGTCGGAATCCGCCGGCGCAGTTTTTTTATCTGCTGTGCACTCCTGGCCGTAGCTCCGCGTTGTATTTGGACCTTCCCTGCACCTAAAATGAGAATTGCCGGCTGCATTGGACACCCTATTGTGCGGGGCTGCCGTAAGTGGTACACGAACGCATGAAGATCCTCACAACGAGGAGGATGAGAGAGAAGCTGCGAGCGGCTGAGCTTGCCATGGAGGAATCAAACAAATGAAAGAAAGTGCCCAAGTAAAGAGCGTTGCGTGGGGCCGAAGTCGTCCAGTGGAAAGTTTCCTCCGGGTTGCTCTGATTGAGCAGCCATCACCCTGATCAAAGGTTTCATGACGTGATACGAACAGCCGCGGACAGGCGCCCCCATTGGGCTTTCTATCTCTGCCCGGCGGGTTTTCTATCCAGCGTATTCCTCATATCCACCCTTGGCCGCGTTGAACATCATCCCCTTCTTTACAGCTTCTCGTATGTTTCTTCCTTTGCTTTGCTTTTCGCAATGTTCCAAACCTTCCCCGCTCATTGGCCGGAAAAACACCAATGGCTGTTCCTCGGAGCGATGGCGCTATCGGCGCGCCTGGCGTTCTTTGCGTATCCGGCCAGCAGCGATGTGAGCCGCTACATTTGGGAGGGGTACATATTGAATAAAGGGTTCAATCCCTATCTCTTCCCTCCCGACAGTCCGGCGTTGAGACCCTATGTGATCGATGTATGGCATCAGATAAGCCACAAGGACCAGACGGCCTGCTATCCTCCTCTGGCCATGCTGTTCTTTCGCCTGGCGGCAGCCGTATCACCAACCGTCCCGTGCTTTAAGGCGCTCGTAGTCACCTTCGATCTGGCAGCCATTTGGATTCTGGCGCTTTTGCTGCGCTCCTGCAAGTCGCCGCCAGGTCGACTCATGCTCTATGCGTTGAATCCCCTGGTTCTGGTGTTCGTCGCGGGAGAAGGTCATCTGGATGCCATCCAGGTCTTTTTCATCCTCCTGGGTCTGCTGCTCTTCACCAAGAACCGCGATGGCCCGGCATTCTTTTCGCTGGGCTGTGCTGTCATGAGCAAGTATTTTGCCGCTCTCATTGCACCTTTCCTGTTAAACGCCCGGAACTGGAAGAAGATTTTCTACCTGATCGGGGCAATGGCGATCTTTTACCTGCCCTTTGGAAAAACCGGCAGCGGTCTGTTTTCATCGCTTTTGTTCTTCGGCACCGTCAATGCCTACAACGATTCGATAACCTTATTGTTCAGAGTGATTTGGGGGCCGTATGGCGTATTCGCCGGCATGGCTTTTCTGGCATTCTGCCTCGCGGTTATTTTTGTCTTGGTTCACAATCCCATGAGAAGCTCATACCTGGCTCTGGCAAGCCTACTGCTTGTCCTGCAGACGCTCAATCCGTGGTACCTGGTGCTGATCGCGCCTTTCCTCGCGTTGTTCCCCTCCCGGGCTTGGTTTTTCCTGCAGATTGCCGTCGTGCCCGCCCTCTACCTGCAATATCACACGGCAACCTTTTACCGCAGCTACTGGATCACGGCACTGGAATACCTGCCTTTCTTCGCACTCCTGCTGTGGGACACCTACCACAAAAAGAACCTGTTCCCGGCGCATCGCTTTGCGCCGGTGGGAGACATTACGGCGATTGTTCCGGTTCTCAATGAGGCGGAAAAGATAGGGGCTTGTGTCGATGCACTGCAAAAGGAGGAGGCGGTTTCAGAGATCATTGTGGTGGATGCCGGCTCAACCGATGGCACCAGGCAGACAGCCGAGGGGATGGGGGCCGAAGTCTTGAATGCGCCGCAGGGCCGCGGACTTCAGATCAAGGCAGGAATAGAGCCGAGCCGCGGTGATGTGATTCTCATTGTGCACGCCGATTGCGTTTTAAAGAGGAACGCCGCCGGCCGAATCCTATCAAAGTTGAACTCCAGGCCCGAATGCATCGGTGGTGCTTGCGAGATGAACTACATCGGCGATTCCGTTGCGAGCCGCTTGCTGGAACGGTTGAACAACTCTCGCAGCAGGTGGACCGGTATCTCCTTTGGGGATCAGGCCCAGTTTTTCCGCCGGGAAGCGCTGCCTCTCATTGGCGGGTATCCCGCCCTCATGCTTATGGAGGATGTCGAGCTCTCCATGCGGCTCAAGGAGGTCGCCCCCCTCTGCCTGGTTTCCGATGGAGTTTCGGTGTCCAAAAGGAGGTGGGAAAAGACCGGCTTTTGGGCCAACGGCTTCAGGGTCGTGCACCTCTGTTTCAATTATTTCATCCGCAGGCGGCTCCTACTGCTTGACCCCACCGCCCGCAGCTTCTATGAGCGATATTACGGCAAAAGACGTTAGTGGCCTGGCCCGTCGCCTGGGAGCCGGTCTTGCTCCGGTCAAAAATTGCATCGAGGCGTTTTGTGATTCTGCTTTATCATTTGAGGTGGAGGCGATCCAGAGAGCATTTGCATAGAACCGGCTTCTCATCACTAACGACAAGGACTTCGGAGAGAAGGTCTATCGCGAGCGGTTGCCTCACAGGGGGTGTCATTCTTCTGCGCCTTGCAGATGAGCGGCCAGCCACCAAAATAGATGTAATGCAAAGACTCCTCTCGGCTTACGCTGATCGCATTGCCGATCGATTCGTTGTGGTGACCGAAACACAGATACGTTTTGCTCCAATGGATGGTGCCGAATTATCATAGCCACACAGGCGCGGCCGCCAGCTCCAACGGTCTGCCTGTTTCGGCCGGCAACAAGCCGGGCTCAGGGACCAGCCCGGCCTGCAAAGGGGGTTAGCTGCAGTTGGTGAGCCAGTTTGGTGAAGTGCGCGTCTTCCTCGCAGAGGATGGATTTCCAGCGCATCGGTCACTCAATAACGGTTAATTGCAGGATGACGTTGCACCGTATGTGAATGCTCGTAGAGTGTGCAAGCAGCGTCCCCCACCGCCCGCTCAAAGTATTCCCGCACAACCTTGAGGGTGGAGAAAAGAGCGCTCTCCTCCCGCAGCTCGAGCACCCACCAGTCGCAGGCAAGGCAGCTCAAGAGGCGGAGCCTGCCCATCAAATCTTCGAGCCGCTCGGGAGCCGTATGCCCATCGTTTCTTTCTTCGTGGTAGATATGAGCGTTGAAAACCCGGTCATTGTGCGGTGAAATGAAGTCCTCGAAGGCGTAGAATTGGCTTCGAACGGAGGGACTCATGCGGGCATGGCCGATGTCCAGCGTAATCCCGGCATTGGATTTGCGAACCAGCTTCTCGAAGAGCTCCGGACGGCTCGACCATCCGCAAGCGAGATTTTCAAGGCAGACACGTATTCCAAATCGTTGGCCGAAGCTCACCAGGTCGGCAAGCGCCCCCACACTGCGCTCCCAGGAGAGTCCGTTAGAGGAATCCCGCCCCAGTCCCAGGTGAACGGTCATGAACTTGCCATCAAGCTTCGCTACCAGGCGGCACACCTTGCGGAAGATATCCATTGCCTGCCTGGCTCTTTCGACATCGCAATCACCCAGATCCACTCCCTGGAAGGCACAGTGGTAGCGAACCTCGAGGGGATGAAGCCGACAAATCCTCTTCAACAGTTTTGTTTCGTCCACATCGTTGGTCGGCAGGTCAGCGAGCTCAAACGTCCAATCGACGCCGTGAAATCCGTTGTCCAAGGCGGTTTGCCTGAGTCTTTCCGCATCCCTTATGAAATTGCACATGGCGAGCTTTGGTTGTGGAGGCTTTCTCATCCGTTCAAATTTTTCCTACACTGTTTAAGAAAATGATTTCAGCGGGAAGCATTCTCGTGGTCATAGGCACGTTGGCTGAGCTCGGGCACCCGTTCCTCCTCCTGCAAGATGAAGCCCCGGGTATGGAAGGGGTGCGGCGCGGCTTCGTCGGCGAGAAATGCCGGCTCGCCGACTTCCGGCGTGAACAGGTCGTAACACGCTGCAAAACCACTCATTTTCGCCACGTACATGAACTCCGCAGCGGCAACCAGAAGCGGTTTGCCCTTGAGTCCTTCGATGCTCAGGTGGACCTTGTTGTGCCGGTCGACATCCGACTGCAGGTAGTGGTATACGAGGATCTCCGGCGAAAGTACATGGAGCTCTTCACAAAACCCATCCGACACAGCAACCCGAAGTTGTTCAAATGAGCGTGGTCATTCTAAAGAGCGGGTTTTTTATTGTAAAATTGGAATTCATGATAGATAGATCGCTCATGCATAGGATAATACGATGATCCGAGGTGAGTTCGAGTGTTTGCTGAAGGAGAATGTTGCATTGCGTGGGTTGCCCTCGGCTTAACAATCCCTTGAGCCGGCCAATGCTCAGAGGCAGGACGAGGCGTTGAGGAGTAACCCAGAGACGTTGTTTACTCTACCGGGTAAACATTAAATGTTTCATTGTCTGCAGGCGTTGCCAGAGCGAATCAAACACTACTTTAGTGCCGTTGAAGGTTAATGAACGATGTTGAAAATCCAGACCAGACGGGTCTATGACCCGGTGGAAAAGGAAGATGGGACGCGCATCCTGGTGGATCGCATATGGCCCCGGGGCATAACCAAGGAGCGACTGCAGGCCGATGTGTGGCTCAAGGATGCAGCCCCGAGCACGGCTCTGCGCAAATGGTTCGGCCACGATCGAGGACGCTGGGAGGTGTTTAAGGAGCGCTATTTTTCCGAGCTCGATGAAAATCGCCAGGTGATAGAGCAGCTCTTGACATTTTTGCAGGAAGGAACCGTTACCCTGCTTTTTTCGGCTCGCGACACCCGGTACAACCAGGCCGTTGCTTTGAAGGACTATCTGCTCTCGATACACAAGGACCGGCAAAGAACTGAGAAGCCATGACGCCGGGAGGGCTACACGGGGGCGGCGACCGAAGTCTCCCCAATATGCCGCCGTCAATGTTGGGTTTCACTGCGTTCAACCCAATCTACAGTCTACTGATGCGATAGCGGGGTTGCGAGCCGATCATTGCGCTGCAACCCCTGCGAACATCGTCAACCTTCCCAGGAAATGCAATCCTCGGGGCAGGTGGCAATGGCGTCCTCGATGCATTCCTCATCACCGCCCTCGGCAAGGATGACCCTGGCCTTTTCCGCTTCCTCATCCATTTCAAACACATCAGGGCATAGTTCGGCGCAGCTTCCACAACCGATACAGCATTCTTCGTCCAACAAAACTTTTCGTGCCATGCTTGCTCCTTTTCAGTTCGAGAGTACTTACTTCGTCTCCATTGCCTCACAAAAAATTTCTCAGGCCATGCCAACCGGGCCTACCCGCTGTTCACCATCGAATGTCGACTCGCAACGGTCCGCGCTTGCGCATGCGCCCTACGTCATTTGGCCGGGCGGCGGCATGCACTCGGCGGACAGCACCGGTTAGAGATGAAAATCGCCCGCTGCTTCGGGCTGATAGATAATTTCTTCGATCCGCATTTTTTTCACTCCCGCGGGTGCCGCCCACTCCACCGTATCTCCCACCTTGAAACCGATGAGGGCCGTGCCCATGGGGGCGAGGACGGATATTTTGTTCTGTCCGGCATCCGCATCGCCCGGAAAGACCAATTGATAGATCACATCCCTGCCGGTGTCCAGATCCGTCAGTCGCACCTTGCTGTTCATGGTCACAATATCCGCGGGGACGTTGGTCGGATCCACGACTTTTGCCCGGCGCAGTTCGTCATCCAGTTCTTCAAGGTACCTGGCATCGAGGGCACCCGGAGCATCTTCCAACATTTCGATCAACTTATTGAGTCGCTTGAAATCGAATTCCGTGACATAGATGGTTCTTTTCCTTGCCATAGTGTGTGTCTCCAGTAGATCGAAATAAATCCCAGTCAGGTGGTACGGGTAAACATTCTATCGGGCCCCGGCGCTGCACCCCCAAGGTAATCGGCGTATCGGCCGCCGGGCAGAATCACCCTACCTAAAATTCGTCTGAATTGCAAAGCCGAGTGCGAATCATCGGCTCCTTCAACACAATCCGCCGTCCCGTTGCTCGCTCCTTCCCGATTTCAACCCGGGCAGTGACTTTGCCGGGTTGCGTACCTCGACCCAGCCTG
>FWPV01005393.1_pt1 | contig 25654 bp, 17 predicted proteins | sample 2228371 | NCBI WGS metagenome assembly FWPV01 (sample SAMEA103939776, study PRJEB20133) | metagenome | reverse complement strand
CCCACCAACGTGATTTCCATCACCGACGGCCAGGTTTATCTGGAGCCGGGGCTGTTCTTCTCCGGGGTGCGGCCGGCCATCAACGTGGGTCTGTCCGTCTCCCGGGTAGGCGGCGCCGCCCAGGTAAAGGCCATGAAGCAGGTGGCCGGGTCGCTCCGCCTGGATCTGGCCCAGTACCGGGAACTGGCCGCCTTCGCCCAGTTCGGCTCCGAATTGGACAAGGCCACCCAGCAGCAGCTCAACCGGGGCATCCGCTTGGTGGAAATCCTCAAGCAGCCGCAGTATCAGCCGCTGCCCATGCAGCGTCAGATCGCCATCATTTACGCCGGCACCCGGGGCTTCCTGGACAAATACCCGGTGGACGTGCTGGCGGAGTACGAAACCCAGTTCTACCGCTTCATGTAGAGCTAATACCCGGAGATCATGGACGAAATCAAGGAAAGAAAAGAGATCTCCCCCGACCTGGACGAACGGATGAAGGCCGCCCTGACCGAATTCGACGGCGTCTTCCAGCCCACGGCCTAACCGGCGTGAGGAGGTAACCTATGCCCACCTTACGCGACATCAGGCGGAAGATCGCCGCGGTCAAAAAGACCCAGCAGATCACCAAGGCCATGAACATGGTGGCCGCCGCCAAGCTGCGGGGCGCCCAGCAGCGCATGGAGAACTTCCGGCCCTACGCCGAGACCTTCACCAGCATGCTGGGGAATCTGGCCAGTCGCATCGAGCCGGAGATCCACCCCTTCTTCCAGCGGGCCCCGGTGGTGGAGAAATGCGCGCTGGTCATGATGACCGCCGACCGCGGCCTGTGCGGCAGCTTCAACGTCAACCTCATCAACACCGGGATGAAATTCGCCCGGGAAAAAGAGGCGGAAGGCATCCAGACCGCCTTTTACTGCGTGGGCCGCAAGGGGCGGGACTTCTTCCGGCGGCGCAAGGCGGAGATGCCCCACGCTTGGGTGGACATCTGGAACAAGTTCGACTTCACCAGCGCCGTGGCGGTGGCCCGGGAAGTGATGAGCGCCTTCCTGGCCGGCGAGGTCCAGGAGGTTTACCTCATCCACGCCACCTTCATCAACGTGGCCATCCAGAAGCCCAAGCTGGTGAAGCTGTTGCCCATCAGCCCCGAGGAGGCGGTGGCGGAAGGCGGCCCGGAGTATCTCTTTGAGCCGCCCATGGCCCAGTTCCTGGAATTTCTGCTGCCCAAGTACATTAACACCGCGGTGTTTCATGCCTTCCTGGAAAATTCGGCCAGCGAGCACGCCGCCCGGATGACGGCCATGGACAACGCTTCCAATAACTGCAAGGAAATGATCACTCAGCTCACCCTGGTGATGAACAAGGCCCGTCAGGCGGGCATTACCAAAGAACTGATGGATATCGTGGGCGGTGCCGAGGCCCTGAAAGGCTAAATCGCCCCGCGCCGAGGAGGAATTTTTCACTATGAACATTGGCAGAATCGCCCGCGTGATCGGACCGGTAGTGGACGTGGAATTTCCCGAAGGCCAGTTGCCGGCCATCCGCAACGGCCTGTTGATCAGCAACCCGGCCATTGACGACACCGAAGACAATCTGGTGGTGGAAGTGGCCCAACATTTGGGGAACAATGTGGTACGCACCATCGCCATGGACACCACCGACGGCCTGGTGCGGGGCATGCCGGTGAAGGACACCGGTGATGCCATCAAAGTGCCGGTGGGCCATGAGGCTCTGGGTCGGGTGCTCAACGTGGTGGGCCGCCCGGTGGACGGCCTGGGACCGGTGCACGCCAAGACCTATTATCCCATCCATCGGCCGGCCCCGGCCTTCGTGGACCAGGACACCTCGGTAAAGGTGCTGGAGACCGGCGTTAAGGTCATCGACCTTTTGGTGCCCTTCCCCCGGGGCGGCAAGATGGGCATGTTCGGCGGCGCCGGCGTGGGCAAGACCGTGGTCATGATGGAGATGATCCACAACATCGCCATGCACCACGGCGGCATCTCGGTGTTCGCCGGGGTGGGCGAGCGCACCCGGGAAGGCAACGACCTCTATCTGGAAATGAAGCACTCCGGCGTGCTCCCCAAGGCGGCGTTGATTTACGGGCAGATGACCGAGCCTCCCGGGGCTCGGGCCCGGGTGGCCCTCACCGCCCTCACCGCGGCGGAATACTTCCGGGACGTGTAAGGTCAGGACACCCTGCTCTTCATCGACAACATCTTCCGCTTCACCCAGGCGGGTTCGGAAGTGTCGGCCCTCCTGGGGCGCATGCCCTCCGCCGTAGGTTACCAGCCCACCCTGGGCACCGACCTGGGTGAACTGCAGGAGCGCATCACCTCCACCAAGAAGGGTTCGGTCACCTCGGTGCAGTGCATCTATGTGCCCGCCGACGACCTGACCGACCCGGCCCCGGCCACCACCTTCGCCCACCTGGACGGCACCGTGGTGCTCTCCCGGCAGATCGCCGAGCTGGGCATCTATCCGGCGGTGGACCCCCTGGACTCCACCTCCCGCATCCTGGACCCCATGGTCCTGGGCGAAGAGCACTATTATGTGGCCCGCACCGTGCAGCAGATCCTCCAGAAATACAAGGACCTGCAGGACATCATCGCCATTCTGGGGATCGACGAGCTCTCCGACGAAGACAAGCTCACCGTGGCCCGGGCCCGGAAGATCCAGCGCTTCCTGTCCCAGCCCTTCTTTGTGGCGGCCCAGTTCACCGGCACCGAAGGCAAGTTCGTCTCCGTGGCGGACACCGTGCGGGGCTTCAAGGAGATCATCGAGGGCAAACACGACGACCTGCCCGAGCAGGCCTTTTACATGGTGGGCGGCATCGAGGAAGCGGTGGCCAAGGCCGAGCGCATGGCGGCGGTCTAACTCCGCCGGGAGGCCTGACATATGGCAAACAGAATCCTGTTGGAAGTCGTCACCCCGGACCGCAAGGTGGTCTCCACCGAAGCCGACGTGGTGGTCTGCCCCGGTGTGGAAGGTCAGTTCGGCGTGCTCTACGGCCACATCCCCTTCCTCTCTGCCCTGGAAGTGGGGGAAATGTACTACCGGGACGGGGGCAAGACCGAATTCCTGGCGGTGAGCGGCGGGTTCGCCGAAGTTACCGGCACCAAGGTAACCATCGTGGCCGAGGCTGCCGAGTTCGGCCGGGAAATCGATGTCGAGCGGGCCCGGCGGGCCCTGGAGCGGGCCCAGGCCCGGCTGGCCGCCGCCAAAACCGAAAACATCGACTGGGCCCGGGCCGAAGCCGCCCTGCGCCGCGCCATGGTGCGTATGAAGGTGGCCGGCCGTTAACCGGAAGTCAATTTTGGACCCCTGCACGGCAAGCCCGGAGAAAATCCGGGCTTGCTTTTTTCCGGGGGCATGGGAAATTATGAAGGATGACGGCGGCCCTGCACCCGGGCCCCCAAACCCGACCTTTGCGGACCTTCGTTTGGACCGGCACCGAACCTCAGAAAGATTCCGGCCCACCTGGCTCAAGGCTGTCCCCATCCTGGCAACCGCAGGGGGCCTTTACCTCTTATCCCTCTATCATTACCTGATCTTTCATGCCGTCGTCGAGCTCTTCAGCATCGCCATAGCCTGGGGGGTCTTCGCTCTGGCCTGGAACTCCCGGCACCTGATGTCCAACAATTACCTGCTGCTGCTGGGCATCGCCTATCTCTTCATCGGCAATCTGGACTTGCTGCACACCCTGGCTTTCCGGGGCATGAACGTCTTCCCGGGGTACGGTACCGACCTGCCCACCCAGCTGTGGATCGCCAGCCGCTACCTGGAAAGCCTTACCTTTTTCGTCGCCCCCTTCTTTCTGGGCCGGGCCCTCAATCCCCGGCTGGCACTCGGGGTTTACGCCTGCCTTTTCATGCTCCTCCTGGCCAGCCTCTTTGCCTGGGATCTCTTTCCCGCCTGTTTTGTGGAAGACCAGGGTCTGACGCCCTTCAAGATCGCCAGCGAATACCTGATCAGTGCCATCTTCCTGGGGGCCCTGGGGCTCCTGGCCCTCCGCCGGCAGGAGTTTGACCCCTCGGTCTGGCGCCTGGTGGCCTGGGCCCTCCTGACCAAGGCGGCAGCGGGTCTGGCCTTCACTTTCTATGTGGACCCCTACGGCCTTTTCAACCTGGTGGGCCATTACTTTAAGGTCGCCTCCTTTTACCTGATCTATAAGGCCATTATCCAAACCGGCCTGGAAAAGCCATTCAGCCTCCTGTTTAGGGAACTGAAGCAAGCGGAAGCCGCTCTCCGGCGGGCCAACGATGAGCTGGAGGGGCAGGTGCGGGAACGCACCGCCGCCCTGCTGACAGCCAATGCCCAGCTTCGCCAGGAAATCGAGGAGCGCCGCAGCGTCGAGGCCTCCCTCAGGCAGGCCCAGGCGGACCTGCGCCGGCTCACCGCCCAGATCCTCCAGGTCCAGGAACAGGAACGGAGCCGCATCTCCCGGGAGTTGCATGACGACCTGGGACAGGCCCTCATCATTCTGAAATTGACCCTGAGCCAGGCCTTGCAGGGTCCGGGCACGGAGGCAGGCGCCCCGTTACACGCCGCCGTGCAGGAGTTAAACGGACTGATCGAGAAAGTGCGGCGGATTTGCTACAATCTGAGTCCACCCATCCTGGAAGACCTGGGGCTGGAGGAGGCCTTGCAGACCCTGTTCCGGGAATTTTCCGCCAATCAGGGACTGAAGTTTTCCCTCCATCTGGAGAAGGTTTCCCCCTCCCTACCCAAGGAGGTGCAGGTGGCGGTGTACCGCATCTTCCAGGAGGTTCTCACCAACGTCAGCAAGCATGCAGAGGCCAGCGAAGTGAGCGTGACCATCGCCCGGCAGGCCGACCGGATCCGGTTTCTCATCACCGATAACGGCCGGGGGTTCGACCCGGCTGGGGTTCGGCCTCTGGCCCCCGGCAGACAGGGAGTGGGCCTGGCCTCCATCAGAGAGCGGGTGTCCATGCTGGGCGGCGACTGTGAAATAACCAGCCGGCCAGGCGGGGGCACCGAGGTGAGGTTCAGCCTGCCCTTGGGACAAAAACTGCCAGCAGCATCGCCTGGCACAGTTCATGCTAATTTATGATAAGGATGACACACCACGTTATGCCGACCACCGCTGTGCTCCTGGCCGCGGGTCAGGGGACCCGCATGAAGTCCAGCCAGCCCAAGGTGCTCCATGAAATCCTGGGCCGGCCCATGATCGCCTACCTGATTCACACTCTCAAAACGATAGGAATCGGGGACATCCTGGCGGTCATCGGTTATCAGGCTGAGAAAGTGGCGCAGGCCCTGGCGCCCCTGGGGGTGCGCTTTGTCATTCAGGAGCCCCAGCAGGGCACCGGTCACGCGGTGCAGGTGGCCATGGCCGCGGTGCCCCCGGAAACCGACACCGTCCTGGTGCTGTGCGGGGACGTGCCCCTTATCGCCGGGGAAAGCATCCAAGCCCTGATGAGTCTCCACCGGCGCACCGGGGCCGCGGTCACGGTGCAGACCGTGGAGCTGGCCGACGGGGCCCACTACGGCCGGGTGGTGCGGGACGCCGCCGGCCAGGTGGTGGACGTGGTGCAATGCAAAGACGCCGGCAACCGCCCGGATATCCTGGCCATCCGGGAGATCAACACCGGGGCTTACTGCTTCGAGGCGGCCTTCCTCCGGCAGGCCTTGGCAGAGTTGGAAGTCAGCCCGGTGACCGGGGAAATCTACCTCACCGACATGATCAAGCTGGCCCACCGCTCCGGCCGCCGGGTGGAGGCCCTCCTGGATCCGGACCGGGAAAATCTCCTGGGGATCAACAGCCGCCAGGAGTTGGCCCAGGCCACCCAGACCCTGAAGCGACGCCTGAACGAGGCGCACATGGCCGCCGGGGTGACTCTGGTGGATCCGGAGACCACCTACATCGGCCCGGAAGTGGTCATCGGCCGGGACACCGTCATCCTGCCCAACTGCTACCTGGAGGGCCGCACCACCATCGGCGAACACTGCCGCATCGGCCCCAACGTCCAGATCACCGACTCCACCCTGGCCGACGGCGTCCTGGTGAAGATGGGCAGCGTCATCACGGAAAGCCGCCTCGCCGCCGGCGTCCAGGTGGGCCCCTATTCCCACCTGCGGCCCCTGAGCGACCTCAGGGCCGGGGTCCGGGTGGGCAACTTCGTGGAAGTGAAAAAATCCGTGCTGCACCCCGGGGTCAAGGCCAATCACCTCACCTACCTGGGAGACGCCGAAGTGGGCGCCGGCACCAACGTGGGCGCCGGCACCATCACCTGCAACTATGACGGCGTGCACAAACACCGGACCATCATCGGGGAGGAGGCCTTCATCGGCAGCAACACCGCCCTGGTGGCGCCGGTGACCATCGGCGCCGGGGCCTACGTGGGGGCCGGCTCCACCATCACCAAGGACGTGCCCCCGGGGATGCTCGGCATTTCCCGGGCCCGCCAGGTGGTCCTGAAAAGGCGGGCGGTGGCCAAGAAGGAAGCCGTGCCGGAGGACGAGCCCCTGACCGCCTTGCAGCTGGGCCGAGCCCTGAAGCACCTGAACCTGGAATGCGATCCGGAAGTCATGGAGGAACTGGCCGAGCGGTTTACCAGCCAGGGAGTGGCCACGGTGCTGGTCTTTCAGGCCATGGCCACCCCCGAGAACCTGACCCTCATCCGCCAGATGTTTATCCTGGCAGGCGAGGAGCCCAGCAACTATGAGATGGTGGTCAACCTGGCCAACCTGATCGCCAGCTTGAAAAGGCAAGACTGACTCCTTCGGGGAAGGTAAGCCGCCCCGCAAGGGATTCATCGCCCTGATCCCCCGGGTAGGGATTGGAGGCGGACAGCCGGCGAGGGCAGGGTTCGCTGACCCTGAGCCCTGCTTCCCAACTACCTCAGAGGCATCTTATGTGCGGCATTATCGGTTATCTGGGGCCCCAGGAGGCCATGCCCATCCTCCTGGACGGCCTGAAGCGCCTGGAGTATCGCGGCTATGACTCCGCCGGCCTGGCGGTCATGGGCAACAACGGTCTGAACATTCGGCGCAGCCTGGGGAAGCTCAGGGAACTGGAGAAGCGGCTGGCGGAGGAGCCCGTGGCCGGCCAGGTGGGCATCGGCCACACCCGTTGGGCCACCCACGGCCGCCCTTCCGAAGCCAACGCCCACCCCCATCAGGTGGGGGACATCGCGGTGGTGCACAACGGCATCATCGAAAACTACCTGGACCTGAAGGAAGACCTGCTGAAGTTGGGGCACCGCTTCGCCAGCGAGACGGACACGGAAATCGTCAGCCATCTCATCGTCAAGCACCTGCAGCAGGGCCTCGATTATCTCACCGCCGTGCGCCGGACCCTCGCGGCAATCCGGGGCTCCTACGCCCTGGTCATGGTGAACGCCCAAGAGCCGCGCCTGTTGGTGGCGGCCCGCAAGGAAAGCCCCCTCATCCTGGGGCTGGGGGAGGGCGAGTTCTTCCTGGCCTCCGACATCCCCGCCATTCTGCCCTATACCCGCCGGGTGGTCTTCCTGGAGGACGGCGACCTGGTGGTGGTGCGGGATGGCGGCTTTCAGATCTTCGATCCCCAGGGGCAGCCCCTCACCCGGCCGGAGCACACCATCACCTGGAGCCCGGCCATGGCGGAGAAGGCCGGCTACAAGCACTTCATGCAGAAGGAAATCTTTGAGCAGCCCCGGGCCCTCATCGATACCTTTCGCAGCCGCATCGATCAGGAGGCCGGGGAGGTCATTCTGCAGGAGGTCCCCTTCTCCCCCGAGGACCTCAAGGCCATCCGCAAGATTTTCCTGGTGGCCTGCGGCACCTCCTACCATGCCGCCATGGTGGGCAAGCACTACCTGGAGAGCCTCTGCCGCCTGCCGGTGGAGGTGGACCTGGGAAGCGAGTTCCGCTACCGTCAGCCCCTGGTGGACGAGCACACCCTGCTCATCCCCATCTCCCAGTCCGGGGAGACCGCGGACACTCGGGCCGGCCTTACCGCGGGCAAGCAGTTGGGCGCCAGGAGCCTGGCCATCGTCAATGCGGTGGGCTCCAGCATCGCCCGGGAGGCGGACGGCGTCTTTTACACCCACGCCGGCCCGGAAATCGGCGTGGCCTCCACCAAGGCCTTCACCACCCAGCTGGTGGCCCTCTACCTCATCGCCCTGTATCTGGCGCAGCGCCTGGGAAGGCTCCATCGGGCGGAAATCCGCCGGCGCCTGGCCCAGCTGGTGAAGCTGCCCACCTGGGTGCAGGAGGTCCTGGAGCAGGACCACCTCATTCGGGAAATCGGCCAGCGCTATCAGGGGGCCTACAACTTCCTGTACCTGGGCCGGGGGCTGCACTTCCCCATCGCCCTGGAAGGGGCCCTGAAACTCAAGGAGATTTCCTACATCCATGCCGAGGGCTACGCCGCCGGCGAAATGAAGCACGGCCCCATCGCGCTCATCGACCACCACATGCCCGTGGTGGTCCTGGCTTCCCGGAGCCCGGTGCTGGAAAAAATCCAGGGCAATCTGGAGGAAGTGGCAGCCCGGGGCGGCCGGCTCATTGCCCTCACCGAGGCCGACAATTACCAGATCCAGGAACGGGTGGAATCCTTTATTCCCGTTCCCGAGGTTCCCCTGGAACTCTCCCCCATCGTCCTGGTGGTGCCCCTGCAACTGCTGGCCTACCACATCGCCGACCTGCGGGGCACCGACGTGGACCAGCCCCGCAACCTGGCCAAGAGTGTGACGGTGGAGTAAGTTTTTTGGGGGGGCCAAGGGCCGCAGGCCTGTACCCTCCCGCAAACCCCACCCCTAAACCCTTACTGGGTTGGGAGGGCGGGGAGCCGTTGCTCCCTGGCCCTCCCCCACCCTTTCAACCCATGACCCTGCGCCCCCTCATCACCATCGGCTTGTCCTCGCACCGGCTGGAAGTGCTGCCCTTTGCCTTTGCGGCCATGGAACGCCACCAAGCGGTGGTGCTGGAGGAGGCCCCCGAGCCCGACTTGGCCGCGCTCCTGGCCGGGGAGAAACCCGTCGATGATTATCTGGCGGAGAAAGACGTGGAATTTCCCCTCTACAGCCGGGAGCAGTTGGCGGGGTTGCAGCGGCTGCACCGGCAGGGCGCGGCCGTCCTCCAGGTGGAGCCTTATCTTGAGCGCTTGCTGGCCATTCACGAATTGCTGGCCGCCGGGGTCCCCAGGGAGGAGGTGGAAGCCCGTCCCGGGCTCCGGGAGGTGTATGCCGCGGAGAGCCGGGCCACCCGGGCGCTCCTCCAGTTTTACCGGGTGGCCCACACCGCCTCCTTCCCCGAGGTGGTGGCGGCGGTTAAGGCCTTTGCCCGGACGGACGCCCACCGGTTCCGTCTCCGGGACGGTCTCCGGGCCCGGGAGCTCGCCTCCCTGGCGGGCAGGTTCGCCAGCCTGTTCGTGGAAGCGGGCTATATCCACCTCTATCTGGTCAGGAGCCTGAAGCGCCTTCTCAGGGGTACGGCCCGTATCCGGCCGGTGTTTCTCCTGGCCGGGCGGGCCCTGCCGGAGATTGGCCGCCCCCGACCCTTGGGACCCGGCGACCTGTTGACCCTGAACTACATTTTCGGTCGGGAAATCCCCCCGGCCCAGGAAGATCTGCTGGCGGCCCGCAGCCTGATTCACATTCAATTGCTCAGCAAAGCAGAGCTGGCCCCCGGGGATGACCCCGCGCCTCACCTCACCGACGAGATTGCGGCGTGGCGCCTGACCGCAGGGCTGGCGATGGAGGATTGCCGGCGCCTGTATCCCAAGGTGCGCCGCCTGAGTCCGGCCCAAGCTGTCAGCGCGGTGCGGGGCTATCTGGCCGGCTCTGGAGGAGGGTGACCCCAGGGCTGCTCGGGGGAATCGCAGGCCCCCGGGGTCACTTCCGGCTTTCTCCTGGCATCCCCTCACCAGGGGGAGGGACGGGAGGGCAAAGATTGTTGGGTTCCCGCCGCTAGGCCTGCTGAAACAGGTCGGCAAGGGCCTGGTCAATGGTGGGAAAGCGGAACTCAAACCCCGCGGCCAGCAGCTTCCGGGGGATGACCCGCTGGCCGGTGAGCACTACCTCCGCCAGCTCCCCCATCACCAGCCGCATCATAAAGGCCGGGGCCCGCATGAAGCTGGGGCGCTCCAAAGCCCGGCCCAGGGCCTTGGCGAAGTCCCAATTGCGCACCGGATTGGGGGCGGTGAAATTCACCGGCCCCGCCAATTCCGGATGCTCCGGGAGGAACAGAAAGGCCCGGGTCAGGTCCCGGTGGTGAATCCAGGGCATCCACTGGGAGCCGTCGCCCGCCGGACCCCCCAGGAAGGCCTTGAACAGGGGGACCAGCTCCTTCAGAATGCCGCCGCCCTGGCCCATGACGATGCCGAAGCGGGTGATCACCACGCGGACCCCCAGGTCCCGGGCCTTGAGGGCCTCCAGTTCCCATTCCAGGGCCACCTGTCCCAGGAAGCCATCCCCCGGCGGCGAATCTTCGGTGAGGATTTCCTCCCCCCGGGAGCCGTAAATGCCCGGGGCCGAGGTGCTGCAAAACAACTGGTGCCCATCTCCGGCGGCCAGCGCCTTTACCAGGTTCCGAGTGGTGAGGATGCGGCTGTCGTGGATTTCCTGCTTCTTTTTTTCGGTCCAGTGGGCGAAGATCGAGGCCCCGGCCAGGTTGATGATCCAGTCGTGCTCCGGCACTTCCGCCATCCAGGGACCCTCCTGGGTGGGGTTGCCGGTAATGTAGCGGCAGCCTTCGGCCGGCGGCGTGGTGCGCCGGGTCAGAATGGTGACTTCATGGCCGGCTTGCAGCAGTTCCTGGCGGAGAAAACTGCCCACAAACCCGGTGCCGCCGGTGACAAAAACCTTCATCGCTGCCTCCTTCTCCTTTGCGCCCGCGAGTTGGCAGGCGGGCTGGGGGAGCCGGGTTGCCCCACCCTCGCCTCAAACTTTCCTCCCCACCCTCTGCAATGGGTTGGGGAGGGCCAGATCCTGGGTCCGTCGTCCGTCTCAGGTGCCGGTGGGTTCCAGATACATCACCTCGCTGGAGTCGTCGTAGGCCAGCATTTCGGCGTAGCGGCCCCAGTTGATGGCGGTCTCCAACTGGCGCTCGGCTTCCTCTTCGTGAAATTCCAGTTCCAGGGCCTTCTGCACCACGTCCCATTCCAGCTGCTTGCGCTCGGCGGCCTGGAGCATTTTCATGAGCCACTTGAAGATGGGCAGCCGGCGGATCCGGGTGGCGAAGATTTCCTTGCGGGAGTTGATGCTGGCTTCGGCGAAGGTTTCCCCCAGCGAGGTCAGGGTGATGTCGCCGTGGGCCACGGTGGCGAAGCCCAACAGTTCCGCCGAGTCGATGAGGGTCAGCAGGTCGTCGGAGCTCATCTGCAGCTCCTGGGCCAGGGCATAGATGTCGGCCCGGTTGCCCGGCATGCCGTCCAGGTGTTCCAGGAGGCCGGCCAGGTCGTCGATGCTGATGTGGGGCAGGGCCCGGGTGCGGCCCGGTTCGCCGGGCGCGGTCCCCAGCTCCAGGTGCTCAGGCTGGGTGTGCCCTGCCAGAATCATGTAGAGCCGGTCCACCATGTCCAGAAAGCGGCTGTCCTTGCGGTGCCGGGGGTGAGGGAGATCCACCCGGAAATCGGTCATGACCCGCCCCGGATCCTTGTCCATGACCACAATGCGGTCCGCCATCAACACGGCTTCCTCGATGTTGTGGGTAACCATGAGGATGGCCTTGGTGGGGATATTGCCGCTCGTCCAGAGCTCCAGGAGTTCGCCGCGCAGCGCCTCGGCGCTGAGGACGTCCAGGGAGGAGAAGGGTTCGTCCAGGCACAAGAGTTCCGGCTCCACCGCCATGGCCCGGGCAAAACCCACCTTCTGGCGCATGCCGCCGGAGAGTTCCCGGGGGTAGGCGGTCTCGAAGCCGTCCAGGCCCACCCGGTCCAGGAGGTCCAGGGCCCGGCTGGTGCGCAGACTCGGGGGCAGGCCGCGGGCCTTCAGAGCCACTTCCACATTCTCCAATACGGTCAGCCAGGGAAACAGGGCGAAGGTCTGAAAGACAATGGTGGCCTGGGGATTGACCCCCTGCAAGGGCCGCCCCCGATAGAGAACCATGCCGGCGGTGGGTTTTTGCAGGCCGGTGATGATGCGCAGCAGCGTGCTCTTGCCGCACCCGGAAGGGCCCAGGAGGGCGGCGAATTCCCCCTCCCGGAGCGTCAGGCTGACATCCTGGATGGCCTGGAAGGGCTTCTCGCCGCTCACATAAACCTGGCTGACCCGGTGCAATTCCAGCAGGTAATCATTCTTGGGGGACATCTCAATCCATCCGGTATTTTTCTTCCGCCAGCCGGTAGAGACGGCGCCAGAGCAGGCGATTCACGGTAGCCACCGCCAGGATCATGCTGAGGGTGGCGGCCAGCAGCCGGGCATAATCGCCGGTGGCCGTGGCTTCGGCAATGACCGCCCCGATTCCTGTGATCTTATAGGTTTCCCCGCCGAACTGGACGTATTCCGCCACAATGGAGGCGTTCCAGGCCCCGCCGCTGGCGGTGATGGCCCCGGTGATGGCGTAGGGGAAGAGGGCCGGCAGGATCAGGGTCCGCCAGCGCTCCCAGCGACCCAACTGCAGCAGCGAGGTGGTGTATTTCAAATCCTGGGGAATGGCCGAAGCCCCGGCGATGATATTGAACAACATATACCATTGGGTCCCCAAAAGCATCAACAGGACTGCGGCCAGGTTGAGCCCGCCGGGGAGCCGGATCACCATCAGCACCACCACCGGAAAGAGGGCCGTGGCCGGAATCGAGGCGGTGATCTGCACCAGGGGTTGCAACCAGGCGGCCACCTTCCGGTTGGTGCCGATGGCCACTCCCAGGGGGAGGGTCCAGGCCAGGGTGATGACCAGGGCGGCCGTCACCCGGCCCAGCGTGGCCAGCAGGCTGAGGCCGATGGCCCCCCAGCCGGTCAGGGGAACCTCCCCCAGCATCTTCAGGGCCTGGGAACTTTCGTAGAGGAGGCCGGCCATGGCCGCCACCCCCAGCAGGTACATGATCCAGGGACGGCCCGTCCGGTCCTCGGCGCGCTCCTCCCGGGGATGGAAGAGCCGCAGCATCCAATCGTCCAGCCGGCGTCCCACCGGCCGGAACAGCCGCCGGCCCAGGAAGTCTATCAGCCGGGAACTCCGCAACGCGTCGAACAGCCAGGAGGAGGAGGCGGTTTCCTCCTCCACCGTTCCCAGTTTGAAGCGGTCGGCCCAGGCCAGCAGCGGCCGCCAAACCAACTGATCCAGGGCCACGATGGTGCCGATGAGGGCGGCCAGTCCCCAGGCGATGGCCGTGAGATTCCCCTGGTTGGCGGCCTCCTGAAGGTAGGACCCCAACCCCACCAGCCGGAAATTCAGGCTGCCGGCGGTGAAGATTTCGGCAGCCATGAGGAAAAACCAGCCCCCGGCAAAACTCATCATGCTGTTCCAGATGAGCGTCAGGGCGGCAAAGGGCATCTCCATGGTCTTGAAGCGCAGCCAGGGGTTGAAGCGAAAAATGGTGCTGGCTTCCTCCAGGTCCCGGGGGATGGTGGTCAGGGACTGATACCAGGCGAAGGTCAGATTCCAGGCCTGACTGGTGAAAATCAGGATGATGGAGGCAAGCTCCACCGCCTTTTCGGGGGAGCACAGGGCGCTGAGGCTCAACAACACCACGGGCAAAAAGGAGAGAATGGGCACGCTTTGGAGCACATCCAGCAGGGGCAACAGGACCTTTTCCGCCCGGCGGTTTTTGGCGGCCAGCGACCCGTAAATCAGGGAAAAACCGAGGGAGAGGATATAGGCCGCGGTCATGCGCCCCAAGGAGAGGCTCACATAGTAGGGCAGGACCTGGGGCGACAGGTCGAGTTCCGGGCCCTTGACCGCGGGGGGAGCCCCCAGGCCCAACCGGATGCCCCCGTATAGGAGCACCCCCAGGGCGGCGAACACCACCACATCCCCCCAGGCGATGGCCCGATGGAACGGCTGCAAGGTGCGGAACAGGCGCGGATAGTCTTTCATGCGTACCGGCGCTTCAGGCAGTGCCTTCCGGGCCTGCATGGGGAAGCCATCCCATTGCGGCCCTGGAGGTGCGGTGTGATATAGTAACCGCGCAGCAGTGGCCCGGCCTCAGGCCGAACAGGCGAAGGGCGCCCCCTGGGCGTCGGCCCTTTTCGGCCCTGAGCCTTGGCCCATCTTATCAGAAAATCGCGGGAAACCAAGCGCCGCGGCAGATTTTCACCTCAGGGAGACCGCATGGCTCTCAAGGCATCCGGATTCAGACTTTTGCTGATTGTTGGGGTTCTGCTCCTGGTTTGCCACCCCGGCGCCACCGGGGCCCAGGAGAAAGCGGTTTTGCCGCCGCCAAGCCCGGGGGCGACCTTGCTCACCCCCGAGGCCCTGTCAAAGGCGTTGATCGAGGGGGCCGGGGCCCTGGAGAAAGCCGCCGGGCAGCTCAAGGAAAGCCAGACCGCAAGCAGAGGGGTGTATGAGAAGGCCGCCGGGGAAATCAAGGAGCTGAAGGCCAGGGCGGCCACCCTGAAGGCCTCCCTGGCGGTGGGGGAGGTGGCGGTTTCCCAGGCGCAGCAGGAGCTCCAGGGACTGAACCGGGGACAGGAGCGGCTGCTGGCGGCCATTAAGGAGCTGAGCCAGGTCCAGGAGAAGGCGGCCCAGGAGCGCCAGGCCAAGGCCCAGGCCCGGGCCACCCTCCAGGAGGAAATGGCCAAGCTGGAGCAGAGCCGGCACCCCATCGCCCGCGCCCCGGAACTCCGGCAGGCTTACCAGCGTTACCTCACCCTGGCCCGGTCGTACGACCAGGAGGCGGCCAATTTCAGCACCCACCTGGGAAAATGGCTGCAGGAGCTGGAAGGCGGGCACCGGGAGCTGGCCGAGGCCCTGGGCCAGCTCAGCGCCGCCATTGACCGGGCCTGGTGGGAGAAGCTCCTCACCCGCTCCACTTATGTCTCCCTGGCCCAGGAAGTCTGGCAGCAGCTCCTGGACACCTGGGAGGCCCTGCTGGCCCTCCCCGCCCGCCTGACCCACCTTTTGGAGCGGATGGTGCGGTCCGGGGCGCTGGGCGGCTATCTCAAAGCCAAAGCCGCTCCCTTGGTGGGATTGGCGCTGGTCTTTGTCCTCACCGGGATCTTCACGGTGCGCCTGGGTCGGCGCCTTCTCCCCCGATTCCGGGAGTGGCAGACCCAGGCCGAGGAACTGGGGGCGCAGGTCATCCTCTGCTTCGCCCACCTGCTGGTGGCTTACCTGCCGGCCGTGGGACTCCTGGCCTGGCTGACCGTGGCCGTCTGGAGCCTGTCTCTCTGGGAACAGCCAGCCGCCCGCCTGGTACTGTTGGCGGGGACCGTCCTGTTGGCCCAGCGCCTGAGCCGGCGGCTGCTGGGCCGGGTGTTCGCCGGGCAGGCCGCCGGGGGCATCCTCCCTTTGGACGAGGCCACGGCCCGCTTTTATCGGCGCAATCTCCGCCGGTTGACCTCTTATATCCTCCTCCTGGGGGTGTTCGGCCTGAACGCCGCCCGCCTCTTGGGTTTCTCCCCGGGGAGTCAGGAACTCCTGTCCTATGTCTTCCAGGTGGGGCTGTTGGGATGGGCCGTCTGGTCCCTGCGCACCCGCTCTTTCGACACCCTGGCCCAGGAGCTGCCCCTGCCGGGATGGTTCCAGCGCCGGGGCGTGCTCCGGGCCGTGCGCAGCCTGGTCCTGGCAACCCTGGTGGTCATCATCCTCTCCGGGCTCCTGGGCTTTCCGGCCCTGTCCGCCTACGTGGCCCAGGCCGCCGCCGGCACCGGCCTGGCGGTGGTGGCGGCCTGGCTTCTGTGGCAGGGCCTCCGGGCGGGCCTGAAGTTCGTCCTCCACCCCCGGCGCGGCCGCCTGTCCGACAGGCTGCCCATGCGCCGGGAAACCTGGGAGCGCTATTACCGCACCATCGAAATCAGCCTACTGGACCTGCTTTTGGTGGCCACCGTGGTGGTTGCCTTGCAGTTCTGGGGAGTCAAACCCGGGCACCTGACCCGGTTGCTGGAGGCGCTCAACTACGGTCCGGCCCTGGGCCCGGTGCGCCTGACGCCCCTGACGGTGGGCAGCGCGGTCCTCATCATCTACCTGGGCCGGTGGCTCTCCCGGCTGCTGCGGGCCTTTCTTGAGGTCAACATCTTTCCCCGCCTGGATTGGGACCCGGGCGTCTGCTATACCATCTCGGCGACCTCGCACTATGCCGTGCTCATCCTCACCATCCTCCTGGCCCTGAACACCCTGGGGTTTCCCCTGGCCAACCTGGCGCTGGTGGCCGGCGCCTTGGGCGTGGGCATCGGCTTCGGCTTGCAAAATATCGTCAACAACTTCATCAGCGGCCTGATCCTGCTGTTCGAACGCCCCATCAAAGTGGGGGACATGCTGGTGGTGGACAACCAATGGGGGTTGGTCAAGGAAATCCGGGTGCGCAGCACCGTGTTCCAGACGTTTGACAAGGCGGTGCTCATCATCCCCAACTCCGAGCTCTTGTCCAGCAAGATCGTCAATTGGACCCATTACGGGTGGGGCCCCACCCGGCTGTCCCTGAAGGTGGGGGTGGCCTACGGCTCGGATGTGGCCCAGGTCACCCGCTTGCTCCAAGAAATCTGCCTGAGCAACCCCCGGGTGGCGTCAGAGCCGCCGCCCCAGGTTTTCTTCGAGGCCTTCGGCGACAGCAGCCTGAATTTTCACCTCTGGGTGCACGTCCACACCCCTGGCGACCGGATTCCGGCCACCCATGAGATCAACAGCGCCATTTTCGAGGCCTTCCGGGCCCATGGCATCGAGATTCCTTTCCCGCAGCGGGACCTGCACCTCAAATCCTGGCCCGCAGGGCTTCCGGGGAAGCAGCCGTGACCGGTTGCGGTGTGCCCTCGTCCCCGCTGCCCATAAGCCCCCGGCTGGCCGCGGCAGCCGCCCGGCTTCAAGTGTCGCTGGCGGGGGCCAGGCCCTTGGCCGGCGCCGGTTCGGACCGCCGGTTTTTCCGCCTGCCGGGGTCCCCGTCAGTGGTGCTCTTAAGCCATCCCCAAGCCCCAGGGGGGGCGGTGACCGAAAACGACGCCTATTTCGCCATCGGCCGGCACTTGCGCCGCCAGGGCGTGCCGGTGCCGGAGATTCACGCGTATTGTCGGGAGGAGGGCTGGCTCCTCCTGGAAGACGTGGGGGACCTCAGCCTGGAGGCGGCCCTGGCCCGCCCGGGCGCCGACTGGCAGAGCCTCTACGGGCGGGCCCTGCACCTCCTGGTGACCCAGCAGGTGGAGGGACGGGAGGGGTTCGACCCCGCCTGGTGCTTCGACACCCCGGCGGTGACCCGGGAGTTTTTACTGGCGCGGGAATGCCGGTATTTTGTGGAGGCTTTTCTGCAGGGATACCTGGGGCTGGCAGTGAACGAGGCCGAGCTGGCCGACGACTTCGCCCGCCTGGTGGCCGCGGCCCTCCCTGACGGACCGGCTTTTTTCCTGCACCGGGACTATCAGTCCCGCAATCTCTTCGTCCAGGGGGAGCGGCTCAGGGTCCTGGACTTCCAGGGAGGGCGGCTGGGGCCCCTGGGCTATGACCTCGCGGCGCTGCTCATTGACCCCTATGTGGATCTGGGCGAGGCCCGGGAAGCGGCCCTGCTGGAGAGCTATCTCACCGAATTGCGCCGGCGCCTGCCGGTGGACGAGGCGGCCTTCCGGGAGGCTTACGTCCACCTGGCCCTCTGCCGCAACCTGCAAATCCTGGGGGCCTTCGGCTTCCTCACCGCGGTCAAGGGCAAACCCGGCTTCGCTGCGGCCATTGCCCCGGCGGTGCGGGGCCTGCGGCGCCGGCTGGCCCGGCTCCCGGGACGCTTCCCCGGCCTGGAGCGGCTTGCAGACGCCATCGCACCGGCGCTTTGCCCAGAAGGCTGAGGCAAGGGCCGCAGGAGCCTTCCGCTCCCTCAAAAATCGAAGTTCCAGAACACGTCCACCCCGGAGTTGCGGCGGCCGAATTGGGATTCCACCGTGACCCCCCGCCGGACGCGGTATTGCAGGCGCACCTGGTTTTCATCGTAGTAGCGGGCCAGGGGGTCGGTGGTGCGCTCGAAGGAAACGCTCAGGTCCTTGGTCAGGGGCTTGCCCACCCCCACGGTCTGGGGCCCGCTGGTCAGGTAAATATCCCCCAGCAGCGGGAAGTCCTTCCCCAGGAAGTCCAGGAGCTTTTTGGTGGTCAGGCCGCCAATGAGGCCCACCGCCTGGGAGGTGACGGAGCTGTATTGCTCCTTGGTCAAGGAGGCGGCCCGTTGTCCGAAGGCCATGTAGGCCAACAGGTCCGCCGGCGGCTGAGGCGGGATGCTGGAGAGTCTGATCTCGGGCTTGGCCGCAGGGCCGCTCATTTCCAGGATCAGTCTGACATCCTCCAGCTGGTGCTCGGCCCGGCCTTGCAGGGTGATGAATTCCGGCGGCCGGCCGGGGAGGTGGACGGCGCCCTGCACCACTTTGAACGGCTTGTCGTGCACGGTCACCGTCCCCTGGAGCACCGCCAGGTCGCCGCGCAGTCGCACGGGTCCGCCGGCCTCCTTGGTGGCCAGCAGCCGGCCGCCCAGCTCGATGTTGGCCCGCTTGTCCCGCACCCAGATGTTGTTGGCCCCTTCCAGGGAGATGTGCATCTGGGCGTTGCGGATAAATTCCGGCGGGCCGGCGTCGCCGCCCTCCTGTCCCGGCTTCGCCTCCGGACGGCGGATGAGCACGATGTCTTCGCTGGTGCCGCTCTCGAAAAAGATGGGGCGAAAGACGGCCCGGGTGACGGTGAGCTGGCCTTTGAGCAGCATGCTGTTGAAGGGGCCGGCCAGAGTCAGGGAGCCTTGGCCCACGGCCTCGGAGCCGTAGCGGGACAGGGCTTTGAAGTCCTGGAGCTGGCCCCGCAGGTCCACCCGGGCGGGAAAGAAGCCCTCCAGAGTGATGGTGCCGTTGACCCTGGCCTCGCCCTGGCTGTGAAACAGGATTGCCGGGATGGTCAGGGTGTTGCCCTCCAGGCGCGCGGCGCCGGCGGCCACCTGGTAGCGGGCCCCCCCCAGGCGGAAGGTGATGTTGCCCTCTCCCCAGCGGAAAAACCCGCTGACCCGGGGCTGGGCCGCCGGCCCCCGCCACTCCGCCTGAAATTCTGCCGGGATGTCCGCCTCCGACACTTCCCGGGTGAGGGCGGCCAGGATACCCAGGTTCAGGTTTTCCCCCTGCAGTCGGACGCTGAGCTCCTCGTCGCCCCGCCGCCAGGCAAAGGGCTGCAGCACGAACCGCCAGGGGAGCCGCCCCTCCAGGCTCAGGCGGGAGCCCCGCCTCTCCTCCAGGGCCCCGGAGAGGCGCAGGGCGCCGTCGCCATACGACGCCTTGGCCTTCAGGGCCTTGAACTCCAGGCGGCCCCAGCGCCCCTGGCCCAGGGTGAATTCGCTTTCCAGGACCGGGTTGCCCACCCCGCCGTGCAAAGCCGCCCGGGCCTCCACCTTGCCCTGCAGGGGCACCCCCTTCAGGCTGAGCAGCTCCCCGGGCAGGTCCCGGGCCTCCAGGCGGGCGGCCACTGCGCCCTGCTCCAGCCTGGCTTCGGCCGCCACCCGGCCGCCGTTCACCTGCACGGTGGCGGGCTCCAGTCGAAAACCCGGGGCAAAAGCCAGGCGCACGGGCCCCAGAGCGCCGCCGCTGAGCTTGCCCAGCTTGAAGTCCAGGCGCGCCAGGGTGAGGTTCAGCGGGCGGCTCCCGGTCTCCAACAAGCCGGCCAGCTCCACCTGCCGGTCCGCCTGGCCCGCCCGGCCCTGCAGGCGCCAGCGGTAGCCCTCCCCCTGGGCGGTGAAGGAGGCCCGGGGAAAGACGACCACCGGGGTTCTGAGGCCGGTGGCCTGGGCGGTAAGGCCGCCGCTTTGGAAGGGCCACCCCACCAACGTCCCCTTGAGGGCGAGGCTCTGGGCGGCCAAGTCCTGCCAGGCCAGGCCCCGGGCCTCCGCCGCGAATACCGCCTGGGATTGGCGCCAAGGGCCCGCCAGGGTGAGGTTGAAGGCGGCCTGGGCCACCCGGACCGGGGGGAGGAGGGGCGGCGGCCCGGTGAGATTCCCCGTCAGCCTGAGGTTTGCTTCGCTGGCGCTCACCGCGCCGCTCACTTCAGCGGTGAAGTGACCGGCTCGCAGCGCGCCCCGGGAGATGGCCAGCCGGGGTCGCTCCCAAGCCAGGCGGGCGCTCACCTCCTGCACCGGCACTTCCCCCAGACGGCCCCTCGCCGTCAGCTCGCCGGAGAAGGCCAGGGCCTCCAAGTCCCACCGGGGAAGCCGCCAGGCGCCGGTCAGGCGGCCGCTCGCCTGGGTGCCGGCCGGCACCGCCAGACCCAAGACCTCGGGCCGAAAATCTTCCACTTCCAGCCGCGCTTCCCCCTTGGCTTCCGTGAGCAGGGGCCCGGACAGGGTGGCGGCGGCTTTGCCGAAGCTCCCCTGGGCCATAAGCTTCAGGGTCTGCTCCCGGTGGCTGCCGCTGATGGCAGCTTGCCCGGCTTGCAGGCGCACCCCCCGCCAGTTGACAGCCCCCACCTGGAGGTTCCAGTCCAGGGCCGCGGGTGGCCAGGACAGACCGGTCCCTTGGCCGACCAGACGGGCGGGCACCGGGGGCAGGTCCCGCAGGCGCTCCGCCCAGGATGGCCGCCAGGGGGCCAAGAGCTCGGCCTGCAGGGCCGGTGTGTCCAGATTAAGCTCATAGCGCCAGACCTCCGTCTCCCGGGCCAGCCGGGCCGCCAGGGTGAAGGGGGCCTCCCGCAGTTGCCCCGAGCCGGCAGCCTTGACCGCGGTGCGGGAGAGATCCAGGCGGAACTTCCCGTGCAGCGGCCAGGCTGCGGGCCAGGCCGGGAGCAGGCGGCGGAGCAGGTCGCCGGGGGCCGGCCCCACTTCCAGGGACAGGCAGGCGGTGGGCTCCTCCTGGAGCTGACACTGGCCACTGGCCCGAGCCAGGAGCGCCTCCTCCAGCTTGGCCTCCAGGTCCAGGATATTGAGCAGCTCCTGGCTGACGGTGAGGCGGGTGGCGAGCTTCAGGCGGCCCTGGGGGGCGGCATAGGACAGGCTCGCCCGGCGCACCAGCACGCTCTGCTCCGGGAGTTTGGGATTGAGGACGGTGACGGCCCCCTGAAAATCCAGGGGCCCGTAGCGCGCCGTCTCCCCGTTTTTCCTGACTTCCACCACGGCGCCGATCACCAGGATTTCGGTAAAATCCAGGGAGCGTAAGGGCGGGTGGTGCCGGGGCCGGAAAACCCGCTGCACATTGGCCTCCCCATCCGGCTGCCACCAGACGCTGAGGTGCGGCTCAAAGAGAGCCACCCGGCAGATGATGGGACGCAGGCGGATAAAAGACCACAGGGAAAACTGCAACTCCAGCCGTTCAGCCCGGAGGATTTCGCCCTCGTCGGCCACGAGTCTCACCCCGCGAAAGGTGAGGCCGGTCAAGGGGTGGCCCTGGACCTCCTGGACCATCAGCGTGGGATAGAGGCGGTCCTGGGCGAAGGCCACCAGGCGCTGGGCCCCCCAAGTCCAGAAGGCTTCGCTCCTGAGCGCCAGCCAGCCCCCGGCCGCGGCCAGCGCGGCCAGCAGGGTCAGCCCCAGGGCCAGGTATTTCAGCCAGCGCATACGATTACCCCTGCCTCCCCTAAAATTGCTGCCCGATGGTAAACAGCAGCCGGACCGGGGGGTCCTCCCGGGGATTGATGCGGTTCAAGGGAAACCCCAAATCCAGGCCGATGGGGCCGATGGGGGTGAGATAGCGCAGTCCGATGCCCGAAGCATACTTGAACTGGCCCGGGTCCACGTCCCGCACCTTGAAATACACATTGCCGAAGTCAAAAAAGGCCACCCCTTGAAATTCCTTGTATAACGGGAACCTGACCTCCACGTTCCCTTCCAGCACGGCCTCGCCGCCGATGGGCGTGCCCGCGGGGTTGCGGGGACCCAGATAGTTGAAGCGGTAACCCCGGACGCTGCCCTGGCCGCCGGCAAAAAACCGCCGGAAAATGGGAATCTCATTCGTTCCCTGGATGGGCTCGATGAGGCCGAATTTGAGGCGGCCGGCCAGGACCAGTCCGGTATGCCCCAGGCTCCGATAGCCCCGGCCCTCGGCCACGGTCCGGCTGAACTGCAGGTTGCCCCCCAGAAAGTCCGCCGCCACTTCCTGGGTCAGGCTCAAAATATGGCCATAGGAGGGATCCAGGGACTTGTCCGTGGTGTCCCGGCGCAGCCCGAAGATGGCCATGGAGGCGGTGAACAGCTGGCCGGGCTCGGCCTCCCTCAGGATGAAGAGGGTCTCGTTGGGAATGCCGAAGGGCCGGGCGAACTCCAGACCGTGGCCGAAATAGACCCGGAAGTTCCAGGGCAAGTCCCGCTCCAGGCGGGCCTGGGTGAAGTAGGCCCGGTCCTGAAAGCCCGGCAGGTCCCAATGCACCCAGCCGGCCTGGAGGACAAAGTCGTTGCGGCTGGCGAAGACCTGGGGGTTGGTGAAGGTGCCCATGATGCGGTTTTCCCGGAGGGAGTACTTGCCCTCCAGGTCCAGAAGGCGGCCGCCGCCGGCCAGGTTGCGCAACCGGAGGGCCAGGCGGGCCCGAAAGAGGTCGATGTCGCCGTAGCCCAGGCCCACTTTGATCGAGCCCCGCTTGCCTTCCTGGACCTCCAGCACCACCGGGATGTCGGTCTCCGTCTCCGGCACCACGGCGGGAGTCAGGCTGACGCTCTTGAACAGGTCGGTTTCATAAAGGCGCTTCTGGCTGTCATAGAGCTGCTTTAAAGAAAAGACGTCCCCCTGTTTGAAGGTGAGCCGGCGCAGGATCAGGTAATCAGGGACGTTGGCCTCCTTTTTCAGCTGCAGCTCACCGAAGTGGCACAGGGGGCCGGGGGTCACGGTGAGGAAGATGTCAGCGGTGTTCTGCTCCTCATCCAGATGGACTTTGCCCTCCACCCGGCCCCGGGGATGGCCGTGGTCCTGCAGGACCGTAAGGTAAAGGGCTTTGAACTCTTCATAGGAGCGCTCCGTAAACCGCGCCCCCAGTTTCACCGGGTTTTTTGCCTGGATTTCGGCAAAGTTCAGGTCTGGCAGCGGTTCCCGGATGGTGACATTGATCTGCCTGACCCGCACCCAGGGGCCTTCGTCGATGGTCAATTGCGCCTGCACCCGGCCCTGTTCGTCGATGTGGAGCTGAGAGTCGATGCGGGCGTGATAGAAGCCCTGACGGCGGTAAAAGATTTTCAGACGCTCCAGGTCGTTGGCCAGGTCCTCGGGTTTGAAGACCGGGGGTCTGCTCCAGGGCCAGCGAGAGGGCAGGGCGATGGACAGCTCCTCCCGGACCTGCTTGGCGGGCACCACCTTGGCGCCCTTGATGGTGAGGGCCTCCAGGACGAGGGGCGCCGGCTCCACCGGGGCTTGGGCGGCGGCCGCCCCGGTCAGGCCCCAGGCAAGGGCCGCCAACACGGCCAGGAGCAGGACCGTCCAGGGCTTATCCCCGCGGGGCGGCATGCTGCGATTGTGGGTCATGCCAGGTAATCAGGAGCCTCTTGGCCCGATGGGGCTTGTGGAGGCAGGCGATGGCCAGCGCCCCCAACCGGGCCGGAACCTCAAGGCTCTCGGTGGACTGCGGTTACCCGGCCTTGCCGGTCAAAGACCACTCGGGTTTCGCTGGCCAGAAAAACCTGACGGGGCCAGGTGCCCATGGGCTCGGGCCCCTGATAAAAAGAGAGGCGGTAGAGGAAGACCTTGCCGCCGTTTTCCCGGGGGCGTTCTTCGCTGGGGGTCCCGGCCAGGGACCTCACCTCGGTCTCGCTCATGCCTGGGCTGATTTGCTTGAGTCGCTGGATTTGCTCGTGAAACATATCCTGGTGAAAATACGGCCGGGCGGGGGCGGCAGTCAGCGGCCCCGGCCCCCCGCCGCAGCCGGCCGCCAGGAGGCTGATCAGCCAGCCGGCGGCCAACAAAATTCGAGACCAGGGCAAAAAGTCTCTCGCTGTCATGATTAGAGTCCTGCCAGATGAAAAATGCTAAAAAACCGCCCCTGCCGCATTCCGGCGGTGCCGCCCCCAGTTCCCCCTTGAAGTCATGCCGCGCCCAGATCCGGCCCGACCCTGGGAGTTCCCCGGGCTTGCAGGGCGGGAGGAGAACTTTCGCAGGAAAGGCCGCCCCGAACCGCTTGGCCCCAACACGGCCGCCGCCCCCTCAACGCCGCGGTGGCCGCCCCCGGGCTTGCCGGCTTTCCGGGAACAAGGCCGGCTGGGCTGGCCGCCGCCGCGCTGTCCCCGGGTCCGTTGGCGGCAGGGGCTGGGGCGCGGCCAGCTTCGCCAGAGGGGACAGGCGGGTGGGGCCGCGGCGGCCGAACAGGGTGCGCCGTCGGCACCGGGTCAGAATGACCTGGGTCTGGGCCCGGGTAAGGCCCACGTAAAAGAGGCGGCGCTCCTCTTCCGGGTCTGCCGGCTCCTCTGCGGGGGAGCGCAAGGGGAGCAGACCGTCCTCGCAGCCAGCCAGGATGACATAAGGAAATTCCAGGCCCTTGGCCGCATGCAGGGTCAGGAGCTTCACCCGTTCCGCGGCCAGGTCCACGTCCTCCCACTCGGGGCCCACGCCTTCCCGGGCCACCTGGCAGGGGATGCCCGCCTCGGCCAGGCTCCGGGCCAGCACCTCCCCCTGGGCGTGCAGCCGGTACAGCACCGCGATGTCCCGGAAACCCACGGCCTCCCCCGGCTCCTGGTAGCGCAGCTGGTCTTCCTCCAGGCTGCGGTGGCTGAAGCCGCCCACCAGCCGTTCAATGGCCGCGGCGATGCGGCGCGCCTCCGCTTCGGGGGTGGCGGCCTCCAGGAGGACCACCGGTGCGGCCCCGGACCGGCGGCTGACGGTGGGGGCGCCAGCCTGCTGCGCCGGCGCCAGGACCCGCCGGGAAGCCGCCAGCACCGGCGGCGGCAGGCGATAAGTGTCACTGAAACTCAGGGCCGTCGCGCCCGGCCAGTCCTCCCGGAAGCGCTGGAAAAACTCGGGCCGCGCCCCCCGAAAGCCGTAAATGGCCTGGTTGAGGTCGCCGATGGCGGTGATTTCCGTCGCCGGGCCGGCCAAGGCCCTGAGGAAGCGGTATTGGGCCTCGTTGACATCCTGGTATTCGTCCACCAGGATATGCCGCCACCGTCCCTGCCAGGTGGTCCGCAGGCCCGGGTCGCCCAGGAGCAGCAAGGCCGGTCGTGCTACCAAGTCCTCAAAGTCGAAGAGGCGGGCAGCCGCCAAGGCGGCTTCGTAGTCCCGATAGGCGGCGGCCAGGGCAGGCGGCGCCTCGGGGCCCAGGGTTTCGGGATACTTGAGGGCCTGTTTGGCAAGCCTCAGGTCCCTTTCCAGGGCCGCGGGCTTGAGGCCGTGGTCCTGGGCCACCTGGCGGATAAGCTGACGGCGGGTGTCTTCCCCGGCCACCTCCCGAGTCAGCCCGGCCTCGGCCAAAAGCTGATGGCCCAGGCTGTGGAAGGTTTTGATGGCAAGGTCTTCCAGGCCGGCCGCGCCGCCCAGCAGGGCCGCCACCCGCTGCTGCATGGCCTCCGCGGCCTGCCGGGTGAAGGTGATGGCCAGGAGGCTTCCCGGCGGCACGCCCCGCTCCAGGAGGAGATGGGCCAGGCGGTGGGTGAGGACCCGGGTCTTGCCGGTCCCCGGCCCGGCCTGCACCAACAGCGCCCGGCCCCCATGGGTCACGGCCTGGGCCTGCCTTTCAT
>FWPV01005392.1_pt1 | contig 25655 bp, 20 predicted proteins | sample 2228371 | NCBI WGS metagenome assembly FWPV01 (sample SAMEA103939776, study PRJEB20133) | metagenome | reverse complement strand
AGGTCCGAGCTGGCGCGGCGGAGCTGGAGGAGCCCGTCACGCCGACCGCGGCGGCCGTCCTCGCGGCCCTCGGCGAGCCGAGCGCCGGGGTCCCCGCGATGCGCCTGGAGGCGCTCGGGGTCGGGGCGGGGTCGCGCGACCCGGCGGGGGTCCCGAACGTCGTCCGGGTGCTCCTCGGCGAGGCCGCGTCGCCGGGCGCCGGGGGGCGGGGGCTGCTCGTGCTCGAGGCCAACGTGGACGACCTCTCGCCGGAGCTCGTGCCCGACGCGATCGAGGCCCTCCTCGCGGCTGGCGCCCTGGACGCCTGGACGACGCCGATCGTGATGAAGCGGGGGCGCCCCGCGCTCCAGGTCTCGGCGCTCTGCGAGCCGGAGGCGCTGGGGGCCGTGCGCCGGACGTTCTTCGAGGCGACGACCACCCTCGGGCTGCGGATCCACGCGGTGGAGCGTCCCGAGCTCGAGCGTCGGATCGTGGAGGTGGAGCTCTCCCCCGGCGGACCCCTGGTGCGGGTGAAGGTGGGGTACCTGGAGGGTCGGGCGCTGACGGCCAAGCCCGAGCACGCCGACGTCGCGGAGGCCGCGGCCAAGCTCGGTCTCCCGGTGCGGGCGGTGCACGAGCGGGCGAGCGCTCTCGCCCGGCGGCTGGTCGAGGGGGCTCCGTGACCGCGACGGCCGAGGCGACCGCCATCGCCCGCGTCGAGGCGCGGATCCGTGGGTACGGCCCCCTGGCGGTGGTCGCCTTCTCCGGCGGGGTGGACTCCTCGGTCGTGCTCGCGCTCGCGGCGCGCGCGCTCGGGGTCGGGGCGGTGGAGGCCGTCACGGCCCTCTCGCCGAGCTACCCCTCGGGCGAGCTCGAGCTCGCCGCGCGCACCGCGCGCTCGCTCGGGGTCCCGCACCGGGTCGTCCGCACCCACGAGGTCGAGCGCGAGGCCTACGCGCGCAACGACGAGCTCCGCTGCTTCCACTGCAAGGCCGAGCTGTACGGGGTGCTCGGGCGGATCGCCCGGGAGGCGGGCGGCGCGGTCGTGCTCGCGGGCGCGATCGCTGACGACCTCGGGGACGTGCGGCCGGGGCTGCGGGCGGGCGAGCTCGCCGGCGTGCGCAACCCGCTCCTCGAGGAGGGGCTCGGCAAGGCGGAGGTCCGGGCCATCGCTCGCGAGCTCGGGCTCGAGGCCGCGGACAAGCCCGCCCTCGCCTGCCTGTCCTCGCGGGTGCGGACGGGACTGCGCATCACCCCGGAGCTGCTCGCGCGGATCGATCGGGCCGAGCGGCTCGTCCGCGAGCTCGGGTTCGAGCTCGTGCGCGTGCGGCACCGGGGCGAGCTCGCCACGATCGAGGTCGCGCCCGGGGAGGTGGATCGCCTCCTCGCCCACCCGGGGCTCGCGGGCGCGCTCGCGGCGATCCGGGGGCTGGGCTGGCGCGAGGTCCGGGTGGACCCGGAGGGCTACCGCCAGGGCAAGGCCCGCGCCTGAGCGATCAGCCGGGGATCGGCGCCGCCGCCTCCTCGGCCGCCTCGGCCGCGGTCTCCTCACCGGTGTCGGGGACGAGGACGCCGTCGCCCAGGTCCCACCCCACGGTCACCTCGGGGCCGGTCGGGACCTCGGCGAGGCGCGGCCGCTGGGTCCGGACGATGGCGGTGACCTCGGGGGTGAGCTCCACCACGTACTTGCGCGTGGAGCCGAGGTAGATGACCTCCCGGATCCGCCCGCGCAGGGCGGCGGCATCGGTCGGCCGCGGCTCGGCTTCGGCGGGGCGGATCCACATCCGCTCGGGTCGGACGACGACGGCGCCGCGCGCGCCCTCGCGCAGGTCCTCGCGTCGCCACGCCTCGGGCTCCGCGCGCAGCGGACCGACGGCGGTCTCCACCACCCCGTCGCTCGGTCGGAGGGTGCCACGGAAGATGTTCGACTCGCCGATGAAGTCGGCGACGAACAGGGAGGCCGGGCGCTCGTACAGCTCCTCGCCGGTGCCGATCTGCGCGATCCGCCCGTGGCTGTACACGGCGATCCGGTCGCTCATCACCAGGGCCTCCTCCTGGTCGTGCGTCACGTAGATCACGGTGAGGCCGAGCTGGTGCGCCACCCGCATCACCTCGAGCTGCAGGGCCTCGCGCAGCTTCTTGTCCAGGGCGCCGAGGGGCTCGTCCATGAGCAGGACCGAGGGGTGGAAGACGAGGGCGCGGGCGAGGGCCACCCGCTGCTGCTGGCCGCCGGAGAGCTGCCGCGGGTACCGGTCGCCGAACCCCTCCAGGCGGACGAGGCGGAGGGCCTCCTCGACGAGCTTCGCGCGCTCGGCCTTCGGCACCCGGCGCATCTCCAGGGGGAAGGCGATGTTGCCCGCCACCGTCATGTGCGGGAACAGGGCGTAGTTCTGGAACACCATGCCGATGCCCCGCCGATGCGGGGGCACCCGGGTGAGGTCCTGGCCGTCCAGGACCACCGTGCCGGTGTCGGGTCGGATGAAGCCCGCGATGATCCGCAGGGTCGTGGTCTTCCCCGAGCCCGAGGGGCCGAGGAGCGTCACGAACTCGCCCGGGCGGACCTCGAGGTCCACGTCGCGGACGGCGACCACGTCGCCGTAGAGCTTGCTCACGCCCCGCAGGGCGAGCGCGCCGGGCTGGCCCGGCTCCCCGATCCGCCTCCGCACGCCCTCGTCCGTCCGCACCGTGGTCACCTCGTGGCCCGGCTCCGTCGTTGCGCCACCATCACCAGCGAGAGGATCACGACCGTCACCGCGCTCAGCATGGTAGCCACGGCGGCGATCGTGGGGTCGATGGAGCTCCGCACCTGCCCCCACATCACGACCGGGAGGGTGCGCACGATCGGGCTCGAGAGGAAGATGGACACCACGACCTCGTCCCAGGACGCGATGAAGGCGAACAGGGCCCCGGCCACGATGCTGGGGCTGATGAGCGGGAGCGTGATCCGGAAGAAGGTCCGCAGGGGTCCCGCCCCCAGGTTCTGGGCCGCGAGCTCCAGGGTCCGGTCGAAGGTGCGGAGGCTCACGCTCACGTTCACGACCACGAAGGGGATCGCCAGGCTCGTGTGGGCGAGCACGAGGCCCGGAAGCGTCCCGGCCAGGCGCCACTCCGTGTAGACGAAGTACATGCCGATCGCGATGACCACGACGGGCACGATCAGCGGGGAGAGCACGATCGCCATGACGATGCCGCGGCCGGGGTACCGGCCGCGCACGAGCCCGAGGGCCATGAGCGTGCCGAGGACGGTGGCGAGGACGGCGGCGGCCACCCCCACCTTCAGGCTCGTCACGGCCCCGCTCGTCCAGGTCTCGCTCTGGAAGAAGTTCGCGTACCAGCGGGTCCCGAAGCCGGGGGGAGGGAACAGCAGGATGCCCCCCGAGGTGAAGGACATCGGCACGATGAGCAGCGTGGGGGCGATGAGCAGGAGCCCCACGAGCCAGGCGAAGGCGCGGAGGCCGATCCGACGGGGGCCCGCGTCGCGGCTCACGTCCCCTCCCCTCCGCCGAGGGCGTCGCCGAGCCGCACGAACCGGCTCCCGATCCCCAGCAGCAGCAGCGTGACCGCGAGCAGGGTCATGGCGAGGGCGCTGCCCACCCCGAAGCGCAGGCGCTCGCTCACCATGTTCACGATGAGCTCGCTGAACATCGCGTTCTGGGGGCTGCCGAGCAGGGCCGGGGTGATGTAGAAGCCGAGGGCGAGCACGAACACGAGCAGGCACCCCGCGAACACCCCGGGGAGCGAGAGCGGTAGGAACACCTTCCGGAAGGCCGCCCGAGGCGGCGCCCCGAGGCCCTCGGCGGCGGGCACGAGGTCGGGATCGATGCGACGCATCGTCGCCCAGATCGGGAGCACCATGAACGGCAGCAGGATGTGGCTCATCCCGATCGTCACGCCGAGGGTGTTGCGCATGAGCTTCAGCGGCGCCTCGATGAGACCGAGGTCGCGCAGGGCCGAGTTGATCACGCCCGAGTCCTGCAGCAGGACCGTCCACGCGTACGTGCGGACGAGCAGGCTCGACCAGAACGGGACGAGGACGAGCGCGGTGAGGACCGCTCGCGTCCTGGGGCCCGCGTGGTGGAGCACGTACGCGTAGGGGTACCCGATGAGCAGGCAGACGACCGTGACGAGGAGCGAGGTCCGCAGGGTCGTCCACAGGACCCGCACGTAGACCGGGGACTCGAGGAAGATCCGGTAGTTCGCGGGCGAGGGGTCGTTCACGCTCCGGATCCCCATCCGCACCAGGGGGACGAGGAAGAAGGCGACGAGGAACAGGAACCCGGGGACCGCGAGCCACGCCCAGGCGTCGAGCGGGCCCCGCCAGGGGCCCGCTCGACGTTCCTTCCGCGCCGCGGCCATCACCGGGTCAGGCCTGGATCCACTCCTGCCACCGGGTGTCGACCGCGTCGAAGTTCTCGTCCCACCACACGTCGTCGAACCCGATCGCGGTGTCGAGGTACGTGGTCGGCAGGTCGTTCACCTTCGAGGGGTCCACCTTGTCCACCGCGTTCTCGTTCGGCGGGGCGTACGTGATGTGGTAGCTGAGCTCGGCGCTGTGCTCGGCCGAGGTGATCCAGGCGACGAGCTGCTGGGCGGCCTCGAGGTTCTTCGTCCCCTTGGGGATCACGAGGTAGTCGGCCGTGGCGATGTGCTGGTCCCACATGATCTCGACCGGCGCCCCCTCCTGCTGGATGTCGTAGATCCGGCCGTTCCAGCTCATCCCCATCGTGACCTCGCCGTCGGCGAGGATCTGCGCGGACTGCGCGCCGGTGTCCCACCAGACGCACTGGTCCTTGATCGTGTCGAGCTTGGCGAAGGCCCGATCGAGGTCGAGCGGGTAGAGCTCCTCCGGCGGGACCCCGTCGGCGAGCAGCGCCATCTCGAGGAGCCCCCCGGCGGACCAGTTGAAGCAGCCGCGCTTGCCCGGGAACCGCTCGAGGTCGAAGAAGTCGGCGAAGCTCGTGGGGGGCTGGCCGAACGCGTCCGTGCGGTAGGCCACGACCACCGAGTAGATGATGTCGGGCACCCGGTACCCGGTCGTGGGGAACAGATCCGGCTGGAGCTCGTCGCAGGGCACGATCGAGCAGTCGATGGGTTCGAGGTACTGCTCGTCGCTGGCGAGCCCGAAGTCGTTCCCGACGTCCGCGACGTCCCAGGTGACGTTCCCCGACTCGACCATGGCGACGAGCTTCGCGTAGTCGATGGGCTCCTCCTGGACGATCTTGATGTTCGGGTTCGCCTCCATGAACGGCTCGAGCCAGGCCTTGGTCTGCGCCTCTTGGTACGCGCCCCCGTAGCTGACGAACGTCAGGGTGATCTGCTCGCCGCCCCCCTCGCCTCCGCCGCCTCCCCCGCCGCCGCAGGCGGCGCCGATCAGCGCGAACGCGGCGAGCACGGCCCAGGCCTTCCTTCGCATACGCCCCTCCTTGGGACCCGGTTCGCGGGCCGGACTATCGCACGCTAGGGGGAGGCGCGCAATCGCCACCAGGCGCAACCCCGCTCGCGGCCGGCGCGCGAACCGGCGGTCCGTGGGAGGATGGAGGTCCGCCGACCGGAGGGAGGGGTCATGGACCGGGTCGTGCACTTCGAGATCCCCGCGGAGGACCTGCAGCGCGCGAAGACCTTCTACGCTGGCGTCTTCGGCTGGGAGATGGACGATCTGCCGGAGATGGGCTACACGCTGGTGCGGACGGCGTCCGTGGACGAGCGGGGGATGCCGATCGAGCCGGGGACGATCAACGGGGGGATGATGCGGCGCTCCGAGGAGGTGCGGTCCCCGGTCGTCACGATCCACGTGGGCTCCATCGACGAAGCCCTGGCCCGGGTCGAGGCGGCCGGCGGAGCCGTGGTGATCCCGCGGACGCCCGTGGGAGACATGGGCGCCGCCGCGTACTTCCGCGACCCCGAGGGCAACGTCCTGGGTCTGTGGGAGAGCGCGCCAGACCTGTAGCGGCGACCGCGGCCTCGGCTAGACTTCCTCGGACCCGAACCCCGAGGACGTGATGTCATGCCGCGCGTGTTGCTGATCGGATGGGATGGCGCCGACTGGCGCATCCTCGAGCCCCTGCTCGAGCGGGGCGACCTGCCCAACCTCCAGGCCCTGATCGACCGGGGGCAGAGGGCCGTGCTCCGCTCCACCGTACCCACCCACTCGTGGGCGGCCTGGCCCTCGTTCCTCACCGGCGTGAACCCGGCCGATCACGGCGTCTACGACATCCTCGAGACCGTCCCGGGCACCCACAAGCAGTACCCGGTGACGTACCGCTCGATCCGCGCGCGGACCTTCGTGGAGGACCTCTCCGCCGCGGGCAGGACGGCGATCTACGCGGACGTGCCGCTCATGTTCCCGCCCCCGGAGATCCGCGGCCGGGTGATCGCGGGCGGCGTCCTCCCGAAGGGCCGCACGTACACCCACCCCGCGGACCTCCCGGAGACCCTGGAGCGCGCCGGGGTCCCCTGGGTGATCAACGGGATGTCGTGGACCACGTTCCGCAACCGCCCCGATCCCTACCTCGACGAGGCGCTCGAGATCACCGCGAAGCGGATCCGGGCCACCGAGTGGCTCGTGGACAACACCGACTGGGACCTCGCGGCCAGCGTCTGGGTGAGCGTGGACCGCACGCAGCACGCGCTCTCCAACTACGTGGCGCCCGACCACCCCGACTACGCGGAGAACGCGAAGACCGCGCTCGGGGCCCGCGTGCGCCGGATCTACCAGCAGCTCGACGAGGCCATCGGGTCCTTCGTCTCCCGCGCGCGCGAGGACGACCTGATCCTGTTCATCTCCGACCACGGGTTCCAGTCGGTGACCCGCACGATCAACATGGATCGGCTCCTGCACGAGCTCGGCTACCTCGAGTTCAGCGCCTCCAACGTGGTCTTCGGGCCCATGCAGTGGGGGGCCGTTCGGAAGGTCGCGCGGAAGGTCTACGACCTCCTCGGGCTGCACGGGAAGGTCTCGCTGCCGCAGGCCGTGAACTGGTCGCGGACGAAGGCCTTCACGACGATCCGCTCCACCGGCGAGGGCGTCTCGATCAACCTCGCGGGGCGCGAGCCCGACGGCATCGTGGACCCCGCCGACTTCGAGCGGCTCCGCGACGAGATCATGGAGCGCCTGGCCGCGTTCGTGGACCCCAAGACCGGGCGCAAGCCGATCAAGGCGGTCCACAAGCGGGAGGATGTCTTCCAGGGTGAGCACGCGGACCGGGCGCCCGACATCCTGCTCGAGCCGGCAGAGGGCTATTCCCTCACCCACGCGAAGAGCGCGATCGAGGACGCCGACTGGATCAGCGGCGACCACCGACCCGAGGGCGTGATCGTCGCCGTGGGCCCGCACGTGCGGCCCTTCGAGGAGCCGCCCCTCCTCGTGGACCTCGCCCCCACCATCCTGGCGGCCCTGGACGCGCCGGCCACGGTCAAGCACACGGGCCGGGTCCTGCACGAGCTCGTCGGGACCGAGGCCCAGGTGCGCCGCGCCGAGGCGCCGGCCGTGGCCATCCCCGGCCTCGGCTCCTCGACCGAGGAGGAGGCCGTCGTGAGCGACACCGAGGCCGACGAGATGGAGGAGCACCTCCGCGGCCTCGGCTACCTCGAGTAGCGGCCCGAGACGCCGAGCATCGCTCACCAGGTCGCCCGTGACGCGCGCCGGCGTCCGTGCTGTTAGCATCCGGCGATCGTGGGGGGTCCGGCGGGGACGGGGGAAGCGCGGCTGGCGCATCTCCTGATCGCGGTATCGGTCCTGAGCGTCCTCACGCCGGCGTGCGGTGGGGGGAACGACGGACGGGAGGACCCGTCGGGTATCCCCTCGGCCCGGACCGCCATCCGAGGTTTCGACCAGGCCCGGGCGAGCGCATCGATCGCGACGATCACGCGGATCGCGCTCGCGGATCCCGATGCGGTGCGCGAGACGGCGCTCGCCGAACTGGGTACGACGGATCCCGATCGCCGGTTCGCCGCGGTCTATGCCCTCACCATGACGGTCTCGGCCGCCGACCCCGGGTCCCTGGAGGCCGTCCGGGGGCTCCTCGGTTCCGTGGACGTGACCGAACGGCTCCTCGCGGCCGGCGCGCTCGCATCCCTCGGCCGGCGCGAGGGGATCGAGACGTTGATCGCGGGCCTTCCCTCCACCGAACCCATGCGCAACCTCGACCCTCCGATGGACGCGGGCAGGTACGCGCTCGCGAACCTGCGCTCGCTCATCGATCTGGGGCTGGAGGTTCCGCTCGAAGGGGTCGGACCAGCCGAGGTCGCGCCCGCGATGGAGGCGTGGTGGCGGGAGCATGGCGCGGAGCTCACCTGGGACGCCGACCTGGGCCGCTACGTCGAGGCGGGGCCGTGAGACGGCTCGGCTCTCTCCTGGTCGCCCTGGGACTGATCGTGGCCACGGCGGTGCCATCCGCAGCGGGGCAGGAGGGACCGGCGGGGCACGGTGTGGGCACGGACGTGCGCGTCGACGGGACGACGGTCACGGTGATCGTGCACCTCTCGGTGCTGGTCCGGCGCGGGCTCGTGGACGCGTCCGTCCGCCAGTACCTCCTCGACCAGCTCGACGCGGCGGCGGACCGCTGGAACCGAGGGCTCGCACGGCGCCCGTTCTTCGACTGCCTCACGCTGCGGGTGGAGGTCGACGCCTCGCTCGTGCATCCCGTGGACCGTGACTTCGACGCGCCGGGACACGTGATCACGACGTACGGCTCGAGCCACGTCGGCACGATGGCGGATGGCCGCGGCCTGCCGAGCGTCTGGGACCCCGAGGGTCAGTCGGATCCCTCGGCTGACTACGCCGGTCCGTTCGAGCATCGCGTCGAGGGCTACTGGCCACCGTGGCTGTTCGACGACACGGCGGCGCTGGCCCATGAGATGGGTCATCTCTTCGGGCTCGGGGACGACTACGTGCGCGACGAGGACGGGAACGTGTCGCCGCTCGAGGGGCGCGAGGGCACCCTCATGGACTCGGGGGACGCGGTCGACCCCGCCCTCGTGGATCGCCTCGGCGCGAGCCTCCTGGAGGCCGGGTACGGCGACCAGCTCCCGCGGTGCGAGGTGTGGACCGGGACCCTCGACGTCCGGGCCGAGTTCGGATCCCCGTACGAGTGCGAGGTCTCCTGGAGGGGCGAGGTCACGCTGACCGTCGAGCCCGATGGGACGACGAGCGGCTCCGGCCGGGTCGCCGCCGACGGATCCACGTGTCCGGCCGGCGCGTCGACCGGCTCGATCGTCGTGACCGGCACGAAGACGGCGTCCTCGTTCGAGCTCACGTACGCGAGGGGCCCCGATCACGGGTGCGGACCCGTGTTCTGCCTTGGTGGGGGGACGGCGAGCATCCCGCTCTCGGGGCCGACGGTCGCCGAGGGGTCGACGCCGAACGACCTGGGCGCTGGGACCCGCTTCGTCAGCACCTGGTCCCTGCGGTGCACGGGGGCGGGCTGCCCCGCGAGCTGAGCGGGGGGAGGGGACGGGGAGCGGATCGCGCAGCCCTGATGCGACGCGCTCCCCGTCCCGGGATCGGTTCAGGAAGCCCGCACCGCGACCTTCTCGGCTCGGATGGTGCCGTCGGCCCGCAGGATCCCCACGACCCGGACGTTCGAGCCACGGCGGAGGAGACGCTCGCGGACGATCACGGTATCCGGCCGCACGCGGACCGCGTGCCGGCTGACCTTCCACGTCCCGACGTGGTCCCCCGAGGGGAAGGAGCCGGCGGTACCGCGCAGCAGCACCGCGTCTGCGTCCACGTCGTCCGGGGACCGGGTCTCGATCTCTCGGGCCGTGATGGACCCGTCGGCCTCGGCGAGGCCCTCGATCTCGACGGCGGAGCCGACCGCGACCGGGCCGTGCTCCGTCTCGATCTCCGTGGCGGTGGTCACGTGCACCGTGACCCCGCTGACGACCCAGTCGCCGACGAGGTCGGGGGTGCCCGGCAGTGCTTCGACGAAGCCCCAGAGCTTCATCTCCCCATGTCGGTCGTCTTCGGCGTCCTCCCGCAGCTCCACCTCGTGGGCCGCGATCGAGCCGTCCAGCTCGGTCCAGCCCTCGACCTCGACCGTGGCGCCGACCGAGATCTGCTCGAGGTGCTCGACCTCGGTGCCCGCCGTGACATGGACAGTGACCCCGCTGACGACCCAGTCCCCGACGAGGTCGGGCGGGCCGGGCAGGCTCTCGACGATGCCGATGAGCTTGGCGTCGTCCTCCTCGCCATCGTCGCTCGCGCTCGCCGACACCGACGAAGCCGCGAGGAACGCGAGGAGCCCGGCCGCGGTGAGGATCGCGATCGTGCGTCGCATGGGATCCCTCCTTCCCGTGGTCTCCGTTCGCCACCAGGGTGGGGGGCACCGGGTAAGGAGAGCGCCCAGGTTGAGCCAAGCCCCGGTTAAGGATCGGGGTCGCAGGCAAGATCGGCCGCGCGACGTAGGCGGTGTGAGCGAGGGCGCCCGGTCACGTCTGACGCGGCGACAAATCCCGTCGTCCGGGATACTGGGGCGCATGGACGAGCCGAGCCTGACCGAGGAGATCGCCGAGGTCGTGGAGGCCACCCCTGGCGCGGCGCCGGGGGCCCGGGACCGGCGGATCATCCTCGGGCAGACCGCCCAGAACGTGATCGGGCTCGCGATCGGGGCGCTCGCGACGTTCGGCGCGCAGGTGCTCATGACCCGCCGCCTCGGCGATCGGGGGTTCGGGGTCGTGACGCTCACGACGCAGTTCGCGTTCGTCGCGGCGGCGGCGACCCGGTTCGGGATGGACGTGGCCAACGTCCGGCTCGTCGCGATCCTCGTGGGGCGGGGACAGGCCGCACGCGCCCGGGGTCTCGTGCGGCGCTCCACCGCGATCGCGCTCGCGGTCTCGGTCCCCTTCGGGGCGCTCGTCTACGTCCTCGCGCCCCGCCTGGCCGAGCGCTTCAGCGGCCTGCCCGGGGCCGCGGTCCCTGCCTTCCGGTGGGCGGCGGCGACGATCCCCGTGGCCGCCCTCGCCTTCACCTACATGGGGGCGACCCGGGGCCTGAAGATCATGCGGTACACGCTCCTCGCGCAGTGGACGGCGCAGCCGCTCGGGTGGATCGCGCTCACCCTCGCCCTGTGGGCCATCGCCCATCCCTCGCCGGGCTGGGCCTCGGCCGCCTTCGGCGCCTCGTGGGCGCTCGCCCTGGGGATCGCCTGGTGGGGATGGGAGCGGGAGCAACGGCGCTTCGATCCCGCGCGCGCCGGTCAGGGGATCCCCGAGGAGCGGACCGCGGCGCTCGTGCGCTTCGGCGCCCTCCGCGCGCCGGCGACGCTGTTCAGCCAGCTGATCTTCTGGACCGACTTCTTCGTGGTCTCGTCGCTGATGAGCCGTCTCGGCCCGGCGGGCGCCGGACAGGTGGGCGTGTACGGGGCGGTGCTGCGGGCGGGGCAGTCGCTCTTCCTCTTCCTCACGAGCGTCTCCCTCACCTTCAGCCCGTTCGTGGCGGACCTGCACCACCGGGGCGAGCGGGAACACCTGGACGCCCTCTACAAGCAGGTGACCCGATGGACGCTGGCCGCCACGATCCCCGTCCTGCTCGTGCTGGCGATCCTGCCCGAGCAGGTGCTGCGGATCTTCGGGGCGAGCTTCGTCGGCGGCGGCGAGGCGCTGCGGATCCTCATCGTCGGGATGATCGTGCCGGTCATGGTCGGCACCGTGGGGTTCATCCTCATCATGGCCGGCCGGACCGGGTGGGACCTCCTCGTCTACCTCGGGGGGTTCGCCATCGATCTGGGGGTCGCCGTCGCCCTGGCCCGCCCGGAGGTGCTCGGGATCCGGGGGGCGGCGATCGCGCAGGCGTGCACGCTCACGTTCAGCGCGATGGCGCGGCTCGCGCTGGTGCGCCGGTTCCTCGGGATCTGGCCGTTCGATCGCACCTACCTGCGGCTGGTCGCGCCGACCGCGGTGGGCGCCGTGGGGATGGTCCTCGCGCACCTCGCGCTCCCCGAGGGGAGGTGGCTCGTGAACCTCCTGGGGGCCGCGGCTGTGGGCGGCCTCGCGTACCTCGCCGCGCTCCTCGCCTGGGGCCTGCCGCCGGCGGAGCGGGCGGCCCTCACCGGCCTGGTGCGGCGGTTCGCCCGGAGGGCCTGACGGGTCGTTGACAGCGGGCCGCCGCCGGGGTCGCATAGGCGGATGCGACCGGCGAGGGGGATCGCGAGCCCGGTCGGCCCGGTGTCGGCGGGACCTTCGCCCCGCCACGGGACCAGCTGCGCCGGATATTCCTTTAGCACCGGACTCAAGGAAGGTCGGGAACGAAGGTGCGAGAAGGTACGAGAAGGTCCGAGAGGGGAGGTGGACGTGCCGTGACGGATGGGTCCTCGAGGAGGGGGTTCCTCGCGGGGCTGCTCGCCGTGCCGGCGGCCTTCGTCGGGGCCAGGGCCCTCGCGGCGACGACGCGGGCGGCGGGCGCCCTCCGACCCCGGGCGCGGGGCCGGAGCTCGACCCGGTGCGCCATCTGCGGGGCCGACGACCACGCCATGCTGCGGTGCCCCCGCGCTCCGGAGGTGGTCTGAGCGATGGCCGAGAAGATCACCCGGCGGGAGCTCCTCGCGGGCGCCGGCGCGGCGGCCGGCGTGGCGGTCGTGGGCTCGGCCACGGTGTTCGCCGACGACGTCGGCCGGGAGCCGGTCCCCTCGCGCCTGGTGGACCGGGTGGTGCGGACGACCTGCTCGCCGAACTGCACCGGCTCGTGCGGTCAGCTCGCCTTCGTGCGGGACGGGCGCATCGTGAAGATCCAGCAGGCGGCCGACTACCCCGACCCCGTGTACTCGCCCCGGGGCTGCATGAAGGGCCTCTCGTTCCACCTCCACATCTACGGGCCCGACCGCATCACCAAGCCCCTGATCCGGACCGGCCCCCGTGGCTCGGGCGAGTTCCGGGAGGCGACCTGGGAGGAGGCCCTCGACCACGTGGCCGCCGAGCTCGAGCGGATCGGCGAGACCTACGGCTACGACTCGATCCACGTGTTCGGTCAGGTCCCGGGCTCGGGGTACGTGCACAAGGGCGCGAACTACCGGGCCGCGGCGGTCCTCGGCATGAGCCACGGCACGAGCTTCGACTTCAACGGCGACCTGCCGATGGCGATGCCGATCACCTTCGGCGTGCAGAACGCGGAGCACGAGGCCAAGGACTGGGCGAACTCCCGGTTCCTGCTCATCGTCGGGGCGAACCCGCTCGAGACCCGCATCCCCGACGCCCACTTCATCTTCGACGCGGCCGCGAACGGCGCCCGGATCGTCGTCGTGGACCCGGTCTTCAGCGCGACGGCCTCGAAGGCGGACACCTGGATCCGGCTCCGGCCGGGCACCGACGCGGCCTTCGCCCTCGGCGTGGCCCACGTGATCCTCCGGGAGGGCCTCCACGACGAGGCGTTCCTGCGCACGTACACCGACGCGCCCCTGCTCGTGAACGAGAGCACCGGCAAGCGCCTGCGCGAGGCCGACCTCCGCCCGGGGGGAGCCCCCGATCGCTTCGTCGTCTGGGACCTCGCGAGCGGCGGCCCCGTCACCGTCGGGATCGATCGGCTGGGCATGCCGCCGGGGGTCGAGCCCGCGCTGACCGGGGCCTACGAGGTCACGCTGGGGAACGGGGCCCGGGTGGTCGCGCGGCCCGGGTTCGACCACGTGCGAGCCGAGGTCGAGTCCTGGACCCCGGAGCGCGCCGCGGAGATCTCCGGCGCGAGCCCCGAGATCATCGAGCGGCTCGCCCGCGCCTACGCGACGGAGAAGCCCGCCGCGATCCTCATGGGCGGCGGCTCGAACCACTGGTACCACGGCGACCTCATCGGGCGGGCCTACGCGCTCCTCGCCGTGATGACCGGGAACATCGGGCGCTCGGGCGGCGGCTTCAGCGTCTACGTGGGCCAGTACAAGGTCCGGGTGGTGACCCAGCCGTGGTGGTACCCGGACGAGATCAAGCCGCCGATCGTCTCGACCATCTACTGGGTCGAGGGCCGGACCGAGACCATGAACCCCGCGGTGCCGTACCCGGCGAACGGGTTCAAGGCCCTGTTCCTCACCTTCAGCAACTTCCTGCTCCAGTCCCCCAACCTGAACAAGGTCTACGAGCGGCTCGCCGAGATGGAGCTCGTGGTCGTCGTGGACCCCCAGATGACCGAGACCGCGCGCTGGGCCGACGTCGTCCTGCCGGCCACCACCTGGTACGAGAAGACGGACCTGGTGGCGACGCCGCTCCACCCCTTCCTCCAGCTCCAGCAGCCGGCGATCGAGCCGGTGGGCGAGTCCCGCTCGGAGCTCGAGATCTGGTCCGAGCTCGTCCGTCGGATCGACCCGGAGAAGTGGCGGCGCTACTTCAAGGACGAGACCGAGGAGAGCGCCATCCGCATGATGCTCGCCGCGGGCGACCACCCCGGCGGTCCGACGGAGGGGATCACCCTCGAGCAGCTCCGCCAGGGCCCCGTCCGGCTGCGCGTGCCCGACCCCGACGTCCCCTTCCGGGCGCAGATCGAGGATCTCGAGCCCTTCCCGCCGGTGAGCCTCCCCGCGCCGATCGAGGCGACGCAGGTGTTCCTGCCGACCCGTCGGATCGAGCTCTACAAGGAGGAGGACCGCTTCCTCGAGCTCGGGGAGCAGGTGGTCACGCACAAGGACCCGTACGACGACGGGGTCCACGACCCGGCCGAGTATCCCCTGCGACTGCTCAGCCCCCACTCGAAGTGGAGGATCCACTCCACGTACTCGAACAACCCGTGGCTCGAGGAGATCCACGGGGGCAAGCCCCAGGTGCTGCTGCACCCGGCTGACGCGGAGGCCAGAGGCATCCGGGACGGCGACGAGATCGAGGTCTTCAACTCCAGGGGCTCGCTCAAGGCCTGGGCCCACGTCAGCGAGGCGGCGGCGCCCGGGACGGCGACCCTCCCGGAGGGCTGGTGGTCCCGCTACTTCCTGGAGGGCAAGGGGGTGAACGAGCTCACGAGCTCGGCGATCAACCCGATCCACGAGGTCTGGTACGTGCCGAACATGTGGGCCCCCTCGACGGGGTGGAAGGACTGTCGTTGCGAGGTGCGCCGTGCCTGAGGGAACGAAGGTCTCACCGGTGGAGGCGCTCCCCGAGGCCTCGCGGGCCTACGGCGAGATCGGGGAGGTCTCCGAGGAGCCGCGCTGGGGGATGGCGATCGACGTCGAGCGCTGCATCGGCTGCTGGTCCTGCGCGGTGATCTGCAAGTCCGAGAACGACGTGCCGCTCGGGATGTGGTGGAACCGCATCCTCACCAAGGGGGACGAGCTCGACACGCCGAGCGTCGGGGAGTTCGGCTCCCTGGACATGAGCTGGGTGCCCCTCGCCTGCCAGCACTGCGACGACCCGCCGTGCATGAAGGTCTGCCCGACCTCGGCGACGTTCGTGGACGCCGAGCACGGCTACCTCGTCGAGGTGAACCAGGAGGACTGCATCGGGTGCCGGTACTGCATGGCGGCCTGCCCGTACGGGGTGCGGGTGTTCAACTGGGGCCAGCCCGAGTACCCGGTGGAGGGCTTCGATCTCGGGATGGTGGAGGCGAGGCCCATCGGCTCCGTGGAGAAGTGCACGATGTGCATCCACCGCCTGGTCGAGGGCCAGATCCCCTCCTGCGTGTGGTCCTGCCCCGCGCAGGCGCGGATCTTCGGCGACCTCAACGATCCCGACGGTGAGCTCGTGCGGGCCATCGAGGAGCGGGGCGGCAAGCAGCTCTTGGAGGAGAAGGGGACGAAGCCGAAGGTCTTCTACCTGGAGGAGCGGAGGAGGAGGTCGCTGTGAGCGTCGTCGCCGAGGCGCGGGCCGCCACCCGTCGTTCGTGGGTGCCGACCTGGTACGGGCTGCTCACGGGCGCGATGGTCGTGGGGCTCGCCTGCTTCGTGTACCAGTGGGTCCACGGTCTGGCCGTGACCGGCCTTTCGAACACGATCTCCTGGGGCATGTACATCATCGCGTTCATGTTCCTCGTGGGGATCTCCGCCGGCGGGCTCATCGTCGCAGCCGGGGCGGAGCTCATCGGGAGCGAGCGGTTCGCCTCGCTCCAGCGCCTCGCGGTCATCCTCTCGGGCACGGCCATCCTCACGGCGGCGATCTCGATCGTCCCGGACCTCGGACGCCCCCAGTTCGTGTGGCGCATGATCCGGCAGCCCCACTGGACCTCGCCGCTCATCTGGGACGTCATCATCATCGCCGTCTACCTCACGATCGCGGCGCTCGACCTCTACATCCTCACGCGCCCGAGGCCGCGACCCGGGGTCCTCCGGAGGGTCGCGTTCGTGGCCCTGCCGGCGGCCGTCCTCGTGCACTCCATCACCGCGTGGATCTTCGGGCTCCTCGTCGCCCGGCCCTTCTGGAACACGGCGCTCCTCGCCCCGATGTTCATCACCTCCGCCCTGGTCTCGGGGCTCGGGCTGCTCATCGTGACGGCGAGGATCGTGGAGCGGGTCACCGACTGGCGACCGGCCGCCACGGTCTACGACGACCTCGGCAAGCTCATGGTGTGGTTCCTGGCGGCGGACGGGTTCCTCCTGTTCGCGGAGATCCTCACGACCTACGCGTCCCGGGTGCCGGACCACCTGAAGCAGCTGAACGTGTTGATGTTCGGGCGCCTGGCGCCGGTCTTCTGGGCCGAGGTGGCGATCGGGGTCCTCGCGCCGTTCGCCATCTGCGCGTCCCGGCTGCGCCGACGGCGGGGCTGGGTGGTGGCGGCGGGGTTCCTGGCGATGCTCGGGGTCTTCGCCAAGCGCATCAACATCGTGATGACCTCGATGTTCGTGCCGCTCGTGGGGCTCGCGCCGGGGATCCCGAACGGGCGCCCGGGACAGGGATTCGCGCCGGACCCGATCTACGTGCCCACCTGGGTGGAGCTCGGGATCCTGCTCGGGCTCGCGGGGTTCTTCGGGGCGCTCGTCACCCTCGGCGTGCGTCGGCTCGTCGTGCCCGAGGGCCGCGCCGCGTAGCGCGGCCACGCCGGCGGGTCGTTCGGCCGCGAGCGCGCGGGACCTCGGGGCCGGGTCGCCCCGGGCGCTCGGCGTAGCATGGGCGCGGCGGAGCGCGGGGGCGCACCGGATGGGTCTCACGGCGTTCCTGTACCGGGTCGGGCGCGGCGCGGCCCGGCGTCCGTGGCCGATGATCGGCCTCTGGGCGTTCGTCGCCGCGGCGCTCTTCGCGACGGGCCGGGTCGCCGGCGCGGCCTTCATCGACGACTTCCGGATCCCGGGGGCGGAGGCCCAGGCGGCGATGGACCTCCTTCGCGAGCGCTTCCCCGAGGAGGCCGGCGCGACCGCGACGGTCGTGTTCCACGCGCGGGACCTGGCGGATCCCGCGACGATGCGGGTGATCGGGGGGACCCTCGAGCGGATCGCCGCGCTTCCGCACGTCCTCCGGGTGGACGACCCCACGCGCCCCGATGGGCAGGCCGGCGTCTCGGCCGACCGCACCATCGCGTTCTCGACGATCCACTACGACGGCTCGATCGGGGAGCTCGGGAGGACGGAGGCGGATCGTCTGCTCCGGGTCGTGGCCTCGGCGCGACGTCCGGGTCTGCAGGTGGAGGCCGGGGGCCCCCTCGTCGAGTACACGCACCTCCCCGAGCCGCGCGGCGCCGAGGCGGTGGGGCTCACGGCGGCGGTGATCGTGCTGTTCCTCGCCTTCGGCTCCGTCGTCGCGATGGGGCTGCCCATCGCCACGGCCCTCGTCGGGCTCGGGACCTCCCTCGCGGCCGTGTGGCTCATCTCCCACGTGACGGACGTGCCGACGCTCACGCCCACGCTCGCGACGATGCTCGGGCTCGGCGTGGGGATCGACTACGCGCTGTTCATCGTGACGCGCCACCGGGAGGGCCTGCGGCGTGGCCTCACGGTCGAGGAGGCCGCGGCCCGCGCCATCGCCACCGCGGGCCAGGCCGTGCTCTTCGCGGGGTCCACGGTGATGGTCGCGATCTGGGGCCTGTGGGTCTCGGGCGTCCCCTTCATCGGGATGATCGGAACCGTGGCCTCGATCGCGATCGCGGTCGCCGTCCTGGCCGCGCTCACGCTGCTCCCCGCCCTCCTCGGCGTGATCGGGCGACGGATCGACGCCCTCGGTCTCCCGCGGCTCCGCTCCGGGCTCGAGGGCGGAGGCGTGTGGGCGCGGTGGGCGCGGGCGGTGGCGCGGCACCCGTGGCGAGCGCTGGTGGCCGGGCTCGCGCTCGTGGGCGTGATCACGGTGCCGATGCCCGCGATGCGGTACGGCCTGGAGATCGGGGTCGCTGGGAAGGGGTCCACCCAGGCCCGCGCCGCCGCCCTGATCGAGCGCGGGTTCGGGCCGGGGGTGACCGCCCCGCTCCTGCTCCTCGTGGAGATCCCCTCTAGCGGCGGAACGGCTGCGCTGCAACGGGTCGCGGAGGCCGTCGCCGCCGATCCGGACGTCGTGGCCCTGACCGAGCCCGTCGTCGCTCCGGATGGCCGCGTGGCGCTGCTCACGGCCATCCCCCGCACGGGGAGGTCCGACCAGGCCACCACGGAGCTCGTGCGGCGCCTGCGCGCGCGCACGCTCCCGCCGCTCGAGCGGCGCACCGGGGCGCGGGTGCTGATCGGCGGGGTGACCGCGATCCTCCTCGACCTCACGGACCGGGTCGCCGCGCGGCTGCCGCTCCTCATCGGGGTGGTGGTGGCCCTGTCGTTCGCGCTCCTCCTGCTCGTGTTCCGCTCCATCCTCGTGCCCCTGAAGGCGGCTGTGCTGAACGCGCTGTCGATCTGCGCGGCCTACGGGGCCGTGGTCGCCGTGTTCCAGTGGGGCTGGGGGGCGGACCTCGTCGGGGTGGACCACACGGTGCGGATCGTCTCGTTCGTGCCGATGGTGATGTTCGCCATCCTCTTCGGCCTGTCCATGGACTACGAGGTCTTCCTGCTGTCCCGCGTGCGCGAGGAGTACCTCGTGGATCGGGACACGGTCGAGAGCGTGGCCGCGGGGATCCGCTCGACGGCCCGGGTGATCACCTCGGCGGCCCTCGTGATGATCGCCGTGTTCCTCGCGTTCCTGCTGAACGAGAGCGTGACGGTGAAGATGATCGGGTTCGGTCTCGCCGTCGCCGTGCTCATCGACGCCACGCTCGTGCGGATCGTGCTCGTCCCCGCCACGATGGTGCTCCTCGGGCACGCGAACTGGTGGCTGCCGCGGTGGCTGGAGCGCATCCTGCCTCCGCTCCACATCGAGGGCGAGGCCGCCCTCGGGACCGACCCCTGAGGCTCAGCGCCGGCCGGCGAGCCCGAGCGCGGTCGCGACGGCCTCCTCGGGCGAGGACGCGCGCACGATCGCCTCGACGGGCCGGCCCGCCTTGGCGAGCTCCCAGGTGCCGAGCCCGACGACGGGCTTGCCCATCTTCAGCGCGAGGGCGATCTCCGAGAGCGTCCCGAACTCCCCCGAGACCGCGATGACGGCGTCGGCGCTGCGGACGACGATCGCGTTCCTCGCCTCGCCCATGCCCGTGGCCACCGCGACCGTGAGGTAGGGGTTCGCCTCGTCCCGGGAGGTCCCCGGGAGGATCCCGACCGAGCGTCCGCCCGCCTTCGCGCACCCGCTCGCGGCGGCCTCCATGAGCCCCCCGAGCCCCCCGCAGACGAGGACGGCGCCCGCCTCGGCGATGCGTCGGCCGATCTCCTCCCCGAGCTGGTGCTCGGCGGGGGTCGCGGCCGAGGGACCGATGACGGCGATGTAGACGTCCCGCTTCATCCCCACGCCTCCCCAAGCATCGCAGACAGCAGGGCGATCGCGCCGGCCTTGTCGAGCGGCTCGTTCCCGTTGCCGCACTTCGGCGACTGGATGCAGGAGGGGCAGCCCTGGGGGCAGGGGCAGGTGCGCACCGTCTCCAGGGTGGCCCGGAGCCAGCGGTCCGCCTCCGCGAACCCCCGCTCGGCGATCCCGGCGCCGCCCGGGTACCCGTCGTAGACGAAGATCGCCGCCGCCCCCACGTCGGGGTGGTGGGGGGTGGAGACCCCGCCGACGTCCCAACGGTCGCAGGTGGCCACGAGGGGCAGGAGGCCGATCGCGGCGTGCTCGGCCGCGTGCGCGGCCCCCGGGAGGACCGCGGCGGTGATCCCCGCGCGGTCGAGCACCTGTTGGGGGACGGCCCACCACACGGCGCGCGTCTCCAGGCGCTGGGGCGGGAGGGCGAGGGGGACCACGTCGAGGATCTCCCCGGTGGCGACGTGCTTACGGGCGAACGCCACGACCTGGTCCGAGACCTCCACCCGGCCGTAGGACATCGGGACGCCGCCGGCGGTCGCCCCGCGGGCGAGCTCCTCCACGACGACGATGTCGGTGACGTCCCGCGCCTGGGTGGTGAAGTCGGGGTCCACGGGGTCCACGAGGGCCACGGCCCGGGCGAGGTCGAGCTCGACGACCTCGAACTGCTCCCCCTGGTGCAGGTAGATCGCCCCCGGGTGGACCTGGTGGTAGGCGCGGGCCTCGTCCACCGTGCCGAGGATCTCGCCCGTCGAGGCGATGACGATGGCGAAGGTCCGACCGCCCGCGCTGCGGATGTCCACGCGCCGGTGGGGCGACTCGCGCTCGGCGTGGTACAGGCGGCCGGCGCGGCGCCGCAGCACACCGGCCTCGACGAGGCGCTCGACGAGCCCCTCGGCCCCGGGCCAGAACCGGCGCACCTCCTCCTCGGCCAGGGGGTGCTCCCGCGCCGCGCAGACGAGGTGGGGCTCGAGCACGGACGGGTTCGTCGGATCGATGACCGCGGCCTCGGGCGGCCGCTCGAACAGGTCCTCCGGGTGGGTGACGAGGTACTGATCCAGCGGGTCGTCCTGGGCGACGAGCACCCCGACGGAGGGCCCCTCGCGTCGGCCCGCCCGGCCGAGCCGCTGCCACAGGGAGGCGCGCGTGCCGGGGTAGCCCACGACCACCGCGGCGTCGAGCGAGCCGATGTCGATCCCGAGCTCGAGGGCGCTCGTCGAGGCCACCGCGAGGAGCTCGCCCTCGGCGAGGCGTCGCTCGAGCTCCCGGCGGTCCTCGGCGAGGTACCCCGCCCGGTAGGCCTTCACCCGCTCGCGCAGCCCCGCCGGGAGCTCCCGGCGGGTGAGCTCGGCGAGGAGCTCGGCGGCCCGTCGCGACCGGGTGAACCCGATCGAGCGGACCCCGGCCTCCGCGAGCGCCGCCATGAGTCGAGCGGCCTCGACGAGGGCGCTCCGCCGGCTCCCGCTCTCCTCGTCCACGACGGGCGGGTTCCACAGCCCGACGAGCTTCTCGCCCGAGGGGGAGGCGTCCTCGGCGACCGCCTCGAAGGGCAGTCCGACGAGGCGCTCGGCGAGCTCGACCGGGTTGCCGACGGTGGCGCTCGCGAGGACGAACCTCGGCTCCCCGCCGTGGGCCTCGACGAGGCGGCGGAGGCGACGCAGGACGTGCGCGACGTGGGAGCCGAACACCCCGCGGCAGACGTGGGCCTCGTCCACCACGACGAGGGACAGGCGCAGCAGGAAGTCCGCCCAGCGCGCGTGGTCGGGGAGGATCGAGGCGTGGAGCATGTCCGGGTTGGAGAGGATCAGGTTCGCGTTGCGGCGGATCAGGGGGCGGTCGGCTCGGGGGGTGTCCCCGTCGTAGACGGCGGCGCGGAGCTGGGGGAGCCGCAGCTCGCGGATCGCCCGCAGCTGGTCCCGCGCGAGGGCCTTGGTCGGGAAGAGGAACAGGGCCGTGGCCTTCGGCCGCGCCATGGCCTCCGCGGCGAACCCGAGCTCGTACACGAGGGACTTCCCGCTCGCGGTCCCGGTGGCGACGATCACGTTCCGGCTCGCCCGGAGCGCGTCGAGGGCCCGCGCCTGGTGGGGGTACAGCCCCTCGATCCCGAGCAGGCGCAGGCGCTCGACGAGGAGCGGAGGGAGATCCGCGGGGAAGGGCGCGAGCTCCGGGGGGCGCGCGGGCAGGGTCCGCAGGTGCACGAGGGCGCCCTCGGGGGCCACGGTCCGCAGGATCGCGCGGGGGTCCATCCGCGGCGATGCTAGTGGCTCCGAGCGGGAGGGCGTCCGCCGCGTCGGGCGGCGGGGCTCAGCCGCCGAGCAGGGACGCGTTGGGGCTCGGCGGGATCGTGTCCTTGCCGAGGAGCCCGTCGTCCCGGAGGTCGGCCGCGATCGCCTGGAGGGCCGCCTGGTCCAGGTTCACGACGGACGTGCCGCCCGCCATGCCGGTCCCGCCCGGCAGCACCACGTTCGCCACCTTCTTCGGGTTCAGGGTGGAGGCGGTGAACGCGAGCCGCAGGAGCTCCTCGAGGGGGACGTCCGTCCGCATGTTGCGCAGCCCCGCCCCCACCCAGTCGAGCAGCCGGCTCGGGTCCTTGGCGAACTCCTTGCGGAACTGGGCGAGGGCCGAGACGATGAGCAGCCCCTGGTTCTCGGAGCGACCGAAGTCGCCCTCCGGCAGAGCGTGCCGCGCCCGGGCGAGGGCGAGCGCGTCCTTGCCCGAGAGCGTCTGCAGGCCGGCCGAGATCTCCGCCCGGGCGTAGCTGTCGTACACGTCGAAGGGCACGTCCACGGTGAGGCCGCCGATCTGGTCGACCATGGCGCGGAAGCCGTCGAACCAGGTGAGGGCCCAGTAGTCGACCTGGATCCCCATGAGCGACTCGACGGTCTCGACCACGAGCTCGGGGCCGCCGGCCGTCATGGCGGCGTTGATCTTGTTCGTCCCGTAGCCCGGGATCGAGACCCAGGAGTCCCGGGGGAACCCGACGATCGTGGCGCGGTGCTTCGCCGGGTTGATGGCGATGAGGTGGATCGAGTCCGCCCGCTGGCCCGCGATGTCCTCGCCGGGCCGGGCGTCGCTGCCCAGGGCGAGCACGAAGATCGGCTCCGAGCCGTCGAGCGTCGGGACGTACCCGGCCCGGGCCCGCTCGAGCTGGAGGACGGGCAGGGCGTGGGCGGCCGAGCGGTCCGGCGCGGTCCCGAGGGCGGAGCCGACGGTCCACGCGACCACGAGGAGCACGACGAGGCCCGCCGTCCGTCGCGCCGCCGCCCCCGGGCCCTCGGGGGATCGCTCGCCGTTCCGCACGGTCTTCCGCATCCGCTCGCTCCTCAGGTGGCGCTCGGGGTCGGGGAGGTCGGCGGCCTGGCGTCGCGGTCGGCCCGCTCCACCTCGAAGGCGGTGATCCGCCACCGGCCGGGATCGCCGAAGAAGAGCTGGCCGCTGCTCGCGATCGCCGAGTACGTGCCGTCCGTCCGGGCCCCGATCGCCGTGAACGTGAAGGAGGCCACGGCCGACGCGGGGCGCCCCTCGGGATCGAAGAGGACCTGGAACGTGAGCGTGCCGCGCTTGGGGGTCACGGTCTCGAAGACGTCGCCCGCCCCCTCGCCCAGGGTGAGGGTCTGGACGCTCTGCTCGGCCGTCGGTCGCGCGTCCTCGGAGAAGAGGCTCCACACCCGCTCGTAGTCGCCGTCGCGCCAGGCGCCGGGGTCGAGGAAGGCCGTGGTGAACAGCTCGTCCAGGATCGGTGTGAGCTCGTCTGCCACGTCCTCGGCGGCCCGCGCGAGCTCTTTCGCGTCGGCGTCCTCGGCGGTGGGGATGGCGCGGGCCTTGCGGACCACGAAGTCGAAGGGCGGGACCTCGTCCGAGCGCCCGCCGCCGACGATGGGAAGGCCACCGCCCCCGCCCCGGGTGAGCAGCACGAGCAGGCCGACCCCGGCGAGGACGAGCGCGAGGGGCACCACGACGAGCCCGAGGGGCTTCCGGCGACGCGCGCGCTCGGCGCGGGCGGCCCGGACGGGGGGTTGGGTCCGTGTGTCGCTCACGGCGCCCGAAGGGTATCGGCCGCGCGGGGCGGTCACAACCACCCGGGTCGCGCCCGGTAGGATGACCCCCAACTCGAGGTGTGCCGGGAAGCCTGGTCGGCGAGGGGGTCCCATGGCGGGTAGTGACGCCGGGCCCCCGGGCTCCGGCCCGGGCGTCCGGCAGACGCGGTCGAGGTCGCGGGGGCGGCTCTCCAGGGCCGTCGTGCGGCCGCTGCAGGCGTTCCTCTCCACCGAGGCCGCGAGTGGCGTTCTGCTCCTCGCCGCGACCATGGTCGCGCTCGCGTGGGCGAACTCCCCCTGGCGGGATGCCTACGACCGACTGTGGCACACGGAGCTCGTGATCGGGCTGGGGCGCTGGCGCCTCGCGAACGATCTGGGGCACTGGGTCACCGACGGCCTGATGACGCTGTTCTTCTTCGTCGTCGGCCTGGAGATCAAGCGCGAGGTGCTCACGGGGGAGCTCCGCGACCCGCGGGCTGCCGCGGTGCCGGTCGTGGCCGCGGTCGGCGGGATGGTGGCGCCGGCGCTCATCTACCTGGTCGTCGCCGACGGGGGGCTCGCGGCCCGCGGCTGGGGGATCCCCATGGCGACGGACATCGCGTTCGCCCTCGGCGTCCTCACGCTCCTCGCCCGCCGGGCGCCGCCCGCGCTGAAGCCGTTCCTCCTCACGCTGGCGATCGTGGACGACATCGGCGCGATCGCGGTGATCGCCATCTTCTACTCGGAGGGCGTGGCGCTACAGCCGCTCCTCGTCGCGGCGGCGCTCCTCGGGCTCGTCGTGGTCCTCCAGCGGGCCCGGGTGCGGGCCAGCGCCGTGTACGTGCTGCTCGGGATCGCCGTCTGGGTGGCGACCTCGGGGTCCGGCGTGCATCCCACGATCGCCGGGGTCGCGCTCGGCCTGCTCACGCCGGCCGTGCCCTTCCAGCGCCCGGCGACCGTGAGCAGGGAGGCGCACCGCGTGGCCGACGAGACGGTGGACGAGCCCTCGCCGCCGGACGCCGACGCGCCCTACTGGCTGTACCTCGCGGACCTCTCGCGGGAGGCGGTCTCGCCCCTGGCCCGCGCCGAGGCCTTCCTCCACCCCTGGGTGAGCTTCGTCGTCGTGCCCCTGTTCGCGCTGGCGAACGCCGGGGTGGACCTCTCCGCGGGCGCGCTCTCCGACGCGGCGCGCTCGCCGGTCGCGCTCGGCGTGCTCCTCGGGCTCGTCCTCGGCAAGCCCCTGGGGATCACGCTCGCCACCTGGGTCACCGTCCGGACCCGTCTGGGCCGGCTCCCGACCGGAGCGGGCTGGCGGGATGTGTTCGGGGTCGGGACGGTGGCCGGCATCGGCTTCACCGTGTCGCTGCTCGTCACCGAGCTGGCGTTCGAGGGATCGCCGCTGCTCGAGCCCGCCAAGGCAGGGATCCTCGCCGCGTCGGTCTCCGCCGGGGTGCTCGGCGCCCTCGTGCTCGGGGGGAGGCGAAGCGACGCTCGGCGCGCGTCGACGTCCTCGGGCGGGTGAGGCCGTTACGGCCTCCGTGGCTGCGCGGGATCACGTAGACGGACCGAGTCCCGGGGTCCCGCCTGCCCCGGGATCGTGCCCTCGGCCAGGGCGAGCTCCCCGTCCTCGAAGCGCAGCTCGATCACGGCCCCGGTCGGGACGGAGGTCTCCCAGACCTCGTGCCCCCGGAGGTCGGCGAGGTGGGCGAGGGCGAGGCGTATCGGGATCTCGTGGGAGACTGCCGCGCAGGCCGCCCCGGGGTGCCGGGCGCCGATCCGCCGGAGGGCCGCGATCACGCGACGCTCGACGTCAGCGAGGCGCTCTCCGCCGGGGGCCTGCGCGCGTCGAGGGTCGTGCTGGAAGAGGGCGAAGGCCTCGGGGTCCAGCGCGGACGCCTCCTCGGGCGTGAGGGCCTCCCAGCGCCCGTGATCGAGGTCCACGAGGTCCGGCTCCACCTCGACCGGGGCGCCGGA
>FWPV01005391.1_pt1 | contig 25659 bp, 20 predicted proteins | sample 2228371 | NCBI WGS metagenome assembly FWPV01 (sample SAMEA103939776, study PRJEB20133) | metagenome | reverse complement strand
AAATTTGAAATATAAAAGAAGATTTAAAGATTTGAATTTTAAAGTCAAATATCTTCTTTAATATTTAATATTTATTTTTTTTAAAATAAATTCTTTTATTTCCTGCGTGATTCTATAAGCTTCTTTTGCTTCAGCAACTGTTGGTGTGTAAAATTCATCAGGGTATCTTATATCCACTGAATAATTATTAAGATTTCCTATATTTAATGCCTTGAATTCTTTATCCTGTCGTGCACATAATTCTAAAAGATATATGAGATCATGAGTCTTACCAAATTCTATATTTTTAAATATAAGATGCGCCTTGAATAATTTTTCTGTTGCTTGCTGACAATGAAAACATACAGGACCTTTTGCAATCTCATTTTCAGGAAATATTAATTAATGTTTTGATATTTTTAAATCTTCCAATGCTTTTATTATCCAGTTTTTAATATTTTCATTCATATTTTTATCCCTTCTTTTATTGCATATCTTGTTACATAACCTATATTTTCTTTTTTTATTTCCATCTATTTTTCTGAATTTATTATAAAATCACATGGAATAAGTTGTTCTGCTAATCTTTGATTAATTTTTAATCTTATTTTTCATTTTTTCTTTAATATCAAAAGTATGTTCAGTAACTATTAATATATCCCAATCACTATCATTTTTGTTATCGCCCCTTGCCCTTGAACCAAATAAAAAAATATCTTTTACTATAACTCCTATTTCATTCATAGTTGTTAAAATAATATTTTTTATCTGGCTTTTGATAAAATTTTCTGCATATTTTTCCTTTAATTATAAATTTTTAATGCTTTTCTGACTTTATTATACACTTATTTGTATATATAGTCAAAATCTTTTTCATCTTCTTACCAATGATGATTATAATAAAATATTGTATGCAGTATTTAGTTCATTATCTGCCGAATTCTTTGTCTTTTATATTTTAAATTTTCAAATTGATAAAAATATGTTCAAATATAGTGCAAAAATAGTTCATACCTGGTGCTAACAGAGTTTAAAAGCAGTTAACTGATTGACAAAAAAATTTTTTAATATTATAATTGTTTAAAATTCACAAGGAGGAAATATATGATACAGTTAAGTGAAAAAAATAAGAACACTTTAATAACAATAGGGCTTATAATACTGACTTTGATAATCGCTTATTTTATGGCGTATTTTGAGGTAATAAAGAGGGCAAAAAGAGAATATTTAGAAGGCGAAAAATTTATGAAGTTTTATCAAAATCCGGATTTAAAAAAACAATACTATGATGAAAAACTGAGAAAAAAAGAAATCGCAGAACCGGAATATGAAATGCTCATGGAAGATAACGACCTGAAAAACGCATATGTCCAGTATCAGACGGTTGTTGACCTTTTTACTCCGCCTGAATCAAAATGGGTTCGATTATCAAGGGAACGTTTAAAAGAAATCACCCCGCTTTATAACGACTGGGTCAACAAATTAAAAGCAGAAATAGAAGCAGCTTCGCCAGCCCCCAAGAAACCACCTGCACAACAACAGAAAAACAAGTAAAAAAATTGCAATTTACGATTTTCGATTTCAAAACCTTCCTGATTTATAATTGGTTTTTATATAATACATACTATAATTGAAAATTTTTAATTGTCTTACATATCCTGAATCACATATTTTTACATCTTCAAATCTTCACATCTTTACATTTTTAAATTTTGTCTTCAAATTCAAAAAACTCCAAATCTAAGATTCTGAAAATTGTTTCACCTGGCACTTGCCACCTGCCACCTGACATTGTTTTATCAACCGACAATCGGCAATCAACAATGTCTTTAAAATTCCCTTGCCCATTTTTTGCTTTAATTATATAATTAGTAAAAATCCCAAAACGGAACAATAATATGAAAATAATTACAAGGTATATTTCAGAAGAGATTGCGTTGATTTTTTTATTCAGTTTTTTTATTTTTACGTTTTTTCTCATTATGAATTCCCTTTTTGTCTTAAGTGATTTTGTTTTTGAATACCGTATAGGTGCAATAAAAGTATTAAAATTACTGCTTTTTCTTCTTCCTTCCACTATTGCAGTCACAGTTCCGATGGCTGTTCTGGTTGGTGTTTTGCTCACATATTCCCGTCTGGTTCAGGACAATGAGTATGCAGGAATGCAGGCCTGTGGCATATCAATTATATCAATTTCAACACCAAGTATTTTTTTCTCACTGTTAATCACTTTATTGATGATTATTTTTAACAACACTTTATTGCCATCTTTTAATTTAAAATATAAAAAACTTTATTATGAAATAGTTAAAAAAAGAGCCGGGGTTGTAATACAGCAGCATACATTTATAAATGATTTTGATAATTACATCTTTTATATCGGTGAAAAAGATAATAAAAATGATATTTTAAAAAATATAATTGTTTTTGTAAAACAAACACAGGATTCCCCTGTAAAGGTTATACTTGCAAAACAGGGGGAACTCATCTCAGATCAGGAAAGTTTAAGAATATCAATGAAATTACAGGATGGTTTTGCGCAGGTCACATCTCCAAATCAGCCGACCAGATTAAGTCAGATGTTTTTTAATACAAACTTTGTTGAACTTGATGTAAAAGGCATATTACGCAACAAAAACACTTTTGATAATTTAAAATCAACGCGTGAAATGAATTTTTTTGAACTGGTGGCAGAAGCGAGAAAAGGCGAAAAAAGCACGGAAGACAGACACTGGATATGGATGGAAATGCATAAAAAATTTTCTTTACCCTTTGCCTGTGTTGTTTTTGCCATATCAGGCGTCCCGCTCGGCCTGATAACAAGAAAAGGCGGTAAGTTAATGGGCATAAGTTTATCCCTTGTTTTGATATTTATTTATTATATTTTTTTAATTATCGGACAGAATTATGGATACAGGGGTAAAATGGATTATTTTCTTGCAACATGGCTACCAAACATTGTTTTAATCCTTCTTGGCATAATATTCTTCTTATGGATTCTTTTACCCCGGATTAAAAGTAAATTATTTCAAAGTTCAGGACAGAAAAAATGAAAATAATACAAAAATATATTGTCTCAGAGATATTAAAAGTTTTTTTTATAATTCTTGCAGGCATTACTGTATTTATCACCATATCAAACCTTCTTGATGATATGCCAATGATTTTACAGCACAAACCGCCAATAATACTTATTATCAGTTATTTCTTTTTTAAAACTCCTTTTGTCGTTGCAGAATCATTCCCTTTTGCAATGCTTTTATCAGTTCTCTTTGTCCTTTCCCAGATGAACAGGTTCAACGAATTAACAGCAATTAAATCATTGGGGATCAATTTTTATAATATAGCAATACCTGTTTTGATTTTATCGTTTCTCATAAGTTTTTTTAACTTTATATTCAATGAAACCATTGCTTCCAATTTTTACACCAGATCAAAGCAGATAAAAGAAAATCTTATTGAAAAAAAATCCGGAGCAGGTCCGCAAATAAGATACGACCTTGCAAAACTTGGCACTGAAGGAAGAATATTTTACATTAAAAAATTTGATGGACTGCTCGGGACAATGGAAAACTTATGCATAATAAAAATAGATAATAATCTAAATATACTGGAAAGAATAGATGCGAAAAAGGCAATATGGGATGGAAATAAATGGATAATAAAAGATGCATACATAAGGACTTTTACAAATAACGTTGAAACAAATGTGCAGAATATAGAAAATTACGAGCTGTGGATTTCAGATACGCCAGAGGATTTTATAGTTGTGAAGCGTTCATTTGAAGACACTCTTACCACAAACCTTTTTAGATTGAAAAAATTAATTGACTTATTAAAACAAAGCGGATTTCAATACAGGGAGGAACTTGTAAATTTTCATTTAAAGATTTCATTTCCACTTGCAACCTTTATACTTACATTGCTCGGTATTTCAATACCATTTTTATTTCATACCCAGAAATCATTTTTAAATGCTGCTTTGAGTTTTATCTTTACTGTCATTACTGCATTTTTTTATATGGGTTTTTTAACAATAGGGTTATCAATGGGTAAAATGGGTGCGCTATCTCCTGTTTTATCCGCATGGATATCAAATATTATATTTATTTTTATAGGCTTTTTAGTATTGGTTAAAATAAAAAAATGAACTTTTTGTTTTTCATAAAAATTTTGACATTATCACTTGACTTATATAATTAATTTAAATTTTTTTTAAAATTTTTTTGTTAAAATATTGTGCCATTCGTAAATAATATGGATAAAATCAAGAAATATCCTGTATTTAAAGAAGAAAACTAAAATCAGTGTTTTTTTTCTAACCCGATACAAATGGATAAAGATAAATCTATTTTAAACATTATTACGGGACTTGTTCTGAATGGTTTGTCCATTTACCACATCTTTCTTAAAATTACCTATCCCTGCAAAAAAGGAAAGTGTCATTGCTAGTTTTGTGCAGTAATGGTTCAGGGCGAGAACAACGAAAGAAAACAAGATGTATTTTAATATGGGATTATGAGTTTTGCGACCTGTCTGCCGTAGTTTTAAGAGAAGAATGAATCAATTTTGCTGTTATAAACTATTGCTTTCATATGTCTTTTAACAGCAAGATTATTTCGTCAGGCTCAGCAATCCATATCAAGAATATTATAGTAATCTTTCGGCTTCCTTATAATAACAGTATCGGTATTCCATAAAATTTACGAAAGAACCAAAGTATTTTTACTTTGAAAGATATTTCATAGGGTCAACTGGTGTGGATTTTTTCCTGATTTCCAGGTACAATTCAGACCCGTAAAACGATTCTGTATCCCCTGTTTTCCCTATTTTTTCTTTCATTGATACATTCTGTCCATTTCCCACACTTATTTCTGATAAATGACCATATATTGAATAATAACCTCCACCATGATAAATTATTACCATTTTCCCGAAGCCATCAAACCAGTCAGCATATTTTACAACTCCTTTAAATATTGAACTCACATCTTCACCATACTTAGTATCAATATGTATACCGCGGTTATATACAACTGTGCCGAATTTAGGATGCTTATATTTACCAAAACCGGATAAAAGTTTTCTTGACTGGACAGGCCAGGGAAATTTCCCCCTGAATTTATCAAAAGCCTCCTCCGCACTTTTATCCTGCATGGTTACCCGTATCTCAAGTTTATTGATAAAATCAGAAAGATTTTTAGAATTTTCTTCAAGTTCATTTATTACCTTTGCCCTTTTTTCAATGTTTGAACGGATATTTTTAAGCGCCAGCCGTTTCTCCCATTTTATATTTTTATAATTTTCCCATTGAATTTTTTTTTGTTTTTTTATTTCTTCTATTTCATTTTTATAATTTATCATTAACTCTCTGTCGTTTTGCAATTGCATGAGTTTTTCCTTATATCTCTCCACTTCCTGCATATTTTTTGAACTTAATATCTTTGCAAATTTGTATTGATTTAAAAAATCAGAAAAATTTTTAGAACTTATAAGTATTGAAAAAACATCCGGTTTTCCTTTTATGTATTGTTCTCTTAAAATATCCTTAACTATCTTTCTCTTTTTATTTATATATTCTTCTGCTTCTTTTATTCTCTTTTCTATGTCGCCGATATCCCTGTTTAATATTTTTAAATTATTATCAAATACATCCAGTTCTTTTTTTGTAATATCTATCTCTTTTTCAATTTTCTGCAAATACTTTGTTGTTATTTTTTCCTGTTGTTTTTCTTTTATTATATTTTTCTTTTCTTCGTTTATTTTCTCCCTTATTTTTTTTAATTCCTGCTTTGTATTTTCAAGGTGTTTCCTGTAATCCTTTATTTCTTCCTTGATATATTCAGGATACAGAAAAAATGAAAAACAAAAGATAAAGGAAAACAATAAAGCAAAGTAACGTTTAATAGCCACCCTGTATTCTCCCCTGGGAAAGCAAACTTCCAACAAATCCAAGAATTGCTCCGGATACAACACAGCCAGTTAAAAATTTTATTGTAAAAAAATCGGGCTCAAAAAGATAATAACTGAAAAGGTTGATACCTATTTCCTTTTGTATCTGTATGGATAAAATATTTATTACTATGTAAATTACCACCCATCCAAGAGCTCCGCCTATTATACCGTGAATAATACCTTCCATGATAAAAGGCATTCTTATATACATATCCGTAGCTCCTACCATCCTGAAAACATATATATCCTGTCGTCTGGCATAAATTGTAAGATTGATAATTCCAGATACAACAAGGATAGAAGCAATAATAAAAATGATCCCTGCTACAGCTGTAATTAATTTTATTACATTTATGATATTTAAAAAATTCTCTATGTCTTTCCCACCATACTGGACATCAAGCACACCTTCTTTGTTCGTAAAAAACCGGGTTAATTTTTCAATGTTCTGTCTAGTATATCTGTTTAATCTTATTTTTATGGAATCAGGAAGTGGATTGCCTTCAAAACTATCCAGTATCTGTTTCATTTCATTATCCTGTGCGAATTCCTGATATGCATCCATTTTTGATACAAAAATCGCATCAACAGCGCCGGAAAATCCTTTTATTTCTGTTATAAGATTGTCAATTTTGTCCCGGGAAATATCATCCTCAAGAAAAACCACTATCTCAACTTTATTCTGAAGTTTGTCCATAAAATGGTTTATTGTTTCATTAATAAGATAATATCCTCCAAGGACAGTTATGGTAATAATAATAGTTCCTATCGATATTAAACTTAAAAATCCACTTCTTTTAAAATTTATAAAAACTTCCCTTATTGCCCTCATGTTTGAATCACTTTACCTTTATCAAGTTTTATAATTTTTCCGCCTATTTTTGAAATAATTTCCTTATTATGCGTAGCTATTACAACAGTTGCCCCGTTTTTATTAACCTCTGTAAGCATTGTCATTATTTCCCATGCAGAAAAATCATCAAGATTACCTGTAGGTTCATCTGCAAGTATTATAGATGGGCTTGTAATAAGAGCCCTTGCTATTGCTACTTTTTGTTTTTCACCACCTGATAAATGCCATGGATTCAATCTTTCTTTGCCCAGAAGTCCTATCTTTTTAATATATTCCATAACCGCTTTTTTGATATATTGTCTGTTCATGCCTGTTATTTCAAGAGGCAATGCAATATTATCAAACACACATCTGTCAAAAAGCAACTTAAAATCCTGAAAGACAAAACCTATACCCCTTCTGTATTTGGGTATTTTTCCACCTCGTAAATGCGAAATATCCGTATTATTAACAAGTATCGTGCCCATTGTTGGATTATCTTCCCTGTATAATAAGTTTAAAATCGTTGATTTGCCTGCGCCGGATGGGCCTGTTATAAAAACAAGCTCCCCAGAATGTATTTCAAAATTTATGTCATCAAGCGCCATAATATCTTTTTCATAAATCTTATAAACATGTTTAAATTTAATCACTATTGCCTCTTATTAACAATTTTTTATTATAATTTTTCTTCATATCCTGTTTCTGGCGCTAAAACGTTATTTATATTTTCCTTCTTTAATTTTTCTATCAATATTTCCTGCTGTTCTGTCTCACCATGTACTAAAAATATCTTTTTTAATCTGCCGTCCTTTTTTGCCTTCTTAATAAATGAAACAAGGTCTTTACTTCCAGCATGACCAGAAAATTCATTAATAACAAAAACACCTGCATTTACTTTGTATTGTTCGCCAAAAATCTTTACTTCTTTTTCTCCTTCCACCAATCTGCGACCGAGTGTTTCTTTTGCCTGATAACCAACTATTAAAATTGTATTTTTAGAATTCTCTATGTTATTTTTCAAATGGTGAAGTATTCTGCCTGCTTCACACATACCTGTAGCAGATAAAATAATGCAGGGCTTATCATAATCATTTATTGCTTTTGATTCTTCAACACTTTCGGTAAATTTCAGTAATTCAAGATAAAAGGGGTTATTATTATTCGCCATCAATTCAAGCATCTCAGGGTCAAAACATTCACTGTGTTTCATAAAAACATCTGTTATTCCTTTTGCAAGTGGACTATCCACAAATACAGGCATTGCTGGAATTTTTTTGTTTATGAACAGTTTATTTAGAATATATAATATTTCCTGCGCTCTTTCAACTGTAAAAACAGGAACTATTATTTTACCGCCTTTTAAATAGGTTTCATTTATAATCAAAGTAATTCTTTCCAGAGCGGTTTCAATTGGTTTATGGTCTTTTCCACCGTAAGTTGATTCACAGATCAGATAGTCAATATTATACATTGGATCCGGATCAATTATAATGGGCAACTGTTTTCTGCCAAGGTCGCCTGTAAATCCTATTTTTATTTCCCTGCTATCATCCATAATCCTTAAAATAATCATGGCAGAACCAAGAATATGCCCTGCATTTAAAAAATATGCCATAATTTCTTCGCTGTTATTATATATACTGAAATATTCACCTATATTTTTTGATTCAAACCTTTTTAACGATTCCTTAGCTTGCTCTATTGTATACAATGGTTCAAAAAGAGTTTTCCCCTGTTTTTCCCTTTTTTTATTGACATATTCAAGGTCTTTTAACTGGACATAAGCTGAGTCGGGAAGCATTAAATCACACAGATCTTTTGTTGCATGAGTGCAAAAAACAGGTCCTTTATATCCCTGAGCAATAATTGTTGGTATATTACCGCTGTGGTCTATATGTGCATGGGATAAAATCAGAGCATTTATTTCAGAAGGAGCAAAAGGAAAATTCCTGTTCCTTTCAAAACTTTCTTTACGTTTCCCCTGTTGCATTCCACAATCAAGTAATAATTTAAAACCTTCTTTTTCAATCAAATGCATTGAGCCTGTAACCTGTTTTGCGGCACCATAAAATTTTATCTTTACCAAAATGTCTCCCGTGCAATGTATTATTTATATACTAAAAACTTTGTTTATATCATATAATTTTTTATCTATTTTTTTCTCTTTTCCAGCAACATCTGCCATATCATGCCTGACAAATTTACCATTTTCAAAGCCAACCATTTTACACTGTCCTTTTTTCATATTTAATAGCAACGTTACTGCTTCATAACCAAATACAAGCCCTAATTTCCTGCTCAAAGCCGTGGGAGTCCCTCCCCTCTGTATATAACCCAAAACAGTATATCTTGTCTCCATACCTGTATGGTTTTCTATTTTTTGCGCCAGATTATCAATAATACCTACACCTTCTGCCTTTACTATTATAGAACTGTCTTTGCCCCTTCTTATACCGGATTCCAGAACTTTGCATATATTCTCTATTTTTATATCTTTTTTAAATTCCGGAATAAGAATAATCTCAGCCCCACCGGTTAAACCAATTTCAAGAGCTAAAAATCCGTGTTCTCTTCCCATAACTTCAATAATAAAAATACGTTCATGAGATGATGCTGTATCTCTGATTTTATCAATTGCATCAAGCCCCACATTTACAGCAGTATCAAAACCAATAGTTAAATCAGTCCCAAAAACATCATTATCAATGGAGCCGGGAATAAAAACAGCAGGTTTTCCTGTTTCTTTTGAAATTAAATGAGCTCCTTTTTTAGAACCATCACCACCTATTATAATTAATCCATCTATTTTCTTATTTTCTAAATATTCATAGGCTATTTTTCTTTTTGATTTACTATGAAAATCTTTTGAACGAACTGTCTGCAAAATAGTTCCGCCTTTGTTTATTATGCCACTTACGGATTTTAAGGACATTTCAATAAATTTATTTTCAAGAAGCCCGTGAAAACCCTCTTCTACACCATATATTTCCAGCCCTGAAAAAATAGCGGTTCTGACAACCGCCCTTATTGCAGCATTCATTCCCGGCGCATCACCACCTGTTGTCATAACAGCAATACGTTTCATTTATCCTCCGGGAATTAAAATAAGACATAAAATATTGAAATTATAATGTAATTTTTTTATCCTTTACCATTTTCCACATTTTAACACGTAAATCTTCTTCATCACGATTATTCCAGTAAAAAGACGTGTCAATAACTTCTAAATCTTTTATATATCTTTTCTTTAAATATTCAAGTATTTTGACTATTTTAATATGTTTTTCGGCACTGTTTGTATAAATTTTGATGTAAGGATAATACAAAAATTCATATTTTTTTACGACTAATTTTTTATTAATCCCGACAGTATCAGTGGTACAAAAAGAAATCATTGCAAGTTTTCCACTTTTATCAAATGTAATACGAAACGGCTCTGAATTTTTATCAACTATCATTGCAATGCCTTCCAGAAAAACATCCGAACTGTTCAGCGTCATTAAATCTTCGTCATCAATATCATTGTCATAAAAAAAATTATTTATATACCTGCTTTTTGATGCAGATGTAAGAGTATTAAAATTCTCGATAACAAGTTCATATTGCCAGTTACTTATCTGTGCTATTTCAATTAATTCTTCCTCTAACTGTGGTATCAAATTTCTGTTCTGTATAGTTCCGCTGTATTTAATATAAATCATGCTCACCTGCCGTGTAAAACTGAGTTTAAAAGGTTAAATCAGGAATTTATTATAAAAACAATCCTGTAATTTCGCGGAGCATCCATGTCTTTGTATGTTTTAATATCAAATTTGTCTTTTGATATTTTCAGTGAATTTTCAAAAATCCTCATCAATGAATCAGCCTGGTCTTTTGCAAGTTCCACATCTTCTGAATAAACCCTTATTTCAACAGGAAACCTGTTTGACATTTTTATATAATCTTCTATTTCTGTTATTATTTCTTTTCCTTTTTCGGTAAATCTATCTTTTCTTTGCTTTTCAAATAAAACTGAATTTGATGCTTCAATATATAGTCTGGCATCTTTATAATACTTAATAACCTGTACTATCTTTGGCTCTTTTTTTCTGACTGAGCCGGGATTACCTGCTTTATCCATATAAGATAAAAGATATAAATAAGGAGCATTGAGTTTCATCATATTACCGTTATTATCAAAACCATCCCATTCAAATTTTAAAGGTAAATTTCCTGAACCTCTCTGGGTCATAACAGAAGAACCTGTCGGATCGGTGACTTTAAAAGTCCATTTTTCCATTTCTATGCCTGCAGGAACTTTTGGTATGACTCTAAAAATTGGTTGGGTTTCAATATTATTTAAATACGCATGATATTCGGGTCGGGTTTCATTTATTATTGCAGGCAGACCTAATTTAATGTCCTTAATATCGGAAGGAGACAATCCTAAAAATTCTTCCTCTGTTTTTATAACTGCTTCTGCCACATCATTTGAATTGGTTTTTATCGTTATCTCTGGTTTTTCTGCCTCTATTTTAATCTTTAATTGCCCTTTTACTACAACTTCTTTTGAGGCGTCTGACGAATCCTGTTTTTGTTCCTCTGCGTATAAAAAGTAAAATATCATTAATAAAAGAATTAAAAAATAAATAAATTTCTTTTTCATTTATCACCTCTCAAGCATATACCTGAATGTTGCATAACCAGACTGATCATCAGAACCTGAAATCGGTGCAAACTTAAATTGTAAAAGTGCTTCTTTTGCTAACTGGTCAAGTTCCGGATAATTAGATGAACGTTCTATTATTAAATTATCTTTTACTGTTCCATCAGGTCTCACAACAAAATATATTGTTACTGTTGCTTCCAGTCCCTGTTCCTGAGCCCATCTCGGATATGGGGGTTTTTTGGCAACTAGTATCTGTCTGCCAGCTATATCGCCCTGAATTAAAAGTGCTTGTTTTTTTTCAATAACAATATTTTCGGTTGCAAGGGATTTTTTCGGTTCAGGAGTAGGTTTCCCAAGTTTAAATGATGATTGTTTTATACCTGTTGACATCTTACTTGAATCAAGCGAAACTACGCCCGGGTTAGCAACAGGTAATAAACTGGATTTTTTAGTTTGCGCACCTAAATCTATTTTAGTTGAAGGAGCAGATGCAAGTGCCTGCTTTTTTTGCAGGTCAATTTGCGCCTGGACCATTGCTGGTGATATCTTTTGCTTTCCTATCTCATTATCAAGATCTATTGCTTTTGCAGCCGGTTTTAAATCCTCAAGTTTTGTTTTATCAAGAGATAATGCTTCTGGTTTTTTCATTTCAAGTTTGGGTTTATCAATTTCAAGTTGTTTTGGTTTTGCAATTTCTATCTGTGCCTGTTGCTTTATAGGTATCACCTGCTTTAAAATATCAAACATCTTTTTTGGTTTTTCTATCTGAACAGGCTTTGGCTGGTCAGGTATCTCCTGTATCATTGTAATCTCGGTTAAAGTATAATCAGCTAATTTACTCTTTTGTTTTTGCTGGTACATAAATATTAAAAGGAATATAAGTAAATGTACTGTGATTGAAAACAAATATGATTTAGCAACTCCACCTCTGTTATAATCATTTGCGAACATATTCAATCACCCTTTCTTATTGCATTTCTTTTTTATGTTGCGTTGCAAAATATATCTTTTTGGGCTGTGCTTTTTTTGCAGCATCCAGAGCATCTATAACAGTCCCGTGGTCAATTGCAAGGTCTGCCTTTATAATTATTATTTTTTCATTAACCTTCATAAGTTTCTGGGCAATGACCTGTTCCATTTCTTTGGGTGTATAAACATTTTTTTCATTAACCTTCATAAGTTTCTGGGCAATGACCTGTTCCATTTCTTTGGGTGTATAAACATTTTTTTCATTTATTGAAATATTTGCATCTTTATCTATGGTAATCGTTACATACTCCTTGTCTTTTGCTTCATCAGTAATTGCCTGCGGCAATGTGACTGATAAACGCGATTGCGTCATAAAAGGCGTTGCAACCATAAATATTATCAATAATACAAGGGTAATATCAACGAGTGGAATAACATTGATTTCACACATTGGTTCTTCGTCAAAACTTTCAATTGCCATTAAAACAACCTCCAGAGATAATTATTTTTTTTCCTTTTTTGCTTCTCTCATTATAGCGAGTGTTTTTGCTCCCTGCATTTTTGAAATATCAAGAACTGAAACCAGACGTCCATGCGGAACATCCCTGTCGCATGTAATCATAACAAGTTTTTTCTTGTTTTGATTCAATGCAGACTTTAACACATCCGGAAATTTTTCATTTTCAATTCTATTTTCATTAATAAAAATACTCTTTGGGGTCAGTTTTATCTGAACTGCTTCGTTTCTTGTGGATTTGCCATGCGAAGCAGTAACAGTAGATGAATTCACCAGAATTCCTGACTGTATAACCATTGGAGAAGTTACCATAAAAATTATTAAAAGCACAAGACATATATCTATCAAAGGAACTACATTGATGCTTGTTATTCCCTCTCCTTCCTGTCTGCTACTTCCTCCGTGCATGAGCGCCCTCTCCATAGTTTGCCAAGATTACAAGGGTTTTCCTTGTTACTGTGTCCATTTCAACAACTATATTTTTTACTTTATCAGTAAAATAGTTATACAGAAGAACCGCAGGAATCGCAACAGCCAGCCCTCCTGCTGTTGCAACCAGTGCTTCTGCAATACCAACCATGACTATTTCAGGACCACCTCCTGCTGACGCAGCCAGATCCCTGAATGCTTTGATAATACCTAAAACAGTTCCAAACAACCCAATAAATGGAGCTGTACTTCCTATACTTCCCAAAATATTAAGATATCTTTGCAGATTAACTTTTTGCTCTGCCTGTGACGCTTCCATGAGTTTCGCCACTTCATCTCTGGGCAAATGTCGTTCTTCCAGTCCATTTTTTACAACAACTGGAATTACGCCTTTTGATTTTTTACAAAAAGAAATTGCTTCATTATATTTTTCGTCAATAATATATGCTTTTATTTGTTCCAGGAATTTGTCAGAATCAAGTTTTGTCCTGGCAAAATAAAACCACCGCTCAATTGCAACTGCAACAACAATAATTGATAAAATAAACATAAGAACTAAAACCCAGCTGCTTCGTATAACCTGTATTGCATCAATCTGATATGCACTATGCTCCATACTTTTCCTCCTTTTTTATAATTTATTTTTTCTTTTCTTCTTTTTTTGTTTCCTTCTTTTCCTTTGCCTCTGTTGCTTCTGCTTTTTTAAAAAGATCTGGATATGCATTTTTAATTTCTACGATTCTTGCTTTTGCTCCATCTATATAATCTTTCTTGCCACCGCTTTCAATAATTAATTCATAAATTTTTACTGCATCTACCCATTTTTGCTTTTCTTCATAAATCGTAGCAAGGTTAAGTAATCCGGTGGTCCTGAAAATATTGTCTTTGGGTTTCATAGGAATTAGTTTATTAAATGTTTCTATGGCATGTTCTGAATCTTCTATGGTACTGTATATGTCTCCCATTCTGTATAATGCTTCAAGTTTCATTTCTTCATTGCCTGTATCTATAATTTCCTGATACGCTTTTATTGCATCAGAATATCTCTTCTGCTCAAGATACATTGTTGCAATATGGGCTGGTATATCCTTTGTTTTTGTATCTTTTGGATACTCTTTCATATAACGTTTATAAGCATTAACAGCGTCATCTGTCTTTTTTAACTCTGTATAAACAAGAGCTACATTGTACATTGCATTTTGTGCATATTCCGTTCCGGGATATTTCTCAATTATCCTCTCATAATAAAATGCAGCGTCAGAGAAATTTTTCGTATTATAAGCAGCAGTTGCAAGGCGAAACATAACATCAGAAGTAAGTTCATGTTTTGGATAGTTTTTAATAAATTTCTTATATGCGGAAATTGCCCCTTCAAAATTTTGCATCCCTTCATAACAGGCACCTATATAATAACTGCTATTAATTGCAAGGGAATCATTTGCAAAATTTTCAATAAGTCGATTAAAAACTTCTATTGCTTTCTGAAATTTAGATATTCGATAATATATTTCACCTGCTTTATATAATGCATCTACAACAAGAGTTGATTTTGGATATTTATCGGCAAACTCAAGAAGCATTATTGGGTCTTCTTTTTTCTCTGCTTTTCTAAACGCAGCCCTTTGCATTCCTTCTTCCACTGATTGGACTTTTTTAGAATCAGGATATTTTTTCATAAAATCTTCATATGCTTTTACTGCTTTTGCTTCCTGATCCGAATTATAATACACTTCCGCTATAGAAAGCATAGCATCTTCTGCTATCGGATCTTTGGGCCAGCGTGTTAAAATCTCCTGAAATCCGGCAAGTGCTTTTTCAAACTGTTGTGCTTTGAATAATAAGTCTGAAATTTTAAAAAGCGCTTCAGCCGCTCTTTTTGATTTTGGATAATTAGAAACAAGTGCCTGCCAGGATTTAATTGCATCACTGTAATATTCCTGAATTTCATAAACTTTCCCCTGCTGAAAAAGAGCTTCTGCAGTGAGTTCCGGATTACCTGTTTTAGCATAATTATATGCAAACTCTCCATATGCTAATGACGCTTTATCATAATTTTTTTCACAGAAATATGAATGTGCAATAAGTATTTCGCAAACCATCTTCACATCTTTTGAAATACCGGGATTACTCACAACATCTTTTGCCATTGTCCTTGCGCCCTTGTAATTTTCAAGTTCATAAAAACACCATGCAAGATTAGTTCTAGCTTCTGTTACAATATCACTATCATACAATTTATCTATTATTTCTTTAAATGCTTTGGTTGCCGGTCCAAACATACCCATTTTATAATATGCTAATCCTAAATAATAATATGCACGCGCTCTTATATTTTGATTCGGAGACTGAAATTTGGAAGACATTATTTCAAGCATATGCGAAGCATCGCTTACAAGCAAACTATACTGCTCCTGATTATAATATGCAAGTTCTGTCATTAAAAGAGCTGCTTCTGTTAAATCAGTATACCCAAACTTATCAAGCAAAAATTTATACGATGCAATAGCATCAGCATATTTTTTCTGGTTGTATGAAGAAGTACCAAGCAAGTAATACCCAAGCGCCAGATCCTTATGTGTTATGAATTTAGCTGTGAATTCGGTTAATATTGATTCTGCTTTGTCAAAATTCCCCTGTACCAGATAACACCAACCCGCCTTTACCTGAGAGGATGAAAGAGCTTCATGAATTTCAGAATAATTTTGTAATTGCCTGTATGCGAGAAGTGCAGCGTCATATTTTTTTAGCATCCTCTGACATTCTCCTATTAAATACTGGGCATACGCCCTTACTCTTGTATCTCCAGAACCTGTTACAACTTTTTGAAAATCACTGATAGCAAGGTCATACTTCTTGGTCATAAAAAGAGATGAGCCGCGTTTGAAACGCGCATACGGAGCAAGGTTGCTATTTGGAAATTTTTGTAGAAAACTTTCATAATCACTCACAGCAACAGCATAATTCTCGCCTTTATAAAATGATTCTGCCTTATTATACAATGCACTTTCTAAATATTTACTATCAGGATATTGTTCTGCTATTTTTTTAAACGCACCTGCTGCTTCTGTATATTTATTCGGAATCTTTAAATAACTATGTCCAATATAATAATAAGCAATATCTGATTTTACATCTTTAAGTTTTGCAACTGCATCCTCATATCTTTCTAAATAATAATCAATTAAACCGCCAATTAATAGAATTTTTTCGTCTTTTTTGTAAAAAGGATTCCTTTCAAGGAAAGACGCAAGAACACTATCTGCCTTTTTATATTCCTTTAAATTCAGGTAAGAAAGTGCAATGCCATAAACCGCTTCCATATCAAACATAGATTTTGAATACCTGAACCGGAACTGGTTCCATGTATCTATTGCATCTAAATATTTCCCCATATTATACTGGCATTCGCCCATCTTATACATAGCGCTATCAGCATAAGGACTCCCGGAGAAATTGTCTATAAGGTCTTTAAATTCATTGTATGCCTGATTGTATTTTTTATCATTGTAAAAAATCATTCCTTTTAAATATTTTGCACGTGATGCTTCGTATCTGTTTGAATCCTTCCATCTTAAAATAAAATTATCAATTTTATCCAGTGTTTCCTTTGAGTTTGGATTTGCTTTATATGAAGTTAAAACCATTTCCCAGTTATTTTCCAATTCTTTTTCAACATCTGCTGCAAATAATAAGAAATTAAAAAAAATTAATACAAATATAACCAGTAAATATTTTTTCATATACTCACCTTTTTTATTCTTCAAGTTGTATTGTCCCGGGTTGCATCGGAATAGAACTTGAAATTTTTACCGATTCTGTATTTGATTCCAGAGTTCTTCCGGTTTTATCCTTTACTTTCATTACGCACTTATATTCTCCATCTGAAACCGGTAATCCCCTGTCATCTTTTCCATCCCATGTTACAAACTTTGGTGGTTTTTCATTCCCTGAGTAAGAACGGACAACATCGCCGTCTTCGTTTAAAACATTCAATTCCCATTCTTCTATCGGGTATTTCGTCTCTGCATATATGGACACCGTGGTTGTTCGCCTGGTTCCAACCGGCGAGAAAATTTTAGGATCTGCGGTTAAATTTATGTCAAAACCACCAAATGCAAATGTAAGAGTAAGGCGATTTGAAAAGCCAAGGTCACCAAATCCTATTGCATAATCTAAACGCACAGGTCTCCAGAAAAACCCTGCACCAAACGCAACTTCTGTTTCATCCAGTCCTGCACGCAGCGCAAGCTGTTGAAAAGGATAAATATCAATTCCCAATCTGAACTTAAAATCCCTACCACCAAATTCCTGTTCAACATCCATTGCGGGCATTACTCTGTCCCCAAAAAGTTTTAATGCAATTCCACCTTTTAATATAACAGGATATGTCTCAGCTGTTTCTATAAGTTTTAAACTCGTTGGCGGTAATGCATTAATAACGCTTAAACCGAATGAAATATAATTTGAGGGGGACCATATAACACCGGTATCAATACCAAAGCCAGTGGCACTTGCTTCAAAATTTGATTGATTAATAACTTTTAAATTCAAACCAAAAGCAAGCCAGCCGGTTATTTCACGGCCATATGATAATATGAATGCCTGATCTGCTATATCAAATTTTCCTAAATCAGTCCACTGTTCATCCCTTGCATCAAAATTCATTGAACCAAGGCGGACATAACCGAACCCGAATGTGCCTATTCCTGATATTGGATAAGTTGCTGCTCCAAAATCATACATTGTATCTTCAAATAAAAAAACATGTTGCAACGCAATCTGAATAGGATTCTGTAAAGCAAGTCCTGCTGGATTATAATAAATAGCAGACGGGTCATCAGCAAGAGCTGTAAATGCCTTTCCCATTGCAAGGGAACGCGCTCCTGCCCCCCAGTTTAAAAACTCACCAGGCGTTCCATAATCGCCTTTTGCGAACAATGCAAAAGGAATAATGCATAATACTGCCATTAAAGCAGCTGTTTTTTTCATATCTGCCTCCAGATAAATATATTTTAACTTTACGATTTTCAATTTCCGATTTTTAAATCATAAAACAGAAATCAAAAAGCGTAAATTTCTTTTTTAAAATTTCAAATTTCAATTTTCAATTTTAAAATCTTTTTACTTTCTTACCGCTATCTTCCTTGTATATTTTTCAGAACCTGCTGTTATATAACATATATAACCACCATTTCCTACGACTTTACCGCGGTTATTTTTTCCTTCCCATTGTAATGTAATCATATTTCCTGACTGCTGTATCATTGTCTCTATCTCATCTTTTGTCCATGTCTTTTCATAAACAAGTCCGCCAAACAAACTGTATATTTTCATATTAACATCAATTGCTTCATTTAAAAGGAATGATATATTTGTTGATTCTACCCCTGCTCTGAATGGGTTTGGATAATTTGATATTCCTACTGACGGGTCAATCAGAGATACATTTACCGTTGTATAAGTTATTTGAATTGGATTACCATAATATGTACCTCGAATTACACAAATTCCATTTAAAAAATCACCTGTAAACAATGCATCTGCAATACCATATGGATTTGTCCACACTGAACGAGTTGGTGCACCTGAAAAATCACCTGTTCCTGTTGATTCCTCCGGTAAAAATTCATAATATACAAATGTATCTGGAACAGGATTGCCATTTATATCCACAATTGTTGCTCTTATAATAGATTCTGTGCCTGATTTTATATTTCTTGGAATGGAAGTTAAATTAAATCTAACATTTAATGTATTTGCACCAAAATCAATTATGCAGGAGAATGCTTCCTGTATAATACCCTGTGGGTCTCTTACTCTTATCCTTATTCTCTCTGCTATAGTATAACTCTGATCATTCATTATAAATTCCCCATTTATAACTGTCCCATTTGAAACGGCAAGTTCGCCATTTGCAATTACATTCATATTAGAAGCTAAAACTGGATCAAACTGGAATAAACTCGTCTTATAAACTCTATAATTTGTATTTCTATCAATAACATTTAATGTCAACGAAAATACATCAGGAAATACTGTTGCTGTTGTTGAATTTGTTCCTGTTCCATAAGGGACTCCATTTACTATTATCTGGAATCCAAGGTCCTGTCCAACTAAAATATTTATTGATGGTATACAAACAGGATCAAGAGTTTTATTTAAATTACCAGGTGTCATATCTGTCACATTAAATTGAGCTATTGTTGATGTCGTTGCAATTAAAGTTGCTGTTAAAGAAACTTTACCTGGTGCAGAAGAACCTAAATCTCCAAAAAATAGATTACTCGCTATAGGGAAAGAATCATTAGTAATATTTGCACCTGTTGCATAAATTCTTATATTATTTGTCGGGCTTATTACTGGGTTTCCATAAATATCACACGCCTGAACTGTTACAGGGAAAGGGCCTCCTGAAACCTGAGCCATTGCAACTCCTGTGACACCATTATACCAGCCTGCAACACCAATTCTACCAGAACCATTTTCAATACTTAAACCAGGTACCAATGTTTGTAATCCATAAGGGTCACCTGCAAGTGTTGTAAATGTTGTTGTGGTGTAATCTGCAACTCCTCCATAAGTCGTTGAACCTGTTACATACATACCTGTTTTTGCTGTATGGAATATTAATTTAACGGTCTGCTGTCCTGTCACCCAGTTTATTGTTGTGGGTGTTACAGGAATTCCATAAACATCATTTGACTGGACCGTTACAGTATGTGCAGCTAAGTCAGGTAAGTTTTCTACTATATTACCGTAAGCATCGCATGCATAAACAATAAAATCATATCCTGCTGGACTATGGGTTGCGTCATTTACAACTGCACCTGTGGGAAAGAAAGGTGCACCTTCTACCATAGGGAAATTAACAGGAGATGTTCCTGTAAATACGCCGTTTATCCTGTTCATACCTGTAGGCTCATATATTAGTAAACGCTTGTATTCATTCGGGACCGTTACTATATTTGAACTTGTTCCTGATATTGAAGAGTAACTTGCGGTAATTCTCGCGGTTGTTTCAGGTGCTTTAAATAACTGGACACTTGCAACAACCATTCCTTTTGAAAGAGTGTATTGCCCAGGATACATTGTATTTGCTCCTGTTGATGCTGCAAGATTTACTGTTTGATTAAATGGGATGCCGCCATTTCTATCATCACAAACATTCTGGTAAGCATCAAGTGCATAAATTGTTATATTAAAAGGAACTCCTGCCACCTGTGGAGTGGAAGGAACAGATATTCCAAAATGGTCTGCTGTTGTATGTCTTATATAAATAGGTGGAGATGTATTATTTGGCAATGAACCACCCGGTTCTACTGTTATTGTCTGAAATCCGCTTGCAGGCACTGTTCTTAATATCATACCTGTTGCTGTTTCAAAAGCACCTGCGGTTATTGTTACATATACATTATTTGAAGCCATTGAAATACCATTTACTGTTGCAAGAGGGTCTGTAGAAGTTAATTTTGAGTATGTTCCTGGATGGCTATATACCCTGTTATAGTTATCATCTACATAATATACCTTCAAACTAAATCCCTGTCCTGCTTCCACTACTTTTGGCGAACCCTCATATCCTTTATAGCCGGGTATACCTACATGCTTTAAACCAGGTTTATGCGTCATACCATCAACAAGGACAAGGACGCTTGTTGCCGAACCTGATACAACATTAAAATTATTTGATTCCCTTTCAATGCTACCAAATTTTACTTTTATATTTGCACCGCTTCCGTCAACCCCGTATGTCCGTGCCCTGTACATTGTAACTGACATATTGCACACACCGTTTACAAACGTTGCGGATGTAGTTGGTTCAATACAATATTCAGAATCATTATAATTTGTATTTGAACCGATTTTTACCGTAACATTATTAAAACCAGTTGCAGTAACACCAAAAGCAGAATAAGCAACTATTTGAATATTAAAAGGAACACCGGCTGTCTGATCCCCTATTGGAGTTCCACCTGGACCTGTAATAAAAAATGTAAAAATATTAAAAACATTTATTGTCGGAGAACTATCAGAGGTTATTCCACCACGAGAAGAATTTGAAACAGTTATGAGAAATGATGATGATTCCTGCCCATACCTAACCTCCATCAATGTGCTTCCATTTGTTAAAAATCCAGCAACAGGTGGAATGTCAGGTGTTTGCCCGATACGTGCTGCAAGTGCATTTGTATTATCATTTGTTGTTAAACTTATAGTATCCGTGGAGCCGGTTCCTGTTCGTATTACATTCCACCATGCATCGCATGCATTTACTGTTACGTAAAATGGCGACGAAACAATCTGTCCCATCGGCGTCCCGTCTTCACCGTCTAATGTCCCGGGTCTTGTAGTCATACCGGGAACAATTACCTGCATCCTGTTTATTGAGCCGTGGTTAATCAGGACCGGATCACTATATCCAATATGACCTGTATTAGATTGTGGAGTATCAAGTTCTACATCTGATACAAATAACCGGACAGTATATGTCATTGCTCTGTAAAAACTTACATTTACTGATTTTTGTCCCGTGCCAGCTGTAAATGTCACATGCCATCTGTGACCTACAAGTTCAACATTGGTCCCTGATAATCCTATTGTTGTTTCATAAGGCAAAGCCCAGTCGGTCTCAGGAGATGTAACCCAGACGTTTCCGCTGTAATTTGTTACAAGGTTATTATATGCATCAAGTGCTCTTATAACCATTGTTGCAGAACCACCAGCCGTCTGTTGAGAAGAAATGCCTGCAATCTCAAAATGATGGACTGTTCCTGCTGTCACCTGTATATTTACAGTGCCGTTTGTGACTGACGCTGTTTCATCAATTACAGTTATTGTCTGGACTCCTGACGTCTGGAATATAAAATTAAATGTTCCTGTTCCTGCGCTTAAATCAATACGCACAGGAAGCGTTACTCCATTTGCAGTTGCATTTGCATCTGTTGATTCTATTCTAACTGTATCATTTATTGTTGTAATCTGGTTACCATACTGGTCCGTTGCATAAACTACAACCGAGAAAGAACCACCTACTGATTGATTGCTGGGTATACCATATTTACCGCCATTATAATAATCGCCCGGGTCATAAGTTTCACCCGGTGCAATTAAAAGAATTTTACTGAAAGTAGAAGGATTTACATTAAATACATTTGATTCTCCTGTTATTGAACCATATGAAACGCGAACTGTAACATTGACCAGACGCTGGAAAATACGCACTCGCGCAGCAGCTCCTGTTAATAAACCAGATGTAAAATAAGGAGGTGAAGGAGATAAGGACCAATTATTTGAATCTATAGGACTACCGCCTGCTAAAACCTGAACAGTTACTGAATTACCAAAACTTGTTACTGTATTATTATAGGCATCATGTGCTACAACATTTAAATATATGTTTGACCCTGCAGTTACATTTGATGCAATATTCTGGAAAAATGTAAAATGATGTAAAGCACCTGCAACAACAGGAACATAAACAGAACTTGCAGTTGCACTGCCGCTATGTGTTGCGGTAAGTGTCTGGGTTCCTGCTGTGCCCAATGTAACCCTTATGTATGCTTTACCATTTGTAAATGATGTGGTAACAGGAGTTGCCGAAAAATACGGATCCGAAGAAGATAAGGTCACGTTTCCTGATGCAGATGTTACAGTATTCCAGTAAGCATCACATGCATAAACCGTTACATAAAAATATGAGCCAGCTATCTGCTGGGAAGTGGTAGTAGAACCATTTATCCTTCCATTGCCACTGTTTTTTCCGGGATCAATTAATTGTCCAGGACCTATTATTAATAATCTATCCAATGTGTTTGCATTGATTGCAAATGTGTTTGATGTGCCGGTTGCAGAAGGAGTTGTAGAAGTACAGGTCAAAGTTACTACCTGCGAACCTTCTGTAGCATCATATAGAACTATATTACCTGTTGCAATACCATTTACAAACTGTGCTGTACCGACATTAACAGTATATGTCAATCCAGTATAACTCGCAGTAATTATTCCTGTCCCATTAAAACTCGTGACAGTGCCGCCGCCTGTCCTGCGAGCTGTAATTGTATATGCAATATTATTACCTGCTGTCTGCGGAGAAGAGATAGTTGCAAAAGAAAAATCCTGTATTTGCTGGGCATTTATGGTTACACTATTCGGGAGTGTTCCGCCGCCGCTTAATGGAGCATCTATCCTGACATCACCTGATACTGACTGCGAAATAGTAACCTGTACGTATTGCTTACAGGTAGTTGTACTTCCATGTGGTAAACTCAACGTAACCGGGTTAGGGTTAAATGTGGTTGATTGTGTTGCAGATAATGTAACAGTGTCATTGGTTGATTCAAGCTGCCATGTAGAATCATTAACAGAATAAACTGTAACGTAAAAAGGCACACCTGCTGTCTGTGGATTTGGCGTGCCTGTTTTTTGTGAGCCAGGATTATATGTTTCACCCGGTGCCTGTATTAAAAATCTTGTTGCACCAAAGGCAACACTAACACTTAACAAAATTGTTAAAATAACGAAAAATATTGTTTTATTTTTTGAAATCATCTATGAGACCTCCTGTTATTTTAAGGCCTTTTTACAATTTTATAATATAATAATAAAAAAAAACAATAAAATCAAGTATTATTTAGATATTATTTAATTTTTTTAATAAATTTAAATGAGATGAATTTTTATGAAAAAATTAACTAAAATCATGTTCTCTTGATATCACTAGCTATTATTAAGTAAAACTATTTAAACAAACTATGTTAACCCTGTAATATTAAATTCAAAATACTCATTTCAGGGAAAACGTTTTACATCGCTAATCTATCTTTGCCTCTATCAAAGCAACATAATAAGAAAAAGCAGTATTTTAACCCGTTAGTTTATATTCATAAAAACTAATTATTATTTGAATTACTGGTATTTTCCGTGGAATCACTATTTTTTACTGCTCTGACAGGTAGTATAAAACTAAAAATATTGCCTTTTTCAAAATCTTCAGAATGTTCCAACCATATTCTTCCATTATGTGCTTCAACAATTGTTTTTGATAGTGTTAAACCAAGCCCCATTCCCTTTCTAATATTGCTTTTTTCCCTGATAATATTATTATCAAAAAATTTTCTGAATAAAATTCGCTTATTTGTATATTTTATTTTATCGCCTTCATCCTGGACAGAAATCTTGATATAATTTTCCTTATTATATAAAAAAGCCCTGACAATCAAACTTACTTTTGTATTTGGTAAACTGAATTTAAAGGCATTTTCTATTAAATGGAATAGGACCCTTTTTATTTTATCCTTATCACATAATACTTTTTCTATGCCGTCATAAATTTTTATTTCAATATTTTGCTTTTGAATAGCTTCGAAATTTTCTTCACTGATAACACTGTCAATAATATCTGCGATGCTATGCTCTCCCAATTTTATCTTTTCTTCACAATTAATAAGTGAATAAAGCAATATAATATCTTCTATAAGAGATTTTATATTTTTTACGTTTTTTTCTATGTTTTTCAGGACTTCTATCTGCTCGGGTTTAAATTTTCCGAACTCTTCCATTAAAAGAAGTTTTAACCAGCCTGCAATAGATGTTGCTGGCGTGCGTAATTCATGCGTATATTTACTTAAAAAATCAAGTTTATTTTCCCGTATTTTCCTTATACAGTATTCATCCGTTACAACGCATTTGTCAAAAATTGCAGATTCTACTTTTTCTTCCAGTTCTTTTAATTCAAATGGTTTGATTATATAATCAATCACACCATATTTTATTGCATCAAGAGTTGTGTTTAATTCAGGGTATGCAGTAATTATTATCACAGGTATTTTTTTTGAATACTCTTCTATTTTTCTAATCATCCCAATGCCATCTAACCGATTCATTCTTATATCGGAAATTATTACATCGCAATCTTCTTTTTCTATTATATCCAGAGCAGCCATGCCATCAGCTGCAATTTTGACATTATATCCCTTGCTCTCAAAAAACATTTTAAGAGTTTCTCTTATTGTTAATTCGTCATCAACAATTAAAATACTTTTGTTATTGGTTGCATTTTCCGATTTTTTAAAATGCCTTTGTTCATACATAGTTTACCCTCTATATATTTTATATTTCTTTAATTATTTCTTATATTCGGCAAGTAATTTCCTGTATTTTTCAAGCATCTGTTCATATTTGCTTACTATTGCAAGATGTATATCTAATTTTTTCTGTTCCTTGTGTTCCCATAATAAACTTCTAAAAAACTCCGATGTATTCATTCCCTCTTTTTTTGATAACGTTTCAGCCAGTTGTTTTTCTTCGTTGTTAACTCTAATTAAAATC
>FWPV01005390.1_pt1 | contig 25664 bp, 20 predicted proteins | sample 2228371 | NCBI WGS metagenome assembly FWPV01 (sample SAMEA103939776, study PRJEB20133) | metagenome | reverse complement strand
GCTTTGCCACCCTGGTACGCTCCTTAGGGCTAGACCGCCTGGAGTGCAAGAACTACTGGGCCTTCCTCAGCCGTGTGAACCTCATCCTCTGTGCTGCCAACCTGCTCCAATCCCGCACCCTCCTCAAGATTGCGGGGGTTGGTTAGGCTAAGGTGGCAAATGACGGTATTGATTGCCCGCCACTGAGGTACCCAGGGCCGCCGGAAAGGTCAAGCTGCCAGTGGCCTCGTTACCAGCCGATGCCACCACATGAACCCCCTGTGCAGCAGCATTGGCGATGGCTAGCTGGAGGGCATCAGAGTTACTGCTGGTGCCCAGACTCAGATTGATGACATTCGCACCGTTGCGAATAGCATGGTCTATGGCGGCTATGACATTGACAGTGTCTCCTCTCCCGTCCGGCCCCAGTACCCGGATAGGCAGGATGGTGGCCCTGGGTGCCACTTGCACAACCACACCGGCAACACCCGTCCCGTGACCATAGTAGGCACCTTCGACCTCCTGGGGATTGTTGTCACCATCTACAAAATCCCTCCACCTGCTCGCGCTATCCAAACGCCCTTGAAAGATGGGGTGTCGCAGGTCAATCCCGGTGTCAATGACAGCCACCACGACCGCCTGACCATACCGACGGGCGATGGCATGGCCCTGTGGCAGCTTTGAGAGGGTAAATTCCTTGCGGTTATCACCTGGAAGGGTGGGTATGGTATTGCCGCCGGCCCAGCTGTTCCAACCGCCCGCCCAGCTATTACGTCGTTTGCTACTTGACCAACGGAAGAAAGGGGGGAAGGTTTGTATGCAATGAAAAACCACCCCCGTTACCAAAACACGCTGGAGGATTTGTTCTTGAAAGTGTATGTACTGGTGGATGACTGGCTCAAAGCCAATGAGGAACGCTTTGGCTTGCCGCAGCAGTCCAGCCAGGTTGCCAGTTACAGCGAGTTGTTCACGATTGCTTTGGTTGGAGAGTTACTCAGTCAACCCTACGAGTCTGTGTGGTATTGGCTGGTGGGCCAGTGCTACCGTGAGCTGTTTCCGCGACTGCCCGAGTACAGCCGCTATCACCGGGTGGTGCGCAATGCCGAGCGCTTGTGGGCTGAACTGGCTCAATCCCTGGCTGCTAAGGAAGATTGGGGGATTGAGGTCATCGACACCAAGCCGCTCCCCATCGCCAAGGGTAAACGCTGGGAATGGGCCAAGATGTCCGAGGCCAGCAAGGGCTTCAGCACCATGGGGATGGTTTGGGGCTTCAAGCTGCACGCGGTGGTGAGCCTGAGCGGCTTGTTCCGGCGTTGGGCCTTTGTTCCTGCTCACGAGCACGAGACCCGCACCGTTGAGGAACTGGTTCGGGGGCCCACTTTGGGCGATGGGGCCTATGTGGGCACAGCGGTGTACTGTCCCAGTCGCAAGAACATGAAGCGCCAGACCCCCTGGCCCAAGGCTCTATCCAGGCTACGTAAACGCATCGAGACCGGTTTCAGTTCCCTGGTTCGCTCGCTTCACCTGCATGTGGGGCAGGTCAAAACCTTCTGGTCTCTACGGGCCAGGGTCAACCTCAAGATTGCCGCCCACAACCTCATTCACTCAGGTCCGCTGGCCTGACTTCAGGTAGCAAACGTGGTTATTGAACCCCCCGGCCCAGGAGTTGAAGCCCAAAGCGGTGGCCGGGGTGCGCACGGTGGCGTTGGGTTGCAGGGTGGTGTTTTGCAACGAGACCCCACTCCCCTGCAGGGCAGCTGCAGCCTGGCTGCTGAGCTTCAGGATGGCCTGCTCCCCTAACCAGGCAATCACCTCGCCCCCGTAGCGCTGGGCCAGGCGTTCGGGGGTGTCACTGCCGCTGATGGGCACCGTCAGCAAATAGCCGTTATCGCTGGGGGGCAGGGCGGTGGGTCTGGTTGGGCCACCGCAGGCTGCCAGGAGTGCTAGCAGCGCCAGTGCGAGGGCTCGGTAGAGCCAGATGTGGATGGAATGGCGTTTGTCAAGCATAGGGTTCGCTCCGTAGAGTTCTTGCTGACCCCAGCCTAGGGAAAACCTTCCCTGTCAAGTGCGAAAAGAACCGTTACTTACCCTCGCACGTAACGCCCCAGCTATAAAGAGCCTGCTGGACGTGCTTTGGGTGGCAGGGTGTTATGGGCGTTACGGGAAAAACGGGGTTGTATTAAGGTTTCAATGTGCGTTGTCACCACATCCTGCTCGGCATAGGGTCAGGTGTTGCACCAGTGACCGCGTAGCGTGACAGACATTTGACAAACTCAACATGGGGCAGCTTATTGTGTACTTCCCAGGTGTTGCTGCCTGAACAGGCGGCAACAGACAAGAAATCCACCTGATTCGGTTTGTTAACTCTGGGTCTCCCGCCCGAAGCCATGCCACCTTTCGCCATAACCGATATTCCTTGGCCCCCACCCGACGGAAGCCTTCGGGTAGGGTACTTATTACACGGTGAGGCTAATCTATCCGGCAAAGTAAAAACTGCTGTTTGGTGCAAGCACTAGGATATTCGTGGGAATCGTTCTAATACACTTCTTTAGCCCCGCGCAATTCCAGACGCTTACTCACAAGGCAGGGGGCCGTAAACTTCCAGCAAATTCACCGCCCCAAAGCCCGCCAAGTTTGCGCCGGCGATCATGTAAATTCTGCCGCCCAAGGTAACGGCGGCCTGGCCATGCCGTGGGTTGGGCATCGGAGGCAGCGCCGACCAGCTATTGCGGGCAGGCGAATAGACCTCCACCTGGGAGAACACCCCGCGTGGGGCCGCAAAGTCCACCTCGCCGCCAAAGGCATACAAACAATTCCCCAGCACCGCTACTGCGTGTCCCGAGCGTCCTGTGGGCATGGGGGCAACGGTTTCCCAGCGGTTGGTCGAGGGGGTGTAGGCCTCTACCTCCCGCAGGTTAAAGGTGCGCTCGTTGCGGCCACCCACCACATAAATCTTGTTGCCCACCACCCCAACGGCCAGGTGTTCCCGAGGAGTAGGCAAAGGCGTTAATATCTGCCAGCGGTTGGTGGTGGGATCGTAGACACTGACCTCATTCAGCAAGGCCCCCCTGGCGCCGCCAATGGCATACAGCTTCCCCTCGACCACCGCCGCAGCCAGGGCCCCTCTGGGCGAAGGCATGGGGGTTCCCAGTTGCCACTGCCCCCTGGCCGGGTCGAAAATTTGCACGGCATCGGTAGGCTGGCTGAGTCCCTGACGGTAGCCCCCCAACACATAGAGCTTACCAGCCAGGGCCACCGCCGCCGGATGGTTCACTCCAATTGGCATGGCAGGCAAGCGGCTCCATTGGTTGTTGGCAGGATCGTAGACCTCAGCGCTGTTGAGGGTACTGCGGTCACGGGCAAAGCCGCCCACCGCATAGATCTTGCCCCCCAGCTCCACCGCTGCAATTTCCTGACGAGGCTCGAGCAAGGGTGCCAGCGTAAACCAGCTTCCCACCTGAGCCCAGGCCAAAGGCAATAACACCAACCCCCACACAAGCCCTTTCATTGGATGCCTCCAGGAGTCATTGTACGCGCCTGAGTGATTCCAAGGAATGTTTGTCACTGCAGGACCGAGTACTGCGCCCCTAACCGTACAGCTTGATGACGGGCCAATAGGTCTGACAAGCTTGGTTTGGCGCAGCGTAGAAGGCAGCCCAAACGAGTCAACACCGTGTTTTTGCTTTTTACTGGGTCACCACCGCTCTTCTACCAACGACCCCCAGTGCTAGGTCGGGTAGATAACGCAATACCAGAGCTCCCATGAAGGAAATCAAGCCCAGAAGTACCAAGAAGGGCCACACCGCCCTAGATGTCCAGTACCAGCTACCCGATAATTCAGACGGAACAGTGTCCAACAATACCCGCCCGCCCGAAACCTGGGCCAGGGCAGTCAATACATCACCCCCACGAGCATCAAAACCATAGCGGGGCAGATAGGGGATGGAAAAATCCACCTGCGCCGCAGGAGGCAAGGGAGGGATGTTGGCAGCAATCGTGAAGGGGCGGTTCTGGAGTGGGATAGGGCTTTCCATGGCCCGAATCTCTACTTGGTAGCTACCCTGGTTTTCAGCCCTAAACCGGGTTTCGTAGCGGCCTGGAGCACTTTCGTGCAACAGCACCACCCAGCTCAACCCACCTGGAAGCGTGACCTCCGCTTGCAGGTTGAGCTGGCTGTGGGGTTCGTCTTGCGGGGTAAGCGCTTCTACCAGCAAATGCACGTTGTTGCCTTTACGATCCACCACGGGGTTCAGCCCCAAACGGGCTGTGGTGGGCAACACCGCATGTACCACCTGCGCCCACAACCGGGGGTACTGGGGCGATTGGATCCACTCGCTGGCCCAGGGGCCGCTGGCCTGCGAGGTGAAGGCTACCACCTGCCCTAGCCCGTAGCGCCAGGAGGCCAGAATGGGGTCGCTGCCAGGCCCCAGGAGATGCACCAGGGCATCTGGCTTGGCAGTGGTCTGCACGTAGGCCCGTAGCAGCGGTAATGCATCGGGAAGTCCTTGTAACCAGCCCACGCTTCGGTCACGCCAGACGGGCACAAAAGCCTCCTGCTTGACCGAGGTCTTGGATTGCAGCAGCGCTTCTTGGGACAGGATGGCCGGCAGGGCTTGCCAATCGGTGGTGGCGTGGGCTACACCGCCCCCCCAACGAGCAATGCTCTCCATCAGATCCAGGCGGGCCCCATCTCCAACGGCCACCGTGCTCAAGGTGATGCCCGCCGCCACGATGCGCCCCACCACCCCCTCGAAGTCCCCCGGCGTGGAAAGCCCGTCGGTCAGCAAGACCACATGCCGCTCCGCCGCATCCACCTTCTGGAGGGTTTGCAGGGCCAGCTCGAGGGCCGGGTAAATCGAAGTGCCACCCCCCGGTTCAACCTTATTCAGCTTTTCTGCAAAGCCTGCTCTATCCCGGATCGATTGCATCGGCACCACCAGGTTGGCAATAGCATCGAAGGCAACTACCCCTGCCAGGCTCTCCGGGTGCAACAAATCCAGTGCGCCCAAAATGGCTTGTTTGGCAATGTCAATGCGGCGCACCTGTCCGGCGGGCTGGTTCATGCTGCCCGACTTATCTATCACAAAGAGCATGGCTACTTTGGGTGCTTCGCGGGGCACCCTGCTGGAAAGCGGTGAAAGGCGTTCCAGGGTGGTCTGATAATACCCTCCAGGGCCAAAGCTGCTATTTCCACCCAGGATCAGCAACCCCCCTGCCTGCTCTCGTACCCAGCGCTCCAGCACCACCTGGCGCTCGGATGGCAGTCGGATGACCGGCAGGTTCATAAGGATGGCTACTTCAAACGCGGCCCACTCCTCTAGAGATTTTGGGATGTACTCTGGACGCACCACCCTCACATCCAGGCCTTGCAAACGCAGCGCCCTGACCAGAATTTCAGCTTGCTGATCCTCACTGGTGAAGATGCCTACCCTGGCCGAGGGCTGTACTGCGACCTGGGCACGGGCTTGGTTATTTTGCGGGAAGGTATCGCCAGGAGCCAGTACCTCGAGGCGATAGTTGTAGTTCCCGGCTGCTGCTTCCCGTAAGGGGGTTTCGATACGGTTGCGTCCAGCCAGTAGTTGAACAGCCTGCTCGGCCCAGAGCTTTCCTTCTCGCCACACCCGCAACTGGGCTTGGGTGGCCCGGTCGCTGTAGACGATGCCCTGGAGCAAAAAAGTATCTCCCGCATGAATCAGCCGGGGCAGGGTCACTTGTTCCACCACCACTTCACCCGCAGGAATACCCCCCACCGGCAGAACATCCACAGCAATTCCACGGGCTGCGATTTGGGCGAGGCTATCGGTAAAGCTACCGCTGGTCTCGATACCGTCGGCCACCAAGACGATTCGATTGGAAGCCCCTGGCGGTAACAAGCCTGCAGCCAGTGACAGGCTGGCCTGGAGGTTGCTGCCTGGAACAGATGGTGCGGGAGTGGGGGTCTTCGAATGGCCTATATCCGATCCCAGCAGCGGCGGGTCTCCCAACCAGACCAGGCCCTGTGGGGTACTCGAGCGGCCCACCATCTGATTCAGGTATGCCTCGAGGCGCTCCCTCGCACCACCTACATAGAGTTCGGGTTGGTCGGCCACCACCGCCTGGTAGTGCTGGCGGGTTGGCAGCGGAAGGCGTGGGTCGAACAGGGCCAGCAGCAGCAGCAGCACCGCAAGACCTTGCAGAAACAACATAGCCCTGCGACGCCGGGCCAGTGGGTTGTGGCGGGTCAGGTTTTGTGGGTTCAAGAAACCTTCGCTACGCCCAGCCAGCCACCCCTCCACCAGCAAGACCCCCAGCGCAAGGACCACCAGCCCACCCCACAGCAGCCAGACCGGCCTCGAGGTTTGTGCCGCCTCCGGTACTGCTGCGCTGCGGCTTTGCTCGAGGCGTAGATCCGACTCCTGGGGGTAAAATCCATTCACCGCAATGGGATAGCGCACCCCGCCGGACTCAAGCACCCAGATACCCGCTTGCTGGGGTCTGAAGGTGTTCTCCAGCGCCCGCAATAGCCAGCGGTTCAGATTAGAATCCTGGGCCTGTGTGGTGGCCTCAGAAAAGCCGATAGGTAGTAGCACCGGCTGGCCTTGAGGGTCCCACAATTGCCAACGAAACGCCAGAAGCCTGGGGTCTATAAGGCAGGGTTCGCCCACCAGGCAATAGGTCGAGCCCTCCAGGCGGGGTTCAGCCCAACGCAGCAGGTTGGCCACAAACACCGGGAAGCTGGTTTGGGTAGTCCAGTTGGAATCCTGCAAGGCAAAAGCTACCACCACTTCGCGCCCATAGGCATTGGTACGCGCTTGCACCAGGGGCTTTCCGCCCGCCTCGAGCAACACTTCCGCTCCAGCCAGCCGGGGAATCTCCAGGGCTCGGTTGAGCAATACCTCCGACCAATCCAGCGAACTCGAGAGCGGATGTTGGCTCTGCCAGCCGCTTGGGTAGGGATCGTCCAGCAGACCGGGTCGAGCCATACCGGGGGTAGGGTTGGTGTTGATCCACAAGGTATGGGTGCGGGGGTGGCGTTCCAGCAAGACCCCATCCACCACCACCAGGTTATAGGTATCACTGTCAGCAGGCAGTCTTTCTGCAGCAAACACCTCGAGGTTGGGCATGGCAAGAAGCGCTTTTTGCAAAGCCGGATTGACCGCTCCCAAATACAGCACCCGAGGTTTGAGGGGGGTTGTCGCCAGGTGGAAGAAAGCCCGGTTGTCGCTGGGTAAGTCATCTGGGGGCAGTCGCAACTCGACCACCCCCGCCCCCGGCGGGGTGACCTCGATGCGGAAGAAGCTGGCCCGGTTGGGGGTAAGCCTGACCTGGGTCTTGAGCAAAGACCGAACCGAACCGTTGATAGCGTGAAACCAGGCTTCAACTGTCACCTCCTTGCTTTCACCAGCAAAGTTGGCAATATGCCCTTCCAACCGCCACAAACCCGGCCTGTTGACCGAGGCTTCCGGTGTCACCAGATAAAACCCCACATTGGGAAGCGCCCTCCCCAGGGATCGGGTTTCCAGAGCTTCTGCTGCAACGGCTCGAGCCAGCACCGACTGGGCCTGCTGCATTCCCTGAGCATCGCTGTAAAGCACCACCCGCAGGGCTTCTCCTTCTACCTGCAAACCCGCCAACAACGGCAACGCCTCGCGCCAGTTGGCCCAGCCCTCACTCCCCAAGACCGTGCCTAGCAGGGTTTCTATGTGCCCTACATCCTGCTGCCGGGCGATAGCCGCATAGGGCACACTGCCCACTACCACAAGCGAAACCCGGTTACCCCGCTGGGCCTGCACCTCGCGCAAAATCTGGGCCTTGGCGGCTTCAAACCGTGATGGTTTCACATCCACCGCCTGCATGCTTTGTGAGGCATCCAGCAGATAAACCGTATGCTGCCCTTTAGCCGACAGCGCTCCCCAAATGGGTTGGGCCAAGGCCAGCGCCAGCAGCACCACAAACAGAATCTGTAGGAACAACAAGGGGTTGAGCAGGGGCGGTTCTTTGGGGATTTGGGGTGGAAGGTCGTGGGCAATTTTGCGCCACAGATAGAGGCTGGAGACTTCCTGGGTACGGCGGGTACGTCGCCTCAAGTGCAGCAGCACAATCAGCAACCCCACCAACCCTACCAGCAACCACAGGGGAAAAAGCAAACTCACCGCAGCAGACCCCCCGCCTGAAAATCGCGCAGAAACAGCAGCTCGAGGTTATCATCCGAGCGCACCTGAAAATAAAGCCCCTGCTGGCGTTGGAGCAGAGCTTTAAGGCTTTCCTTCCAGATTTCCAGATGCTCCATGTAGCGCTGGAGCAAGCCCGCATCCAAAACCAGCTCTATTTCCTCCCCGTTTTCAACATCGGCCAGGCGCAAACCCCCTGACCCGACGCGTTCTGGCTCCACCTCATCGGGGGCCAGCACATGGATTCCCACAATATCCTGGCGCAACCCTTGCAAAAGAGCCACGGCTTCCTCGGCGCCCTCCCCCATCCAGTCGCTCACCAAAAACAGTAATCCCCCTCGGCGCAAGCGCGGTGCAGCTTTGGCTACGACTTTGGACAGCAAGGTAGTGTCACCTGGCTTGAGGTGTTGCAGCCAGGCAAAAAGTTCACTGGCTTTGTAGATACCGCGAAACATCGGCGACCACCGGATGCGCTCCCCCGAAAAAGCCCCCAGCAACACCTGGTCGCCTCCTGCAATGCCCGTATACGCAAGCCCCGCTGCAATCTTCTGAGCGAAGGCGAATTTCTGCGGCTCGCCCTGGGCCATCGAAAGGCTGGCATCCAGCAACACCGTTACCGAAAGCTGCTGGTACATGGTGAACTGCTTGATAAAAGGCTGTCCCAGGCGGGCTTCCAAATAGGGGTCAAGATAACGAATATCATCACCAATTTGATAGGGTCGGTGTTCGGCAAACTCAATACCAGGCCCCTTGGCTTTGGAACGACGCTCCCCAATGCCCAGGCTGGCCAGCGCCCGCCGCACGATTAATTTTTTGCGGACCAGCTGCTGTAGCAAAGGGGTGGGAACCAGGGCACCATTCACCAGGATTCACCTGCCCCATCCACCCACAAGCCGCTCATGCAGCCTTGTTCCCCACGGTCTCATTAAATAAGCGCTCCAACAATCCGTCCACGTTAATTCCTTCGGCCTGCCCCTCAAAATTCAGGTTAAAGCGGTGACGCAGGGATGGGAACAAAACGGCTTTGAGATCAGAAAAGCTCACGTTATAGCGGCCCTCAAACAGCGCGTGGGCCTTGGCGGCCAGGATAAGCGCTTGAGCCCCACGTGGGCTCACGCCAAAACGCACATAGCGCTGCACTTCTTTGAGGTTTTTGGAATCAGTGGGCTGGGTAGCCAATACAAACTTGGCTACAGCCTGGCGCACGTGCGATGCCATTGGAACCGCCCTGGTTAGCTTTTGTAGGTACAGGACGTCTTCGGGGGTAAGTACCTGTTCGGCCTTGGCTTCCTCAGCCCCAGTGGTCAGTTCCAAAATTTCTTCCAGCACATTTTCGGGTGGATAAGGGATCTGTACCTTAAAGAAAAAGCGGTCAATCTGGGCTTCTGGCAGTAGATAGGTTCCCTCTTGCTCGATGGGATTCTGGGTTGCCAGCACAAAAAAGGGCTCAGGAAGGGCGTGTTGTTTACCGGCTACAGTGACGGTATGTTCTTGCATGGCTTCCAACAGGGCCGATTGGGTTTTGGGGGTAGCCCGGTTAATTTCGTCGGCCAGCACCATCTGGGCAAAGACGGGGCCGGGCTGAAAATCCAGATGGGTCTTGCCCTGATCATCGTGAATCAGAACTACCGTACCGGTAATGTCGGCTGGCATCAGGTCGGGCGTGAACTGCACCCGTGAAAAGTGCATGCCAAATACCTGGGCAATGGTGCGCACCAGTAGGGTCTTGCCCATCCCGGGGGCAGCTTCCAACAACACATGCCCTCCACAGATCAGGCTCATCAATACCTGATCTATAGCTTGCTTTTGACCGACCATCACCCGGGCAATTCCCTCGCGGGCTTGCTGTAACTTGGCCAGTTCAGCTTCAAGGTTGACCGTTTCCACTATGGGTTCTCCTTTGGTGGGGTGAAGTAGTTACGCACGATACTGCGGTTCTGGCTTTGCAAGTAACCCAGTCCTATAGGCACTTCTTCCTGTTGCGTCCAGTTCTGGGCCGATACCTCTCCACCCACTACGCCCTGCAGGCCATCCGGTGAAGGGGGGGCCATGATCTGGATACGTCGGCCCGACTGTGGAGCCTGGAACGGCAGTTTGACCTGCTGTGCATTGGGCCTAGGCGGCAAGGTAGTTCCCCTGGCTCCAGACTGCCCTCCTGGATCCTTACCGGCCTGATCACCAAAACCACCTGCGGCACCCCCTTGAGGCCGATTAATCTGGGCACGAGCCGCCGCTTCAGCATCCTTGGCTTGCTGTGCCCGCGCCACGGCATACTGGTCTCCGCAAGCTTCACCCCTACAATCGGTCTGTTGTTTTTGGGTTTGCGGTGGGGTCTGGGGAGCCTGCGGTTCACTCAAGTTTTGGGTCTGGTTCTCCAGTTCCTTGGCCAGTTGGTTCAGGCTCTGGATCGGATCGAACTGTGCAGCTTGTTTTTGCGGGGTTTGCTCCGAATTCGCAGAAGCTAGGCCTTGTGGCTCGGGTTGCGAAGATTGCACCGGGTTGGCTATCTCAGTTCCAATCTGGCCTTGGGCATTGGTAGCCTCAGATGAGTTAGCAGACGGGCTGGGCAAGTTGTAGTTTTGCTGGATACGCTCGGTCAGCCGCCCAATCTCCTGCTGAAGCATGGGTGTGCTGAGACGCCCAGCCTGGATATCCGACTTGAGCCGCTCGATGGAACGAGCTGTGGCTTGCAGATAGGGATCGTTGCTGCGCTCGGCATCTTTTTGGATTAACTCCCCGACCCGCTCGAGCTGGGCTACTGTAGCCGCTTTCTCTTCGGGGCTCAGGGCTTCGGCCTGGGGCAAGGTGGGTACTCTAAGGAGGGGCAGCCACTGCAATCCAAGCGCCACTAGCCCCAGCCCCAGGGCATAGGCCAGGGTCTTGGGAAAACCAAAGCGCACCAAAGCACCGGGCTGCAATACCTTCGAGCGTTGGGCTGCATCCTCGACCAGGGCCGAATAGATCTGGGCATGGATGGCATCTCTCGGGGCCTTTGACGCCACTTCTAGTGCAGTGCTCAACCGCTCATTCAAGACCAGCCGCTGGTCTACTTGCTGTGCCATTTGGCTCAGGCTAGGAACCGTGCGCAGCAGGAACAACAGCAAGCCCACCGTCCAAACCCCCACAAACCCCCACAAGACCATGATGGTTATTTGCGAATTGGACCATAACCCAACCCAGCGCAGCAAGCCCAGCACTACGCCCACTATTGCGGTTCCCAACAACCCCCAACCCATACCCTCCACAAAGCGCCGAATCTGAAGGCGCATACGGCTGGCTCCCAGGTACTGCTTCAAGCCTCCAAGGCGCTCTTTTGTCATAGAAGGGGTCATCTGCATTCTCCGGATCCTAATCCGGCAAACTAAACACAAAGAGCGCGTTACCCCCTGCGCCAGGGCGCAGATCTGGGGTTAGCTCCAAGAGTCGTTCTATATCGGTGCCGCCCCCAAGCGCAATAGCTACGTATTGTTTGCCCTCAACTGAATAGCTTATGGGTGTTCCGGTCACCGGCCCACTGGTCACGGTCTCCCATAGCACCTTTCCACTTTCCGCATCGAACGCGCGGAAGCGGCGGTTTACATCTCCGGCAAATACCAACCCACCCGCTGTGGTCAACACTGCTCCTATGGGCGCAGGTTGCGTGTAGCGCCACAAGGTCTGGCCCGTAGATACCGAGATAGCCTCCAGCACCCCAAGCTGATCAGGTTGGCTGGCCGCAGGTTTCAACTGAGTGGTGATTTCATTACCCGATATACCGATGTCCATACAAGCATTGACAAGCGGGATATAGATGGCTTTTAGTTCAGGCACATAGGCCGAAGCTGCCCAGTTTTTACCCCCAAGATTGGAAGGGCACACCCGACTGAGCGAACCTTCCTTGGGTATCACTGTTTCGTTCAGAATGGGCTTTCCGGTTTCCTTATTGATGTCGCGAATAAGGTTCTGACCAATGGTTTCTCGAGCCCAAAGAAACTCACCACTTGCCGCATCCAACGTCCAGAGCAGACCCGTTTTGCCCGGAACCCCGGTGATCACCTTGCGCTCTTGCCCTGCTACCACTTCTGGGCTAATCCACTTCACAGCGTTGGCATCGGGTGATACTTCTGTGGTTACCACCAGGCGCTCATAGGTATGATCCATCCCCCAGTTATCCCTGGGTAAATGCTGGTGGCTCCAAATCGTTTCACCTGTATCAGATTTCATGGCCAGGGTAGCGTTGGTATAGGCCAGCTCGGCTGCACCCGAACCACGGGCTTGTTCAGATAAGGGCAGGGGAACCGAAGTGCCCCAAAACAACAAATCCAGCCCAGGATCGTAACTCCCAACCAGCCAGGCCCCGGCCTGCTGGCGTTTTTCGACGGCTACACTGCCCCAGGTGTCCTCTCCAGCGTCTCCAGCTTTAGGCACCAAATAGCGTCGCCAGAGCTCGCTACCGGTCTGGGCATTGTGTGCAACGATAAAACATCCTTCTGCCGTGGTGGTGGCACAGGCCCGTCCAGTAATCACCTTACCCTTCACCACCAGGGGGCCTGCCACATGGGTCATCTGTTTATAGTCACCTACCTGGGTTTCCCAGGCCAGTTTGCCGGTTTTTGCATCCAGCGCAATCACATAACCATCGGCAGTCGCATGATAGATTTTATCCTGGTAGATGGCAATGTTTCGGGTAGTACGCTGCACGTACAACGGTGTGGTGTCCACATCCTTGGGCAACTCCCGCGCATAGGTCCACAAACGGTCGCCGGTTTTGGCATTATAGGCTTCAATGGTGTCCCCAGGTTGGGGTAAATACAAGACTCCTTGATACACGATGGGTGTGACCTGTACGGCTCCTGCTGCAATAAACGATGACCAGGCAAACTGAAGATTTCGCACGTTTTCTTTGGTGATCTGGTTTAGTGGGCTGTAACCAGCACCATCATAGGTACGGCGGTACATGGGCCAATCGGCGGGGTTGGGGTTCTCGAGCACAGCATCGCTCGCCGATCCAGAGCTTGTTTGTACTCCAGGACGGTTGGTGCTGTAGATCAGCCAACCCACAATAGCCAATACTGCCACGATGATGATAGGTAGAAATCGCTTCATGAACTTAGCTCCCATTAAACCCTGGTTCTGGTTCGTAACTTTCTCCACCCGTTTCCCACCAGAAGCAGTGCCATCAACAAACCCACCACCAGCGCGATAATGAGGGTATAGGAAGTCTGTTGCCTAGCTTCCTCAACTGCACCCGCCTTGCCTGGAATGCCATATTGCTCCATCAGGCGGTCAATGGTTCCATCTTTGACCAAAGAATCAATGGCCTGATCGAGCAGCGTGCGCAAGTAGGTATCTTTGGCACGCAAGGCCATCCCGAACTGAATGACCGGCGCTTGAAAATTGCCAGTTGAGATCACCTGCACCGAGGCCGCTTTGGGATTACCCTTGAGGGCGGACAGTAGCGCTGGCTCCCAAATGAGAATGCCCTCTACGGTTCCGTCCAGCAGTTTTTCAACCAGAATTTGGTTGTTGAAGAAGGGAAAGCGCTGAAAGCGCTGGTTCTCCGGAAGCGATTGGAGGTGGCTCACCAAGCGTAGATCGGCAGCAGAGATAAATCGTGTACCGATGGCTTTATCAGTCGGAATATCCTCGAGACGGGTATAGCTAGGGTTGGTCACTGCCAGTACAAATCTGGTGTGGGCATAGACGCGACTGAAGGTGAGCCATTCAGGATAGGTGTTGCCAGTCAAATTAAACCCCGTAAACACCTCACAGAAGTCTGACAGGTATATCAGCAACTCCTGATCGCTCAGGGGAAAACTGTAGTCGAGGGGCTGGGCTTTATTGAAGGGTTTGATGTCATGAAACTTGGCTTTTGAAAGCAGGGCTTTGGCGATCTCGGTTGCCATTGCACGGTTAAAATCTGCAGCCAGGGTGGCTGGGTTAATACAAAAGGTGATGGCGTCTCCCTGTACCGAACGACGGTTTTGCAAAAGATCACGGGGGACAGGCGGGTCTTTGGATTGGGCCCAGGCACAGCCCCCTATAACCAGAAGCGCTAGCATCCAAGCTAGCCCTTTCTGCCTCGATTGAATTGCTTGATCCATTGTTGGTCTGAATTGCTTTCTTTCCTAGAAGAGCCGGGTGGGAGTTAATCTCCCAGCCCGGCTAAACAGTGCTGGAGATTTAGTCAAGGGCAAACACAAACACGGCGTTTGAACCCGACTTGAAATCTACCTCTGGTACTGCACCCGACAAAATTCCATCGGCCAAGCCTGAACCCGCCACTACGGCCACGTATTGCTTGCCACCCACCGCATAGGTCACCAGGTGACCGCTAATGGTGGAAGGCAGGCGGGTGGACCACAGCAGTCGGCCATTGCGTGCATCGTGGGCGCGAATCCTCGAGTCCTGTCCACCGGTAAAGACCAAGCCACCAGCGGTAGTGAGCACGGCAGCGTAGTTAGGCGCTTTCTGCTCAAACTTCCACAGGGTCTTGCCCGTCTCCACCGAAATGGCTTCTAAGCGACCCATATTGGTCTGCCCTGGGGCCAGCTTCCAGGTTAGTTCGGTGGCATAGACATCTCTGGGAGTGGGCTCAGCCGAACTGGGTTTCATCGTCGAGCAGGCGTTGTTGAGCGGGACAATGATGGCGTTCAACGGGGGGAAGTAGGCTGCCGGGGGCCAGTCCTTACCACCCAGGAAGGTCGGGCACACTTCGTAAGACTTGCCCACTTCCTTCAAAATTGTGTCGTTGTTCAGAGTCACGTTACCCCGGTTGTCAACTTTGGAGATCATGTTCTGAACAACTGTATTGCGGGCATAGATGAACTCACCCGTGCGGGCATCCAGGTTCCAGAAGGTACCGACCTTACACGGCACACCAGCCAATACCTTGCGGGTTTCGCCGCTGCGGATGGCGGGGTTAACGGCCAAGGCTGCGTCGGGAGCTGGAGCAAGCTTGGTATTGATCAGCATCATTTCGAAGGTGCACTCCTGATCCCAGGAGTCACCCGGCAGCAGTTGACGCCGCCATACCACTTGCCCGGTCTTGGGCTTGACGGCCCAACGGGTGTTGGTACCGGCTTGCGAGCCCGGCCCACCGGTGACCACATCACCACTGGCTGGCAGTGTACCGCGTACGGTGGGAGAGGCAGGGCCAGTGCCAGTAGAGCCGTAGTACACAATATCGGTCTGGGGATCGTAGGTCAGGTGGCCCCAGGCCCCGGTCATCCAGCGCGACTCAAAGGGGGTGTTGTTCCAGGTTTCGTCCCCCGGCTCACCCTTGCGCGGGATGAAGTAATTGCGCCAGAGTTCTTCCCCAGAGTCGGCATCGTGCCCGGTAGCATAGCAGCCAAAGCCCGAGAACTGGCAGCTACTCCCGGCCACCACCACCCCATTAGCGACAATGGGCGCAGAAGCATACATAACCTCACCCACGTCCCCACGTGGGGTTTCCCAGGCCACCTTTCCGGTTCTAGCATCCAAGGCCACCACAAAGTTGTCGCCGGTAACGGTATAGATTTTGTCCTTGTAGATTGCGATACCACGCTTGATCTGGCCGAGATAGTTAGCGAATTTATCCCTACCTTCAACCTTGCGGCGATATTCCCAGATCAGATCGCCGGTTCTGGCGTCGAGCGCTTGGATCACATCGCTATTGTTGGGCAGGAACATAACCCCGTTGCGGATAAGGGGGGTGCCTTCGTTCCATCCCGATTCCATGGCCCGCGACCATACCAGACGCAGCCTGCTCACGTTGGCTGTGTTGATCTGGTTCAGGGGGCTATACCCCCAGGCATCAAAAGTGCGGCGGTACATCAACCAATCGCCAGCGGGCGGGTTCCTGAGCTGCGCGTCGGTAACGGGTACAAAGTTGGGCACGGTCTTCTGACCAAACCCCACTGCACCCACCAACATGAACAATGCCGAGAACAACCACTTTTCTTTCATGCACCCTCCTTCTTGAAACCAGATCGCTGCAATCCCTACTGCGGGATTCCAATCTGCTTGAGGTCGTCCGGGTTGGCCCTGAGTTCGGTTTGGCCTGCCGGATAGTTATTGGAACGCAAGATGAAGGCAATGATATCGATGTAGGCCTGATCGCTCAGGCTACCCGTCCGGCCTGGGGGCATGCGGGTCTTGGTGTACTCGAACAACTCACCCACGGTTTTTCCGCCCCACCTGGATCGGAAGGTAGCCCGTACCAACCCCGGTCCACCGGGGCTTCCACCCAGTTCGCTACCATGGCACCCTGCACAACCATTCCCACCATCTAGATAGGCAGCCCGGCCCCGATCGGCCTGCGCAGCGGTAAAAACACCATTGAGGACCGTGCGCGGCCCAGAGGGGTTGGCAGGAGCCACCGCCTGGGGTTGCGTCGCCGGTGCTTGCTGTGCCTGGGCAGCTTTGGCGGCAGCTTCCTGGGTAGCTTTATCAAAAGCGATGGTTTGTAGCGCCCGCTGGTCGGGAGGCAGCAGGGCCGTACCCGCCTTGTACTGATTGGTTTGCAGGATGAAGGCGATGATGTCGGAGGTTTGCTGAGCCGTCAGCGAGTTGGGCTTACCCACCGGCATACGGGTTTTGATATAGTCGAAGAAATCGCCCAGGGTTTTTTCCTTCCATTTGGTCTGGAAAACTGCACCGGCCAGCACGGGCGCGGTGCCACCAGTCATGTTGGTTCCATGACAGCCAGCACACTGAGCTCGATAGACCTCCTTACCACGATCAGCCTGGCGGGCTGTATAGACCCCATCCTGAACAGCTTTTTGGGCTATTTGCGTGGGCGTACCGCTCTGCCCTTGTGGCGAATCGTGTTGGGCAAGTACCACCAGCCCTAAAGACAACAATCCCACACCTACCCATAAAGGTTTAAACTTCACTCGTTCCTCCCTATTCCACCCGCTCACACTCACCAAGCGGTGTTTTGGTGTTGATTTGAAAAAAACTATATTACCTATCAGATTTATTTTCAAGTATCAAAGGATTTTTGACACTTGACATAACGAGTTTGTTTTGCTCAGCGACAAATCGTACATTCTGGAGATGCCGATGCTAGCTGATAACGGCTTAGGATAGACAGGAATTGCCCCTCACGCTGGATGGTTTGCATGGCTTTAACAATTTCGCGCTTCAGGGTCAGATCGCCCTTCCACAAACCCATAACCAGCGGGTAGCGACCCAGCCAGGGGGGTAGCAGCTCTACGTTCCAGCCATGCTTGCCGCCTATCTGGCGGGCCGTAAGAGTTTCGGTCACGGCAAGGTCGAAACGTCGGCTGAGAAGGCCTTGCTCGAGCTCCACCACATCATTGACCACAATGGCTTCAGCCTCACGTTCGCGCAAAAACTGTCCCAGTGCCACTCGATCCAGCCCTGCCACTCCCAGAAAAACCCCCACCCTGGCTCCTCGTATCGAAGCCAGTTGCGGGGTGGCGACCAGGGTCCAGCCGGTTTCCAGATACGGCGGGGTGACATCCAGGAAACTGCGGCTGAGGGGAGAATCTACCACACCCCCCGCGAGGATCTTGCACTGCGCACGGGTCACCCGCCAGTTGCGAGGATTGAGGTCGCGGCCCATGGTAGAGATCACGTTGATACTGAGACGCAAGCCCATCCGCTGGGCAATTTGCTGGGCCAGTTCAATGTCAATGCCGGGTGGATTGGCTTGAGGGGTGGCCAGGGGTGGATAGTTTTGCGGTACGCACAGGCTGAGCACCCTTCCTTGCCGCACCTGCTTGAGCGAGGTATCGGGGGGCAAGAAATTGGCAGCGATAAGAGCCAGTACCAACACCAGCGGAAATCCCAGATCCTTCCAAGCCATGTGCTATTGCCTCGAGAAATCCCACAGCGCCCACAGGAAAAACACCCCACACATACCCCCCAGCACGATAAGACCCAGGCTGGGGTCAAACTGGTGGAAGTTGATCAGGGCACCGCGCAGGGCATCCACCGCATAAGTCATGGGGTTCCAACTCACCAACAAAACCAGCCATTCTGGATAGGTCACCACGGCTTGTGCGCGGGTGAGAGCAGGGTCAAGTGGAAAAATAGAACTGGAGAGAAAGTACAGGGGCAAGATAATCAGGTTGGAGAAAACCCCAAAGCCCTCGAAACTTTTCACCCGGTTGGCAATTACAATCCCCAACGAGGTCAGGCCAAAACCCAGCAAGAACATCAGTCCCAGGGCCTTGAACACCGCTGGCCAGCTCAGGGCCACATCGGTAAAGCGGGCCAGTAGCAATACCAGGATACCGTGGAACAAAGCCACCGTGGTGCCTCCCAGCACCTTGCCCAGTAGCACCGCAGCTCTGGAAGCCGGTGAGACCAACACCTCGCGCAAGAACCCAAATTCCCGATCCCAGATCACCGAGATGGCCGACTGTACCGCCGTATACATCATGTTAAGGGCGATAACCGCTGGAAACAGAAACTGGATATAGGTGTAGGGAACGATGAAGCGAACCTCTCCGTAGACTTCTCCACGGAAGTAGGGATTGAGGCCAATGCCCATGATGAGCACCCAAAGCAACGGACGGCTCACTCCGCCAATCAACTGGCCCCGGTCGCGGATGGCTCGCTTGATCTCCCGCATCCAGATGGCATAGACCGCATCCAGCTGGTTAAGCACCGAGGGTGGGGTGGTTTTATGGGTCATTGGGTGTGCTCCCCTCCTCGCTTACCAAACTCCAACATGGCCTCTTTGCCTCCAGCGGCCTGATCGCGAATGGCCCGCCCGGTGAGGGCCAGAAAGACATCCTCGAGGCTGGCAGTTTGCAGGTTGGAACTGCGGATTCGCGTACCAAACTCTGCAAAGAACGCAGCCACCTGGCCCTCACTTAGATTGCGGACGCCGAGCTTGCCCTGGTGTTCAAACGCTTGCGGATATTTCCCCAGAATGGCAGCCCTTGCGAGCGCATCCTTGGGTTCAACCCACAAGACTTCCTGACCATAGGTGGCCCGGAGTGCTTCGGGGGTATCGAGGGCCTGTATTTTTCCTTTATCAATAATGCACACCCGGTCACAGCCTTCTACTTCATCTATATAGTGGGTGGTGACCAGTACGGTCATGCCACGCTCTTTTTGCAGGGCATAGATGTACTCCCAAATCCGGCTGCGGGTCTGGGCATCCAACCCCACGGTAGGCTCATCCAAAATCAACAAGGCTGGGTCGTGCATCAGGGCACGGGCAATCTCCAGGCGTCGCTTCATTCCACCCGAAAGATTGCGCACCAGGGCATCCCGCCACTTGGTCAGTTCAACCAGTTCCAATACTTCGGGGATCCGCTGCTTGCGAAGTGCAGTCGGCACTGCGTAAATCCGCCCATGAAAGTCCAGATTCTCAAATACCGTCAAGCGGCTGTCCAGACTAGGCTCCTGAAATACTACGCCCAGGGATTGTCGGGCCATCACCGCCTGATTTACCACATCGAACCCGGCGATTTTGGCCTGCCCCGCATCGGGGAGGTGTATGGTACACAGGATGTGGACCAGGGTAGTTTTACCCGCACCGTTGGGCCCCAAAAGGGCAAACAACTCTCCTGCGGGCACTTCCAGGCTCACCTGATCGAGGGCCAGGGTCCGCCCAAATTGCTTAGAGATGTTTTTGACCTCAACGGCCAATTCTGCCATCGGTAGCCGCCTCCTCGGGAATGCTGGGCAGGTGGGGGGAAAGCAAGCGCACCGCCTCGCGGGAAATCTCCCATAGCATTCGATTGTCGGGATCGCGCGGTCTGGAGAGGCGCTCAGTCAGCGACAACTCGGCCACAATGCGCCCTGGATTGGCCGCCATTACCAGGACTCGGTCGGCCAAGAACACCGCCTCGAGGGGGTTGTGTGTCACCAGTATCACAGTTCCTTGTTGTTCCTTCCACAAATCCAGCACCTCGCTACGCATGGTCATGGCTGTAATCTCGTCCAAAGAACTAAATGGCTCGTCCAAAAGCAGCAGTTCGGGGTCCAGGATGAGCGACCGCGCCAGGGATACCCGGTGCTGCATACCGATTGAAATCTGGTAGGGGTAGTAATCGTAATAGCCTTTCAATCCCACCCGGTCTAGCCAGTTCTCTACCCGTTGGCCCACTCGTGGGGAAGGGCTGCTCTCGAGGGCAAAGTGAATGTTTTGTCGCACCGTCATCCAGGGCAACAGCCTGGCTTCCTGGAACACATAGCCGATAGCAGGCTGTTTTGGCTTGGAGGCATCGCGTACCTCAGTGTAGAGAATTTGACCTGTGTGCGCTTGATCAAGCCCACTCATGATGTTGAGCAGGGTGCTTTTGCCGCAGCCCGAGGGCCCCAACAAAGCCACAAACTCCCCACTATGCACCTCGAGGTTCACCCCCTGTAACACCACTTTTTCCCCATCTTGCTGACGATATACTTTACCCACATCCTCACAGCGAATCCCAGCCATCAAATCACCTGCTCCACCGAACGTCGCCAACGGAAGGATCTTTCACTTAAGTAGAGCATGGCCATGTCCACAGCCGCCAGTACCAGCGTCATAGCAAAGCCATAGGCCAGAATCCCGCGCATCTCAAACATCTGAAAGTAAAAATTGATTTGATAACCCACCCCGCTGGTACGCCCCAACAACTCGGCAAACACCACCATTTTCCAGGTCAGCGATAAAGCCCCTCGAGCCGTTCCCAACAGATAGGGTGCCAACTGCGGCAAAATCACCTGTCGCCAGATCTGGCTCCGAGGACGCCGAAGGGCTCGGGCCATCTCAACCAGCTTGGTATCAATGGCCCGAATACCCTCGCGCATTTGCACAATCACCTGGGGCACCAGGATGATTACCAATGCCACCACTGCCGCCGTATCGTTGAGGCCAATCAGCAGATAGGCCACCACCACCGGCAAGATACGCGGCATCGCCAACCCGGTAATCACCCAGGCCTCGAGCAGCTTGTCCAGGGTTCTGGAGGCTCCGCTCAGTACCCCAATCAGCGTGCCCAGCATCATGGTGATGACAAAGGCCACCAGCACCCGCCACAGCGTCATCCAGATATGAAACCAAAGCTGCCCGCTCTGGTGTTCTTTGAGCAAGAACTGGATGGTTTCCACCGGCCCCGGCACTACCTTGGCCCCCATAATCCACGAGAGCGCGATCCAAACCACGAAGATAGAAACCAGGGAGATAACCCGCAGCCCCAATGTACGCAAAAAATCCGACGGAGCCTGGGTAGATGTTCGTGAAGCCACCGCCACTTTAAACCCCCTGGCCCTTCGGCCATCGTCTTGGTGGTAGCCATACCCGCCAAATATGGTTGCCAACCATACCCTGCCTTTGAGCGGTATGGTCAGTGTAAAAAACGTGCTTGCTCCTAAGAGCATACCCTGCCGGAAAGGCTATTTTCGAAGCGCGCAGCCGGAAAACCATCCCCTTGTCCATCGAGCATCGCAAAATGGTTGGAGGTTGCCCTCGAGCCAGATAGCCCACAACTCACCTAATCTGCTGGGACAAACTCGGTGGTATAGGCCCTGGGATCAAAGCGTTGCACCCCCACCACCTCTGCTCCGGCCACCTGCACCATGCGTTGCACCAGGTTGTTCAGTCCCACCACCACACCCGCATCCCAACGGGTCGGTAACCCAGCTTCCCAACGCCGCCGCACTGCGGGCATCAGCGAGGGGTCTGGCAGGGCGTACAGCCTTCTCTCCAGGATCTCCGTCCAGAAGGCATCGGTAGTCTTCATTCGGGCGTTGGCCAGTTGTACCGCCCGGAGCAGCCGCTGCAGGGCATCCTTGTCCAGATCGTTGCGGGCAATGATCAGGAGCAGTGGCAAGTCTACCGGCGCTCCCATCTCGCGTAGCATCTGCGTAGCCGAGATGATCTCCCTGGATTCACCTGTGGCGACCTGACGGGCCACAAAATGCCAGAAAGGCAAACCCGCATCTATTTCCCCTTTGCGCAGCAACTCCGACATCAGCGGCGGTGCGGCAGCAATCACCCGGCTATCCTTTTGCGGATCGAAACCGTATTTGGACACCGCCAGGGCCCGCAGGATCAGCAGGCTCTTGTCGCCCAGACTCTGGGCACCAATGGTCTTGCCTTTCAGATCGGCCACAGTTCTGATGGGGCCATCGGCCTTGACCACCACACCCCCTGTGACCAGGCTGTATGGATAGACTGCCCTGGCCGGAATTCCTTGCTGCTGCATGCGCACCGCTTCGATAAAATCGTCTACTGTGACCTGCACTTCCCCGGCCCGCAAGGCCAGTTGGGTAGCGGGTTTGCTGGGATAGGTCACTTCCCTAACCTCTATTCCCAGTTGCTTATCAATGCCAAAGCGTTCAATGGCATAGACAACCCAGCTAAAGGTTCCCCCGGCCTGAAGCCCTACCCGGATGGTTTTGACCCCTTGTGCCCACGCTCCAGCGCTCAAGAGCACTGCTACAGTCAAAACCAACCTCCACACCCCTTTTCCTCGCTTCATACCCACCTCCCCAAACTGCTGTTTTCATTGATCAAGACCCGACGTTTCAACCCTGGGTCGCTGGTTATCAAAACTGGGCTTTGTAAAAAATGTAATCCAGGATAGTATGTGAAGGGGACGGTACAAAATCCCATTTAGCTCTAAATTAACATTGCCATCCTGTTCTACACTACGATTTTCGTGACACACGTACGTTGGCCTCACACTTTTTTTGAACTACTTAATTTTATTTGATAGCTTACCATGTTCCCAGCCAAAGTAAATCCGCTTCCTGATCTTGGAGGAACCCCATGCAAGTTGGTCACCTGATTAAGTCCCGACGGCTCCAGATGAAGCTCACCCTCACTGAAGTGGCCAAACGGTCTGGTCTTTCGGTGCCCTTTCTCTCCCAGGTCGAGCGGGGAGAAGCGGGGTTATCGGTACAATCGCTGGTCAAAATTGCAGAAGCCCTGGGCGTTACCCTCAACTACTTTTTAAATGTTCCCGAGCCAGATACCCCTATCCGCTACGCCAAGGATTTCCACTTCTTTAGCCTGGTTGAGTCCAAGACCCGAATGGCCCGTATCGGCTCGGTAGACCCTAGCCGGCAAATCGAGCCTGTGCTTTCCATTGTTCCCCCCAATTACGAGACTGAACTCATACAACATGCTGGGGAAGAATTTGTCTATGTACTCAAGGGTGAAATCATCGTTAAATTAGGACGCAAGCAATACCGCTTGTCCGCTGGCGACACCGCCCACTTCAAGTCGGGTATACGCCACCGTTGGCGGAACCCAACCAACCAGGAAGCCCATGTGTTGTGGATTGGCACTCCCAAACTGTTCTAGGCCATGTCCTATTGAGTTTGTCAAAATCATGAAGCCACCAGGCCAGGCTGCCCAGTCATGGGCACAGTACCCGAATGTACACCGAGCCTGCAGAGGCCAGCATTCTCTGCAAGCACCTGGCGTCAAACTACCATTGGGCGCTGGGGCAGGTGCTAAATTCAAGTGACTTGTGAAGCGCCTGGGTTTTGGACTGCTGGGCACGCTGGCCCTGGCTTGGGCCCAGCCCTTCCAAGATGTACAGCCTCTGGAAGGCCGCGCCCTGGAAAATGTGGTGGCTTTTAGCCGCCTTCTGGGCTACATTCGGTATTTTCACCCCAGCGACGCAGCCTACACCACCGACTGGGAGAGTTTTGCCATTGCCCATATCGAATCGGTCGAGAATGCCCCGACCCCCAAAGCACTGGCGCAGAGGCTCGAGCGGCTGTTTGTCCCTTACGCCCCCACGCTACGGGTTTTTGCAGATGGTGAAGCCCCCCGCCTCCCCCCCCTCACCATGCCGCTGGGGGTGCAGCCGCTCTATGTCACCACCCTGGCCCGCACCATCATGGGGGAAAGCGATACCTTGTTGCTCTTGCGGGCAGACCGGATTAGTGTTTTGGTACAAAATAGGCAACTGCCCCCCACTTTTGAATACGTAGGTTCGGGTCTGCTGCGCTTTCCCCAACCACAAGTGCTTCCCCTACCCGACCCCGGCAAACCCTATCTGGCAGCATTGGGTGGTGGAGTCTGGGCTGCCGTACCCCTGGCGGTCTACTCGACCCAGATTGCCACCCTGCCTCGAGTCGCCATCCCCAAACGCACCGAACTTTCGCCGAGCAGAGCCGCCAACAACCCGGCTGCCATTCGCAGCCGCGCCAATCGTCTTGCGCTGGTGGGTGTCACCTGGAACGCTTATCAGCATCTCTTTCCCTATTGGAACGAAGTACAGGGGGATTGGCTGGCTGCCCTTCCCATAGCTCTAAGCCAGGCAGCCGTGGCAGGCGATGAACCCACCTTTACTGCTGTGCTCCAGCGGCTCGCAGCGGGTTTGCGGGACGGGCACAATTTCATAGACCGCAGTGGTCGCTCAGCCTATGGCTCGCATACCGTGCCCTTCACGATGGACTTGGTCGAGGGCCAGTTGGTGGTGACAACCTTTCTCGAGGCCAATCGCCACGGCCTGCAACTGGGTGATGTCATCACTCGGCTGGATGGAAAGCCTGCCCTGGAGGCGCTGGCAGAAATTTCACAGCGCATCTCGGGCTCGGAGGCATACCGCCGCTATCTGGGATTGGCCTGGCTAATGGGCGGAGGTGCTGGGTCAAGCCTGACCCTTGAAGTAGCACGTCCTGATGGGGAGCGCGTCGAACTCCAAATCCCCCGCACCATCGTCAAGCGACGCTCGTTGCCCCCCCACGAGCGTGAACCACGGCCTCCGGTATTGGCCCAACTGGCCCCAGGGGTTTTTTATCTGGATCTGACCCGTGTGGAAGAAAACCGCTTCGAGGCGCTCCTGCCCATCCTGGTATGTGCCAGCGCCATTGTGCTGGACATGCGGGGGTATGCCAATGGGGTTGCCCTGCAGGTGCTGGCCCATCTAACCGACCAGCCCCTGAAGAGCCCCCCCTTTGCTATTCCAATAATCACCCAACCCGACCATCAAAATATTCGATATCTCGACATCAGCAGGGTGTGGGTACAGCCCAATACCCCCCGGTTGACCCGTAACATTGCCTTCATCACCAATGCCAACGGAACCATCAGCTACTCCGAATCCATCCTGGGCATTGCAGCAGGCTACAGGTTGGGACAGTTGGTCGGGCAACCCTCCGCCGGCGCCAATGGCAACGTGGTGAACCTGATCCTACCCAGTCGCTACATCACCCGCTGGACAGGCCTCAGGGTAACCAACTTTGACGGCTCGAGGATGTTCGCCCTGGGGATACAACCCACCATCCCCATAGAGCGCACCGTTGCTGGTGTCGCCGCAGGCCGCGATGAGCTTCTGGAAGCCGCATTTACGGTTGTGACCCAGCGCTCTGCCCAGGAAATACAAATTAAGCCGCTTTCTCAGCGCTAGAGCGTGTTTACCCAAAGTGATTTCCAAAGAACCTTCCCATCAAACCCAAACCCCCTGGAATTACTGGGGGTTTGCACTGGGGTGACACCGGGCTAGATCTCGATGTGATCCAGCCGGATGACCTGATCCTGGAGGGCAATCTCCACTCAAGTTACGCAAACCAGGAAAAAGGCGATAGAATGGGGGTCTTCTGACAGCACAGGAGACCCCAAGATGAGTATAACCCCGTTGGTGA
>FWPV01005389.1_pt1 | contig 25668 bp, 22 predicted proteins | sample 2228371 | NCBI WGS metagenome assembly FWPV01 (sample SAMEA103939776, study PRJEB20133) | metagenome | reverse complement strand
AACTTCCAAGGGGCGGTATCGCCCTCCGCTACGCGGATAACTTCCAAGGGGCGGTATCGCCCTCCGCTACGCGGATAACTTCGGTCGGGTTAGTTCGGCGCAGAATGGCACCGAACTAACCGAATCTGGTATTGCACCATTGTCCTCATCAACCCGTTCTAACATAGTCTGGTGCGATGGATCTGGCTATTTGTTCTGGCATTTGTCCCGCTCTCCTGGGCTTATCCTGCTGGAACGCTGTATATTCCCCTCGACGACCGCCCACCCAACTGGTCGCCCTGCACCTGGCAGTTGGTCGTTTGCCCGCCAAGAGCGATTTACCAGGGCCGTGACGGGGCCAACCTGCAATCTCTATGGAGCTGGCTGCAAGAACAGCAAGGGCGTACCCTGATTGCCAGCCTGGATGCGTTGATCTATGGGGGGCTGGTACAGAGCCGCACTTCTGCTGTTTCCCTGCAGGATGCGAGACGCCGCCTGGAAGAGCTATCGCGCTGGCAGGCCCGAAGCGAGGTACAGGTGCTGGCGTTTGGGGTCATTCCACGGCATCCCGATGCGACCAACCGCGAGCGGAACCTGGCTTTGTTGCGCAACCTGGGCGATGGTTTTGCATATGTTGAGGCTCCCTGGGACGATGCCCTGCCGGGCTCTCCGGCGGTGGCTGAGGCAGCCACACTACCCATTCCAACACGGCCGGGCGCCGACGAGGCCGGACAGACTTTGTTGCTGCGGGCCCTGAACCCAGGTTTGCGGGTGCGGGTACTCTACGACAACCCCCAGACGGCTTTGCAGGTTACCCGCTACGATGGGATTCCACTTCAAGAATCCATTGCGCGGCTGCTGGCTTCAGCAGGGGCTGTAGCGGTGGAGACCCGACCCGATCTGGTGCTGGTGGTTTACACAGGAGGTAACCCCCGACAGGGGATTTTGACGGTGATGCGTGGCTTGCGCGAGGCCCCGGTAGCGGTGGCCGATATTGCCCGGGTCAACCGGGGCGATGCTTCCCTGGTGGGGTATCTGGTGGCGCTGGATATCTACCGCGATCTGGCCGCGTATGCCTCCTGGGGAACCCCCGGTAACAACCTCGGGGCAGCGCTGGCCCAGGGGGGCTTGTTCGCGGGGCCCTTCTGCCAGAAGGCGGGAAATCCGGTGGCCTCGTGTGAGGAATGGCGCACCCGCGCCCTGGCCCAGGCCTACCTCGAGTACCTCTGGGGAGAAATCGGTCGGCCCTGGGTACGGGCCCGCTTTCCTGAACCCCTGACCGAGGAGGCTGCCCGCTATGTTTTCGAGCGCTTACAATCTGAACCCACTCCACACCTCGCGCTGGGGCAGCTTCAGCCGATAGGCTTGCAATTCCCCTGGAAACGCAGTTTCGAGGCCGAATGGCAGTACCGCCTGGAAGCCGAGCGCACACGGCGCTAGGCCCCGGGTTCCGGCTTCGCCGGAATCGCGTAAGCGACTCTGCTCCAGGGTTCCGGCCTTGCCGGAATCGCGTAAGCGACTCTGCCCCAGGTGAGGCTGGCTGGGATGCACCAGTACTTTGCTGAAGGGTATTATTCCGAAAGATGGAAATTTTTGTACTCGAGCCAATGCTGAACACCGGGCTCGCGAGTTGTGATGCATGAACTTGCGCGGTATCCATATGGCTCTAGGCTAGGCAGAGATGAGCGTTTCGTATCAGGGCATGCTGACCCTCCTGCGTGAACTGGTGGGCAGTCCCGATCTGGAGTCGCTCCTGACGGCAGCGCTCGAGGGAGCCTTGCGCCTGATTCCTGGGACCCAGGCCGGCTCGGCCTTGCTGCGGCAAGGAAACGTTTATCGTTTTGTGGCCATGCGGGGTCACAACATTGCTTTGCCCAGATATGCCCTCAGTTTGGAAGACGAGTTGCGCTGGTATGGGGCCAGCCTGGAGGATGCGCTGGTGGCCCGGCCTCACATTGTGCAGGTTCGGCCTGAGCTGAGTGGGCTTTCGACCCAGGACCGGCAAACCTTGCACCGAATTTACTGGTCGTTGAATGTTCCTGTACCTCTACTCGGCAAAGTTGAGGCCTGGCTCTGCCTGGATCGCCTCGAGGCCGCCCCGTTTCCCTCCGATGCGTTGCCTCTGGCCCAGGAGCTGGGCTTGAGCCTGGGGGTGGTTTTGCAGACCCTCAAAGAGCGACAGAACACCCAGGCACGCCTCGAGCGCGAGGAGCGCCTGGCGCGGGTGCTGGGAGTGCTTTCGACTTTTCGTGAGGCCAAGCTGTTGTGGCAATCGCTACCGCATTTGATTCTGGAGATTCTGGGCGAGGAGCGGGCGGTGGTTTTGCAGCGGTGGGGTGATGAACTCAGGGTACTGGCCGCTGTGAACTGGGAAGCAGCGCTTGGCCTGACCGTGCCGCGGGGACGAGGGGTTTCCTGGGTAGCCCTCGAGGAACGCCGGGTACAGATGGTGCGAATGGACGATCCCCGTCTGCACCTCAATGTGGCCACAGACCCTACAGAGTTCGCGGCTTTTGTACCCATTCAAGGAGCGCAGGGCGAGGGCTTCGGCGTGGTGGTGGCTTATTCAAAGTACCCATTCGAGCCGGAAGATGCGGCCGTGCTGGAATCCTTTGGCCGGGGGGTGGGACAGGTGCTGGCCCGGTTGGAGGCCCAGGCTGCCCAGGAGCGCGAGCTGGCCCGCCTGCAAACCCTTGCCCACATCAGTCAGCGTCTGACGGTTGCCCAAACTACCGAAGAACTGCTGCAGCTAATTGTGCAGGAAGCCCTCGAGCAGACCAAAGCTTCGACCAGCCTGGTCACGCTCTACCGCCCCAGGGACGATGTGCTCGAGGTGGTGGCAGCAGCAGGCCATGCTGCCGAACAGGCTGCAGGCACCCGCCATGCGCGGGGGAAAGGCCTGGCCTGGCGGGTGCTGGCCCAACGCAGTACCCTGTACCTGCCCGATGCCTCCGAAGATGCCGGCGCGGTTTTTACCTCCGGCAACCGCGTCAAGGCTGCTTATCTGGGGGTGCCACTGGGCGATCCGGAGGGACGGATAGTCGGGGTGCTCTCGGTAGATACCGCAGGGACAGAGGGCACAATACAGCCCCAGGATCGCTATGCGCTAGAAGCGCTGGCTAAAGTGGCCGGGGTGATGCTCTCGCGCTTGAAGGCCCTCGAGCACGCCTACCAGCAAACCAACAACTACCGCGCGCTGGTGCAGATGTCGACGGACCTCGAGGTGCTGGACGACCCCCAGACCATGGCGCAGCGGGCTATCGAAACCTTGTTGAGCCTGACCGGTTTGCACGCAGGGGGGGTGTTCCGCTTCCAGGCCGATGCCGAAGACATGCAGAGTGGTTACGCAGAGCTTCAGGTACGGCATGGTCGATCCGGTATGGGCGAGCTTTTGATCCACTTTGACAAGCTGCCGGTGCGCATAGGGGAGGGTTTCATGGGCAAGGCCCTGGCCACCACCTTGACCCAGCGGCTCGACGATTATCAAACCTGGGAGGGGGCCTGGCCCCGGCTCAAGGAACTGGCGTTGCGCACGGTCATTACCACACCGCTACAGGTTCGGGGCCAGCCCTACGGTGCCCTGACCCTGGCCAGCTTCAACCACAAGGTGGCCATTTCGGAAGAAAACGTTTCGTTGCTCGAGTCGGTGGCCCGGCGGTTGGAGCGAGCCTGGGAGCGGGTTCGACACCTGGAGGAAATTACCCGCACCCGCGAGGATGCTTTGCGTGCCCTGGGGCTGGGTCTGGAATTGCGCGACCTCGAGACCAAGGGCCATACCGACCGGGTAGTGACCCTGACCGAAGCCCTGGGTCGGCGCCTGGGGTTTACTGACCTCGAGGGCCTGCGCATGGGGGCCTATCTGCACGACCTGGGGAAGCTGGCCATCCCCGACTCGATTCTGCTCAAGCCCGGTACCCTCACCGATGCCGAATGGCGCATCATGCAGAGCCACTGCGACATTGGCTTTGGCATGCTGGAAAACCTGGGCTTCCTGTCACAGACGGCGCGAAACATCGTGCGCTACCATCACGAGCGAGTAGATGGCTCCGGTTATCCTTTTGGTCTGACCCGCGACGAGATTCCCCTCGAGGCCCGTCTTTTTGCCGTGGTGGATGTGTACGATGCCCTGCTGCAGTCGCGCCCCTACAAAGCGGCCTGGAGCCAGCCAGATGCCCTGCGCGAGCTGCGCAAGCAAGCAGGCGATACCCTCGATGCACGGGTGGTGCAGGAGTTTATCGCCATGATTGCCGGCCAGGTTCGCACCAAATAAACCAACGGCCTCTGTTAGCAAGGCGATGCCCACCGTTGCCGGTGTGGTGATTGACCGTCATCCGCCGTCAGCGGATAGAGCATTGACTGCTGGTGTGATAGCACAGGGCGGATAACCCCCAACTGCTTTGAGAGTGCTATACTTTGTCGGTTGACGCGGCCTAACTGCGTGTTACAGGAGGACAAAGTTGCAACGACTGGTAACTTCGGAATCGGTGACTGAAGGGCACCCCGACAAGCTGGCCGACCGCATTTCCGATGCGGTGCTGGATGCGATTCTGGCCCAGGACGCCAAAGCCAGGGTAGCCTGCGAAACCCTGGTCACAACGGGTCTGGTGATGGTTGCAGGCGAGATCACCACCGAGAGTTATGTGGACATTCCCCGCCTGGTGCGCCAGACCGTACTCGAGGTGGGCTATACCCGTGCCAAATACGGCTTCGACGGCGATACCTGCGCGGTGCTCACTGCCATCGACGAGCAGTCGCCCGACATTGCGGGTGGGGTCAACGAGTCGTGGGAGTGGCGGGTACTGGGTTCGCGTGATCCCTTAGACCAGGTAGGGGCCGGTGACCAGGGCCTGATGTTTGGCTACGCCACCGACGAGACCCCCGAGCTGATGCCACTGCCCATTTCTCTCGCGCACCGCCTGACCCGTCGCCTGGCCGAAGCTCGCAAAACCGGCGAAATCCCCTACCTGCGGCCCGATGGCAAGGCCCAGGTGACGGTGGTCTACGAGGGCCAGAAGCCCCTGTATGTGGGCACTGCACTGATCTCCACCCAGCACTCTGAGGAAGCCGAAGCCGATCAGATTCAACACGATATCCGAACCAAGGTGATCGAGCAGGCCATTCCAGAGCAGTATCTGAGCAAGGAAACCCTCTACCTGGTCAACCCCTCCGGCAAGTTTGTGATCGGCGGGCCGCACGGCGACACCGGCCTGACCGGGCGCAAGATTATTGTGGATACCTACGGCGGTGCTGTTCCCCACGGTGGGGGGGCCTTTAGCGGCAAAGACCCCACCAAGGTAGACCGCTCGGCAGCCTATTACGCCCGCTACATCGCCAAGAATATTGTGGCCGCCGGGCTGGCCAGGCGGGCGTTGATCGAGCTGGCCTACGCCATCGGCAAGGCTCGTCCGGTGGGGATGCGGGTCGAGACATATGGAACGGGTGCAGTGCCCGATGAGCAGCTCACCCAGATGGCCCAGAAGGTGTTCGACGCACGCCCCAGGGCCATCATTGAAAATCTGAACCTGCAACGCCCCATCTATACAGCTACTTCGGCTTACGGACACTTTGGACGGGAGGGCTTCCCCTGGGAAAACACCGACAAGGTTGAGGAGCTGCGTAAGCTGCTGCCCTGAAGCACAGTTACCTTTCCAGGACGGCCTGCGGGCCGTCCGTCGGTTTTTGGATTTGACCTCCCTTCAGAAGAGAGTGTATACTGTATACACTCTATGGCAAACTTCCAGAGACCCCATTCGGTGCGGGAGGCTGCCTATGCCCACTTGCGGGGTTCCATTCTGGCAGGGTCGTTGCCGCCAGGGGCGCGCATCTCCGAGCCGGGGTTGGCCGAGCAACTCGGCGTCAGCCGTACACCTGTGCGCGAAGCTTTGCAACGATTATCGCAGGAGGGTCTGGTGGAGCTGTTACCGGGTAAGGGTGCCCGGGTGCGCACCCTTTCGGCCAACGAGGTGCGCGAGGTGTACGATGTGCGGGCCCTGCTGGAGGCTGAAGCCGCCGCACTGGCTGCCCAGAACGCCAGTGCTGCAGAGCTGAACGCACTGAAAAAACGGCTTGATTTGCTGAATAACCTGCCCGCCGATGATTACGTCCGGCAGATGCAGGTAGACTTCGATTTCCATACCGCTCTGGTCGAGGCTGCCCACAACAGAACCCTGGCCCGCATCTATGCCGATTTGCGCTCGAGCCTTACCCTCATTCGCTCTTTCCAGCGTACCCTCTCCCAGCATCCCAAAACCCGACAACAGCACCAGGCCATCATCAAGGCGCTTTTGGCCCATGACCCCCAAAAAGCGGCGCAAGCAGCTAGGGAACATGTGTACTATTTCCGCGACCTGGTGGTCCGAAGCCTGGAGGAGCAAACATGGACCTGAACCAAAGCTACCGTTCATTTGTGCTGGCCATTGCCCAGAACCAGAGCATCAAAAACCTGGTGCTGACCCGTGGCCGCAATTTTGCCCGCCGCTTTATTGCAGGCGATACCCTCGAGGAGGCCCTGCGGGTGGTGGAGGCGCTCGAGCGCGACAAGGTACACGCCATTCTGGATCTGCTGGGCGAGATGGTCACTTCGGAGGCCCAGGCCCGGCAGTTCAAGTCCGAGATCGTGCGACTGGTGCAGGAGTTCGGGGCCCGACCTTATCCTAAATACATCGCCCTCAAGCTCACCCAGCTAGGTCTCGACCTCTCCGAAGACCTGGCTTTTTCTTTGATGACCGAGATTCTGACCGAGGCCCGCAAAGTGGATTGCTTTGTGCGCATCGACATGGAAGATAGCCCTCGTGTAGATGCCACCTTGCGGATTTATCGGCGGCTGCGCGAGGCCGGCTTCGATAACACCGGGGTGGTGCTGCAAAGCTACCTCAAGCGCACCGAACAGGATCTGCAAGACCTGCTGCCGCTCAAAACACCGGTGCGCATTGTAAAGGGAGCCTATAAGGAACCTGCCGAAGTGGCCTTTCAGGACAAGCGCATGGTGGATGCGCAGTTTGTGGTGCTTTGCAAAAAGGCCCTGGAAAACGGTCTCTACACTGCCATCGCCAGCCACGACCCCTACATCCTCGAGGAGATGAAGCGCTGGACTGCCCAGCAAGGCATCGGGCGCGATCGTTTCGAGTTCCAGCTGCTATACGGAGTGCGACGCGACGAGCAGAAAAAACTGGCTGCCGAGGGTTACACCGTGCGGGCTTATGTGCCCTACGGCACCGATTGGTACCCCTACTTTTCGCGCCGCATCGCCGAGCGGCCCGAGAACCTGCTCTTTGTGGCCCGGAGCCTGATTCAGGGATGAGCATGATGACCAAACTCGATTTGCGCGTTCTGGAAGGCGAGTATGCCATCTGCCGCCTCGAGGCCTCCGCCCCCGTTCCAACCTGGGCCATGGGTGAGGGTTTTTGGAGCATGAGCTGTAGCCCGGAAGAGCTGAGTATCGTCTGTCATCAGGGCCGGGTACCCCCAGAGATCGAAGCCGAGCGCGGCTGGCGCTGTATCGGTTTGGTAGGCCCGTTCGACTTTGGTCTTTTTGGCATCCTGGCCTCGGTGCTCAACCCGCTGGCCGAAGCCAGGGTCGGCATCTTTGCGCTCTCGACCTATAGCACCGATTATGTGCTGGTCAAAGCCGGCGATCTGGATCGAGCCGTGGCGGCTCTGAAGCAGGCTGGACATGTTGTGAGTGGTGTTGCGCTCGAGCCTTAGCCTCGGCCCCTAGCCATCTACAGAAAGGAGCTTTATGACCCCCGAACCCTACCGCCCCGAAAACATCGAAACCTTCCAGAGCCCCGAAGCCTTTGAGGCCATGCGCAAGGCCCTGACCGAGGTGCGGGCCCAGTTTGGCCGACACTATCCCCTCATCATTGGGGGTGAGAAGGTCCATACCCAGGCGACAGTTACCTCTACCAACCCTTCCAACCCTTCAGAGGTGATTGGGGTGAGCGCCAAAGCCGGTATCGCCGAGGCCGATGCGGCCCTTGACGCGGCCTGGCGAGCTTTCAAAAGCTGGCGCGACTGGCCTCAGGAGCACCGCAGCCGGGTGTTGCTGAAAGCGGCCCAGATAATGAAGCGCCGCCAGCGCGAGCTCGAGGCCTGGCTGGTCTACGAGATCGGCAAAAACTGGGTCGAGGCCGCCGCCGATGTAGCCGAGGCCATAGACTTCATTCGCTACTACGCCATCTCGGCCCTCAAATACAAGGAAGGCGCCCCGGTGGTGCCCTATCCAGGCGAGGACAACGAGGCCTTCTACATTCCGCTGGGGGTGGGGGTGGTGATTGCCCCCTGGAACTTCCCTCTGGCCATCCTGACGGGCATGACCGTGGCCCCTATCGCGGTCGGCAACTGCGTGGTTTCCAAGCCTGCCGAAGACACAGTGGTCATTGCGGCCAAGCTCTTTGAGATTCTGGAAGAAGCCGGCCTGCCCGCAGGGGTAGCCAACTTTCTGCCAGGCGTGGGCAGTGAAATTGGGGCCTATCTGGTACAGCACCCCCGCACCCGCTTCATCAACTTTACCGGCTCGCTCGAGGTGGGCCTCAAAATCAACGAGAGCGCGGCCAGGCTTTCGCCCGGCCAGGTCTGGCTCAAGCGGGTCTTCCTCGAGCTCGGGGGCAAGGATGGCCTGATCGTGGACGAAACCGCCGATATTGCTGCTGCCGCCCAGGCCACCGTGCAGAGCGCGTTTGGCTTCCAGGGACAGAAGTGCTCAGCGGCCTCGAGGCTCATTGTGGTGGACAAAATCCACGACCTCCTGATGGAACAGGTTTTACACCGCACCGAGGGCCTCATAGTGGGGCCTGCCGAAGAAAACCCTGACATGGGGCCGGTCGCCAGTGCCCAGCAGGAAAAAACCGTGCTGTCCTATATCGAGATTGGGCAACAGGAGGGCCGATTGGCGCTGGGGGGACGCAGGCTCGAGGGCAGCGGTTTTTTCATCTCGCCCACCGTTTTCGAGCAGGTTTCACCCGATGCCCGCATCGCCCAAGAAGAAATCTTTGGCCCGGTACTCTCGGTAATTCGCGTGCCCGATTTCGACACGGCGCTCGAGGTGGCCAACGGCACCCGCTTTGGCCTGACGGGTGGGGTTTTCTCGCGCAAGCGCGAGCGCCTCGAGCGAGCTCGGCGCGAGTTCCATGTGGGTAACCTCTACTTCAACCGCAAAATTACTGGGGCGCTGGTAGGGGTGCAGCCCTTTGGCGGCTTCAACCTCTCGGGCACCGATACCAAAGCTGGAGGGCCAGATTACCTGCTCAATTTCTTGCAGATGAAGAGTGTGACCGAACGGTTCTAGATTCAGCACAGCGATAACCCCAAACAATGCTCGGCGTTGTTTGGGGTATCTGTACAGGCTGCCCGGTCTATTTGAACTCGCCCAGATCGAAGGCGTAGACCCTCGAGCCTCTCTCGGCCGCATAAAGCGTTTGGGCTGCTACGTCCTGGGGTAGCTCGAAGTAGATACGGAACCTGGACTCCTCGCCGGGTTTGAGTTTGCCGCTTGCGTGCTCATCGCGAGCGACTTTGATCAGATACCCGTCAAATTCTTTCTTCTCGCCTTCTGCATCTTTCAACACAAACTTGAAGCTGGAGTAGTCAAAACTGGCCTCGCGGGCAGTGGGGCCGCAGGCGTTTTTGATCGCAAGAGTAGCCACCAGATAGCGCTTACCCTCGGCGGGTGCACGTTTGCCTATGGGCTCGTTGCTGAAGCTGACCGACTCGAGCTTCATGTCAAAAATCCGCAGCGGGTAGTAGGTTCCAGCCCTGGCAGGCACTTCCTCGAGGGCGGTGGCCCCGCTTGGGTCAGCAGGGTCGGCAAAGGGAGCCGGAAGCGCCCTGACCTTGCCCCGCAGGTCGTAGCGCAAAACCGGGGTACCTCTTTCGCGTTCAACAATGAGCTTGGGCATCACACCCGCAGCAGGCACCGCCCACGCAGCTACCAGATCCACTTTCTGGGCCGGTTTGAGGTCGACATTGTAGCGCTCGAAGGTGCCTTCGCGGGCAACGTAATTGTCAAAGACATGGTTGGTGTCCCTGGCATCGACCACCGTGAACTTGAAGCTATTCCAGGTAACATTCTGTTCTTGCCGGGTGGGGTTTTGTACCGTGTAGTGCAGCACCAGTAACTTCTCATTGGCTTCGGGTGCATAAACATCGCTACCAACGGTAACACGGCTCACCGTGTACTCGGCGCTTCGAAGTGTGAAGTTAAGCGGTCTTGATTTGCCAAGCGTGTACGTTTTGCCAAACTCACCCTCCCCTCCGGCCAGTTGAGTTGTTCCTGCAACCTGGGTTTGGGCGGCCTGACCTGCGCTCACGATCACAAACTGGTTCTTGCCCTTGTCATAGGTAAGGCTGACCCCCAGCGCTTTGGCAAAGCTCTGCACCTCTACGTAATACTTCCCGCCTTTTTCCAGGGTGTCTATCTTGACGGCTTTGCCATTAATCACAAAGGTTGGCACGGCCACCGCCAGGGCAAGCAATCCCAAACTCAATCCAAACAACAGCAGTAGTTTGGATCTGGTCATATAGAACCTCCTTTCTGGGCAAACTTCAATTTAGTCCGCCCAGGTGAGTAAGGATGTCCCAGGCGAAGGGAGAGTTCTGGCTCACGCGATACGGCTCTACTGACCCCTACCCATGGCCCGTAGCCCCACCCTGGAGAGTGGTATTACCCGGTGCGGGTCTTACCGGATTCAAATATTTCCAGAGACTTGGTTATGCCACGTGCAGCATAAGCTGAATCCCGGACAGTGCTCTTAACAGGGGTTTTGTCCCGCAACCGAAACTGGTATGAGCTGACTAAAACTCCTCATCGACCTCGTGCAGACGCCTGGCCCACAGGCTTTGGGGCTGGTGGTGTTCCCGTACAATCTGGGCGACCTGGGGCTCGAGGATGCGCATGGCGGCGTACTCGGGGTGGTGGCGGCGAATCTGCCAGGCTCCAAGCCACCCTTTTTCGAGAGGTTCGATGGGCACCTCCAGACGAATCAGGCCGGTCAGTATGCGTTCCAGGGGTCGGTAGGGCCGCAGGGCTTTACCGCTGTCGTGCAGCAGAGCTGCTCGCACGGCGAAGCTGGGGGCGTCCGGGTAGTGCTCAAGCAGCCGCTTCGCCACCCGCACCGCGTGTTCCCGATCTCGAGCATCCATGGCTTTGTATAGATGGGCTTCCTCGATACTGAGTTCGGCCAGGGCCCAGGCATCATCGGGTTCGGCTCCGGTTGGAACAAAGGCTTTATACAATCGGTTTAGACGCATCCACACGCATTAAGTTTACGCACTCTTGTGGTCAATGCTTTGTCAAATCCGGCCAATTGTAGGAACCATAGAGGCTGGGGTAACGTATGGGTGGGAGGAAATCATGAACATACGCGCTCTGGTTGCAGAGTTTTTGGGAGCTTTTGCCTTGTGTTTTGTGGGGATTGGGGCTATCGCCGCCACCCAAGGCGGCGATTTGCTGGTTATTGCCCTGGCCCACGGCCTGGCCATTGGCCTTTCGGTGGTGGCCCTGGGGGCCATCTCGGGGGGGCATTTCAACCCTGCCGTCACCTTTGGCATGCTCATCACCGGACGTATTACCCCGGCGGGTGCGGTGGGCTACTGGGTGGCACAGCTTCTGGGAGGGTTGGTGGCTGCGTTTTTTATCGGGGCCCTGTACGGCGGAACCGCGGTAGCCGATGGAACCCCGGTTCCTGGGGCCAACCACACCGCCATTCAGGCGCTCATGATGGAGATTTTTCTGACCTTCTTACTAGTCTCGGTGATTTTCGGTGCGGCGGTCTTCAACAGCTACAGTTTTGCCGGTTTGGCCATTGGTCTGGCCATCACCATGGACATCCTGGCCGGAGGGGCCATCTCGGGGGCCGCAATGAACCCTGCCCGTGTGCTTGGGCCTGCCATCATCGGCGGTGAGTGGAATGCGCACTGGGTCTACTGGGGTGGTCCGCTGGTAGGCGCAGGGCTAGCAGCATTGCTATACGACTTTCTGTACGGCAAAAAGTCTGAAAACTGACCGCTGTAACATGCGTGGCCGTGGGATCTGTGCCCACGGCTTTTTATACCGGATTCAAAACTACAGTCTTTCAATCCAAAGATTTTTAGGGGCCTGGTTGCGCCGCACGCGGCGCCACTTGAATCCTGGAGCACACCCCACCCTTTGGTCGGCGAAACGAGCATCTCCGCGAAGAAAGTGTCTCCTTTGCTGGAGGCGGTGCCGCTCTCCCATAAAGGGATCACTCCGGTCGGTCGCCCCTGCGCCTGACCAAGGCGCGGCGTGGGCGAGGCTGAGCCATCCAAGGGCGCCAACCTAACCGAATCTGGTATTATCTGCACCCTGCCAGCATTTTGGCCCGCTTCAGGATTGCGTCAAACATGGAAGCAGTCAGCTTTCCGGTGTTGGTGTTCTGACGACTCACGTGGTAAGAGCTCAACAGGATGCGCTCGCCAATGAGGTGTTCGCTTCCGTGGGCAAACGGATGGGCCGATTTGCGCAGACCGTGATAATCCAGAAGAGCCTCGTGGGCAATCCTTCCCAGGGCCAGGTATACCTTGATGTGTTCTAAAAAAGCCAGCTCTTGCCGGGTCCACTCTGCACAGGTTTCAATTTCAGTCGGCGTGGGCTTATTTCCCGGTGGAACGCAGCGCACCGAGGCTGTTATGTAGATGTTTTTCAGCTCCAGGCCATCCAGCCGGTCGGTTGCGTAAGGTTGGTTGGAGAGTCCGGCCCTGTAGAGAGCTGGATACAAAAAATCACCGGAGGCATCGCCGGTAAAAGGTCGCCCGGTGCGGTTGGAGCCGTGCGCTCCGGGAGCCAGTCCAAAAATCAGGATTCGACCGTGGGGATCACCAAAGCCCGGTACGGGCCTGGCCCAGTATTCGGCGTAACGGAAAGCAGCACGTTTTTTTTGTCCTACTTGTTCGCGCCAGGCGACCAGCCGAGGACACCGGCGACAGGCCGTAATCTGGGTGTGGAGGGCCGCGAGGCTCATGCAATCCCCATTACACCATCCAGAACCTTGTTTGCGGATGTGCGTATTCTGTAGCCGGTATCGTGCGCCATGAGATGCATCAGCCCCGGTGGTTTTGCATTGGCCGACATGCAATGCAAAGCTTGCCCCCTCGAGGCAGGCATGGCTCCATAGCGCTCTCGCATTTTTATACCAGGTACAGACCCGAGGGGCGAATGGACTTTTGCTTTGGGTTCTCACCCCATTGCCCCGTACAATCGGCTATCTTGCCGCCGTCTTGTTTTGCCCTTTTGGAGGTTTGCTCACGTGCAAAGTTTTTCTAGTGTAGCCCTGCCGCGCATTATTCAAGGCGGTATGGGTGTCTCCGTTTCCAACTGGCATCTGGCCCGAACGGTCTCGTTACTGGGTCAACTAGGGGTCGTTTCGGGTACCGCTATGGACACCGTAATGGTGCGGCGTTTGCAGGATGGCGACCCCGGTGGACTGGCGCGTCGGGCGCTGGCTGCGTTTCCCTTCCAACAATGGGTTAAACCTGTTCTGGACAAGTATTTCTATCCCGAAGGCCGCCGGGGGCAGCCCTACAAGCGTATTCCCATGCCGAGCCGGTTGGGCGATACCGCCTCACAGATCATGCATGTGCTGGGGGGGTATGTGGAGGTGTTTCTGGCCAAGGAGGGTCATTCTGGGCTGGTGGGGGTCAACCTCCTGACCAAACTGCAAATCCCGACCCTGGGCACGCTCTACGGGGCCATGCTGGCAGGGGTCGACTATGTGTTGATGGGAGCCGGCATCCCCCGCGAGATTCCCGAGGTGCTCGATAAGCTTTCCGCTGGTGAGACCGCTTCTCTCAAGATCGATGTGACGGGTTGGACAAACCCGGAGGCCGCGCGCCTGGAGTTTAGCCCACAGGAGATCGCAGGCGCGGCCCAGACCCTGAAGCGCCCTGGTTTTCTGCCCATCATTGCCTCTAACTCACTCGCGACCCTGCTGGCCCGCAAGGTAACTGGAACCATTCAAGGCTTTGTGATTGAAGGTCCCACCGCAGGGGGACACAATGCCCCCCCTCGGGGGGCTCCGGTTTTTGACGAGCGTGGGCAGCCGGTCTACGGCGAGCGCGATGTGGTGGATCTGGAGCAGATCAAGGCCCTCGGGTTGCCTTTTTGGTTGGCAGGTGGAACCGGTTCGCCGGAAGCCCTGGAGAGGGCGATAAACCAGGGTGCGGCGGGCATTCAGGTAGGGACGCTGTTTGCTTACAGCCAGGAGTCGGGCTTCGAGCCAGGCCTCAAAGAGCGCGTGCTGGAAAATGCTGCCGCAGGTAGGGTGTCGGTTTTTACCGATCCCAAAGCCTCGCCTACTGGTTTCCCGTTCAAGGTAGCGGAGGTTGAGGGCACGTTATCGCAACCGGAGGTTTATCGGCGCCGTAAGCGGGTTTGTGACCTGGGCTATCTGCGTGAAGCCTACCAGACGCCCCAGGGAACAATAGGCTTCCGCTGCGCTTCCGAACCTGTTGACCAGTACCTGGCCAAGGGTGGCGAACTGGCCAATACCGAAGGGCGCAAGTGTCTGTGCAACGCGCTTCTGGCAGCAGTAGGGCAGGGCCAGGTGCAGAAAAATGGCGACCTCGAGCTGCCGCTGGTGACGAGTGGGGACGACCTGGAGCGCATAGGTTACTTTGTTCGGCAGTTTGGAACCCGCTATAGTGCTCGAGATGTGGTGGCCTACCTGCTGGGCGAACCGGGGTTGTCCAAGCAAAAAAACGAACAGTTCGTTGCGAACCGATAAACATTCATAGCGCCAGGTGCGGTGCATGGCAAAAATGGGTCGGGGCTTTAGCCCTGGCCCCCGATTTGTGAATATTTTTTTGAAGAAAAACCGTAAATGGGCCTACCATTTGGTACTGGGTTAGCGGTCAAACTCAAGGGGAGGTTTATTTTCCAAAGCAGTGCCCTTTAAGGAGTGCACCGTGGGGTTTCAGTCACCGCTTCTACTTTTGGTACTGCTGCTCATACCATTGCTGGTTTGGGTCTACTGGCGCAGGGTACAGGAGGGAGCGGCGAGTGGCCATGTGCTTTACCCCAACCTGGCGCAGTTTGCCCGTATCGCCGAGCCACGCTGGAAACGCCACTTGAGTGCAGGGTTATATGGCCTGGCGCTGGTTCTGGCCATTATCGCCCTGGCCCGCCCCCAGGCCGTCATTCCGGCCCCCGATAACCTGGCCACAGTGATGGTTGCGATAGACATCAGCCGTTCCATGCGGGCACAGGATATCGAGCCGGATCGCTTTACGGCGGCCAAAAAAGAGGCCCAGAACTTTGTGCGCTCGCTGCCCGATGGTGCCAAGGTGGGGCTCGTGAGCTTTGCAGGCTATGCAACGCTGGAGGTGGAGCCTACTACCGATCACCAGCGCATCATGGACCAGATTGAGTTGCTTCAGATGGGCCGTGGTACGGCCATTGGAGACGGCCTGCTAGAAAGCCTCAAAGCTTTTCCCAAGGATGCCAATGACAAACCTTTGGGCCCTGCCACGGTAGTCTTGCTTTCGGATGGTCGTAACAACCGTGGAATTGACCCCCTGGATGTGACGCCTTTTGCCAGGGATATGGGGGTGGTGGTGCATACCATCGGATTGGGTCGCCGCAGCAATCCGGGCGACCCCGACCAGCAATGGGGTGGCTTCTGGATGCAGTTTGATGAAGAAACCCTGCGTTCGATTGCCGAGTCAACCGGAGGCCAGTACTATGCGGCGGAGTCCGCTGAATCCCTGCGGCAGGCCTATCGCAGCCTGGGCCGGGTGGTGGGATGGAAACCTCAGCACACCGAAGTTAGCAGCCTGTTCGGCCTGGCTGCCGGAGCGATGCTGGCCTCGAGCCTGCTTGTGGCCAATCTGCGCCGCAGGGTAATTTAGAGCGCTTCTCGGAAAGAATCTAGCCCTCCCTGAAAGCCATAAAATGTGCAGGACTCGTTTTTGACCGCTGCCATCAGCGGCAAAAACAGAGAGAACCGCGATAGAGCAAGCTTGCTGGAGATACACCCCCCCCAAGGCCTGGGGTGGGGAATTCAACAGCACTTCAAATGCAGCTTGCTACGGTCAATTGGCCTGTGACACTTGACCCTCAACACCCGGCCAGTTTCGGTACACTCAAGCCGGAGGATATATGAAAAAACTCACTGTAGTGGGCTTATTGGTGGCCGGAGGCTGGGGTTTGGCGACAGGTTGCGACAACCCCAGTGCCGACTTCGATTATGTCTACTGTGCAACCCAGCTTTTTGTGCAGGCCGACAAAGAAATCAACGACGTGTACCGCGAGCTGGTGGGCAAGCTAAATTCTGAAGGACGCACGGTGCTGCGTACCTCGCAACTGGCCTGGATCAGGAGCCGCAACCAACAGTGTACGCGCACAGATGCCACTTCGCGCACCGTCAATCTGGACTGCGCCACCCGAATGACCCAGGAACGTACCAATTTCCTAAAGGCCCGCATCCGCGAGTGCAACAGTACAGGCTGTGTGATTAGCCGCTTGCGTTGAGGGTTAGCCGCAATAAATTAGCGCGTAACTCGAGGTTTTCAATCTGGGCATGGGGTTTGGCTTCCAACTCCATGGCCTGGATACTTTGCCGAAAAGGTGCTTCTTGCAGAACTTTTTGCAGGAGCGGCTGGAGGTAGAACTCGAGTTCCATATTCTTGCCCAACTCCAGCAAACCGGGTAGTTGCCGGTTGGCCTGCGCAGCTACCATTTCCAAAACCTTACCAGGCACCAGGTTGAGCACCGGCCCTCCGCGAAACCCCGAAAAATGCAGGTGTTCAACCCGCACCCGCAAGACTTGATGCTCACGCAGATAGCTCAACACTTGCACAGTGAGGCTCAAGGCCGGGCCACTGCTAAACCTGACCTCTGCCTCGCAACGGTCTTCACTCAGCTCGAGTCGCTGTAGTTCCCCGCGTTGCAGACGGCCCAGGGGAAAGCGCAGCAGCTTGACCGGTACGTCTACCCTGGCAAGCTGGCTGCTCATCCAGACATGCAACAAGGCCTGGCTGAGCTCGAGTTCTATCCGGGCGTGCAGCAAACTCATGGTTTCATTATCCTGCACAGTGCTCGATGGAATAGTTGAGTCTTTGGGCCAGATTCCCTCCGTGAACGCATATCGCGCACTCACAGATCTTGCTGTCCGGACGGGCGGCAACGGTCTTGCCTGGGACAGAGGATTCTTAGGGCGGTTTGTGTTACAACTGCACCGCATTAGGATGGCAAACCGCCTCCCGGGTGGCGTTCGTCCCCCCTGCTCCGGTGCGGTAGTTCCGGCAACCGCCCTAACCCTGGAGGGCTCCATCTTTGTGAAAAGCGCTCTAAAGGGTAAAAAGTCGCCCTGGAATGACTCACTCCCAGCGACCTAAATAGTGAAAACCGCGATAAACTAAAGTTTGTGACCTACCCTGAAGCGGTTGAGTGGCTATTTGCTCAGAGTCGTGCAGGGGCACCTAGGGGCCTGTCGCGGATTCGCGAACTGCTGCAACGTCTGGGCCACCCCGAAGCCGCGTTTCCTGCCGTTCATGTGATTGGTACCAACGGTAAGGGCAGCGTGGTGGCTTACCTCGAGGCGGCGTTCAAGGCGGCCAAAGAGCGCTACGGGGTCACCACCAGCCCCCATTTGCTGGATTTTCGTGAACGCATCCGAACCCACCAGGGTCTGATTCCCGAGGCCGAAGTGGTGCGTTTTGTGGAGTGGGCCCAGCGCCAGCAATTTCGAGAACCGGTGGCCTTCTTCGACCTCACCACTGCGTTGGCTTTTCGGTTTTTTGAATCGGCGGGTGTTCGGATTACTGCTGTCGAAGCCGGGGTGGGTGGGGTGCTGGATGCGACCAATGCGCTACCTCAGATACAGGTTACTGTCCTGACCAATATTGGTGAAGACCACCTGGAAACCCTGGGCGGCTCGCTCGAGGGCGTAGCCAGGGACAAAGCAGGTGCCATTCGGGCCGGGGTGCCGGTCGTTACCGGCGCCGAGGGGATGGGTCTGGAAGTAACTCGTGCCATTGCAACCGAGCGGGGTGCAGTTTTATATGCCCTCTCGGACGCAGACCCCATTTTTGATTTGCCCACGGAGCCCTCGCTAAAAGGGCGATTTCAACAGAAAAATGCCCGTCTGGCCGCAGCGGTTTTGCGACTGCTGGGCTATGGCGAATCGACCATATCCACAGGGTTATCCACAGCCGTTCATCCAGGTCGAATGCAGCAGGTCAATTATCGGGGCGTTTCTTTGACGCTCGACGGTGCCCATAATCCACCGGCGGCCCGGGCCCTGGTCGATGAGTTTGAGGGTTTCCATCTGGTATTCGGAGCCTTCCCCCGTAAGGACTACCACACCATCCTGCAAACCCTGCTGCCCAGAGCAATCAGTGTGCGCTACACCCGCGCTGCCAGGGGTGCGTTGGGCGCAGAGGCACTTTTGCAAGAGCACTCAGCCCCCTACTTCGAGGATCCACAAGAGGCCCTCGATCATGCGGTTCGGCTGGCCCAGCAGGACGGAAGGCCGGTTCTGGTAACGGGCTCGTTGTATCTGGTGGGGGAGATACTCCGGCTACTGGAAATAGCGCCTGAAGCCCACAGGCTTTCTCGAGCGGTTGCTACCGAACGGTCAGGGTAATGACCTGGAGCGGTGGGTCGCTGGGCGAGGCCTCGAGGGGGCGCACCTCGTAGGTGAAAGCGCCGGGGCCGGGGTCGGAGCGGTAACTAAAAGCACAGGTGGAATCCAGCTTGAGCTCACGGGTACCCACTACCCGGTCTCCGCGACGTACCGTGATGGCATAGCCTGGCCCTGAACCCTCTCCACCGAAGCGGAAGGGACGGGATACTGTCTGGTTACCGGCAATCGAAAGGGAGAAGGCTTTGTTGCAGCTGGTGGCGGAAAAGCCCACCTCTTCCACCGACACCTCGATGCGGGCCGAACCGCCGCCTCCCCGTACCTCGTAGCGGTGCCGTCCACCGGTGGGGGAGGGCACCGCCAGGGTCCAGGTTCCATCGGGGCTCACCGTTACCTCTCCCAGGCTGGTCTCATCTTCGAAGACCTCGAGCCTCTCTCCCGGCACACCGGTTCCGCGCAACTGGAAGGTGCCCGCGGGCAGTTGGGCCCCATCGGCGGGCTCGCCAATGCTCAACACAGGGGGAACTGTAAAAGTGAAATTTGACCCCGGCGCAAGCTGATTGCCTCGAGCGTCCACGGGTTGGAGGGTGAGGGTGTAGTTGCCCGGTGCGCCGAAGCTAAAGCCGGGCAGGGTCCAGGTTCCATCGGCCCCGATGCGGATTGGGTTGCCCACCCTGGCACCGTTAAGGAGCGGCTGGATAAACCCCCCCGGCGTGCCTGTACCGCTGAGGTCGACCGTAGGCCCGCGGAGGGTTCCCTGGGCTGGCGCGCTGAGGGTTGGCGCACCAGCCGTCGCTCGGCCCGGTCGGCCCAAGCACCATAAGAGCAAAACCAGCAATACAATCGCCCCCACCAGTTTGATCCAGTCGTAGGTAGTCCAGACCCTGGCCATGTGCTACTCCTCCCTTCCAGCCGTAAGGCGGGCAATGTACTCCTGGAAGCCAGCCTCGTCGCCTCGGACCAGGAAGGCCGCCTGGCGGCTCCAGGTGGGGATGCTGGGGGCGAAACTGATGCCAGCAGCCTCGATGGCCGCGCGCAACTGGCCTTCGGTGGCCGCTTCCAGGGCTTCAAAGGTGGTGATACCTGCGGCCACCAGCGCATCGCGTATTTTGGGGCCAATGCCTTCTATGCGGGTCAGGTCGTCGGCCTTGCGGCGGGTGCTGCCGGCGGTGGCACGGCTTAGCTTGTAAACCCCACGCACGAAGCGCCGGGCCTCCACGATCCACTCGTCGAACTCGAGCTCCTTGCCAATAATCTCTCGCAGCTGTTCCTCGGAAGTGCGGGCCAGGTCTTCAAATGTTTTGATGCCCGCATCCCATAGTTTTTGCTGGTAGGCGCTACCGAGGCCCTCGATGACCCCCAGGGGGTCGTGGCCCTCGGGCACCACTTCGGCCCGGAAGGTGCGGCTTTGGGTGACGCGGTAGCCGATCACTTCTCTGGGCTGCTTAGGTTTTGCTGTACGCGGTTTCGCACGCGGGGCGGGCTTAGGCGCTGCAATGGTTCCGGCAGCCTCGCTTGCGGCCCCGGCCTGTGAAGCCTGGGCCAGGCTGGCGGTGTGCGCCTGTGCCCTGGCGAGTTGAGCCTCGTAATCGGCGATACGGGCTTGCAGGGCGCTGTAGTTGGCCCGCATCTGACGCTGGTCTTCCTCTGCGTGTTGCAGGGCTTTCTCATAGTCGGAAAGCTTTGCTTGCAAGTCCTGGTAGCTGGCCATGAACCCATCTAGCTCGGACTTGCTGCTGCTGGCTGCCTCCAGTTCCCTGCGCAACCCCTGTACCTCTGCCGCAAACCAGTTGCGCTCTTCCTCGGTTTTGGCCAGGCGGCTCTTTAGTTCGAAGAGCTCACGGCGCAGCGCTTCGAGATCCTGGTAGGCGCCCTGGGCTTCATTCAGATCGGCCCGCAGCTTTTCGACTTCGGCCTGGAGTTTGTTTCGCTCGGCAACCACATTGCTGCTCTGGGTGCTGAGCAGGTCGAGGCGTTTTTGCAGGCCCTCCATCTCGGCCCGCAGATGATCGCGCTCAAAGGCTACGGCTTCGACACGCTTGCGCAGTGAATCCAGTTCGGCAGCGTACTGGTTTCGCTCGTTTTGGATGGCGACAACCCGGCCCTCGAGGTCGGCGGGTTGGAGGTTGCCAAAGCGGGCGCGAATGGCCTCCAGAATACCCAGATTACCCTGCAATCCCTCCAGTTGAGCGCCCAGGCGGGCCAGTTCTTGTTGCTCCTGCTCGCGCGCTTGCTCTGTTGTAACCAGGCGGGTTTGCAGGTTTTTGAGTTCGCCGGATAGCTGATCTTTTTCGCCCTCGAGGGTTTGTATGCGGACTGCATAGTCTGCCTGCTGCCGGTGGTGGTCGGCCTCGAGGGTGGCGTAGCGGGCCTGCAAACCGCTGAACTCGTTTTTGTACCGCTCGATCTCGGCTTCCAGCGCGGCTATCTTGCCTTGCTCGGCCTCGAGGCTGGCCAGGCGGGTTCGCAGGCCCTGCAGCTCGCCTTCGAGCTGTTGCCGCTCTGAAAGAACACGCTCATAATCGGCTTCTAGCTTGCCTAGCTGGCCCTGGTTGTGCTCGGTGCTTGCCTGAATCGAAGCCAGATGGGCCTCCAGTTCCTCGGGTGACTTGCCGCCTAAGCGCTGGCGCAAACTTTCCAAAACAGAGACCAACCCGCTCATGCCCGCCAGCTTGCCGCTCAAGCTGGTCGTATGCGATTTTTGCTCATCGCGATCCTGGCGCAAGGCTTCTACCTGGCGGTTTAGGGCTGCTATTTCACCCTGATAGTTCAGAATCTGGGCCCAGAGCCGATTGCGCTCTGCCTCGAGTTGCTCGAAGCGTACCTGCAGCCCGCTGTAATCAGCCTGAAGCCTGTCCCGCTCACCCTGAAGGCTGCCCAGGCGGGCCTGCAGGTCGGTCAGCTGGGACTTGAGGCCCTCGAGTTCCCCAAGCTGCCCTTCCAGCGCTTGTATTTTGAGGGTGGCTGCATCCAGTTGCTTGCTCACCTGGTCAAAGTTGGCCTTGAGCGCGTCAAAATCCTTTAGCTGGGCTCGTAAGCCCGTCAGCTCCTGTTCGGCCAGGGTCAGTTGAGACTGAGTGGCCTTGTAGTGGGTCAGGTCGGCCTGAAGCCGCTCCAGCTCGGCCTGGGCCTCGCTCAGCCGGTTTTGCAGCCGCAGGACATTACCCCGAAAGAGCCAGCTTAAGAGCCAGCCCAGGAGCCAGAAAACCAGGCCCCCAAATAAGAAGCTGCACCCATCAATCCATCCCATGAACCCTCCTTTTTTGGTTTTCCGGGCAATTCCACCAGACTTTTCGCCATCCGGCTTAAGTCTAGCAAGGGCAGGTGTAAAACTTGCAAAATGCAGGGCGCGGGCATGGCGTTAAAAGAAAACAGGCTTGGAAATGTTAGGAGCGCAACACTTCGTAAAGCGTTTCGCCCAGGGCGTTCACCAGCTCGTCTACCTCGGCCTCGGTGATGACCAGAGGAGGGGCCAGGGCAAAGCCGGTGTCGTTGCAGCGCACAATGACCCCCTTGCGTCGGCTCGTCTCCATCAGGCGTTGTCCAATCGCCCAGTGGGGCTCGAAGGTTTTCTTGCTGGCCTTGTCCTCCACCACCTCTACCAGGGCCATCAGACCCTTGCCCCGCACGTTGCCCACGTGGGGGTGGGCCTCGAGCTGGCCCAGCCCGCGCAAAAGCTGGGCGCCCCGTTCGGCGGCATTGAGCCAGAGCTGCTCGCGCTCGATGATCTCGATGTTGGCCAGGGCCACCGCACAGGCCACCGGATGCCCCGAGTAGGTAAAGCCGTGCATGAACATCCGGTCGGGGGCGGCGATGCACTCGTAGATGGGCTGGCTGACGCCCACCCCGCCCAGCGGTACGTAGCCTGAGGTGATGCCCTTGGCAAAGGTGGTGATGTCGGCCTGGAAGCCGTAGGTCTCCTGGGCGAACATCTGGCCGGTGCGGCCAAAGCCGGTGATCACCTCGTCGGCAATTAGCAAAATGTTGTGCTTCTTCAGGATGGGCCCGATGGCCTGCCAGTAGCCCTCGGGGGGCGGCACCACCCCACCGGCACCCTGCACCGGCTCGCCGATAAAGGCTGCGATGGTCTCGGCCCCTTCCCGGGCAATCAGCTCCTCGAGCTCTCTGGCCAGCATGGCCACAAACTCAGGCTCCGAAAGCCCGGGGTTGTTGCGGTAGGCATGGGGCGCGCTCAGGTACAAAAACCCCGGCGGCAGGGGGCCAAAATCGGCGTGGTAGGCCGGGACGCCGGTAGCGGCCAGGGCCCCCATAGCGATGCCGTGGTAGGCCATGCGGCGGGAGATGATCTTGGTTTTTTCCGGCTGGTCCGACAAAGCCCAGTAGTAGCGGGCAATCTTGATGGCAGTCTCGTTGGACTCGGCCCCGCCTGAGGTGAACTGGAAGTGGGAGTGGTGCGGCAGGAGCTGGTGCATCTTGGCGGCCAGCTCGATGGCCGGAGGGGTGGCCAGCCCGAAGAAGGTGGGCTGGAAGGCCAGGCGGGCCATCTGCTCGCGGGCCACCTCGGCCAGCTCGGTGCGCCCGTGGCCCACGTTCACGTTCCACAGCCCGGCAAAGCCATCGAGGTACCAGCGGCCTTCGCTGTCGCGCACTTTAGAACCTTTGCCCTCGACCAGCACCAGCGGGCCGGCCTGCCGGTGGCGGTGCAGGTTGGTTACAGGGTGAAGGTGGTGGGCAATGTCTTGCTCGATGAGTTGCTCGGTATTCCAGTCCAGGGTCATAGATGCCCCTGATTCTATGGAGGGGAAGGCCCGCTTGCATAGTATGCTGGCCTTTGTGCTCGCTGATAGGCGTGAGGTATTCAAAATCGCTCTGCCCGTGAGCCTCGAGTCCACCGTGCAGCTGGCTTTGGGCCTGGTCAACCAGATTATTGTGGGGGCTTTGGGAACGGCCACCATTGCGGCAGTGGGGCTGGCCAACAATGCCCTGTTTATAGGGGTTCTGTGCCTGAACACCCTGGGGGCCGGGTGTGCCATCCTGGCCAGCCGGGCCCGTGGACGGGGGGATGAAGCCGCCATTGCCCGTATCGTGAGCTTTTTCGTGGTCTTTTCCCTGGGGGTGTCGCTGGCCTTGGCCCTGCCGCTGGCCCTGGGGGCCTCGGCGTTTTTAGAGCTGTTGCGCGCCAAGCCCGAGATTTCGGCCATTGGCGGCCCCTACCTTTCCCTGGTGGTGCTGTCCTTGCCCCTGATTACCCTCAGCGTGGTGGCCAGCGCGGCCTTTCGCAGCATGGGTCGGGCTCGAGTGCCCATGCTGGTCACCATCCCCAGTGTGGCCCTGATACCAGTGCTGTCGTGGCTGTTGGTGTTCCCCCTGGGGATGGGTGCGGCAGGGGCGGCCTGGGCCGCCCTGCTGGCCCAGGGGTTACGGGCCTTGCTGCTCTTGGGGCTGCTCTTCGGGCGCTGGGGGCTTCGCTGGGCCTGGCCCACACTGGCCCAGGCCCGCAGCCTGCTGGCCCAAGCGGTGCCGCTGGTTTTTCCCCTCTTCATCACCGAGATTGTCTTCAGCGGGGGGGTGTTTTTGTTCGCCTTGCTGTTCGAGCGCCTGGGTACCCAGGAGCTGGCCGTCTTCCAGATTGTGAGTAACCTCGAGATGGTCTTCATTACTGCCTCGGCAGGGCTGCACTACGCCGCCACGGTGCTGGTGGCCCAGGCCATCGGGCGGGCCGATGCCCCGGGGGTCTGGGGGGTCTCGCGGCTGATCTGGCGCATGGGCCTGCTCTCGGCGGGTCTGTTTGGGCTGGGTATGGCCCTGTTCGCCTTTGCGCTACCCCTGCTCTACCCCAACACCACCCCCCAGGTGCAAGAGTGGGCCTTCTGGGCGGTGCTGCTGAACGCCCTGTTCCAGCCGATCAAGGTCTCCAACTTCATCTTCTTCGGCATCCTGGCCAGTGGGGGCGATACCCGCTTCCTGCTTTTATCCGACTTTGTAACGGTGTTTGTGGTGGGGCTGCCTTTGGCCTGGTGGCTGGCTTTTCCGCTGGAGATGGGGCTTTGGGGCGTGTTTCTGGGTCGCCTTCTGGGCGAGGAGGTCTCGAGGGTGGCCCTGTTCTGGCTACGTTACCGTGGGGGGCGCTGGTTCCGCCTGGAGGCCCGGGTGGCCCCCGCTACCGACTGAATCCAGATCAAACGCTTTCCGGTTTGGATGGTCAAAAAACGTACTATACTGGAGGCCGATGCGGGCCCGCTCCTACCTGTTTACCCTCTACATGGAGTACCTCTACCCGGGGAACCAGGCCTGGGTGGGCGACCTGATCCGCTGGATGGAGCTGTTGGGCTTCAGCGAACCGGCAGTGCGGGCTGCGGTCTCGCGCAGCGTCAAGCGGGGCTGGATTATTCCCGAGAAGGAGGGGCGCAAAGCCTTCTACCGGCTTTCTCCCCGGGTGGCCTGGCAGGTCGAGCGGGTGCGGGAGCGCCTGTATGGCTACGGAGCCCCCTGGGACGGGCGGTGGCGCATCCTGGTCTATGCCGTTCCCGAGACCAAGCGCACCGTGCGCGACCGCTTCCGCAACGAGCTAATTTTGCTGGGCTTCGGCACGCCGGCGCCGGGGGTCTGGGTCAGTCCCAATGCCTCCCTCGAGGCCGCCCGCGACCTGGTGGGCTTTTACGGTCTGCAAAACTACGTGGAGCTTTTTCAGGCGGAGCGCTTTTCTAACACCCCAGCCCTGAAACTCATCGAGAAATCCTTCAACCTGGAGGCAGCCCAGGCCCGCTACCGCGCGTTTTTGGCCCAGAAGCAAAGCCAGCCGCAAAACGCCGAGGAGGCTTTTGTACGCCTGACCCACATGATCCACCAGGCCCGCAAAAACCTCTTTCTCGACCCCGGCCTGCCCCCCGAACTCACCCCGCCGGGCTTTTTGGGTGCTCGAGCCAAGGAGCAGTTTTTGCAGCTGTACGACCGACTGACCAAAAAAGCCAGGCCGTTGTTTTTGAGCGAATCTGTCGCGGCTGATTAGGGCATTGAATTGCGCTCACGGGATACCGGATTCAAAAAGATAGTCTTTCAATCCAAAGATTTTCAGGGGCCTGGTGGCGCCGCGCGCGGCGCCACTTGAATCCTGGAGCACACCCCACCCTCC
>FWPV01005382.1_pt1 | contig 25678 bp, 32 predicted proteins | sample 2228371 | NCBI WGS metagenome assembly FWPV01 (sample SAMEA103939776, study PRJEB20133) | metagenome | reverse complement strand
CCTTTTCATCTAAATCAAGCATTTTTATTTTTGGCATTGAGGAGCCAATGATGCCTTGCATATCACCATACATTCCGACAGTATTAGTTATCACACGTTCTATCTCTTTTTCTCTCTTATTCCAGATCCTCATAATAGCCCTTTTCTCTTGCTCTAAATCTTCTTTCATTGACCTAAATGCCTCGACAATAGCCTCAATCTTCTGTTTAAATTCAGGGCCTGACAAATACTTATAAAGGATTTCCATCTTTTCATCCTTGCTTACAGCAGCATTTCTTGCCTGCGCAACCTGTATTAATCCTGTTCTTAAAGCTACTGCCAGGCTTCCAGCAAGGGTCAGATTAGTAACCCACACTCCTTCAATCTGTTCAAATGTGTTAATATCTTTCGGCATAGCTTCTGTTGCTAAGACTGCGACTTCCGCCTTTACTTCTCTCTGGTCGTCTTTCAGTTTCTGAATCCATCCGTTACTCCACGATTTTGTGCGTTTTGTCTCCCATATAATCGAGCCGCAATACTGTCCACTTCTGCTATATACTTTCTGCAATATGTCAGCCCCTCTCATTCCTTTTGGAACAGGTGAAATATCATCTGAAGGGAATTTAGTCCTCAAAAGTTCCTCAAAATCCAGTTCAAGAACTTCGCCCTGGGTTTGTATAGAACCTTGTTCTGATTTTCGTCTCAGGTCTTCAATCGTCTTTCGCATATCACTGATTAACTTATCTTTCTCAAGGTCCTTGAGCCTATGTTCCTCAGCAAAAATTTCTAAAGCTTGCTGTTTAATCTTATCCCTCTCTGCATCAATTCTTCGTGCAACCTCCAGTTCTATTTTTGTCTTCTGCTCTTCAAGTTCCCTCATCTTCTTTCTGAAGGCAAGCTCTGCTTTATGTGCCTCCTCGAGCTTCTTTTCCTTCTCAGCAATTTGCTCTTTCAAATCCCTGATGTCAACCTCAAAAGCTGATATAGCCTCTTTCTTAGCATCCTCAATAAGTTTCGATTTCTCTTTTTTCAGTCTTTCTTCCATCTCTTTCTCAAGAGTCTTCCTTAATTCTTCTAACTTCTTGGCTTCGGTTTCGAGCAGACTCTTACGCTTTTCAATTTCTATTTCTTTTTCCTTCAGTCTTTCACTTACCTCTTTGAGAATGTTCTCTTTGATCTGATGTGTTAAAGCTTCAGTTAGAGTTATTTTCTTTTTACAATGCGGACATACTATTATTTGTTCCATTATTTTACCCCTATTCTATCATTATTTTTCCTTTATCGAGCCTTACTCCAAAACGGCTACCGACATATTGACGGATAGTAGAAATAATGTAATACGGCAACAGTGTTTCGTCCATAAGCTGCTCCCTTATTTCTCTGTTAATCTTGCTGAATATATTCTCTAATAATTACGTTTCTTTTTTTGTTTTTATCATAAGTGCAAGGGCCATACGCCAAATATTCCAGTATATTCACAGGGAATGTTTTATTTTTGCTTTTACTTGTAACTCTAATACTGTGGTTTGGTAAATCTTTAGTTGTGTAATTTAAGTCACCATTATAGGATACTCTTATAGAAAAAGTGCTACATCCACCTTCTTTTTCATCAGCGCTTCCAAATATCTTATTTTCTTCTATTCTGAGTTTTTCTAAATTGGATTCGACCTGTAAAGCTCGCCACCAGAAACGAAGCAAACCTTTTATGCTTGCAGCCCTTAACTCTGCTTTGCTTTGATCTGCTCCTGACAGAAACATTGGAGTAATCGTCTCTATTTCAAATGTAACTTTATTGATCATCTATCCCTCCTCCCTATATCATGCAGCAATGCTGCAAGTATCACGGTCTGGTATTCTCTCAGGTTAAAATCCGCCATGGTATTTCCCTCTTTTGATTGATTGACCGATATTATTAAAATAGACTATAATTATAGTCATATAATAAACTGGATTCCGTACCAAGTACGGAATGAAAAAAATAAGGAGGACAGCTATGACAAAGACAATTCCGCTTGCGGAGGCAAAGAAGAGCTTGTCCCGGATAATTAATGATGTGGATAAAAAATATGACAGGTTTACCATAACTAAAAATGGGGTTGACAAGGCGGTTATAATCAGCAGTGAAGAATTTGAGGGCCTTTTGGAAACTCTCGATATACTCTCTAATAAAGAAGAAAGGGATGCCATAGCAAGGGCAAAGGAACAGGTAAGAAAAGGAAAAACCGTATCTCTTAAAGATTTTAAATCAAGGCTGAAGGCCGGATGAAATATAATATAAAGCTTTCGAAGGAAGCGGAAGCTGATCTTGAGTTTCTCAATAAAACAGATAAAAAGCTTTTCGGCAGAATACTCGCAAAGATTGAAACTCTTTCCGAAACTCCAAGAGAGGGAAAAGCGCTTGTCGGGAACCATAAGGGTGAGTTTTCCCTTCGGGTAAGCGACTACCGCATTGTCTATGAACTTGATACGGCAAAGCATATTGTTTATATCCTCACTGTCAAACATCGTAAGCATGTTTACTGATTTATCATTTATTTTTCATTCAATCCTTATCTTCCCTTTTTCTACCCTTACGCCAAAACGTGTTGCGCCGTATTTTCTTAATGAGGTTATAGTGTAATATGTGGCAAGAGTTTCGTCTTCAAGGTTTTCGATAATGTCCCGGTTTATTTTGCTTCTGTCAGAACGTAGTTTAGTCGCATCGATGCCGTCTTTATATTTAGAGCGAAAATTCTCAACATGTCCTGAATATTTTCCGTAAATGACTTCATATTCCTTTGCCATGATTTCAGCTACTCCCGGCATTACAAGATCGTTAATCTGCGGGTAACAATCAGTACAATCAAGACAATACATCTTCTCAGGATAATGACATCTTTCAAGTTTTTGTTTAAGCAAATATGAATAGAAAACTATATGAAAAGGCTTAAACTCAATGCTCTGATCCCCGATTAAAACAATCCCTTCTTTTAGTTTTATTCTGATAAAAGGCTGTGTCAGTGCTGTATCTATTTCCTTCTGCCCTTCTTCAACAAGCTCTATAAAACTCTTTCCATTGAGAGGTATCTTTTCCCTCAGTCTGATAAAAGGTAGTTCTGCAAGAAATATCTCGGCATCCTTCGTGTGGAGCTCCTTTCCGTCCTTTTTAAGAACTTTATCCTTCTTAGGTTTGTAAAAGAAATCAGGATTGGATTCAAACTCTGGTGTAACAAGAACATGGTAAAGTTTATCCCAAGGTCTCCCAAAGAGTTGAAGGGCTGATCCCATATAAAAACTCATCGTCTTTCTACCTCCAGCAAGGGAACAGTGGAGTCTTGCATTATCATCCTTTGCCTTAGCCCTGATGAAATTCGTAATAAAATCTCCGAGAGATTCATTATCCTTTCCATGCCTAATGTCTTCGAGCAAATTACCTTCATTATCTTTGATAAGCACAATCGAGCCTTCACTCAGAATGTCCTCTCTGAGCTTGAATTCCTTACAGAATTCCTTAAACCTTCCTTTATCCAGAAGATTATCTTTAATAAGATCCTTTCCATGTGTAGTTGTAATAATGTAGATCTCGTCTGGAAAAACAGGCGGATCTTGATGAATTAAGGCATAGATAGTCTCAGTAATTATCTGGGGTGTTGTCCCTGCTACAAAGATCAGGACTTCTCTAAATTTTGACTCTGTCATAAGTCAAGTATAGAGTTCTAAGATTAACGTTTCAAGAAAAACAATATTTCGACAATATTTCTACATTATTATGTATTTTCCTAATCCAAATGCTGTGCCCTTACCTACATGCAAAATTTCTCCTGCCTCTATGAGAGGCATAAATGGCCCTATATCACCTTCAAAGGTTATTTCTCCCACAAACCCTCCCATCTTTATCCTCGTCTCCTGCCTGCCTGAATATCTTCCCCAGTCAAACCACTTTAAATTCTTCTCTTTGACCTTTATCTCTTTAGCTTTTTCGATCAGTCCTTTAAAATCCCATTCTGATGGATCGCCGTTGCAGTGGAAATAATAAAGGAGAGAGATTCTGCGCAGAAGGTTTCTTATAAGGATGTGGAATTCAAGATCGAGAGTGAGATGGGCATTGTAAAGGATGCGTGTGGGAGTAATAAATGAAAGTTTCAAGGTCTGAGAAAATCCCTTGATTGAATTTAAAATTCCAAATTCAAGATTTAAAATTGAAGAAGAGAACGATTTGAGCGTTTTGCTTTTAGAATCATAGATTGTCTTTCCATTACAACATACCTCACTCAGTTCATATTTTGCCTTTCCTTTACCGATTCCAATTTTTCCAAGCTCATCAAAAGTATAGACAAAGTAGGGAAGATAATCTATTGCTTTTCCTATAAGAACGAGTCGAAAATTTAATTGTTGTCCTGACTTGTATATTCTTTGAATTTCTAATGGAGGCTCAATAATGAAGGGATGTGGAGCAGTCTTATATTTCCTCATAATTTTAGTATCAGATGGAGGTGGGGTTTCGAATATATATGAGTAAATACACTTTTCCTTCAGCATACACTCACTGCATTCTCTATCTTTTAATACACACACTATACGTTTGAAAGCATATCCAAAGCCACCTCTAAAAGTAGAACCTTTATAAACAGGGAGAATAAGATTTTCTGAAGCCTTTAAAAGGAAGTCAAATAAACCTGTTTTTATTAGCATCGTAATTCCAAACATTTAAGCCGGATTGGGGCTCAAATGTATGGCAAAATTTTAGCAAATTTTTCTGTTGATAGCAACTGCTTGAACGTCTTAGTTGAAATGGATGTATTGTAAGAGAATGTTTAAAAATATAACATTCTATCTAAAATTATAGTGTTTCCTTATTGGTTCTTTAATGTCCCATCTGCAGGATAAACCTTTCGGAAATGTAACAAAATCTCCCTTTTTTATCTCTACCTTTTGACCATCTTTAGTCTCAACGATAACTCTACCTTCGAGGATATAACACTCTTCTGTATCATCATAATACCAGTCAAAACTCGAAACCTCTTTTTCCCAGATCGGCCAATTTTCAATCTTGCGCTCTTCGAGTGTCTTTTTATCTAACTTTTCAATTTTAATTTCCATATTTATTACCTCCTGAAAAGTTTATGAAAATTTATGATCTATTTTCGGTTTCTCCTCTTTTTATTTTCTCAGCCCATTTTTGAGCTTTACTCATAATCTCGGCTTCATCTCCCGTTATAAGTCTCTTGTTATCTACAACGACCTTTCCATTAATCATTACTGCTTCTACATCGGAAGCCATTGCCGCATATACAATGTGAGAATAAATATCATAAAGAGGTGTTAGATGTGGCTTATTTAGATTCACCACTATCAGGTCAGCTAATTTGCCTTTTTCGAGACTACCGATCCTGTTTCCTACGCCCAATACCTCAGCACCCCACCTTGTAGCCATTAATAGAGACGTTTTAGCATCAAGCACTGTAGGATCATTGGAAATCGCCTTATGAACTTTTGAAGTAGTTGACATTTCACTAAATATATTTAGGTCATTATTGCTTGCCGCGCCATCCGTTCCAAATGTTACCTTCACTCCGGCAGCAAGCATTGAAACCACAGGTGCAAAGCCTGAAGCTAACTTCAGGTTGCTTTCCATGCAGTGTGAAACACCAACTTTTCTCTTTGCGAGAATCTCAATTTCAGCATCATCCAGCCAGATACAATGAGCAGCCAATACCTTTTCATCCAAAAAGTTTATGGAGTCAAGGTATTCGATCGGCTTTTTATTATATTTTACTTTTACCTCCTCAACCTCCCACTGCGTTTCAGAGATATGGATATGGATCGGAACATCGAATTTTTCAGCTATCAGTCTTGATTTTTTCAATGTTTCCGTTCCACACGAGTATATCGCATGAGGTGCTATACATGGGGTAATCAATTCATCACCCTTCCATGTTTCAATAAAAATCTTCGCATTTTCAAGATATTCATCAGATGTCTTTGCAGAAACCGTTGGAAAATCGAGTATACCTGTCCCCAAAAATGCCCTCATCCCCATTGTCTTTGCTACATGGCCAGCAGCATCCTCAAAAAAATACATATCGTTATAAGCTGTTATTCCACCTTTGAGCATTTCAAGACATGCAAGTTCCACTGCATCGCGAACAAATTTGGAACTTAACCATCTATTTTCTGCAGGCCAGATATAATCTTCAAGCCATATTTTCAGTGGAAGATCATCAGCAAGCCCTCTAAAATAAACCATTGCTGCATGAGTGTGAGTATTTATTAACCCCGGTAATATGGCTGTTTTTTCTTTTTTTATCTGCTTGGAAGGAATGTATTTTTTAGAAATTTCCGAATAAATACCCACATCTATAATTCTGTTACCTTTTATTACAACAGCGCCATTTTCCAAAACAGTAAGGTTTTGATCCATTAATAAAACATAATCGCCACTTATTATGTAATCGACAAATTGCATATTCATTTCTTCTATTGGGAAAAAATTGGCTAAATTTTATGAAGCTGCCATATCTATAAGCTTCTCAGCGATCTGGACAGCATTTAATGCTGCACCTTTCCGCAGATTATCAGCAACTATCCACATGTTAATCCCGTTTTCTATTGATTCATCTTCTCTAATCCTTCCAACGTATGTTTCATCTTTTCCTGCCACATCTATTGGAAGTGGATAAATATTTTTTTCAGGTGCATCGAATACAATCACACCCGGAGAAGTTGATAAAATAGCCCTCACTTCATTAGGATGGAGCTTCTTTTCGGTTTCTATGTTCACACTTTCAGAGTGACCCCTAAATACAGGAACTCTAACGGTAGTGGCAGTTATCCTGATTGAGTTATCGTTTAAGATCTTTCTTGTTTCATTAACCATTTTCATTTCCTCTTTTGTATAACCATTATCGAGAAATTTATCTATATGTGGGATAACATTAAATGATATCTGATGAGGATATACATTACATTTTATCTCGCGAAAATTTAATAAATCAGTGGTTTGCTGTAAAAGTTCATCCATTGCCTTTTGCCCCGTACCTGATACAGACTGAAATGTTGTTACAACAACCCTTTTTATTTTTGCTGCATCGTGTATTGGCTTTAAAACAACAACCATTTGAATTGTTGAACAATTAGGGTTAGCGATTATACCCTTATGCCATTTGAGATCATCAGGATTGACTTCAGGAACTACAAGAGGAACTTCGGGATCCATCCTCCACTGACTTGAATTATCAATAACCACACATCCCGATTTTGCTGCTACAGGTGCCCATATCTTCGATCTTTCAGCACCAGCAGAAAATAGCGCAATATCTATACCAACAAATGAATCATCCTTTAATGTCTCGACACGAATCTCGCTATCTTTAAATTCGAGCGTTTTTCCTTCCGACCTTTCAGATGCGAACAATCTGAGTTGCTCAATGGGAAAATTCCTTTCTTCAAGAACCTTCACCATTTCATTTCCTACGGCGCCTGTTGCGCCGACAACTGCAACAATATAACGCTTTTTTTTCTTCAGCATTTCCGAGCCTCCATTAAAAATTAATTATTAATTTTATAATTATATTTTTTTAAAAAACAATATACCAATACTTCATTTCATTCGCAATATTAAAAATCAATTAGATATTTTTTATCAGATACGATAAAATTATTAAATGAATATTTATTTAAAAAACATCAAGGAGATAGATTTTCCATGTGATGCCTTAATCCTTCCTTTTATTGAAAATAAGCCCAATAATTACGATAATCTGGGCTCAGATGTTTTAAAACTCATTAAAAAAATATTATCAAGAGAATTTCATGGGAAAAAGGACGAGCTTATGTTGATCCCTTCTCCTGAAGGCATCAAGCCTCAACGCCTCATGCTTGTAGGGTTGGGTAAAAGTGAAGAATTGACGGATGAGATATTAAGGCAGGCTGGTGGAAAGACAGCGGTTTATTTACGAGACAGGGGTATGAAAAAGATAGCATTGTCATCTCATCTTATATCATCTCTTCAATTATCACCTATAGACTTTATCGAAGGAGCATTACTTGGTAATTATAGTTTTAAAAAATACGTAACAGAAAAAGAACATAAAAAGATTGATAATTTAACATTACTCTCAAAGGATATAAAAAATTTTGAAGATGAAATTAAACAAATAAAAGTAATAGCTTCCTCTGTTCATTTTGCAAGGGATTTGATAAATACTCCCTCGAATGAAATGACCCCCTCACATCTTGCAAAATTTGCTTTATCTGTCAAAAAAAATAATTTGAAAGTCAAAATTCTTGAGAAAGAAGATGTCAAAAAACTTGGTATGAATGCCTTCTTATCCGTTTCCAAAGGATCAATTGAGCCACCAAAATTTATAGTTCTTGAATATGTTACATCTAAGGCCTCACCTATTGTTTTGATAGGCAAATCGATCACTTTTGATAGCGGAGGCTTATCTTTAAAAACACCTGAAGCAATGGAAAAAATGAAATACGATATGGCTGGTGGTGCAATCGTCCTCAGTGTAATGAAAGCAGTTGCAGAATTAAAAATGAAAATTAATCTTATCGGCATTTTACCTGCAACAGAAAATTTACCAGGAGGTTCTGCTTCAAAACCTGGCGATGTCGTAAAAGCGATAGATGGAAAAACTATTGAAATTGTTAATACAGATGCCGAAGGACGTTTGACTCTTGCGGATGCAATTGGATATGCTAAAACGTTCAACCCAAGGGCCATTATTGATCTCGCAACACTTACAGGTGCTTGTTCGATTGCCCTGGGTAATGAAGCTATCGCAATGATGGGAAATGATAGAAAACTTTTGGATTTAATAAAAAAAGCAGGGGATAAGACATATGAAAGGGTCTGGGAGATGCCTCTTTTTAAGGAATATAAGGAATACATAAAAAGTGATGTAGCTGATTTAAAAAATTCAGGCGGGAAAACTGGTTCACTTGTTACTTCAGCATATTTTTTATATGAATTCGCTGGTAATACGCCGTGGGTTCATCTGGACATCGCAGGGACAGCATGGACTGATAAGGACAAACCTTATATACCTAAAGGTGCAACGGGTATCGGTGTAAGACTCATTTTAAACTTAATTAAGCAGTTGAAATGATACTATTTAAGTTACTGATAATTATATCTTTTTTAATTATTCCATCTATATCTTTTGCATGGGGACCTTTGACACATATATACCTTGGCAATGAGATTTATTCTCTTTGTGCTTTATTGCCACCAGGGATATATGAAGTTATAAGGCGATACAGAAAAGATTTTATTTACGGAAACTTAGTTGCAGATATAATCGTTGGTAAAAAGTATTTACCTGAAAATAAGAACTCCCATAGCTGGGAGGTAGCATTTGACCTGCTCAAGATGGCCACAACAAAACAACAAAAAGCATTTGTATATGGCTATATGAGTCATCTGGCAGCAGATACAGTAGCCCACAACATCTATATCATTAATAAGAAAAATTTTGGACATTCTTTATTAGAGATAAAGGCTGATAGCATTATAGATAAAAAATATTGGTATCAAGCTATAACTATTGACAAAGAGATCCAGAGAAGAAATGATCTCTTCCTTGAGAAGGCTTTAGAGCGATTCATATTTTCCTTTAAGACTAACAAAAGAATTTTGAAAGGAATAGTATTTCTTACCTTTTTTTATCAGGAGAAGATAAATGATTTTATTGATAAAAATCTTATTACCTCCATGCCTGTAAGAAAAACTATCGAGAATCTCCATGAGGAATCACTTGATAATATGATAGATCTCCTTCATAATTGGGAAAAATCTAAAGTTGTTAAAAAAAATCCTACTGGCAATGGCTACAGGAAAAAAGACTATAAATTAGAAAATTTATATCTACCTCTTTCTAATTATCTTAAACAAATTAGTTGTGACTTTTTAAGTCTGAGAAAAAAATAAACATGACTAAAATTTTACTTATTGTCTTTTCCCTTCTTTTTTCTCCATACATATACGCTGAAACTGAATCGGCTGAACAAATAGTTAAGAACCGTTGTAGTGCATGTCATAGCGTTTCGATCGTGTATAAGGCTCGAAAAACTAAAGATGAATGGACTATGACCATTGAACGTATGATAAGTTACGGTTTGCGTCTTAACGAAAAAGAAAAAGAGGAAGTAATCGAATATCTGAAAGATTTAAAATAGCATTTCACCCCATAATGCAGACATTGCCCAAAATGAAATTCGTCTTACATGACCATTTCCGCCTCAGTATGAAGATGTTTTTATGCGATTAACAGATAGCTAATATGTAGTCCACTAAGGAATCGAAAAACAATTTTTTCCGTAGTAGCTGTATTATTAAGATTCATTTAGTCGTTGGTTTTAGCTTGTCTCTTCCAAAAGGTGAAAGCTGCCTTAATTCTTTTATTATGCCAGGCATAATTTCAACGACTCTATCTACCTCTTCCTCTGTATTATATCTACTCAGAGAAAATCTTATGGAACCGTGTATTGCAGTAAATGGCACTCCCATTGCCCTCAATACGTGAGAAGGTTCTAAAGAACCTGACGAACAAGCAGAGCCTGATGAAGCACAGATACCATATTCATTCAGTCTCAAAAGTATAGCTTCTCCCTCTACATATTCAAAGCTCAAATTCGTAGTATTTGGCAACCTGTTATTTATATCACCATTAACCCGTGCATCTGGACACAACTTTAAAAGTGAAGACTCTAATTTGTCCCTCAACCTCTTTAGATAAATAATCTCTCCATCAAGATTATTCCTTGCCAGTTCGCATGCCTTACCTAATCCAATGATAGAAGCTACATTTTCCGTTCCTGCCCGTCTGCCTTTTTCCTGATGACCACCTATTAGATAAGGATAAAACCTTGTACCTTTTTTTACATAGAGCGCCCCTATACCTTTTGGAGCATGCAATTTATGACCTGATAAAGAAAGCATATCGACAGGAATCTTCTTTAAATCTATTGGAATCTTCCCAACAGCCTGAACTGCATCAGTGTGAAAAAGGATCTCTCGTTCTTGAAGTATTTCTGCAATCTCTTTTATGGGGAGAATGTTGCCAACCTCATTATTTGCATACATTATTGTAACGAGTAAGGTATCTTCGCTCAGAGATTTCAAAAGATCATCTATATCAATCTGCCCTTCATTATTTACAGGCAAAAACGTAACTTTAAAACCTTTCCGTGCTAAATGTTTGCAAAAATTTCTGACAGCTGGATGCTCAATCCTCGTAGTAACTATGTGTCTTTTATTCGGATATGATTCAACGGCACTCATTATTGCAGTATTATCACTTTCTGTACCACAACTGGTAAATATTATCTCTTCGGGTTCAGCATTCAAGAGCATTGCAACTTTTTCTCTTGCCTCTTCAATCTTTTTATAAAGTTGACCTCCAAAAGAATGCATGCTTGAAGGATTGCCATAATATTCTTCTAAATATGGAAGCATTTCCTCAATTACCTCCGGTGCAACCCTCGTTGTAGCATTGTTATCAAAATATATTGTCTTCATTGTTGTTCAACCACTATTTCATTGTCAACCAATTCCCGTAGTTTAGCCTGAATACCACTTAACGTAACATCTGACATAAGACATCCTGTACACATACCTCGAAGCGCCACTATCACATTGTTTCCTTCGATATCAATAAGTTCTATATCCCCGCCATCTGCCTGTAAAGACGGCCTTATCTGTTTTTCTATTATCTCTTGAATAAGCGCAATTTTTTGAAGATTTGTAAGTTTTTTAGCCTTTACACTTTTTTCTGATTTTTTGTCAGACCATACATCTTTAAGAATCTTTTCTATTTCTGAGGTGCATTCGCTGCAACCTCCTCCCGCCTTTGTATAATTGGTAACCTCATCAACAGTAGTTAAATTATTTTCTAATATCACCTTTCTTATTTTTTCTTCTGTAACATTAAAACACTCGCAAACAATCCTTCCCTCTTTCTCTTTAACTACTGGTATCCCTTTATAATTGGCGATAGCAGCCTCGAGAGCCTCTTTGCCCATAACAGAACAATGCATTTTCTCTTTTGGCAGGCCACCAAGAAATTCCGCTATATCTCGATTAGTTATATGTAAGGCTTCGTCTATGGTCTTACCCTTTATAAGTTCTGTAAGGGCTGACGAACTCGCTATTGCACTGGCACAACCGAATGTCTGAAATTTTGCATCTATTATTTTATTCGTCTCCCTATCTATCTTTAGGGTCAATCTTAAGGCATCACCACATACAATGCTCCCTACTTCACCAACCGCATCTGGATTTTCTATCTCCCCTATATTTTTAGGATTTAAGAAATACTCTCTTACCTTATCAGTATATTCCCACATAATATTATTCAGTTATCCTTGATATATAGCTTCAAAAATTCGATAACGAAAAAATAATAATATTATTTATTATTTTTTAATTAAAAATCAAAATTAACATTGGTTGGTAAATTTTTTACATACTAAACGAAATCTAAAACTATTTTTATTCTCGTAAAAAATTATAGTAGCCATTATATTTTTATATTTGTAAAATATACCATCAATTAACGAACCAAAAGGAGGGTAAAATGGGTTATTATGTAATTTTAAGCACACTTACGGATGAGGGAAGGAAAACAATCAAAGAGAATCCTAAAAGGATTCTTGAAGTAAACAAGGAAATTGAAAAAATGGGCGTCAAAGTAAAAGAGCAGTTCGCTGTTCTTGGTCCTTACGATTTTGTGAATGTTGTAGAAGCTCCAGATAATGCTACCATCATGAAAATGTCTGTAGAACTCGGTTCAAGGGGATCTGTACAACTTTTGTCTTTAGCTGCATTGCCTGTTGAAGAATTCATAGAAAAAATAAAATGACAAATATTGTTCAGATTTTGATTGAGTTAAAATCAAATAAATAATACTTTATTAAATAACACTTTATAAAATATCAACGTATTTAAATGCAATATCCTTAATTTCTAGACCTCTACTTAAAAAGAGGGAAAAGGGAAATAATTTTACTTAAAAACCTTTGACAATACTTTCTGATTAAGAAGGAAAAATTTATGAAAATATGTGCACTCTGCGGGAAAGAGGTCACAATAGATAAATATTTTTCTAAAAAATCTACCTGTGCAAACTGTGGCGGCGATCTTCACATTTGTTTAAACTGTAAATTCTATTCCGAAAAAAGCCATAACAAATGCCTGGAGCCTCAAGCTGATTTCCAGAGATCAAGAGAAAAAGCTAACTTTTGTGACTATTTTGTCTATAAGGATAAATCCGTTCGCGCAGAAAAAGAAGATTTCAAAAGATTATGGGATGAACTATTTAAAAAATCACTTTAAATCTGTTTGGTTAAATTGATATATAATTTAAGATGTGCTACATTTAAATCGAAAATGAAAAACAGACGTGTACATAAACGCATTCTTATAACAGGGATTGCTACTTTAGAATTTGAAGATAGGGGCACATGCAATGTAGTGCAATCTTCCATAGCTAATATTTCATTAAAAGGAATCGGTCTTTATAGTTATAATTCCATAAAGGAAAGTACACATCTCTCAATCACTATTAACTTTATTTCTCTGAGCGGTGAAATAAAAACCGAATCTATAACAGGACATTTAGTGTTCAAGAAAAGAATTGGGAAAACATATTTTTTGGGAATACAATTTTCTCAAGAAATAAACCCCAAAAATCAGCCCTCATTATTTGACCATATACAGAAATGCCTATCTCTTGATATACCATAAAAAACTTGTAAGATTTTTTGATTTTCATCAAATTCTTATGATACGATATTAGTCTATTTAAGTAAGATAATTAATACCTTTTGGATGCCGGAGTGGCGGAATTGGTAGACGCAAGGGACTTAAAATCCCTCGTTCCAAAAGAACGTGCCGGTTCGAGTCCGGCCTCCGGCACCAAACTTTTTCAGTAATATCAATAACTTTCATTAAAAATCTTCAAGTATCAGTAAGTGTCAAAAAGTATCCAAATTGTCTGCATTTTGCAGAAAGGGTATTTACGATTTCGGATAGTCATCTTGTGTAAAATAAAAAAGCCCCAGCTAAGTAAAACAATTGGCTAGGGGCTGAAGTTAGAAAAGCAACTTTTTAAATATTAGGAAATACAGGAATGCTCTATATGGAGCCACTATTATTGTCTTTGGTATCTTTTCGATTATTACTTGCATGCCCCATGACCTTCTCGCTGCTTGCCTGAGAGTAAACATGTTGTAATCTACTTGATAGAAAACTATCGTCGGAAGATCATAAAGATTCAGACCGGTTTTAACCAGCTCAGCGTTGACAAGAAAAACATCTATATTTTTGGCATGTTCTTCTATCTATGCCTCACGCTTCTTCGACTCAACCGAAGCATCCAAAACCCCTCCTTTGAAATTACTGGCTTCAAGAATCCTTTTCAGTCGCGGTCTTATGTCTCTTGAGTTGGTGAATATCAGATAGCATAAGACTCTGCGACCTTGTTCGTTTTCTTTCTTTACAAGCTCTATCAGTTCCTTTTCTTTTGGTAATAATCCATCACCAAGTTCAACCTGCGGTGCCTATACGATTTCCAGTATTTCTTCACTCTGTTTGTATATGACTTCTATACACTCAAGAAAAGAACATTAGTCAGGATAGCTGAAATAACATTGAATGAATATCGGATTTTGGTTGTTATGAGAATTGTAGAGGCACGATGCATCGTCCCCCTACAATTCGAACAATTCGGTAACTCAATCCCTACTATATCTGTTTACAGGCATTTTAAGTCAAAACGATCGAGGTTCATCACTTTATTCCATGCAGCTACAAAGTCGCCAACAAATTTCTCTTGTGCATCATCGCTTGCATATACCTCAGCTATTGCCCTGAGTTGTGCATTTGAGCCGAATATCAGATCAACACGGGTTGCAGTCCATCTATATTCCCCTGTTTTCCTGTCTCTACCTTCAAAAAACTGTGAATCTTCAGTGACTGGCTTCCACTCCGTCGCCATGTCAAGCAGATTGACGAAAAAGTCATTTGATAGTGTCTCTGGCCGTTTTGTAAAAACACCGTGCTGAGTTTTACCAAAATTTGCATTCAATACACGCATGCCGCCGACTAAGACTGTCATCTCGGGAGCTGTAAGTGTAAGTAGATGAGCCTTATCTACAAGAAGGTCTTCAGGACTAAAAGGCAAGCCTGGTTTCGAATAATTTCTAAAACCATCAGCATATGGCTCGAGCCATGCGAAAGACTCCACATCAGTCTGTTCCTGTGATGCGTCAACTCTCCCTGGCGTAAAGGGAACCTCAATATTAAAGCCGCCCCTTCTTGCAGCTTCCTCAACAGCAGCACATCCGCCAAGCACTATTAAGTCAGCCATTGATATCTTCTTTCCATCTGAGGCCTTTTCGTTAAAATCCCTTTGTATGTCTCCGAGTGTCTTCAGCACTTTTGAAAGTTGATCAGGCATATTGACCTCCCAATCCTTTTGTGGAGCAAGCCTGATGCGTGCTCCATTTGCGCCTCCACGATAATCAGACCCCCTGAAGGTTGAAGCAGATGACCAGGCGGTGTAGACAAGTTCTGATACGGATAAACCGGAAGCCAGAATCTTTGCTTTAAGTATTTTGATGTCATTGGCATCGATGAGTTTGTGATCCAGCCGAGGAAGAGGATCCTGCCAGATCAAGTCCTCTTCGGGAACCTCAGGCCCTAGATAACGCACCTTGGGTCCCATGTCTCGGTGGGTCAACTTAAACCATGCCCTCGCAAAGGCATCGGCAAATTCATCGGGATGCTCAAGAAAATGGCGACAAATTTTTTCGTAAACCGGGTCCATGCGTAATGCTAAATCCGTAGTAAGCATCATTGGTGCATGGCGCTTACTTGAATCATGAGCATCTGGAACAGTACCTTCGCCTGCACCTCCTTTTGGCTTCCACTGGTGAGCTCCTGCTGGGCTTTTTGTCAATTCCCACTCATATTTAAAAAGTGTTTGAAGGTAAGTCATATCCCACTTTGTAGGTGTAGGCGTCCAGGCTCCTTCTAAACCGCTGGTATATGTATCAGGACCCTTACCAGTTCCAAAGGTATTACGCCAGCCCAGACCCTGTTCCTCAATTGGGGCTGCTTCTGGCTCAGGTCCTACAAACGATGCAGGACAAGCACCGTGGCATTTACCGAAGGTGTGTCCGCCCGCAATCAATGCAACAGTCTCATAGTCGTTCATTCCCATCCTGCGGAAGATTTCTCGGATATCTCGAGCTGAGGCTATCGGGTCCGGATTCCCTCTTGGTCCTTCAGGATTTACGTAAATCAAACCCATTTGAACTGCAGCCAGCGGGTGCTCAAGTTCATGTTCTTTTGAATAACGCTCTTCATCACCCAACATTATTTCTTCACGACCCCAATAAACATCTTCCGGAGGCTCCCAGATATCCTCTCGTCCACCTCCAAAACCAAAGGTCTTAAAACCCATTGATTCTAAAGAAACGTTGCCGGCAAGAATCATTAAATCAGCCCATGAAATCCTTTTACCATACTTTTTCTTGATCGGCCATAGCAGACGACGAGCTTTATCAAGACTAACATTATCTGGCCAGCTACTGCGGGGTGGAAAACGAAGTGCACCAGTATTAGCTCCTCCTCTGCCATCTAAAGATCTGTAGCTACCAGCACTATGCCACGCCATGCGAATAAATAACCCACCGTAATGACCATAATCAGCAGGCCACCAGTCCTCTGATTTAGTCATTATTTCTAATAGATCCTTCTTTAATGCCCAATAGTCAAGCTTTTTGAACTCCTCTCTGTAGTTAAAATCTTCTCCCATCGGGTTTGATTTATTAGAATGCTGGTGAAGAATATTAAGTCTGAGGAGATTGGGCCACCACTCAAAAATTGATTTACCTTTTTTAAAATCATGTTTACCGATTCTTCCCATCTCACTTTTTTTGCTCATTTCACTCATTTTATTCTTCCTCCATAAATGAACTTTTTTTGAGTTGTTCTTATTAATTATTAAATCTCAGGGAATACTATTTTAGTGTATCTCCCTTCTCCTAAATAATTATGTTCATTATTAAATAGTAATTATTACTATGAAAGAGAAAAAAATATTAACGTCTTTTGCACTTATTGCAAAGACCTTCGAGTAATACTTTTTTGCCTGTAACTAAAAACTGTTCTTGAATCTCCTCAGGAACAGTGATATCGTCATATTCTTTATTATGAAAATCAATTATAGTATTACATTGAATACATCTAAAATGATGATGTGTCTCTATATCAGGATCATAACGTTTGGGTTGTCCATACCCCTCAACAATATTTACAATACCCATCTTAGAAAATGTTAAAAGAGTTCTGTTAACAGTATCAAAAGAGATGTTGGGAATCTTTTTTACAATCCTTTTATAAATAACATCTGCTGTAGGGTGATCTTTCGCTTTAGTAAGTTCCTGATAAATAGCAGTACGCTGTGGGGTTACTTTAAGTCCATGTTCCTTAGAACGCTGATAAAAATTATCCATCATCACATTTTTCTGAGATTTCTTTTTCATATTTATACTATATAGTAATAATTCTTATTTGTCAAATAAAAGGAACGGGTAAAAATTATTTGCCATAATGCTAATAATATCTTTTTTAAACCCGATTTTACAAATTTTTGACATAAGTCCTTTGAATGGATTGAATAGAGGATGTTTCTCATCAAATATGACCATACTCTTTACATGGGACCAGTGTCTGTATTTTTCTGCATCGACCCTTAATGCCTCCACTGTATAAGCAAATAGGATCATGGTTACCAATAGCCCCAGTCCAAATAATCTCGTTTTTTTCATTTTTTAACCTCCTTTCTCCTGATTTTAATTAAAAAATATACTTTTCTATATCTTATTTCAGTTACTTTGTTACAAAATTTTTATTAAGAATGGTTAGAGATAAAAAAAATCAATCTCATGCTTTTATTATCTGGTACCTTATGAATCACTTATGAATTCACATTGATTACTGTTTACAGAAGACTGTTTCAGTAACATTTGATTTTTAATACTTATGATATAATTACAGGCAGTATGAAATTGAAAGATATTCATTATAAAAGTGCGATTTTTATCTTTTTATTTTCTTACTTCTCGATAAATTCAACCCAATTTTATGCAGAAACAGAAAAAAAAGATATATTGAAGGTTGGTTATGGCTGGATTGATTTCAGTTCCATGCTCACTGATATCAGTAAGGTTAATGTTATTTATGTGGGTGAAAGCCATGATAACAGGTCTCATCACGAAGTGCAACTCGATATGATTAGGTCTTTACATGAAAAAGGTCATTCCTTAGCCATTGGACTTGAGATGTTCACTAACAGGGATCAGGTCTATCTTGACAGATGGGTAGAAGGAAAGATTGATGAAAAGGACTTTATTGAGGCATTCTACAGAAACTGGGGTATTGGCTGGGGTATTTATTTATGCAAAGAACAAAAAGATACCTTTAATAGGACTCAATGTTCCAGGGGGGGTACAAAAAAGGTTGCTGAAAATGGTTTTCAATCACTGAATAAGATGGAAAGGGCAAAATTACCACCAGGAGTTGCATGTGATATTGATCCGGTATATATGGAACTTTTACAGAAGATATTTGAGATTAAGAAGCATAGTAATAGAACCTTCAGGAATTTTTGTGAAGCCCAGGTTCTCTGGGATCAATCAATGGCATGGTATCTGAATCAATATATTCTGAAGAATCCAGATAAAAAGATTATAGTTCTTTCTGGTAATATTCATGCGTGGAAATATAGAATTCCAAGGCAACTTAAAAGGTTCAATAATTTAACTCAGAAAGTTATACTGCAGGGAGAAGATGATGAGTTTAAAAATATTACCAGGAATGAGGTGGATTATTTAATTATTCATAGATAAATATTACACATAACAGGAGGATAAAATGGCTCAAGAGAGATTTTCACAAAAGATTGGTTTTTTAAGGCCAGGCTGGTGGATAATACATATAATCGGAATATCAATTGTTTATACACTCGGTCATATATTATGGAGGTAAATATGCTACAACATTTTATGAGATTTAAATTGGGATGGTGGATACTTCATATTTTTGCTATCGGACTTACTTTTTATCTTGGTCATCTTGTCAGGTTCAGTTTTTAGGAGGTAATAGTGAAAAATAAATTGATACTGGTACTGATCTTACTGGCACTGGCAGGGTTAATGTTACATTTCAGGATTCACTCGTTTATTGTTAAAGATAAGATGAATCCTGAAAATTATGTATTCGATAGCACAAAATTTCTCGCAACTCTGTTTCCGTTGATTGACCTTTTTATAGTTACTTCACTTTTCAGTTCAAGAAGGACCGCTGTTTATGGTTATTTACTTAATGGTATGCTTGTCATATATGGAACAATATTTATGTTACATTACAGTTTAGCAGAGATGCTTGCAAAGTCAATTTCTTTGGAAAAGATGGTGTTGAGATCAACCTTACCTGATATTGCCATAGCATGGGCTGATTTTTTTGTGGGAAAGATGCTTTATGATATTTATATTAAGCGTGTTAATAAACAGGCTTGATATCTAAAGATATTCAAAGGCTTTCCAGAGATTTACGGATTGCTCGTGCGTCTGTCACCGCGTATTTATACTTCCTTGAAAAAACATATTTTATCAAACTTATCAGACTTTTCAGTAAAGGGAAAAGCACAGATTGAAAGTCTCCCAAAAATTTATCTTTGTGATACCGGTATCCTGAATCATTTTTAAAGGTTGATGAAGGAAGAATTTTTGAAAACAGCATATTTCAGAATTTAAGAACAAGAAGAGCGTTAAATTATTATCAAAAAAAGCGGGCGAGGCAAATTTATTCTCAATAAGGAGATAGACTGAGAAGTTAAACTCACAGCCCAGTCATCACATATCAATAACCCCAAAAAACTTGCCTCAGAGAGAGGACTGAAGGATTTCAGGGTCGTCTGTAAAAATTATACAGAGATGCCCGAAAATGTGGTTTATGGATTTATGATATGTTCTTTTTAAAAAGCAATTTGGGAAGGATTAAGGATAGAGAGATTGGAAAAATTAAGAAATGGAATGAGAAACTGTTATAAAAAGATTATCCTCCGCCTGAATCCAATTAACTTAAAGTCTTTCTTCTCCTTTTCTTCAATCTGCCTGAGCCAGATTTTGAGGAGAAGTCTTTTTTCTTCCTCATCTCTTTCTCTGGTTTTTCTGTATTTTTTGAGACCGAGTCTTTCCCTTAATCTCAAGATATCGATTGCTGAGGACTCTTCATATTTTTTTATTCTTTTAGCCATCCTTCAATCCTTTTCTTCATTTCATTCAGTTCTATTATAGTATCATTTTCAGGCAATATAGCCTTCTTTTCAAGATAATTCCAGTCCAGTTCATTGTAATATCTTGCCAGCAAAAGTTCGACCATTTCACAGTCTATTGCTGATCTCCAGTGCTTGCAGGCATTGAGTCTGTCAATGATAAGATCTTCAATTCCAATAATCTTGCAGATAAGTCCTTCTCCAAGTTCGACTATTTCCTCTGGAGAATCTTCTCCAACCAGAGTTCCTGCTGGTACTTCAACAACTGCCTTGATATCTTCGTTGATCCAGAATCTACCCTCTTTAATAAAACCAAGTTCTTTTAAGACCCCATCAAGGGCTTCTCTATCAGAGTATGCGAGGTCTATATCAGATGTAAAATATACTTCCCTTGTATAATATGAGAGTGCGCAACCACCGATAATCGTCGGGATATCTTTCCCTCGTTCCTGAAGGAGTTTCGTGATGAGACCTGCGATCAGAAGTTGTCTTTTTAGAGGAGATTCAGTATTTTTAATAATCTTCATTATCTTCTCATTCATTATAGTAAATGATAATATATGTGATTTGTAACAGCAATAACAAAATTGTTATTGCTGTATGATACTTAATGCCAGAGAAGGTGATTAAAAGGGTTGATGGTTCTATGATATGAATCTTTTCAAAAGGAATTACTTTCTTCCATAAAAGATAGAGAGATACTCTGAAAAAGTTAAGATACATATGCGACATTAAGGGATAGTGGATCATTATGCAAGAGCATATCCTGTATTTAGTAGAATACGAGGATTTTATAATAGGAGGTGTCCTTTGCCCAGCAAGGGATGAAGTGGAAGGGAAGCGGTGGCTGGGGGATGGGAACCCAGTATGGAAGGATGTATGATCCGAAAACAGTTGAGACGATCCGTGGCGATGTACTAACCGTAAAGAAGATAACGCCGGTGAAGGGAATGTCCTATGACATTCATCTGATCGTGAAAACTGACAGGGAATCGATTTCCGTCCATCTGGGGCCCGGATGGTATGTTGAAAATCAAGACATCAAGATATTGCCAAAGGACAAAGTTGAGATAAAAGGCTCAAGGGTTACTTTTGAGAGCAAGCCAGCCATCATTGCTGCTGAAATAAAGAAGGGCGATCAAATACTGAAGCTTCGGGATGAAAATGGATTTACTGTTTGGAGCGGCCTGAGAAAAAGATAATAATACAGAGCCCGCCCAAGTCCTTTTTTAGGGCGATACATTTTTTTGGATTGAAACCTGAAGTCGCTCCATGCGACAAAGGAAAGGAGGATTAAGATGAGAATAAAAAACTTTTTTCTGGAAATGGCAGGAATATTAATAATCTGTATGGGTATCACACTATCTATTCCGGGCATTGGCAGTGCTCATTGCGACACCCTTGCTGGTCCCGTTGTGACAGATGCAAAAAAAGCTTTGGAAAAAGGTGATGTAACTCCGGTTCTGAAATGGGTAAAGAAGGAGCATGAAGGAGAAATTAAAGAAGCCTTTGAAAAGACATTGGCAGTAAGGAAGCAAGGAAAAAAGGCAAGGGAACTTGCTGACATGTACTTTTTTGAGACACTGGTCAGGCTTCACAGAGCAGGGGAAGGTGCTCCCTATGCAGGTTTAAAACCGGCAGAAGAGATTGAACCTATAATAGTCGAGACTGATAAGGCGTTGGAGAGCGGTTCGGTTGAAAATCTTGTAAAGCGTGTAACAGATGGGGTGGCCAAGGGAATACGTGAGCGGTTTACACATGCCAGGGAGACAAGGAAACATGCAGATGAAAATGTTGCGGCAGGCCGGGAATTTGTTAAAGCCTATGTAGAGTTCACTCATTATGTTGAGAGGCTGTATCTTGATGCAGGTGGTTCTGTCCACGCCCTTTCGGATAAAGGGCAGACAGAAAAACATCACCATCAATGAGAACAGGGGGATAAGATGACTCCAACAGAAATACTCAAGCATGAGCATAAGATAATTCTTTTAGTACTTGATGCTGCTGAGAAAGCAGTTGGCTCTATGCAGACTACCGGCGAAGTAAATGTAAGTGAAATCGAAAGGATGCTTGATTTCTTCAGAAACTTTGCAGACCGCTGTCACCATGCAAAGGAAGAAAACCTGCTCTTTGTAAAAATGCAGGAGAAGGGGATGCCAAAGGATAGCGGGCCTATAGCAGTTATGCTGAAAGAACATGAATTCGGCAGAAACAAATTAAGAGCAGTTGCAGAAGCACTCCCCCAGGCTGATAAAGGCGATATGTCAGCAAAAGCTAAAATCATGGAGAATCTCTCAGAATATACAAAGATGCTGAGGGTCCATATTGCAAAAGAAGACAATATCCTTTACCCGACGGGGGACAAGATTTTTACAGAGGAAGATCAGAAGTCTCTCAGTGAAGCTTTCGACAAGGTTGAAAAGGAAGAAATGGGAGAGGGGGTTCATGAGAAGTATCATAAACTTGCGCATGAACTGTCTGGGCAGAGATCAGGCTAAAGGTGGTGATATATTCACATGATAAAGACAAAACGAATATATGAATCTGCATCTCCTGAAAATGGCAAGAGAATGCTCGTTGACAGATTATGGCCAAGGGGAATAAAAAAAGATAAAGCAAAAATTGATGACTGGATAAAAGATATCGCACCAAGCAATGAACTGCGGAAATGGTTTTCACACGATCCTTCCAAATGGAAGGAATTCAAGAAACGATACAAAAAAGAACTAACAGGTAAAACCTTAATGCTGGATAGGATAAGGAATGAGGCAAAAACAGGCACTATTACACTTTTATATGCAGCGAAGGATGAAGAGCATAATAATGCAGTCGTATTGAAAGAATTGTTGGAAATCTAAATATGAAAGGAGAAAAAATACTATGAAAAGGAAAACCATTATCAATTGCCTGACTATTTTGGCTATCTGTAGTATTTTTATCATCTACAGCACGTCCAATAATGTTGCTATAGCAGAAGACAATAAAGAAAAAGACGTTAAAGTGTCCAATGAGGCAAGAGCATGTATAGGTTGTCATGAAATGAGGTCTCCTGCTTTTATTCAAGAATGGAAAATGAGCAAGCATGCGCAAATCGGTATTGATTGTTATACATGTCATCAGGCGGAAAAATCGGACTCTGATGCGGTTCAGCACAATGGTTTTACCATCTCTATCATCGTATCACCAAAGGATTGTTCTAAATGTCATCCACAAGAAGTGGACGAATTTACAAAAAGTCACCATGCTCAGGCAGGGGATATCCTTAACTCTTTAGATAACTATCTCGGTGAAGTTATTGGTGGGCCTGAGGCAGTTACATCCGGCTGTCAGCAATGTCATGGATCAAAAATAAAACTGCTTTCAAATGGAAAGCTTGATATCAACAGTTGGCCCAATACCGGAATAGGAAGAATTAATCCTGATGGTTCAAAGGGTTCATGCACTGCGTGTCATACACGTCATAACCTTTCAAAAGCAATAGCAAGAGAACCCCGTATTTGCACAAAATGCCACATGGGTCCGGATCATCCTCAGCGTGAAGTCTATGAAGAGTCCAAGCACGGCATTTTGTTTGAATTCAATAAAGACCGGTTAGGATTACATAAAGATGAGTGGATTGTTGGAAAAGACTATACTGCTGCTCCAGCCTGCGTTACCTGTCATATGAGCGCTACGCCTAATCAGCGGGCTACCCATGACGTAGGTGCAAGAATAAGCTGGACATTAAGACCTCCAATATCAAAAAAACAGGAAGATGCGGATAAGAAACGAAATGCCATGAAAGACGTATGCAGAAATTGTCATACAACGTCTTTTGTGGAGGGTCATTATACACAATTTGATAATCTGGTGAATCTTTACGATGATAAATTTGCCAAGCCAGCGACACTCATGAGAAATGAACTCATAGCAAAGGGCAAACTGACAAAGGCTGATTTCGATGAAAAACTCGACTGGATTTATTTCGAATTATGGCATCACGAGGGAAGAAGAGCACGCCACGGAGCCTCAATGGCAGGTCCTGATTATGCCTGGTGGCACGGGCTCTATGAAGTGGCAAAGAACTTTTATGACGAGTTTCTGCCGGAAGTAAAGCATATTGCAGGAAATGAACTCTATGAAGAGCTTTCCAAAAAATACCTTCAGTCTGATATCAGGCACGAATGGTATACAAAAGGGATGAGCAAAGAATACCTTGAAAATATCCGGAAATTTTATAAGCAGAGATATGGGCAGTAAGTTTAGACAAATACCCTGAAGTGAAAATACTGCCAATAAGGAGGCATAGCCTGATGAAACGGGTGGAAACGTTTAAAGAAGGACAATTCAGCGAAAAGGGGATGGCCAAGTTACTCATTCACGACTCTCCTTTTTTCAGGGTAATAAACTTCAATTTCAAAAACGGCCGGGAGATGGCAATTCATTCTCATGATGTTGATGGATAGTTATTGATGGACAGTTAAGGATCGTCGTGCTTGAAGGACAAGGCGAATTTTTAGGCAAAGACGGTACAGCATTACCTGCAAATACCTGTGACATTTTGATTTCGGACATACGGGAACCCCATGGACTTCGTGCTAAAAGCCAAATGGGGGTGATTGTGACAATAGCTCCACCAATATAAACATACTGATGCGGCTATCGACATCAAACGGGCAAGAAGCATGCTCATATGTAAAGGATTGTGAATATTGACAATCATAAGATGAGATAAGGGAAATACGAATTTCAAATTCTACTCAACACCCAATGAAGAATACCCGATACGTTAGCTTGATGAAGCTATACGTAACAAAATAGATTGAATCTTAGAGCCTCTAAGGGTCATCGTTAATCCTGCTTTTTCAATGAGGAAGAGGAGCAATGACCCAGTCAAGTACAATTCTCAGAGCAATCATCGGTGAAATCGCAGCAGTAAATTTTAACAGCGTAGCAGACTCTCCTATTGATCGCATTCTTAAAAGGATCTTCATATTGGATCTTCCCGGCAGCGAGCTTTTGAAAATTACATGCGCTACAAGTGGAGAATGAATCACAAGCCAAGCACTCTTAAGGGCAGCTTCATTGCTGTGAGTTCTTTTCTGATTTTCTATGCAGGCCTTGGTGAACCAACTACAAGAGATTGTCAGCGGTGATATTGAGCATTTGTAGAACACGAGCAGGACAGAGGGCTCAAAATCACAACGATCGTGACACGGGTTAAGCAATTGTGGGCTTTTCTGAGGTTTCTGTTTGATCAGGACATTATTGACGGACGCAGCACTTATCAAGAAATTTGTGTCTCAGGGTAGAATTTCATATTAAAGAGCTGTAAAAGGTCATATGCTTTTGCTTTGAGTAAAGGGACAGGATTTTTCCATTTTCCCTGT
>FWPV01004452.1_pt1 | contig 25690 bp, 25 predicted proteins | sample 2228371 | NCBI WGS metagenome assembly FWPV01 (sample SAMEA103939776, study PRJEB20133) | metagenome | reverse complement strand
TGCGGGCGCGGTGGCGTTCGACTCTGTGCAGGCGGCTATCGCCCGTAAATCCGACGTGGTGTTGATCGACACCGCCGGCAGGCTGCACACGCGCTTCAACCTGATGGAGGAATTGAAGAAGGTGCATCGGGTGGTGGGTAAGGCGCTGCCCGGCGCACCGCACGCGGTCTGGCTGGTGATGGACGCCACCACCGGTCAGAACGCTTTGCAGCAGGCGCGGGCGTTCAAGCAGGCGGTGAACGTCACCGGCGTGATTTTAGCCAAGCTGGACTCGTCGGCGCGAGGCGGGATGGCGTTTGCCATCCAACGCGATCTGGGACTGCCGATATTGTTCGCAGGTTTAGGCGAGAAGCCAGATGACCTGCAACCCTTTGACCCGGATTTATTCATCCAGGGGATCTTAGGGGAATGAGAGGCGCATGGGCGGCTGGCAATTCACCCCAGACGCCGCCCGCCCGCTCGTCTTGCAACCAGACTCAATCGAATGAACAACCTGCCCACTCAACCCGGTATTTATCACGAGATCTGCCCCATCAACGGCGTGACCTACACCCTCTCCATCCCCCAGGGGTCTATCTCAGAGCAGCCCAACGCCTTGATTGTGGCATTGCATTGGGCGGGTCCGGTGACCCCTTATTATGGCGAAGGCATCCTGACCTACCTGGTAGAACCAGCCCTGGGGGATCTGGGAGCAATCATCGCCACGCCCGATTGCCGTTTTCCCAACTGGACCAACCTGCGCAGCGAAAATCAGGTGCTGGAATTGATGGACTACCTGATTCAGGGTTACAGGTTATCTCCTCACCTCACCGTCCTCACCGGCTACAGCCTGGGCGGGACGGGGGTGTGGTTCATGGCGTCCCGTCGCCAGTCGCGCTTTTGCGCCGCCATCCCGATCTCCTGCGCGCCGCACCCCGATATTCACCTGCTGGACTGGCGTGTGCCGCTGTATGTCATCCACAGCCGAAATGACGAACTGATTCATTATGAGCAGGTAGTTCTCAATATTAAAAAGCTGCGCGAGCGCGGTCTGCCGGTTGAATTTGTCCTGCTGGAGGGACCCACCCACTATGACACCGACGATTTCATCGAACCATTGCGGGCAGCCCAAGCCTGGATTCGCCGAATCTGGCAGGCGCGCCAATCCCAGACGGAGAGTTAGACTATGGCAGATGAGAAACTCTCGCCCAATCAACTAGCCCGGTTTGCCTGGGAGCGCAACGCCCAGTTTTGGGACGAACGCATGGGCGAAGGCAACGATTGGTTGGAACTGTTGGAGATGCCGGCGATTTTGCGCCTGTTGCAGGTGCAGGCGGGCGAGCGCATCCTGGACATCGCCTGCGGCAACGGCTTGACCTCGCGCCGCCTGGCAGACCTGGGGGCGCAGGTGACCGCCTTCGATTTCTCCGCCAATCTGATCGCCTATGCGCAAGAACGCAGTCAAGATTACGCCGGGCGCATCCAGTATCACCTGATTGACGCCACCGATGAAACCGCCCTGCTCACCCTGGGCGAAGCCGCCTTTGACGCCGCCCTGTGCAACATGGCGCTTTTCGATATGGCTGAAATCCAGCCCTTGCTGAGCGCTCTGGGGCGATTGTTGCGCCCGGGCGGGCGCTTCGTGTTCAGCGTGGTGCACCCCTGTTTCAACAACAACGATATGGCGCTCGTGGCTGAGCTGGAAGATCAGGCTGGGCAGGCGGTCACCCGCTACGCGGTCAAAGTGTGGGGGTACCGCACGCCATCCATGCGTTTCGGCGCGGCGATCTTCGGGCAACCCGAACCGCAACCTTATTTTCACCGACCATTACAAGACTTGTTGGCTGCTTGCTTCAAGACAGGTTTTGTTTTGGATGGGCTGGAAGAACCAGCCTTTCCCCCGGACCACCCACCGGGGCGCAACCCGCTGGGTTGGAGCGGCAAGTACAGCGAGATCCCACCCGTGCTGGCAGCGCGGCTCAGGCTGCCATGAACAAATGGTTGCGCACCGCTGCATTGCTCATGGGGCTAATCTGCGCGGGGTGCTCCCAGCCGACCATCGAGCCAACCAGCACTCCCACTGCTACCTTCATCCCATCCACCAGCACGCAGATCGAAATACCGCCTACGCCCACCCAGGCAACCGTCACGCCGCAGGCGTACCCCTATCCCTACCCCACCCTGGATCCCGGTCCATACCCGCCGCCGGTTTTAACGGTCACCGCCGAAGCGTACTGGTCGTATTGGTTCACACAGACCGCCTTGCCCAGCCCGACCCGGGAGCCAACCCTGACCATCACCCCCAGCCCCACCATCACCCCCACCGCGCAATTGCCCCCCGTGCGGGTGACCTGCTCCAGCGATGGGAAGACCAGCACCTGCTACGATCAATTGCTCCGCATGCGTTTTGAGTACCCCAGCTATTGGGGGGAGATCGAAGCCAAAATCGATCACGGCTTGGATTCGGGGTACAAATACTTTTACTCATTCTCGAATACGGATTGGGTGAAACAAAGCTTGCTGACAGCCGGAGGGCGTAGCCACGATTTCGCCGAAGGGCGAGAAGCTTTTCTTACCGACTTCATCGGCGTACCAGGCGATCTGGACTGCAGCAGTGAGCACTTCGAGCCGGGATTATGCCAGCAAATCGCCCCGCAGATTATCTTGATCTACGAATTCCCTCAAGCCCGGTGGGTTTGCGATCCTTCTCCAGGCACCTTTTACCAGCCTCGCGCCGTCCTGAAGATTAACCTGCCTGATAATCCGGTCATCAACGGATTTGTCTTCGCCACAAATTTTCTCTCTCAAAGCGCACAAACCGAGCTTGATCGCATTCTCAACCTGACCCTGGTGCCAGGACCTCCGCTGCACTGCGACGAAGCCCACCAGGCAGAGTACGACGCCAAGGTGCAGGAGATCATCGAGACTATCCGGGCGGGCGATCTGGACATGGAAAGCGAGAAGAACCTGCGCTTTTTCGTGCGCCTGGCGCGCTCAATTAAGATAAAATAGGTTTTATTTACCGCTGATCGAGAGACATCCGGTTTATGAGGGTTGGTTATGGAGCTAACAGTATCCGCCCGGCAGCCTTTTTCCCTCCCCGCAGTGATCAGCTCGCACGGCTGGGTGCAACTGCTGCCCTTCGAGAGCGATGAAAATTACACCTGGTTCAAGACAATCCTGGAACTGGAATCGGGCAAGGTGGTGCAGGTGGAAATTAGCGAAGCGCCCGGCGGGGCGCGGGTGTCTATCCACGACGAAGTCACGCCGGAGGAAGCGGCTGAGATCGAGGCGATCATCCACTGGATGCTGGACACCGACCTGGATATGACCAGTTTCTACGCACACGCCCGCCACGAGCCCAGGCTGGCGGGCGCTGAAGCCAGCGGGCGCGGGCGCATCTTGCGCTGCCCGACGGTCTTCGAGGACGTGGTCAAGACCATCCTGACCACCAATACCGCCTGGAGCGGCACCAAACGCATGGTGCGCGGGCTGGTGGATAGATACGGAGCGCCTTTGCCGGGCGATCCTGAGCGCAAGGCGTTCCCCTGCGCCAGCCGGTTGGCGGAGGGCAATGTGGAAACATTGCGCCAGGAGTGCAAGCTGGGTTACCGCGCGCCCTATGTGCTGGAGCTGGCACGGCGCCAGGCGTCTGGCGAGATTGACCTGGAAGCGTATAAAACCGACCACCTGCCCACCCCTGAACTGCGTAAACAACTCCTGGCGCTCAAGGGTGTGGGCGATTACGCCGCGGCGAACTTGCTGATGCTGCTGGGACATTACGATTACATCCCGGTGGACTCCTGGGCGCTGACCATGGTCTCGCGCGAGTGGTATAACGGCGAGCCGATCACCCGCAAGGAAGTCGAGGCGGCGTTTGAGGGTTGGGGGGAATGGAAAGGGCTGGCGTTCTGGTTATGGGAATGGAATGCGACTTAAGCGACTATTTCCGGCTGAGTAATTGCCGGATATAATCTACCGCTTCACCTGCCAGACCAACAGCTCCCTCGGCAGCATCTTTTGTGTACACCTCGGCGGGGATACCATCCGGCAGACCGTTTGGATAGCGGGTGGGGATATAGTAACCATCGAGGATACTCCAACGGCTTGCTTTCTCCCCAAATTCCGGATGATATTCGGCTGCCTGGGCGCATAAACGTGTCACGGAATGCCCGATGACAAGGTCAATCCCCTGGGAATAGAGGTATGCCTTTAGAGCTTTCTCGGTGACTTGTTGGGCGAGAAAACAAGCCAGATGGTAACCCCCTTCCTTTGTGAGGTGCTCAGCCCACTTGAGATCTTCAATTGCCTGGGATAACCAACGTTGTCCTTCTTCGTATGGACTATTTCTCATATAATACCTGCCCATTTTCTAATGCCAGGCGGAGAAACCCTTTTCTGCTTATCCGTTCGAACTCTTCAGGCGTATAGATCAGGATATCCACATCCACAATCGGTTGCAGGAGCGCATATATTCTGGCATTGCGCTCGATGAACGCCAGGTCAGACTGCATGATGACAATCAGATCCAGATCGGTAAACAGATCGCGCCGACCAGCTTCATAAGACCCAAAGAGAATGACTTTCTCAACCGATGGCATTTCGCTCAATCTCTGGACGATTTTATGCAGGTCTGCATCCAATGCCTGACGATATTCGGCGCGTATATTGTCCATTAAACTCGTTTCCATTGTTGTCTATTATAACCCGAGTTCATGTGTAAAGTTTTTTGGTCGTTCTTAGCGTTTCGCTGATCACAACAAGCAACCAGATCCAATTCTCCCAAATTTGGAGGGATTGTGTAATAATACCAATTTGAGGAGAAATCCCTGAAAAGACATCTTTTACGGAAAGCAACTCTGAATGGCTTGCTTTGCAATTTACCGAAATCAATTTGACAAATCGGTTTGGTACCGACGGCGATTTGTGGAAGTACCCATCCGGAAATTCTGGCATTCTGGTGGTGGGAATGGAACAGATAGGAGGATTTTAGATGGCAGATAACCACACTTTTGACAGGGATGCCGCCCACCGTTATTTCTCGGCGGAGTGCTTCAACCGTACCTGGGACCTGATCAACAAGCCCGACCGCACCCCCGAAGAGGATGAGGCGATGTTGCATCTCAGCCTGGCGTCGCTCTGGCACTGGACGCAGCGCGCCGATTGCACGGATCAGAACATGGCAGTGGGTTATTGGCAGATCGCCCGGGTATACACCCTGCTTCGGCAGGTGGAAAACGCCCGGCGCTACGCCCAGCGCTGCCTGGAATACGCCCAAAGAGAAGGCATCCCGCCTTTCTATCTGGGCGTCGCCTATGAAGCCCTGGCGCGGGTTGAATCAATCGCCGGAGAGCGGGCGCGCATGAAGGCGTATCTGGCACAGGCATACCAGGCTGCCGAACAGATCACCGATATGGAAGAGCATAAGATGCTTTTGGATGACCTGGAGACCATACATTAACGATCAGGCAAGCATGGCTGCGGTTACCTGCGTTTTCAGCCATTGACAGACCTGCCGATATCCATTAAAGTATTGTCGGTCGGTGTTCGTTAACCGACCAGAAATATTGACCGAAGGGAATAAAACATGCAAGACCTGATCGACAGACTGGAAACCTGTAACGAAAAAATCCAGAATTTACTGGTGCGTCTTTGACATCCCCCAAAAAGAAACCCAATTAGAGCAACTACGCAAGCAATCTGAAGATCCCGAGCTGTGGAACGACCCGGAGAACGCTCAACGGGTGATGAAGCGCCTGTCGGCGATGCGGGAGGAGGTCGAACCCTGGCAACAGTTACGCCAGCGTCTGCACGATGCCCTGGAACTGGCGCAGCTTGACGACGAGAGCCTGCGTCCAGACCTGGAAAAGGAAGTTGAGCAAATCGAGAAAGAGGTGGAGCAGCGCGAGTTCTACGCCATGTTCTCGGGCAAATACGATCGCGGCGACGCCCTGCTCGCCATCCACGCCGGGGCGGGCGGTACCGACTCGCAGGATTGGGCGGAGATGCTGCAACGCATGTACCTGCGCTGGGCGGAAAACCACGGCTACGAGACCGATATCCTGGATTACAGCGAGGGCGAAGAAGCCGGCATCAAGAGCGTGACCATCGCGGTGAACGGGCGCTACGCCTACGGTTACCTGCGCCCGGAGAAAGGCGTGCATCGCCTGGTGCGCCTGTCTCCCTTCGACTCGGCGCACCGTCGCCATACCTCCTTCGCCCTGGTGGAGGTGCTGCCCCAGGTGGAGGACGACGATGAGATCGAGATTGACCCGGACGACCTGCGCATTGACGTGTATCGCTCGTCCAGCGCCGGCGGACAGAACGTGCAGAAGAACGCCACCGCCATCCGCATCACCCATATCCCCACCGGGATAGTGGTCACCTGCCAGAACGAACGCTCGCAGACCCAAAACCGCGAGAACGCCATGCGCGTCCTGCGGGCGCGCCTGCTGGAACTCAAGCAACAGGAGCAAGAGGAGCAGTTGGCTGAGCTGCGCGGCGAATTCAAAAAAGTGGAATGGGGCAACCAGATACGCTCATACGTGCTGCACCCCTACCAGATGGTGAAAGATCACCGCACCGATTACGAAACCGGCAACACCCAGGCGGTGCTCAACGGCGAGATTGATGGGTTTATCGAGGCATACCTGCGCCGTAACCTGGGCAACGGTAAAAACGACCACCAGTAAGACCGCCTCAGACTGAGATGCTTGATAAAAGCGCGCCGATAATTCCAGCCTCCCGCAGCGTCTCCTGCAGCGGGAGGTCAGAGTTATGGCGTATGGCTTCGGCGATCCGCTGGCGAGGAATCTTCCTCAGCCTCGTCCTGCTCATTCTCGCCATGAGCCTGAGCGGTTGCCTGACCCGGGTGGACAGCGAAGGCTCACAAGAACAACGCAGCGATGTCATCGCCACCCTGGGGAACGCGCCCACCGAGACGGAAGGACGGGGTTCGGAACTGCGCCAGACGTTCGTCTCGCGCCGCGCCGGCTTCAATCGGGTTGAGCTATGGCTGCGCCCGGTGGGGGATGCGGCGCAAAATCAGGCATATGTCAGGGTTGAGTTGCGCCGCAATCCCGACGACCCCCAACCCCTGGCGCAGGCGGTCTTCACCGCCGCCCAGTTGAGGGCGAGCGATACCATCGCCCTGAGCTTCGACCCACAAACCGACTCCGCCGCAACCCGCTACGAATTACGTCTGCTCAGCCTGAGCGGAGAAACCCAGGTGCTGGGGCGCTTCGAGGACGTTTATGGGGAGGGGACGCTTGCGCTGGATGGGAGATACTTGCTGGCAGACGCCGCTTTTCGCCTGGCTTATGACTACGATCTCTCCGCCGTTGGGGAGGACATCAGGCAGATCGGGGCGAATATCTGGCTCTTTCTACCTCTCATCGCCACTCTGTTGTTACCCGGCTGGTTGATCCTGGAATTCAGCCGGATTGGCAAATCTGTGGACAGCGGCGAGAAGATCGCCCTCTCCCTGGGCTTGAGCCTGGCAAGTATCCCGCTGTTGCTGACCTGGACTTCTTTAATCGGCTTACGCTGGAGTCGCTCCGGAACGCTGGCAGCGGTCGGTTTTCTGGCAGCGATTGGGGTGTACCGCCTGTGGGGAAAATGGCGAGGGGGCGCACTTCGGCTCAATGCCGATATGGGTCAGGCGATCCGCCGCTGGGTCAGATCATCCCCCGCCATCAGCCTGGCATTGTGGGCAGTCTTCGGGATCACGCTCGTGGTGCGGGTGGCGATGGCGCGCGATCTGTCCACCCCGCCCTGGGTGGATTCGGTGCACCACGCCCTGATCACCCGCCTGATCATGGAAAACGGCGCATTTCCAGAGACCTACGCCCCATATATCGAGGTGGACGCCTCCGGTTATCATCCGGGCTATCACGCCGTCCAGGCGCTTTACCTGTGGCTCTCCGGGCAGCAGTTGGAAAGTGGGATGCTCTTCTTTGGGCAGGCGTTGAACGCCCTGAATATTTTTTCGGTTTATTTATTTACCACCAGCCTCACCCGCAACCGCCTGGCTGGTTTGCTGGCGGCTCTCATGTCGGGTCTGTTCACCCCCATGCCGGCGTATTACACCAGTTGGGGGCGCTACACCCAGCTCACCGCCCTGTCCATCCTGCCGGTTGCCCTGACGTTGTGCCTGCACTCGGTCAGGAGCGACGAAGGCGCACCCTCGCCCCGGCTTTTTATCCAGCATCGCTGGCGGGTATGGCTGGCGACGGGGGTGAGCCTGGCAGGGTTGGTTTTGACCCATTACCGTGTGGCGGCGTTCTTCGCCTGCCTGATGCTGGCGTACGCGTTGGTGGAGCTGGTCAGGCTGCTCCTGCGAAGAGATGTGAGCCGCGGTGAGCCTGGGCGGTGGGCAGGCTATTCTCTGGCGGCTGGTCTGGGAGTGGTCATGTTGGGGCTGTGGTTGAGCGCGCCCTGGTTGTTCGAATCGCTCAAAACCCTGCTCCTGCCGCGCCTCTCTGTCTGGCGACCGGCAACCCCTCAGCCTTTCGAGGGCGTCACCTGGGAGTATCTCAACACCGCCTGGGGGAGCTATGTGATGGCATTGGCTGGTGCCGGCGCGCTGTGGGGCTTGCTGAGACGACCGGCTTTCCCGCTGGCGCTGGCGCTGTGGGTGGGTTTGCTCTTCTTCATTGCCAACCTGGGGGTGTTTGGGTTGCCCGGCAGCGGCTTTGTCAACGCCATCTCGGTCACCATCAGCCTGTATCTTCCGCTGTCCGCCCTGGCGGGTTACCTGGTGGGCGAGGTGTTCCTGCTCATCAAAAGGTTCATCCCGGAGAGGGGACAGGCGCTTTATCGTTGGGCGTTAGCGACGCTGGGGCTGGTCGTTTGCATCCTGGCAGCCCGACCACTGATGCCTCTGCTCAACCCTGTCACCTTCCTCTACCGTCCGGCAGACCGCCTGGGTATCGCCTGGGTGGCGCAGAACATCCCGCCCGAGGAGAGGGTGCTGGTGAACCCCTTTGCCTGGGGCTACGGACAGTACGCCGGGAACGATGGAGGCTACTGGATATCCGCCAGCGGCGGACACGTCACCTTCCCCCCGCCGGTATTGTACGGTTTGAGCAATTCGCCGGAATACATCCAGAATATCAACACAGTCAGCCAGAAAGTGATTGACCTAGCAGGCGACCCGCCCGGGCTGCACGCCTTGCTGCAGGGTGAAAATATCCGTTTTATCTACATCGGCGGGCGCGGCGGCGTGCTTTCAGCTCAGGTCTTACGGGACAGCCCGCTCTTCGCCCCGCGCTACGCCCGCGATGGGGTCTTCGTTTTCGAGGTATTGCCATGAACGTCATGTCTTCAGGGTTCGTTAGCGCTGACCGAGGAGAAAGATAAATGTACAGCTACACGCACCCCCCTCCTGCCCTGGCGGTGGACATCGTCGTCTTCCGCCTGGAAGAAAAACAACCGCAAATCTTGCTGATACAGCGAGCGCAAGAGCCTTTTGCCGGCTGTTGGGCGTTGCCGGGCGGTTTTGTGGGGATGGATGAATCCCTGGATGACGCCGCCCGCCGTGAGCTGGTGGAGGAGACCGGGGTGTACGGGGTGAAGTTGGAGCAGCTCCACGCATACGGCGACCCTGACCGCGACCCACGCGGGCGGGTGGTGACGGTGGCGTATTACGCCCTCATCCCGGGCGATGTCCCGGTGAGGGGCGGAGACGACGCCGCCCAGGCGCGCTGGTTCGCGGTGGATAGCCTGCCCGAACTGGCGTTCGACCACGCCCAAATCATCCACGATGCGCTCGAACGCCTGCGTCAGAACGCTCAAATTAACCGCTGATCAATAACACAGGGGAAAATCCGGGCTAATCGTCCTCGTCTTCGTCGAATTCATCTTCGTCGTCAAAAGGAAAATCCAGCTCGAGCGGATCGAGCCAGATCACCTGCAACTCCGCCCGGCAGGCGGGACAGGTCACCCGCTGACCGATGCGCGGGCGACCGCCAATGGTGATTTTGTAATCACATGAGGGACATTCAGTCGCCATAAACTCAAAGCTCCTTCAGGCAACCAGGCGCTTGCTCATTCTCCACCCTTAGATGGGGTTATTTCACAGGGGGCGTCAGATGATCCTTGCGGGGATAACAGCCAAACGATCTAATCCATGAAATTTCGCCTGAGTATAATGAAGGCGGGGGAAAAAATCAAGAGAAGAATCGTCTGCCCTTAAAATCAGAAGCCTCTCGAAGGGGTCTCCCTCAAGAAGCTTCATCACATTTCCTCACCAGCATCGCTGCGGGAGAGAAAGTTTTGCCCCACCATGCCGTGTGCTGCTGAGTTTTGAACCTGCCTTCGCAGGTTGGGTACCGCTCCAGAACGCTCCGCCTTGGCTCGAGCCTATCGCGTCACGCCTGGAAGTCTGGAACCCTAGTAGTGGGTGTTGGCTCAAAACCGGGGTGCAGCATCACGCGCACAGCAGGGTCACTTATCTTATACCATAAAATTCTATAGCTGAGTAGGTGATTTAACATTAGAACAGGGTCAACAGAATTGCAAGCCCATCTCCCGCCATCCCTGCGTTGATGTCTGCCGGAGCTTTCGTTTACAAGCGTCAGGATTTAAGCGATAATAACGGTGGAAACCGCTGTTCGGGGCGCAGCCACCTTGCGCCTGATCGCAGTGGGATGCTCCGCAGAAGGGAGAGGAAATGAACCAGGACAATCTCGCCATCCAGTTAACCGTCTTTGAAGAAGAAACCGACCCCGAAGCGCTGGAAGGGCTGACCATCCAGATCTTGCGGGAACTGGTGGATATGGGCGCCAGCTCGGTGGAGCGTCCCCGGGTTGAGGCGACTGCCGAGGCGGGGCGGAAAGGTGAAGCCATAAGCATCGGCATCTTGCTGCTGGCAATTGCCCCAACGCTGTTGCCCAGCCTGATCAAGTACCTGCAGGCGTGGACGCTGCGCAGTGAAAACCGTCGGATCAAGATCAAGACGCCTCAGGGGCTGGAGGTCGAGTTCACCCCTTCCAGGAAGCTGAGCGAAGCTGAGATACTGGATCTGGCGCAGAAGTTAGCCAAGATTGATCAGAAACCACCCGCAGCGGAAACCGATAGCACAACAGGGAAAGCATAACGGCGGGGGAAGGTCACATGCCAGATCGGCTCGCCCTGATTATCGCCAACGACGAATATGCTGACGCCAGACTCTCACGCCTGGTCGCCCCCAGTCAGGATGCCTCCGCCCTGGCTGAAGTGCTGCAAGAACCCGCCATTGGGGATTTTCAGACCATAACGCTGGTCAACGCCGACCATCAAGCGGTCGCCAAAGCCATCAACCGTTTATATCAGCGTCGTAAGAAAGACGATTTGCTCCTGCTGTACTACTCCGGTCACGGGATTAAAGACGATTACGGCGATCTATACCTGGCGGTGCGAGACACCGAAACGGACTTGCTCAGCGCCACGGCGATTGAAGCGGCGTTTATCCGGCGTCAGATGGATAAATGCCAGTCACGGCGCAACGTGGTTTTGCTGGATTGTTGTTATAGCGGGGCGTTCTTCGGCAGCGGGGAGAAAGCCGCCCTGGGCAGCAGCGTCGGTTTGCCGGAGGTCTTCGCCGGGAACGGTTATGGGCGGGTGATCTTGACCGCCAGCAACGCCCTGGAATACGCCTGGGAAGGGGAACAAATCGTCGGCAGCGCCCGCCCTTCGGTCTTCACCCACTACCTGGTGCTGGGATTGGAGAGCGGCGCAGCAGACCTCAATCTGGATGGCTTTATCACCCTGGATGAGCTGTACGATTTCGTCTATGAGCAGGTGCTCAGCAGCGGGGAAAGCCCTCAAACCCCGCTCAAATGGGCGCAGAAGGTGGAAGGGCAAATCATCATCGCCCGCAACCCACACATCAGGGCAGCCCAAAAGACCGCCCGCCTGCCCAAGCTCTCGGTGAAAATGTCATATAAACCCGAACAACCGCGGGCGGGCGAGGAAGTGCGCTGGACGGTGAGCGTCACCAATAACAGCCAGGAGGAGCTCGACGAAGTAGAAGTCCACCGTGAGTTGAACCTGCTGCGCCAGCCTTTTTCCATCCCGGTCGGAGCGTGGCGTCTGGTGTCTTTTGACACCCAATACCCTGAGCCAGGCGATTATGTGGAGACGGTGGAGATCTCCGCCAACACCGGCGACGGGCGCAGGGTCTTCTACGAAGCCAGCAAAACCATCGAAGTGGGGATGGCGGCTGGCGCCTGAATATGTGAGGGCGATATCACGGATAGACGCGTTTGATGGTGCGCGGGAAGGGAATCGTCTCACGAATGTGCTTGATGCCGGTCAGCCAGGAGACGGTGCGCTCGACGCCCATCCCAAAACCCGCATGGGGCACGCTGCCATAGCGGCGCAAATCAATGTACCACTTGAAGGCTGATTCGGGCAGGTTGTGCTGGCGCAGGCGCTGGAGGAGCAAATCGGGGTCGGAGATGCGCTCGCTGCCGCCGATGATCTCGCCATAACCCTCTGGGGCGAGCAAATCCACGCTCTTGCACACCTCCGGACGCCCTTCCCAGGGCTCCATGTAGAACGCCTTGACCTCGGTTGGGTAACCATAGACAAAGACTGGCTTTTCGAAGCGTTCGGTCAGCGCCGTCTCGTGCGGCGCGCCGAAATCCATACCCCACTCGATCGCCAGCAGGTCACGTTGCTCCGGGTCTTCGGTCTCCTCCCGAATTTTTGCCAGCATTTCCAACGCCTGGTCATAAGAGATGCGCGGGAAGGGCGGGGCGACCTTCTCCAAACGGGAGGTATCCCGTTCCAGCGATTTCAACTCTGGCTGGCAGCGCTCCAGGACGCGCTGGACGATATGGCTGACGAATTGCTCCTCGATCTCCATTAATCCATCCAGGTCGCAAAACGCCACTTCCGGCTCGACCATCCAGAACTCGGTCAGGTGACGGCGGGTTTTGGATTTCTCTGCCCGGAAGGTGGGTCCAAAGCAATAGACCTTGCCGAAAGCGAAGATGTTCGCTTCATTATAAAGTTGTCCGCTCTGCGCCAGATACGCCACACCCTCGTCAAAGTATTGGGTCTCGAACAAGGTGGTGGTGCCTTCGCAAGCAGCGGGGGTGAGGATGGGTGTATCCATATTAATGAAGCCATTGGTATCGAACCACTCGCGGATGGCAGAGATGACCGCCGCCCGCACCCGCAGGATCGCCCACTGGCTGGGCATGCGCAGCCAGAGATGGCGGTGATCCAGGACGAAATCCACGCCGTGCTCTTTGAGCGCCAGGGGGTAATCATCCGCCGCTGCCTGGACGATCTCCAACTGGCTCACGCCGATTTCGTAGCCGCCGGGGATGCCCGGAGCGCGCGGATCGGCGCGCACCTTGCCGGTGACGATCACCGAAGACTCTTGGGGCAGACGGGTGATCTGGTCGAACAAATCCTCGTCCAGGTCATTCTTGAAAGCGACGCACTGGACAAAGCCATAGCCATCGCGCACCAGGAGAAAAACCAGCTTGCCTTTGTGGGTGCGGTTATAGACCCAGCCGCGCACGGTCACTTCCTGACCGACGTATGTGGAAATTTTGTCAACCTGAATGATGGGAGTCATCTCTCAAACCTCTCGTTCGAATACGCTGATGCAGCGCTGTTTCTCGGGTGGTAAATATTATCTCACAAATCTCCATATCGCTCTGGTCCTGCTGGGCGCGCCCGGCGAGCGGCTCACAGATCGAGGCGGATATGCAACTCCTTGAGTTGCGCCGGCTCAGCCGGGGAGGGCGCCCCTGCCATCACATCCCGCGCCGCCTGGTTCTTGGGGAAGGCGATCACCTCACGGATGTTGGGCTCGTCCGCCAGGAGCATGCAGATGCGGTCAATCCCCGGGGCGATACCGCCATGAGGCGGTGTGCCATACTGGAACGCCTCCAGCATGTGACCAAAGCGCTCGCGGGCGACCTCCGCTTCGAGACCGATTAGCTTGAAGACCTTCTCTTGCAGCTCGCTGTTGTGGATACGGATCGAGCCGCCGCCAACCTCATAACCGTTGAGCACCATATCGTATTGTTGCCCACGCGCTTTGGAGGGGTCGCTATCCAGGAGGGGCAGGTCTTCGGGCATGGGGGCGGTGAAGAGGTGGTGGCTGGGATCCCAACGGGATTCTTCGGGGTTCCACATCACGAAGGGGAAATCAATGATCCAGCAGAAGGCGAGGACGTTCGGGTCTCGTAAGCCAAGCCGATCGCCCAGGTATTCGCGCAGGCGACCCAGGCTCTCGAAGACAATTGCCGGTTGATCCGCCACGAAGAGGAGCAGGTCGCCCGGCGCAGCCTCGAAGCGCGCCAGCAGCTTTTGCAGGGTCTCTTCGGGGAGGAACTTGGCGAAGGAGGAGCGCATCTGACCGTCGGGCGTCAGGGCGAGGTAGGCAAGCCCTTTGGCTTTGAATTTCTGGACGAACTCGTTCAGTTCGTCAATCTGCTTGCGGCTGTAAGCGCCCAAGCCGCGGGCGTTGATGCCGCGCACATGCCCGCCGTTGGAAACCGCGCTCTCAAACACGCTGAAGCCGCTCCCGGGAGCCAGGTCGGTGACATCTACCAGCTCCATCCCGAAGCGCAGGTCGGGGTTGTCTTTGCCAAAGCGTCGCATTGCCTCGTGGTAGCTCAGGCGATGCCAGGGAGAAGCCAGCAGGCGTTTTTCGGGGGTCACTTCGGCGACGAGACGGGTGAAGAGGTCTTCGGCAAGCGCCATGACATCCTCACGCGTGACGAAGGACATCTCCAGGTCGAGCTGGGTGAACTCGGGCTGGCGGTCGCCGCGCTGGTCTTCATCCCGAAAACAGCGGGCGATTTGAAAATAGCGCTCGATTCCCGCCACCATCAAGAGCTGCTTCAATTGCTGGGGCGACTGGGGCAGGGCGTAGAATTCGCCGGGATGCACCCGGGAGGGCACCAGGTAGTCTCTGGCGCCTTCAGGGGTGGTTTTGAACAGGATGGGGGTCTCGATTTCCAGAAAACCTCGCGCATCCAGATAATCCCGGATGAATTTGACCACCCGATGGCGCAAGACCAGGTTATCGCGCATGCGCTCGCGGCGTAAATCCAGGTAACGGTAGCGCAGACGCATGTGCTCGTCCACCTCTTCATCCACGCTGATGAGGAAAGGCGTGGGTTTGGCAGGATTGAGCACCTGAACCCGGTGCGCTTCCACTTCAATATCGCCCGTCGCCAGCCTGGGGTTCTGCATGCCCTCCAGGCGCTTGCGCACCACCCCTTCTACCTGCACCACCCATTCCATGCGGACGGGGAGCAGGTTCTGGTGCGCCTCGGGCGATATTTGCGGGTCGGCGACGATCTGCACCAATCCGAAGCGGTCTCGGAGGTCAATGAAGGTCACCCCACCGTGATCGCGGCGGCGGTGCACCCACCCCGCCAGGGTCACCTGTTCGCCGACATGAGCCAGACGGAGATTTCCACAGTAATGCGTCTTGTACATCTTCTCCTCCAAAAGTAAATCGCCCTCCGCATTTTTGCGTCGGGCGATTGGAAAGTCACTCTGTCATTCAAGGTCGCGGATGACCAACCCGTCTCGCCCGAGGCGCGCAGAAATCATTATTGGCATTATCCGCATTATTCAGGGGGCGAGAAGGCAATCGGTTCATCCGGACATCCACAGTTTGGCAATTATAGCACGGGATTCACGAATCTGACGGTTTCTCTTCGGAAGGTTCATCTTCCAAGACCTGAGGGATGAAATGGAACTCGGTGGGGCTTTCGCCGCGCTCGAAGCAGGTGAGGGCGATCACCACACGCACCGGCGTCTTGCCCGCATTGCGCCAGCGATGGCGCAGTTGAGCGGCGAAGAGCAGGCTATCGCCGGCTTCCAACAGGTAGCGTTGATCTTCCACTTCATATTCCAGCAAACCTTCCAGGCAAAGGACAAATTCATGCCCGCTGTGCAGCATGCCAAAGCGCCCGCTGCTGGCGCCCACATCCAGGGTGAGCAAGAACGGCTCCAACCCCCCGATAAAGGATTCGCCGCCCAAACCCTCCCACACGCCGCGCGGGAAGGGCACCCGACGGCGCTCCGCAGCTTTGCGAAAGACCACCTCCTGCCGCGGAGGTTCCAGACGGAAGAAAGCGGTGATGGGCACACCCAACGCCTCGGAGATTTTATATAGCGTGCTGACGGATGGCGAAGTGCGCCCCCGCTCGATCATACTCAAGGCGTTGGTCGAAAGTCCGCTGGCGCGCGCCAGCGAACGCATGGACATATCTCTTTCCTGGCGCAACTGGCGTAGACGGTTGCCAACTTCCAGAGTCGTCATCCGCACTTCGATCTCGTCCATTGTCACTCCTTGCCAAGTCCCTGCCGGGCGATCACCCCCCCGGCAGATCGGTTTGCGCGCTATACAGCACAATTCACCTGTATTATACAATTATTTCTCTCATTTCAACTGGTTCATTGGGAGTGCCAGCGACAGGCGGAAGTTATCCACCCAACCACCGGGATATGGGATGAGCGGGGTTGGTGATGTGTCATTCGTCATAAAAAACGTGTGACCAAATTAATTAATCCAACACTCATAAATAGGATATAATACCCATTGCTTATGGGGTAACCATCCCATATTTTTTGCTTACACCCAGAACAGATTGATAGCGAAACCCTATTGAGGCTCAATCAGCTCGAGAGAGGCAGTAATCAACGAAGTGAAGGAGAATCAGCAATGAAATTCAAGTGGGTTTTGACGATTGGGGCAATGCTGGTGGCATTGGCGTTACTGGCAGCCTGCGCCGGTCCACAGGGACCACCCGGACCTCCCGGTCCTGCCGGACCAGCCGGACCCGAAGGTCCCCAGGGTCCTCCAGGGAAAGAGGGACCCGCCGGACCTCCTGGAGCGCCCCCTGAGTCAACCGCCGGTGGCGGAGCCGTCGCCTTTGTCGGCGATAACACCTGCGCCGCCTGCCACAAAGAAGTCTATGACGTCTACATCAAGTCCGGGCATCCATACATCCTGAACAAAGTGGAAGGCGGGCAAGCGCCCAGCTACCCATTCACCAGGCTCAGCCAGCCTCCCACAGGTTACACCTGGGACGATATCCTCTACGTCGTCGGTGGATATAACTGGAGGGCACGCTTCATTGATAAGGAAGGGTATGTCATTACCGACGCCCCAGGCGCTTCAGGCAACGCCTCCTACCAAAATCAATGGAATCTCGCCAACTCGGCGACAGGCAGCGAAGCAGGCTGGGCGAGTTTTCATGCTGGCGAAGCCGATGTGAAGTACGATTGCGCCGCCTGCCATACCACGGGTTATAACCCAACCGGCACCCAGGATAACCTGGCGGGGGTGGTCGGAAGTTGGGCGCAGGAAGGCGTGCGCTGTGAAGCCTGCCATGGTCCGGGCAGCCAGCACATCACCAACCCAGGCGGAATACCCATGCGCATCGAGCGGGACGCTTCTGCCTGCATCCGTTGCCATGTCTCTGGCGATGGGGCGACGCCCGCGGTGGAAGATGGCTTCATTTCCTTCCACGAACAATACAAAGAACTCAGCCAGGGCAAGCATGCGGTTCTGGACTGCGTGGACTGCCACGACCCACATCAGGGAGTGGTGCAAGCCCGCCAGGCTGGTAATGCCACCGTCAAAGTCCGCTGTCAGGATTGCCACTGGCAACAGGCAAAGTATCAAAACGTCGCCATCCACGCCGCGATGAACACTCCATGTGTTGAATGCCACATGCCAAAGCTGATCAAAGTGGCTGCCGGCGATGCCGAGAAATTTAACGGCGATTTCCGCTCACACCGCATGGCGATAGACCCAAGCCAGATCGCCCAATTCTCCGCAGATGGGTTGAGCGTTTTGCCTGAAATCGGTCTGGATTTCGCCTGCCGCCATTGCCATGGCAGCGGTCTCGGTTCACCCAAAACCGACGAGGAGCTGATTCAGGCAGCCACTGGGTACCATGACCAGCCCGCGGCGCAACCCTAGGACACATCAAATATTCTGCTGCGCAGGGTGGGCAAACCCGCCCTGCGCAGCCGTTACCCAGGACCGGCAGGACGAAAGAGCGCAGTATGGCTGGTATGTACGGCACTTTGAAGCAAAACAGCCGCCAAACCCATCCTGTGGATGGCTTCACGGCTACGGAAAGCGCAAGGAGGTGAACATTTGAGAGCCAAGCGTCGCTATGCCCTGACGATCGGTGCAATCGGCGTACTATTGATTTGCCTGACGCTGGCGGTGGGGATTGCCTCAGCCCAAAACAACCCGCCCCCAGAACCTGGGGTCGCCAACGAGACCTGCCTGGGGTGTCACGGCGCGCCCGATCAGACCATCACCCTGCCGTCGGGCGAGGTGCTGTACCTGACCGTGGATGAAACTGTCTTCAACCAGTCGATTCACGGGGAAAAGGGCTACGCCTGCGTCCAATGTCATACCGACATCACCGGTTACCCTCACCCACCGCTAAAAGGGAAAACTCTGCGCGAGGTGACGGTGAGCATGTACCGGGCATGCGCACGGTGTCACGAGGGCATGTACGAGCAAACCCAGGACAGCGTCCATGCGCTGGCGCGGGAAGCGGGCAATCTCAATGCAGCGGTATGCTCAGACTGCCACGGCGCCCATAATACCCGACCCTTCAGCGAGCAGCCGCGCTCCGCCATCCCTCAAACCTGTGAGCGCTGCCATTCCACCATTTACAACAAGTATAAAGACAGCGTCCACGGCGCAGCCCTGATCGGCGAGGGCAACCCGGATGTGCCGAGTTGCACCGATTGTCATGGCGTGCACAATATCCAGGGTCCGATTGACGCCGGATTTCACCTGAAATCGCCCACCATCTGCGCCCGGTGTCACACCGATGAGAAGCTGATGTCCAAGTATGGACTGAACACCAACGTGCTCAACTCATACCTTTCGGATTTTCACGGGGTGACGGTGATGTTCGAAGCCGAAATCCCGGGGCAGGAGACCAACAAACCCGTCTGCGTGGATTGCCATGGGGTGCACGACATCGCCAAAACCGATGACCCCGAAAGCACGGTCATCAAGCAAAACCTGCTCGCCACCTGCCGCAAGTGTCACCCCGACGCCACCGAAAACTTTTCCAGCGCCTGGTTGGGGCATTACGACCCAAGCCCCACCAAATATCCGATCATTTACTATGTCACCCTGTTTTACTACATTTTCATCCCCGTTGTACTGGGAGGCATGGCGCTTTTCGTCTTCTCTGACGCTGCAAGACGCCTGATCAACCGTCGCAAGGAGAAAGCCCATGAGTGACCCGATGGATCACATCCCCCCTGAAGAGACCCCGCAAGAGACAACCCCGCCGGAGCAGGCTATGCCGTCCGAACCGGTGGAAGAGACCGGTGAGGTGGAAGGCGTAAGGGAAACGCCGCCTGAAGAGGTTATCCCGGCTGAGGCAGCAGAGGAGACCGGCGAGCCGGAAGGCATCACCGAAGCGCCGCCGGAGACGACCTGGGAAACGCCAGTCGAACCCGAACTGCCCGAGGCGGTAGCAATCGAGGCAGCCGCTCCGGAAATCCCGCCCCAGCCGACCCCCGCGCCAGAGGCGGTGCCGGAGGTGGAAAGCGGCGCGCCAGAACCAGAAGCCCACCCATCCAGGCGCTACCTGCGCTTCGATCTGGCGAGTCGCATCGAACACTGGGTGTTCATGGCGAGCTTCACCACCCTGGCGATCACCGGTCTGGTGCAGAAATTCGCCCAAAACCCCGTCTCCACCGGTATCGTGCGCGCTCTGGGTGGAATAGAAAACACGCGCACCATCCACCATTTCGCCGCTATCCTGACTCTGCTCTCGGTGGTTTATCACATCGGCGCGCTGGGCTATAAATTATATGTGCGCCGCGACCGCCCGATCATGCTCCCCGGGATGATGGACGTGAAGAACGCCCTCCAGGCATTGAAATACAACTTCGGCTTATCCAAAACCCGCCCGCAACAGGGGCGCTACGGCTACGAAGAGAAGATGGAATACTGGGCGGTGGTGTGGGGGACAATCGTGATGGCAATCACCGGCTTCATGATGTGGAACCCGATCGCCACCACCAAAATATTGCCGGGCGAGGCAATCCCGGCTGCCAAAGCCGCCCACGGTTGGGAGGCTGTCCTGGCGGTGGCGGCGATCATCCTGTGGCACTTCTACAACGTGCTGGTGCGCACTTTCAACAAGAGCATGTTCAACGGTTATTTGGATGAACACCAGATGCTGGAGGATCACCCTCTGGAGCTGGCAGATATCAAAGCCGGTGTGGCGAGAACGCCGACCAAACCCGAAATCCTTCGCAGGCGCCTGCGCGTTTTCATCCCCACCTACCTGGTGGTCGCCATCGCTTTGCTGGTGGGCATCTATTTCTTCGTGGCATACGAGGAGACCGCCATTGCCTATGTGCCTCCGGCAGAGCAGGTGGAGATTTTCGTGCCTCTGACGCCCACTCCCCTGCCCACGCCGGTGCCCACCAGCACACCCATCCCAGGCGGGCTGACATCCTGGGAAGGCGGCATCCAGAATCTGTTCCAGACCCGCTGCGTGATTTGCCATAACCCGGCGGGTAAGATCGGCGGGTTGGATTTGAGCACCTACGAGAGCGCCCTGGCGGGCGGGAACCTGGGGGCGGGGATTATCCCCGGCGACGCCGACAACAGCCAGATCATCATCATCCAGGCGGCGGGAGGGCACCCCGGGCAGCTCTCGCCGGACGAACTGGCGCAAATCAGAGAATGGATCGCCAACGGCGCGCCGCAGAGATAATCTGCCAAACCATCAAACGAAAACAACGGGCAGGAATACCTGCCCGTTGTTTGATTCACACCTGGGCGGCTCAGTCGCCTGCGGCTGGGAGTGCGACCTGGCTGGTCTGCTCCGCTTGCGCCTCAAGTGGATGATCCACAATGTTCAGGTAGCGCACGCCCAACGTCACCGCCAGGGCGCCATAAGCCACCACCCCGGCGCCGGTCAGTATCTCAATGAATGAGGGGATGTAGTGAGTATAGCGGGCGACGATCTCGTTGGGCAGGTACGTGAGCAACACCATTTGTCCGGCGATGTTGGTATCCCAACGGTAGGCGACTACCCCACCCACCACCATCGCCAACGCCAGCATGCGCAGGATGGGTTGGCTGCGGTAGCGCTTGTTGAGCAGGATCACAATTGGGATCAGCGCCCCAACCAGAATTTCGCCCGCCCAAAAATTGAAGGAGAGGGCGCCGCGTGTGATCAGCCGCAGACCTTCCGTGCGCCCGGGGGCGTAGGTGTAAGTCATGGCAAGGGCATCCCAGAAGCGGAAGTAAAGGTAGCCCACCAGCACCCAACCGACGGCATAAGCCAGCTTCTCAACCAGCTCGTCGTTCACCCGAACGCGGGGAGAGAGCCTGCCGGCGAGCATGGTCACCAGCAGGGTCATCGAGATGCCCCCGGCGATGGCAGACGCCATGAACAGCACCGAGAGATCGGGGCGATACCAGATGGGTCGCGCCTTGAGCACCCCGTAGGTCGCGCCCAGCGAGGATTGATGCAGCATGGACAGCCCCAGACCGACAATCGCCAGATATGGCGCCAGGTGATGCAGGCTGGAGAGGCGGCGTGAGACCCAGGGAAAACGCCCCTTGAGCCAGGGCAAACCGGCGAAGATGGGCGCCGTCTCCAGCAACAACACCGTGAAGTAGAGCGTCACACACATGGTGACTTCCCACAGGACCGAGTGGGTGTTCCAGTACACCACCGCGTGCCAGAAGCGGTCCGGGCGACCGATATCCAGAAGCAGGGTGATGACCGCCATGCTGTAGCCGATCAAGCCGACAAAAGTCGCCGTGCGCGCCAGAGGTTGGAAGCGCTTCAAACCCAGGAGATACACCAGGGCGCACAGGCTGAAGGCGCCAGCGCTCATGGCAATGGACGACAGATCGATGGTGATCCACAAGCCCCATGGCACCAGGTCGGTCAGGTTGGTGACCACCAGACCCTTCCAGAAGACGATGCCCATCCCGATCAACCCGGCGAAGGACACCAGGCTCAATATCGCCACCCACAGGCTGAAAGGCTTGAGGGGAATAAGCTGCTTTGCCATTCTCATGTCTTCTTCTCCTCACGCGGCGGCAGGTAATAGACTCTGGGTTTGGTGCCCAGGTCTTCCCGCAGGCGGTAATAGGGGTTATCCCGTAGCAACTGGCTCACGCTCGACTCGGGATCGTTCAGGTCGCCAAAAGCGCGAGCGCCCACGGGGCAGGCAACCACACAGGCGGGTGTGGCGTCTCGATCCACCCCCGGCGTCAAACCAAGCATCAAACCGCGGTCAATGCGCTGGTAACAAAACGAGCACTTCTCCGGCACGCCCCTGGGACGGCGCGGCACCTCAGGCTGCCCCCAGGTCGGCACAGCCGGGTTGGGTCCGGTGAACGCCTCCCAGTTGAACGCCCGTCCGCCATAGGGACAGGCAACCTCACAGTAGCGGCAGCCGATGCAACGGTCATAATCCATCATCACGATGCCATCCGGACGGTAATAGCTGGCGCCCACCGGACAGACCTCGACGCAAGGGGCATGCTCGCAATGCATACACGGGCGAGAGATAAAAACCGTCCTATCACCGACCTTGCCCGCCTCGATCACCCGATTCCAGGAGATGTTGGGAGGGACGTCATTGTGCGCCCGGCAGGCATTGGTGCAATAACCGCAGCCGGTGCATTTACCCTGGTCTATCACCATCGCCCACTGATGAGGACCTTTCTCGCCGCTGGAGGCGCCGGTGCGGCGGGTCATCCGCAGCCCGGCGATCACGGCTGTGCCCAGGGCGACCACCTTCAAGAATTGCCTGCGCCCGACCTCGGTAAAAGTGGTTTCAGGGTTGAGTTCAGAGCTCTTTTCCGGGTCCATGATTATCTCCTCCTCAGCTCGTCATCATCATGCCGACGTTGACGCTGCAGGCGCTCGATCCAGGGGGCGATAATCACCCCCAGGGCGACGCCGATCAAGCCGGAGAGGGTGGTGTAGCCCAACGGGCTGACCGGGATGGGGTCGTTGCTGACCGTCGCCGCCTCAATGGAAACCATGGCGTCCACCGGCATGGGGGTGGGATTTTCGGGGTGCACCTGAACCGGGTCGTGCATCTGGTAGGAATGGCAACTGTTGCAGGTGGTCAGGCTGACGAAGAAACTATGGTCTTTAGCGCCGTGCCCCTGCCCATAAGCGCCTTGAATGGTGTTCGCCACATGGCAGGAGGCGCAGGTTAAACCCTGCGAGCTGTGGGCGGAGTGGGTGAAATTTGAGGAGCGGTCGCGGTGGCAATTGGCGCACAGGCGGGCGCTATTTTCAGCCTTTAAGCCGGTAGCATGGGGATCATGGCAGCCGTAACAATCCAAACCGGCTGCGCGGTGACCGCTGACCTGCCATTGGAAGTAAGTTTCAGTGTGACACTTCCCGCACGCCTGCGAGGAGCGGTCCGAACCCATCGGCTCCAGGGGGTGGTTCTCCGGGATAGGATTGTGACAGGCGACGCAGGTGATGCCATCTGCCTGCCAGGTGCCGGTGGCGGGATCGTAACCGGTGACATGGCACTCAAGACATTTTGTGTCCTTGCCGGCTCGCTCCCAGGCGAGCTGAAAGGCGGGGTCTGATGTGGCGTTGCCGTGGTCGCTGGTTTCCCAGGCGGCTTGGAACTCGGCATGACAGGCGGCGCAATCGCTCACCTCCTGAGCGGAGGACGATGCGGGCATACCCGCAGGAGATTGCCCAGCCGCCAGCGCCAGGGCATAGGTTAAAATCATCAAAGGAACGGCAAATACCATCCCATAAATCAGGCGAGTGATGAATTTTTTCATTGAATACGCCTCCTTTTTGTGGTATCAGGCTGCACCGGGTATTGGCGCTTTGAGAAAAACATCGCAACCCAGGCAGCTTTCGCGCAGGGCGCCCGTCTCAGAACGGAAATGTTGCCAGCAGGGGCTGTCGGGGTGGGCGTACGCACTGCAACGGGCGCGCTGCTCCGCGGAGCATTTTTTCACATCCCAGCAGCCGGTATTGCGCGCCAGAGGCACTGCAAGCCGTTCTTCTCTTGCCTGCGCCTGCCAGCGCTCATCCAGGCGGCGCAGGACGAAAATAAGCAGAGCAGTCAGCGCAATGGGCACGCCCAAACGAATCGTCAAACCGACAGCAATCGTGACCAGTGTATTGAGCGCTTCCATTTCTTACTCCTTATCCAAATTTAGACTTTACCTGGTTGCGCTGTCCCAGGTATGTTCCCAGCATCAGTAAAAGGATGAAGGGGATAACCAGGCGAACCAGAAACAGGGTTAAAACGACAATTGAGCCGAACATTTTCCACCTCCAGACCAACTTCTACACTCAAGCCATGCGATTAATCTCGCTCTCATCTTGTTGATAGTATAGACAATCGCGCCGTCGGGGTAAATCGGGCATCCTGCCGATTTTTGCTATGGGTGATTCGTCGAAGATACCCAGATGGCGTGGGTGAAACGACACATCCCGTTCATGGGCAGATGGGACGTTTTCGCTCAAGAAGATTGCGAAAATATCCCCACCGGTATGGCGCTGAGCGACCCATATCCGAATGGGTCGTTCTACCCAATTCTAGAGTCGGTCAGGCAACAAATAAAGCAGGTTGGAGCAAAAGAGTATAATTGTGGCGTTTATCGTTATCAGGCTGGAGGTCAAGCTGAGATGAGCCAATTGAATCAATCTCTCCCCCAACGGCTGCAGGAAATCGTGGAAGAATTCGCCCTGTGCGAAGGGCGAGAGAAAATCGAACTGCTGCTGGAATACGCCGAGCGCCTGCCAAACCTGCCCGATCATCTGCGGGATGAGCGGGACGACATGGAGCTGGTGGAAGAGTGCATGACGCCGGTGTATGTCAAAGCAGAGAACCGGGAGGGGAGGCTGTCTTTCTTTTTCGATGTGCCGCCCGAATCGCCGACGGTGCGCGGTTTTGCCGCCATCATGGCGGAGGGTGTGGAAGGCTCCACCCCTGAAGCGGTGCTTGCCATCCCCAATGATTTTTTCTTCGCCATGGGTCTGGAGAGCGTCCTGACCATGCAACGGTTAAACGGCATGAGCGCCATCCTGGCGCACATGAAGCGTCTGGCAAGCCAGAAGGTGGAGCGCCAGTCATGATCTTGCTTGCCCTGGACTTCGGCGGCACAAAACATACGGTAGGGGTGCTAAAAGCCGACAGCCGGGAGTGGCAGGCTCGCCAGCAGATGCCCTCGCCGCCGGGCGCCGACGCGCACAAAGACATAGACATCGTTTTCTCCCTGGCGCGACGCCTGCTGGATGGAGCCCACCCCGCGGCAATTGGGGTCAGTTTTGGCGGTCCGGTGGACGCCGGCAGCAACACGGTGCGCCTCTCTCACCACGTTCCCGGGTGGGAGAACACCCCACTGGGTAAGATACTGGAGGCGGAGTTCGGCGCGCCGGCGCAGGTGGATAACGACGCCAATGTGGCTGCCCTGGGGGAGGCACGTTTTGGCGCCGGACGAGGCTACCGCAGCATTTTCTACATCACCGTCAGCACCGGGGTGGGCGGTGGCTGGCTGCTCGATGGCAGGCTATGGCGCGGCAGGGATAGCATGGCGGGTGAAATCGGGCATACCGTGGTGCAGCCCGATGGACCGCTCTGCCTGTGCGGCAAGCGCGGCTGCGTGGAGCGTCTCGCTTCTGGGCGATATATTGCCCAGGACGCCCGAAGGATACTGCAAGAGGAGGAGGAG
>FWPV01005379.1_pt1 | contig 25691 bp, 19 predicted proteins | sample 2228371 | NCBI WGS metagenome assembly FWPV01 (sample SAMEA103939776, study PRJEB20133) | metagenome | reverse complement strand
CGAAGCCATGGGTTCCGACATGGACGGGGTCTTCAAGCAGCTCACCCGCTTCTTGCCTTTGGAACGGGCGGCTTCCCCGGATGAGATCGCTGGAATCTGCGTATTCCTCGGGAGTGACGACTCCAGTTTCCTGACAGGAGAGACCATCCTGGTAGACGGGGGCGCTTCGATGGTGGATCCCTGCGGGGCTGCGCTGAGTCTGACCGGGGCGGCGGGCTGGGGAGCCGCGCCCCGCTGAGAGCTGTAGGAGCCGCAAGATCGCCTGAGTTAGTTGCGGGGTACGACTGCTGCGCGGGGGTCTCGCGGGGTGGCTCTACGCCGCGCCAGCCTCTCGCGGGGCGGGTCTACCCCGCGACAGTCTCTCGCGGCTGGTCTGCCCCGCGGGCGAGGCGGGGCCGGGCGGCGGACCAAGTGGCGGGCCAGCGTCCTGTTGACGCCGCTCCCCCAATTAGTTAACCTATTAACTATCTTGCCTCTCTGCTTCCGCTTTGGCGTGTAGCTTGAAGACCCTGTCCTAGGCCACAAGGAGCGCAGATCATGTCAGTCTTCGACCCTGCGGATTTCGAGGTCCTTTATCCGGGCGTTCTCACGGAGAGAGAGAAGGAACCGGTCGCCAGGTTTCTGGCTGCCAACCGGGCTCTCAAGGAGCGGGGCCCAGTGGACGTCGAGGCACTCGTCTCTGGCGCTTTGCCTCCGGACACGCCGGGGATCGGGCCTGTTCTCCCGGTGACCGAGGCCATGGTCCGATACAACAATCAAAAATACGACCCCGACAACCCACTGCTGAACGATGCGGCATACGCGCGTTCCCGGGGCTATCAAGACATTCTGGCCATGCCTTGTTTCGGGGCGCACGACGACTCCTTCATGGCTCCGTATCCACCGGAGGCCCGGGACACCCTGCTGGTCTCGCAGCTGAATCACAGCGTGACCAACTACCGTCCTGTCTATCCGGGCGACACTCTGTATCTGGTGATCGACGGTCGTGAGGTCACAGAGCGGACTCCTACCGAGGGCTCCATATATCGGCACCTAGCCATCCATTCCACCGGCAGCGTTTATAACCAACGCGGAGAGAAGGTCAACGACACCGTCTGGCGGGTAATTGAGAGCGTCAAGATCTACAAGGAGGGAAGAAGGCCGGCCCGCATGGGTTTCGAAGAGACTTGGGAGGCGCCCGCTTGGACCAGCCGCCCCGCTCATTACTACACTGACCGAGACTGGGAGTTCATCCGCGACCTCTGGGCTAAGGAGAGGAGGCGAGGCCCGGAGCCGCTCTACTGGGAAGAGGTCCAGGTGGGCGACGAACCCACCTGGACGGTCGATGGGCCCATCCTCGAATCCCTCGCCCCCACGGCTCCCTACGGGATGGGGACGGGCGGCAGCCGGACCCTCAGGCGGGAGATCATGGATCCAGCGCTTTTCAAGACCTTGGTCCGCGACGAGAAAACCGGTATCTATGTGACAGCGCGTCGCGAAGACTACGTGCCGCCCGTCCCGGACGGGGTGAAGCCGTTCTTCATGGTCGACCCCGAGGGCACGCAGGGGGCAGTCGACACCCGCGACATTCACAAGCACGGGGATGACCGGGCCGTTCTCATCAATTTCCTGGGCCGTGACCTGGCCATCCGTCACCTGAACAACTGGATGGGGGATTACGGCTGGCTGTACAACATCCGCTGGGGGATCATGCCCGCGCCGGCGCTGGCCGCTCTGGGTAAGGTGGTCCCCGCCGACCCGGAGGGGGAGTATTTCCTTGGCAAGGTCCCATACATGGATGGCAAACAGGTGATGGCTCACGGTCTCACCGGGGACCTGGCGATAGTGAAGTCGTACGTCTACGATAAGTACGTTAGGGATGGGGAGTTCATGGTCGACCTGGCCTGGTGGATCGAGACCATCGAGGGTGACATCTGGCTGGCCGGGGGTGCTACCGTCAGACTGCCGTCACGGTGGCTGGGTCTAAGTCCTAGGGCCGGGTCCAGGGCTTAGGGTGGTAAGGTGGGAAGAGAAAGGGCGAAGGCATGAAGGCCGCGGTCTACGTCGGTGACAAGACCATACGTTTCGAAGAACGGCCTGTTCCTGAGCCGGGCCCGGGCGAGGCCGTGGTCAAGATAGCTCTTTGCGGCATTTGTGGCACCGACCTCCACATCTATTTCGAGGGCATGTTGCCGCCTCCCTTCGTCCCTGGTCATGAAAACGTCGGTACGGTGTATGCGCTGGGAGAAGGGGTCGAGGGCTTCTCGGTGGGTGACCGGGTGGCGGCCGGTCCCCCCGGATCCTGCGGGCGCTGCTACTACTGTTTGCACGGCCGTCCCTCGCTGTGCGTGGAGGGTTTCGAACAGACCAACGGGTTGCGTCGGGACGGAGGCATGGCCGAGTACATGTTGGTGAAGGATGCGCGCCAGATGCTCTACCGCTTGCCGGACAACGTCTCTTTCGAAGCCGCCGTCCTTACCGACACGATGGCCACGGCGTTGCGCGGTCTGGTACAGTCGACCTTTCGCGTGGGGGATAACGTGGTCGTGTCAGGAGCAGGGCCGATCGGGTTGGCGGTCATCCAGCTGGTGAAACTGGGCGGGGCGCGACATGTCACTGCTTTGGAAGTAGTGCCGGAAAAGCGGCGCCTGGCCGCCGAGATGGGGGCCGATCTGGTGCTTGACCCCGACGTCGCAGCTGAGGAGTTGCCCTCCCGGTTGACCGAGCTCTATGGGGGAGTAGGGCCGGACTTGGTGGTGGAGTGCGCCGGAAAAGCTCGTTCTCTTGAGCTGTGTCTTCGCCTCCCCCGGGCCGGGGGCCAGGTGCTCAATCTCGGCGCCGGCGGCGAGCCCGTCAACATCGTGCCGGCCATGCTCGCCCTGCGCGAGATCAGCCTGGTCTCCAGCTTGGCCTACACCGCCGACGAAGCGAAGCTCTGCTTGGACTATCTGGCCAGTGGTCGGTTCCGCACGCAGGACCTCCTTTCCGATGTGATACCGCTGGAGGACTTGGTGGAAAGAGGGTTCGAGCGGTTGGCGGCGGACCGGTCTTTGGTCAAGGTGGCGGTCGCCCCATGATCCCCGTGCCTCCCGACGAGCCCGAGGGTTGGGAACCGCTGCCACTCCCTGCGGTCCTGGAGGGAGTGGACCCGCAAGTGTTGGAGGCTTTCCTTGCCTTCCACAAGGTGGTCAACACCTTCGAGCAGCTCATGATCAAAGACCTCTCTGAGGAGGGGACGCAGCCCAGCCAGATAACGTGTCTGCGCTTGCTGGCCGAGCGGGACGGCATCAGTCAGCGGGAGATCGCCGACGCCCTGCGTATCTCAAGAGCGCGGGTGACAGCGGTGGTGAGGGCCCTTGAGAAGCAAGGCGCCGTCCGGAGAGAACGCGACGGCAACGACGGGCGCATCACCCGAGTCTATCTGACAGAGCTGGGGCGGGAGATCGACCGTCGCAAGGGACGAGTGCGGGATGAGCGCATCAACCAGATCTTCGCCGACATGACCCCGGCAGACCGAGACGAGTTGCGCCGTCGGCTTGACGATCTCACGGCTCGTATCGAACGAGTGCTCAAGTCCGGCTGAGACCGCCGGACTTCGCGGCGCAAGCTTTCCGCCCTGAGAGTCCGTGAAGCGAGCCCAGACCTCTTGACAGGAGGGAAAGCCGTCTGTCAGACTACGTAGAGCGAGCGCTCTATCTGAAAGCAGGGAAGAGGCGAGGAGAGAATGGAAGGCAAGGTAGCCATCGTGACCGGCGCCAGCCGGGGTATCGGCAAGGCGATAGCGCTGGGCTTCGCCGCCCACGGCGCCGCAGTGGTGGTGGCCGCTCGCAGCGAGTCTCCTCCGCACGAGAAGTTGCCGGGAACCATCTATGAAACCGCGGCGGCTATCGAGGCTGCCGGCGGGCGAGCTCTCCCGGTCAGGTGTGATGTGACTGACGAAGCGAGCGTCGGCGCTATGGTGGAAAAAACGCTTGCTGAATTCGGCCGGATCGACATCCTGGTGAACAATGCGGCCGTTGATTTTCCCAGCCCCCTGGTGCACATGCCGCTCAAGCGTTGGGAGATCGTGCTCAAAGTCGATCTCACCGGCCCTTTCTTGTGCACGCGGGCCGTTCTCCCCAGCATGATGGAAAACCGGCGGGGCAGCATCATCAACATCACCTCGCAGGCCGGGTCGGAGCGAGGGGGCAAGACGGTGGGGTACAGCGCTGCCTATGCCGCCGCCAAGGCGGGTCTGGATCGCCTGACCTGGGCCACGGCGGTCGAGGTGGAGGAATACGGCATAGCCGTGAATGGCTTGAAGCCGGCGGGGATCGTCGATTCCGAAGGGATGCGCATGTGGGCTGGCGAGGAGGAAAGAAGCCGGTTCGTCCCTCCCGATACCATGGTGGTCTGCGCCCTCTTCTTGGCCCGCCAAGATGCCCGGACATTGACGGGGATGGTGGCTACTGACGAGGAGTACATCGCCCGCTTCGGCCTGGTCGTCCCGGCCGTCGGGAACGCGGACCCCGGCACCGGTGCCGGCCGGGCTGCGGGGAGCGCGGATCCTCGATGAAAGCGGTCGTCTACCACGGTCCGGGTGAGCTCCGCGTGGACGAGGTCCCGTGGCCGGTGATCGTGGAGCCGGAAGACTGCCTGGTCCGCGTCACCATGGCCAGTATCTGCGGCAGTGACCTTCACGTGCTTCAGGGCCTCATGCCTGAGATGCGACCGGGAAGCATCATCGGCCATGAGTTCGTGGGCGTGGTGGAGGAGGTGGGCTCAGCCGTAGAACGTTTCCGAGCCGGGGCTCGGGTGGTAGGGCCAGCCGCCGTGTGGTGTGGGCGTTGCCGGGCGTGCAAACGCGGTCTTCCCATGGCCTGCGAGAAAGGAGCGATCTTCGGCAGCGGCCCCCTCTTCGGCGACCTGGCCGGAGCTCAGGCCGAGCTGGTGCGGGTGCCTTTCGCCGACACTACCCTGCAACCTATCCCCGAGGGTCTGTCCGACGAGCAGGTGATTCTGGCCGGGGACATCCTGCCCACCGGCTACTCGGCTGTCATGGGGTTGAATCCGGGAAGCCGGGGAGTGCAGGCGGGTGACACCGTGGTGGTGTTTGGCGCCGGCCCGGTGGGATTGTGTGCGGTGGCTTCTGCCCGGCTCTTCAACCCCGCGCAGCTGATCGCAGTGGATATGGAGCCGTACCGTCTGGCACTGGCGGAAGATCTGGGTGCGAGCGCCGTCATCGACGCTTCCCAGGTGGATGTGCGCAAGCGGATTTACGAGCTGACCGAGGGCTGGGGAGCGGAATACGTGATCGAAGCCGTGGGTCGGGAGGAGACTCTGCGCGATGCGGTGGCAGTGGCAGCGCCCGGGGGTTGTGTCTCGGTGGTAGGGGTCTTTCAGCGACCTACGGCCCTCAATCTGCCGCGCATGTTGGCTAAGAACGTCTGTTTCTGCATCGGCATGGGAGACCTGCGCAACATCCCCCGTCTCCTAGAGCTGATCGGGGCCAAGAAGCTGGACCTGGGCCGCCTGGTCACCCACCGTCTGCCTCTCCGGGAGGCTGTTCACGGCTATGAGATCTTCGCCAAGCGCGCGGAGGGGGCGGTGAAAGTGATGCTGATACCGGGAGAGGGGTGAGGCATGGAGACTGAGAAACTGGAAGAGAGGCTGCGCGAGCTGGAAGCCACAGTCACCGAGCTAAAGCGCCGCGTGCAGGTGAGCGAGGACATCGAAGCGATCAAGAAGTTGCAGTGGACCTATGTGAACGCGTTGATGGCCACCGACTGGGACACCTGTGCCGCCTGCTTCGCGGAGGACGCCCTGGTCGATGTCTATCTGCATGAGCCCGTACGGGGCAGGGCGGCCATAGAGCGCTGGTTCAAGGAAGAGCTGTCCAAGACTCACGCCGGCAAAGAGGGCGACGTCTGCATCCACCCTCTGATCACGGTCGAGGGGGACACAGCCAAGGGGAACTGGCTGCTCTACCTCATGTACTTCTATCCTCGCACAGGCCAGTCGATGTTCTGGGTCCAGGGTTACTACGACATGGACTACGTGCGGGAGAACGGCCGCTGGAAGATCGCGGTGATGCGTTGGCATGAGACCATCGGTCTCCCTGGCGGCGGGCCGCCGACGGGTCTGTGGTGAGAGACGGGAAGGGGGTTGAGGGAGTGAAAGAGAGTCCTACAAAGGATGGCGTGGTCGGGGTGAGCAGCACCCAGCGGGAGCTGGAGGCCATGCAACAACGGGTGGCGGAGCAAGACCTCCCCGCGGGTCCGGCCGACCGGGAGCTCACCGAGATGAAGCAACGGCAGATCGTGGAAGGGGCCAGTGCCGTCCTTTTCGAGAAGGGCTTCCATGGCACCTCCATCCGTGACATCGCTGCCGCGTGTGACATGTCCATGGGGCAGCTTTACCACTACATCTCGTCTAAGGACGACATCCTTTTTCTGATGCACCGCTACACGCAGGAGCAGTGGCACCAACATCTGGCTGCCGCGGGTTTCGACCAGATCACCGACCCGGTGGCGAAACTGGAGCATGGGCTGCGCATCTCGATCAAGTATCTGTCTAAGAACCGCAAGCTGATCCAATTCATCTTCACCGAGAGCAAATACCTGGACCGCGACCACCTGCGGCGGGCGCTCGATCTGGATGACAAGAACGTGGTCGGCTTCTACCGCCATCTGCTGTCGGAGCTGCCTGGGCTGCGGCTCTCGGGGCGGGAGGCCGAGTTGGCCGCCAACCTGGTGGCCTTCATCTGCACCTTCCTTTCCCTACGGGGCTGGAACCTGCATCTGCGGGGCGAGGCGGACGTGGATGCAGCTATCGAGTTCCTGATCGATTTCATCTTCCGTGGGCTCGGTATCGAACGTAGAACTCAAGAATTAGGAGGCTCATAGCATGCTCTTGGTCCGCAAGGCCGCTGTTCTGGGGGCCGGCCGCATGGGGACCGCAGTGGCGGCTCACCTGGCCAACGCCGGCATCCCCACTTTGCTGCTCGACCTGGTTCCCGGTGAACTGACCGAAGACGAGCGGAAAAGGAACCTCGACTTCAGCCACCTGGCGGTGCGCAACCGTCTCGCCACCGAGGCTATCGCAACGGCGCTCAAGGGTCGTCCTGCCGCCTTTGCGCATCCGGGGCGAGCGGCTCTCCTCACCCCCGGCAACTTCGACGACGACCTCCCCCGTTTGGCCGAGGTCGACTGGGTGATCGAGGCCGTGGTGGAGAAGCTTGAGGTCAAGCAGGATCTGCTTGCGCGGGTGGCCAGGTACGTAGGGCCGCGGACCATCATCTCCACCAATTCCTCGGGGCTCTCTGTCAACGCCATGGCAGCCGCCCTTCCCGAGGAGATCAGGCCGCGTTTTCTGGGCAGTCATTTCTTCTTCCCGCCGCGCTTCATGTATCTCTTGGAGCTCATCCCAGGGGAGAGAACCGACCCCACCGTGGTGGCGGCGCTCAAGGAGTTCGCGGAGCTGCGACTGGGCAAAGGGGTGGTGCTCTCCCATGACACTCCCAACTTCGTGGCCAACCGCATAGGCATCTTCTCCACCGTCTATGCCATCAATGTCATGGACAAGTACGGCCTTACCATCGAGGAAGTGGACGCGGCTACCGGGCGGGCTCTGGCCCGCTCGGTGACGGCCACTTTCGGCACCTCCAATCTGGCCGGCACTGATGTGCTGGCCTACGCCGTGGCCAGTCACTACGAGACTGCCGTCAACGACGAGATGCGCGAGTGGTGGCGGCTCCCGCAATGGGTGCTGGACATGGTGGCCAAAGGCTGTCTGGGAGAAAAGACGGGCGGAAGCTTCTTCCGCGAGAGGCGCACTCTGGTCATCGATCCGGCTACGCTGGAATACCGGCCCTGGCAAGAGCCCCGCCAGGCCAGTCTGGCCGCGGTCGCCGACATCTCCGACCCGGTGGAAAGGGTCCGGAAGTTCCTCTCCTTTCAGGATGAGGCGGCGCGTTTCGGGTGGGACGTGCTGGCGACCACCCTCCTCTACGCGGCCAATCGGGTCCCGGAGATCTGCGCTGACATCGCCCAGATCGACCGGGCTATGCGCTGGGGCTACGCCTGGGAGCTGGGGCCCTTCGAATTGTGGGATGCCCTGGGGGTGAAGGAGACCGTCGCTCGCATGCAGGCGGAAGACCGCGCGGTACCGGGATGGGTCCTCCAGCTGGTCACTTCCGAATCTCCCTGCTTCTATCGGCAGGAGGCCGGCGCCCCGGCGGTGTGGGGCCCCGGTCAGACGACTCACAAGCCGCTTCCGCCTCAGCCACGCCGGGTGGCCCTGGCTGAGCTCAGGCAGGGCGGCAAGGTGCTCGATGAGACCCCGGCGGCCGCTCTCATCGACTTGGGTGACCGGATAGCCTGTGTGGAGTTCCGCACCAAAGCCAACCTGGTCACCGAGGAAGTGCACCGCTTCTTGGAGCGCACCCTGGCCGCTCTGGGGACGGATTTCGACGCTCTGGTGATCGGCAACGAGGGCCCGCACTTCTCCGGGGGGGCCGATTTGAGATGGCTGTTAGGCCGCATAAAGGCCGAGGACTTTGCGGCCATCGAGACCACGCTCCGCTACGTCCAGAAGGTGAGCATGAGCCTCAAGTATTCTCCCCTTCCGGTGGTAGCTGCCCCCCAGGGTCGGGTGCTGGGCGGGGGACTGGAGCTGTGTCTGCATTGCGACCGGATCCAAGCTCACCTGGATGTGAACATGGGGCTGGTCGAGACCGGGGTGGGCCTCATTCCGGCTGCGGGCGGTCTCAAGGAGATCTTGCTCCGCACCATGGACCAGGCCAAAGGGGTCACTTGGCCCTTCTCCAACCTCATGCCCGCGTTCGAAGCGGTTGCGCAGGCGAAGGTGACAGGGTCGGCCTGGGAAGCCTTCGACTTCGGGTACCTGCGGCGCGGTGACGGCGTGACCATGAACCGCGAGAGCCTGCTCTATGCGGCTAAGCAAGTGGCTCTCGCCTTGCTTGAGACCGGCTATCAGCCGCCGTTGCCGGCCAAGGTCAAGGTCATGGGCGCTGACGGCGTGGGCAATTTCCGCAGCATTCTCTACAACATGGGCAGGAGCGAGTTCATCTCAGAGTACGACCGTTATCTGGGCGAGAAGATCGCCTGGGTGCTTTCGGGCGGGGACGTCGACGGAGGCAGCGAAGTGGATGAGTGGCACCTGCTTGCCTTGGAGCGGCAGGTCTTCCTCGAGGTATGCCGGCAGCCCAAGACCATCGAGCGCATCGAACACATGCTGGCCACCGGCAGACCCCTGCGCAACTAGTCGACGCAGACTGCACGAGCAAGGAGACAGTGCATGAAGGAAGCAGTGATAGTGAGCGCGGTCCGCACCCCGGTGGGCAAAGCGCCTCGGGGTGTGTTGAGGACCGTCCGTCCCGAAGACCTCGCCACCTTGGTGATCAGAGCCGCCCTGGAGCGGGTGCCGGCCCTTGACCCGGCCGAGGTGGATGATGTGATCATGGGCTGCGCTTTCCCGGAGGCGGAGCAGGGTCTAAACATCGGGCGGAACGCCTGGCTCCAAGCGGGCCTGCCGCTCGAGGTGCCGGGGGTGACCATCAACCGCTTCTGTTCTTCGGGACTGCAGGCTATCGCCTTCGCCGCCCAGGCCATCATGGCAGGCATGGCAGAGGTCATGTTCGCGGGCGGGGTGGAATCGATGTCCCGAGTGCCGGGTGGCGGTAACAAGCCCATGTTCCACTCAGCCATCATGGATGCCAGTCCTGACGCGTTTCTGAGTATGGGCCTGACTGCTGAGAATGTGGCCGAGCGTTTCGGCGTGACCCGGGAGGAGCAGGATGCTTTCGCCGTGCAAAGCCATGCCCGTGCCCTAGCCGCCATCGATTCCGGGCGCTTCGGTGACGAGATCGTGCCGGTGCCGGTCACCCATCGGCACCCCGGTCCGGACGGCACCATCCTGGAGGAGACCACCGTGGTGACGGTGGACGAGGGACCCCGGCGGGGGACCACCATGGAAGTCCTGGCCAAGCTCAAGCCAGTATTCCGCAAGAACGGCACGGTCACGGCGGGGAACTCCTCCCAGACCAGCGACGGAGCGGCCATGACCATAGTGATGTCGGCGGAGAAGGCGGCCAAGCTGAGCCTGAAGCCCCTTGCCCGCTGTGTGGCCTTCGCCGCTGGAGGGGTCGACCCGGGAGTGATGGGCATCGGACCGGTCGTGGCCATCCCCAAAGCCCTCAAGCTGGCAGGGCTCTCGGTGGATGACCTCGATTTGGTCGAGCTCAATGAGGCTTTTGCCAGTCAGGCCGTGTATGTCATCCGCCATCTAGGCCTTGACCCCGCCAAGACCAATGTCAACGGCGGGGCCATCGCGTTGGGACATCCCTTGGGGGCGACCGGGGCCAAACTCACTGCCACCCTGCTCCACGAGATGGAGAAGCGGCAGTGTCGTTACGGCCTGGTCAGCATGTGTGTGGCCGGCGGCATCGGAGTCGCCGGCATCTTCGAAAGACTGTGAAGGAGGGACCATGGTTCTCGGCAAGTACGCAGTCGACTACGAAGAGAGGGTCAACTACCCTCGTCTGCGGGCGGAGAGGCTGCAGCGGGCCAAAGACCAGATGAACAAGGACGGTCTGGGAAGCATCGTCACCTGGGATGAGGCCAATGTCCGCTACCTGACCGGGTACTACATCACCACCCCCAACCGGCCGCTGGAGGCTCAGTTCGCCTTCTGTGCCCGTAATGGCCAGCCCCATCTGGTGGGCGGCAACAACCAGGAGAGCCTCATCGAGAAAATGCCTTGGATGGAAGGTCGTATCCATCCGCCTGCCGGCATCGCCAAGATCGCAGCTTTTACCCCGGATGACCCGGTCGTGCAGCGGGTGGTGGACCAGATCTTCAATTTCATGGTGCAGTACGGGGTGGAGAAAGAGCCCTTGGGTATCGACGGCACCACCTTGTCCTACATCTACGCCGAAGCCTTCAAGAAGCGGGGGGTAGAGGTGGTGCACGCCAAGCCCACCATGGACTTCGCGCGCATGATCAAGACGCAGGATGAGATCGAGCTCATGCGCATCACCTGCGCCAACTCCGAGAAGGCTTTTGCTGCCATCGCTGACGCCATCCGGCCCGGCATCCGGGAGTGCGACCTGGTGGCCATAGGGCTCAAGGCCTTGTATGAGGAGGGCGTAGACCACACCGAAGACCTGGTGTGCTGCTCCGGCTCCAACACCAATCCCTATGGTTGGTCGTTCACCGACAAGCCCATCCAAGTAGGCGACCTCGTCTACGTCGACGTGGACGGTGCTTCCTACCAGGGCTACAAGTCCTGCATCTATCGGACCTTTTGCTGCGGCAAGGCCAGCCAGGAGCAGAAGGACCTCTACGAAGAGTGCCGGGCCATGCTCTACGATGCCATCAACACCATCAAAGACGGGTCGACCGACTGGCAGCTTCTCGACAAGTGGCCGGACAGCCCGGAGTACTGGGGCTACAAGACCTGGGCCGAGGTCGGTCCCTACGCCATCGGGCATGGTCTGGGACTCAGCCTGCATGACCGGCCCTTCTTCAACCGTATGAACCAGGTGGCCGGCGTGCCCGAGCAGACTTTCCGCGCGGGCATGGTGCTTGCCATCGAGACTTATGCCGGCCGCAAGGGCGGCAAGCACGGGGTGCGGCTGGAGGAGAACATCCTGGTGACCAAAGACGGCTACGAGCGGTTGAGCTTGTGGCCTATCGACGAATTGATGGAGTGTTGGCGGCCTTACCGATAAGGCGCGTCCCGAGGGGAAGTGAGGGGATCATGGCAGATCTGTTCAGACTCGACGGCAAGGTCGCGGTGGTGGTAGGGGGCGGGGGCGGTATCGGACGGGCTCTAGCCCTGGGGTTGGCTCGGCAAGGCGCGGCGGTCGCCCTCGCCAGCCGCAACTTGGAGAAGCTTAAGGAGGTGGCTGCCGAGATCACAGCGACCCCCGAGGTCCACACCCGGGTGGAAGCCTTCGCGATGGACGCCACCGACGAGCAGAGCGTGGCCGCCGCGGTGAAGAGCATCGTAGAGGCTCTGGGGACCGTGGACATCCTGGTCAACGCTCAGGGCCAGAACATCAAGCAGCCTTTCGAAAGCTTCCCGCTCGCCGACTGGCAGACGCTGTTCGATAACAACGTGAAGAGTGTGATGCTCACCTGCCGGGAGTTCGGCAAAGTCATGCTCGACAAGAAGAAGGGCAAGATCATCAACATCTCCTCGGTGGCGGGCGACCGGGGGGTCCCGCTGGCGGGCAACGTCGGTTACTGCGGCAGCAAGGCGGCGGTCAGCAACATCACTCGCATGCTTGCCTACGAATGGGCCAAGCATGGCATCAACGTCAACGCGATCGGACCGTCGGTGATCTTCACTCCGGGGATGCGGGCGGCTCTGCCCCCCGAGGTCCTGGCCGGTGCCACTGCGCTTCACCCCCTGGGCCGGGTAGCGGAGCCCGAGGAGCTCATCGGCACCTGCGTGTATTTGGCCTCCGCCGCTTCCGACTACGTCACCGGCCAGGTGGTGTATGTGGATGGGGGCCGGACCTGCTTCGCGTAGTTGGGGGGCTGGTGTCGGTGTGGGGTCGAGGCGGCAAGGAGGGCGCCGGTGGAGCTGAAGGACGTTAAGAAGATCGCCGTGTTCGGAGCGGGGACGATGGGGCCGGGCCTGGCCTTGGTCTTCGCGCTGGCAGGCTACCCCGTGACCGTGTACTCGCGTAGGAGTGAGACGCTGGCCCGAGCCAGGCAGGTAATGGAATCTGCCCTTGCCACCTTGGCGGCCCACGGAGCCGTTGCGGCAGAAGAAGGAGGAGCCGTGGCCGGCCGCATCGAACTCACTCAGTCACTCGCCGCGGCCGCCGACGAGGCCGACTTTGCGCTGGAAAGCATCGTCGAAGACAAAGGGGCGAAGCGTGAGCTGTTTGAGCAGTTGGCCGGACTTTGCCCGGAGCGCACCGTTGTTGCCAGCAACACTTCCAGTTTGAACATCTTCGAGCTTGTTCCCGAGAGCCTCCAGAGGCGCAGTCTGTGCGCCCACTTCTTTACGCCGGCTCACCTCATCCCCTTGGTGGAGGTGGTCCCTGGTCCGCAGACGGCCGTGGAGGCGCTGTCTTTCACCGTGGGCCTCATGCGGGCTTGTGGCAAGTCTCCCGTGGTCGTGAAGAGGTTTGGCCCGGGATTCATTGTCAACCGCATACAGCGGGCCATAGGGGAGGCGGCCATGGACATGGTTGAAGAGGGCCTGGTCGACCCTGCCGATATCGACCTGGCTGTGAAGGCTTCCTTGGGGGTGCGTCTCCCCGTGGTCGGGGTCATGCAGACCTTCGATTTCCAGGGGCTGGACATGCTGCTCGCCTACCAGAAGAACGTAGGCAAGGTCTACCGGTTCGTGGAGGCGCTGGTGGAACAGGGGGCGGTGGGGGTCAAGGCCGGTCGGGGGATCTACGACTACCAGGGGCGGAGCGAGACGGAGGTTCTAGCCAAGCGTGACGCTCTTTACCTCAAGATGCTCGACCATCTGCGCTCCCTGGGTGCGTTCGAGCCAGTGTGATAAGGAAGGACCTGATGGTTAAGAAACGTTTCCGGAGGCTCCTGGAGCCCGGTCGCATAGGCAAGGTAACCACCCGCAACCGCATCTACAAGTCCGCGGCGGGCATGATGTCGTTCTCCGATACCGAGACGACCATGAACGAGAACACCCTCGGCTTCTACGAGGCGCTGGCCAAGGGAGGCGTCGGCATCATCTCGGTCGAGGCGCCTACCATCGACTATCCTCAAGGCTGTCGCTGGCGGGAACGCTATCGCATGGATGACGATCGTTTCATCCCCGGCATCAAAGAGCTGGTGGACCTTGTCCACAGCTACGACTGTCCGGTCTTCATGCAGATGGAGCACGATGGACCTTGGCAGAACCCGCTCTTTCACAACGCGCCTCCCACCTTTGAGGGGCCGCCGATCGGAGCCTCGGCCGTCAACATCCCCAGTCCCGGGGACTTCCACCGCGATGTCATCCGTCCCCTCACTGTTCCCGAGATCAAGGCCATCGTCCGCAAGTACGTCGACGCCGCCGAACGGGCCAAGAAAGCGGGCTTCGACGGGGTGGACATAAACGCCGGTAGCAGCCACATAGTCCACAACTTTCTGTCCCCCTTCTGGAACCGGCGCGAGGACGAGTATGGCGGGAACCCGGAGAAGCGGGCTCGGTTCCTGGTGGAGGTCATCACTGGGATCAAGGAGCGCTGTGGGGCCGACTTTCCCATCGTGGTGTGTCTTAACGGCTTTGAGACCGGATACCCCATCGGGGTCGACGACAAGGATTGCCTCACCCACGAGCTGGCGCTGCTTTACATGAAGTACGCCGTGGAAGCGGGGGCCGATGCGCTCATGATCCGCAGTCACTGGCTGGGACTCCATGTGCCCGGGTTTCTCCCCGACTATCTGTTCTTCCCGGATGCCCAGGTGCCCTTGGCCAAGATGCCACCGCAGTACTACGCCAAGAAGCGGGGCCGAGCGGCCATGCGTTTGATGACCGAGGAGGCCCGCAGGCTGTTCAACGTCCCGGTCATTCTGATCGGCTATGTCACTCCCGAAGAGGGCGAGAAAGCCCTCCGGGAGGGCAGAGCCGACTTCATCGGCATGAACCGTCCTCTCATCTGCGACCCCGATCTTCCCAACAAGCTGCGCGAAGGCAGACCCGAAGATATAGCGCCGTGCACACGCTGTGGCACCTGCCTGGATCAATCGGAAGGCTTCCTACGGCACTGCCGATTGAACGCTGCGGTCGGTTTTGGGCGCTACCGGCTCCCGGAGCTTACCAAGAAGAAGAGGGTGGTGGTCGTCGGAGGAGGTCCCGCGGGCATGGAGGCGGCCCGGGTCGCCGCGCTGCGTGGGCATGAGGTCACCCTGCTGGAGAAGACCTCGCGGCTGGGAGGACTTCTGCCCCTGGCGGCGTTGATCAAAGGCACCGAGCTGGAGGATCTACCCGCCCTCGTTCGCTACCTCAAGAGGCAACTGCAAAAGACGGGCGTGAAAGTCCGACTACGGACCGAAGCTACCCCCCGTCTGCTGGAAGAGATGAAGCCCGATGTCGTCATCCTTGCTACCGGCGGTGTGCTTTCCGCCCCCGAGATCGAGGCTACCAAGAAGGCAAGAGCCAAGGTGCTGACTACTCCTGAACTGCACCGACGTGTCAAGCCCTATCTCCGGCTGTTCGGGCCGCGAGTCCTGGGCTGGGCCACCCATCACTACCTGCCGGTGGGCAAGAGGGTGGTGGTCCTGGGGGCGGGACTGCACGGGATGGAGGTCGCCGAGTTCCTTGTCAAGAGGGGCAGGCAGGTCACGTTGATCGAGCCTTCGGATACGGTCGGTGAGGGCATGCTGGACTTCCGGCTGGGTCTGGCCCTGGAATGGTTCGGAAAGCGGGGGGTCGAGATCATCGCGGGGGCCCGGGATATCCAAGTGACCGAGCAGGGAGTGGTCTTCAAAGATAAAGAAGGCAGGGAGCGGCTGGTTGCGGCGGACACGGTGATTCCCACGGCGCCGCTTCAGCCGAACCATGAGCTCTACGAGAAGCTGCGGGGGAAGATCCCCGAGTTGTATCTAATTGGTGACGGCAACAGGGCCGGCATGATCGTTCATGCAGTACGGGCCGGCTACCAGACTGCTCGGGCCTTGTGACCGAGTCTCCACTGTGTCAAGTTCGGTGTTGTGACCCATTCTCCGCTGTGACCAAGTCTGTGCTGAGATCAATTCTGTAAGGAATGAAGAAAGGGGAAGGTGATGGTGGACCAGGCAAGGGAACACCCTACTTACGAGGAGTTGCTCGAGCGTCTTGCTAGAGCCGAACGCAACGCCCAGATCGCTCGAGACTGGGTCGAGATCTCCAACCTGCACGGGCGTTACAACCACTTGGTGCTGGGCCACTTCTGGGACAGGATCGTCGATGAGTTGTTCGCTCAGAAGACGCCCGGGGTCAAGGTCGAGATCGTAGAAAGCGGGGTCTTCCACGGGCTGGAAGGCGCCCGGCGGGTCTTCGTGGACATGCTGGGCAAACTGTACAACTACGAGGGAAACTGCGCCATCCATGAGCTGACCACCCCCGTCATCCAGATTCAAAAAGACCTGAGGACAGCCAAGGGCATGTGGTACCACATCGGCCTCAATACTTTCTTGGATCCGGTCAAGGGGGTGATCCCTATTTGGCAGGTAATCAAGTACAACCACGTCTTTGTCAAAGAAGACGGGCAGTGGAAGTTCTGGGACTTCCGCGCCCATCTGCTCATCCGCAGCTCATATGACAAAGGCTGGGTGGACGAGCCGGTCATCCAGGGCAGCCAGATCCAGGGGGCTCAGCCCAGCGACGCTCCGGTGCCGGACGAACCCACCAGTTTCCACGAACCGTACGGGGGCCGTTACGGCAACCATTCCGGGCTCCCTCTTCCCCCGGAGTATGTGGATCTGGATGACTGTTGACAAACGGGCCTGGTGCTGCCAGAATGACATAGAGCGAGCGCTCTATCAATCAGCGGGCTATAGAGACCAACGACCGATCAGGGAGAGTTTTCGGTGGCGCTAAAGACTGCGGATCAGTATCTCGAGAGCCTTAGGGACGGCAGGGTGGTCTACTTCAACGGCGAGCGGGTGCCGGACGTGACGGTCCATCCGGTATGCAAGATCACCAACGACTGGGTCGCCATGGACTACCTTCTGAACAATGACCCGCGTTATCAGGAGCTTCTCACCGATCTTGACGAGGATGGGGAGCGGGTCAGCTTCGCTCTGCAGCCTCAACGCACTCGAGAGGACCTGCTGCGTCTGCGCGAGGTGGTCAAGCTTTGGGCGCGCGTCTGTTTCGGCAAACCCACCGGGGCTAAGTTCGTGGCCAAGGATGGCCTTAACGCCGTGACTGTAGTGGCTCGTCGTGTGGACCGCAAGTACGGGACTGACTACGCCGCTAATGTGGAGGCCTACCGCAGGTACCTCCAGAAGAACGACCTGGCCTTTGCCATGGGGCTCACCGATGTCAAAGGGGACCGCTCCCTGCGGCCTTCGGAGCAAGTTCAACACAAGGACTTCTACGTCCGCATCGTGGAGGAACGGCCGGACGGCATCGTGGTAAGCGGCGCCAAGACCCACATCAGCCAGGCACCGGCCTGCAACGAGATCCTCGTCGCGCCCTGCCGGGCTATGCGGGCGGAGGATGCAGCCTATGCGGTGGCCTTCGGCATCAATCTCAACGCGCCGGGCATCACCATGATCTGCGCCCAGCCCGAGATTACGGCCAACGCCGATCTCTTCGACCATCCCATCTCCAAGTCGGTCTATATCAACGATGCCACCATCATCTTCGACAACGTGTTCGTCCCCAAGGAGCGGATCTTCCTCAAAGGCGAGTGGGAGTTCGCCGGCGACGTAGCGTACATGTTCGCCAACTTCCACCGCCTGAGCGCCGAGACATACAAGGCGATGGAACTGGAGCTCTTCACCGGGGCAGCGGCCCTCATGGCCGAGTACAACGGCATCCTCAAGAAGCCTCATGTGCGCGAGAAGCTCACTTGGCTCGTGATGTACACCGAGGCGGTCGAGACGCTGGGAAGGGCGGCGGTAGAGCACTGCGTTACTGAGGAAGGCTCCGAGCTGGTCTACCCCAATCCCATGATCGCCAACATCTGCAAGTTCTACTTCGCGGACAACTGGCATCAGGCCACCAAATACATCCAGGACATCGGCGGCGGCATCATCGTCACGGCGCCCTCGGCCAAGGACTACTTCAACCCCGCCACTCACGACTTCATGGAGAAGTACTTCGCGGGCAGAGCTGGGGTGCCGACCGAGTACCGGTTGCGGATGGCCAAGCTTATCCGTGACCTTACTTCATCGTACGAGGACGTCCTTACCATCCATGCGGAGGGGTCTTTGGAGGCGCAGAAGCTTTCCATCGCCGAATTGGCGGACTGGGCTCGCTACCGGGCAGCGGCTCTGCGGGCGGCGCGCATTCCCGGTTCCGAGAGTCATCCTCTGTTCGCGGAGCTACCCCTTTTTCCGCCGCAGCTTTGACGAGGGGGATTGCCTGGAGCGGCTCGCGGAGCTTGACAGGGTGAAGGGAGCACTTTACAATCGGCAGTCAGTGCCACTAGTCTTGAACAAGACCAAGCTAGTAAGAAGGCAGCTAGGGGGCAAGGGCAATGGCGGCTGAGGCCGACCGGTCAGATGCTACCGAGGAAGCCGCTGAGTGGGCCGAGATGCTGATCCGCGAGGCGGTCGGCTACGGTAGCACCGCTCTCGACGAGGCGGCAGCCAAGACCGTTCTGGCTGCGTATGGCGTGCTGGTGCCTGCCGGAGTCCTGGTCGGCGACGAGAAGGAAGCGGCAGCGGCGGCAGAACGTCTGGGCGGCAGACTGGCGGTAAAGGCCATCGGCGAGAATATCCAGCACAAGACCGAGCGGGGACTCGTGCTGCTCGACATCGAAGGCGGAGAAGCCGCGGCCGAAGCTTTCAGGCTGCTCCGCAAACGGGCGGGGACCGACTTCGCCGGGGCTCTTGTGGAAAGGATGGTCGGGGGCCGGCGCGAGCTCCTTGTGGGCATGAAGCGGGACCCCGTGTTCGGGCCGGTAGTGGCTTTCGGTCTGGGCGGGATATTCACCGAGGTCCTGGCCGACGTGGCCCTGGCGGTCGCTCCGCTCGACGAAAGAGACGCCAGCGAAATGCCGCGGTTGCTGCGCGGAGCCGCTGTGCTCGAGGCCTTCCGCGGAGAGCCGGCTGTGGACGGGGGAGCCTTGGCGCAGGTGCTCTTGGCAGTCTCTCGCCTGGCCATGGACTATCCCGAGATCCGGGAGATCGACATCAATCCTCTTAAAATCGAAGGCGATCGCCCGGTGGCGGTTGATGCTCTGATTGTTCTGGACGATGGGGAGCAAGCAGCTGCTCCCCAGGGGCGGGACTCTTCCTTTGCCGGGGGGAAGCCTTTGTCGAGCGGCCTTGCGTCGGCCCGGCATCGTGGCGGGACGTCCAGGTTGGGGACGCGCTCGTTCAAACCTGACCTCACTGCGGTCCTGTGCCCGCGCTCGGTCGCCGTCATCGGAGCCTCGGATGACAGCGCCAAATGGGGTGGTTCGGCCCTGCGCAACCTGCTGGACGGCGGCTTTACCGGCACTGTCTATCCGGTCAATCCTCGGGGAGGCACGTATTTCGGTCTGCCGGTGTATTCCAGCCTGGCTGACCTACCAGAAGCGCCCGATCTGGCGCTCTTGGCGGTCGGCGCTGGCCAGGCGGAGGTCGTGCTGGAGGAGTGCGGTCGCAAAGGAGTGAAGGCGGCCATCGTGTTCACAGCCGGCTATTCCGAGACTGGAGCCGAGGGAGCGGCGCGTGAACGCCGTCTAGCGGAGATCGCCGCCGCTTATGGCCTCACCATCATCGGGCCCAACTGCATGGGCGTCTTGGCGAACGACAGTCAGTTGCATGCCACCGGGTTTGTGGCTCTACATCCTCCGCGCGGCGCTCTGAGCTTCATCTCCCAGTCGGGCAGCATGGGGCCGACGGTGGTGAATCTGTGCGAACGTCGCGGCATAGGGGTCGACAAGTTCATGAGCGTGGGCAACGAGGCGGTGGTGAGCGCGTTCGATGTGCTCGATCACTTGGCCGATGACGCTGCCACCCAGTGCGTGATGATGTATCTGGAAGGCATAGACGACGGCCGGCATTTCTTGGCCGCGGCGCGGCGGGCTACCGCGAAAAAGCCGGTTGTGGTGCTGCGCGGCGGTATTACCGAAGCGGGCAGCCAGGCCGCTGCGTCGCACACGGGTGCTTTGGCAGGCTCGGCTGCAGTCTTCGCAGCCGCGGCGCGACAGGCGGGCGTGGTGGTATGCCAGACCGCTCAAGACTTAGTGGACCTGGGCGCTTGCTTCGCATATCTACCGCTGCCTCAAGGGCGCCGCGTAGCAGTAGTGACCAACGGTGGTGGTCCCGGCGTCTTGGGAGCTGACGCGGTGGCTTTGCATGGGCTGACCTTGGCGGAGCTTCCCCAGAGGGTGATCGCGGCCCTTGACGCCGTGCTACCTCCTTTCTGGAGTCGGCGCAACCCCCTCGACCTGGTGGCTGCCGGGTTTGGCGAAGCCGGCTGCAAAGCGCTGGAGCTTCTGGCGGGCTGCGAGCAGGTGGACGCCATCATGGCGCTCAACTTCTTAGGTGTGCCCAGCACTTTGGGCGAAGCCCGACCGCGGCTCGCGAATGGGGAGTATCACGGGTTCACCGAGTGGGAGACCAGTCTGTTGCGGCTGACGGCGAGGTTGATGGCAGAGACGGGCAAGCCCATCATCCACGTGCCCGATCACCCCGTCTACGACTCGACTCTCGATATGGGGAAGCCCTGGGTACCGGTCATCCTAGGCTCTCCCTGGGCGGCGGCTCAGGCTCTCAGTCGCATGGTCTGGTACAGAGAGAGGTGGTCGCTGACCAGCGGGAGAAGGGCGGCTTGACACATATGGTTCAAAGGTCTATTGTATCGGCCAATTCCAGGCTCTATTAGACGGTAAAGGGGGCGCTTCTTGACCGACACTAGAGGGGTGATCCAGCCTACCCGGGCTACCTCGCCCGGGGCCGCCGGCAAGGGGAGGATTCGCCATGGCTAAGTGGGTGCAGCTTTTGGTCACCGGTATCACCATGGGCTCCATCTATGCGCTGATCGCGCTGGGCTTCGTCACCATCTACCGCTCCTCGCGGATCGTCAACATGGCACAGGGGAGCTTTGTGATGTTCGGCGGACTCTTGACCTTCAGCCTGCTCATGGAGGTCGGTCTGCCCTATTGGCTTGCGGCCATCTTAGGTGTCATTCTGGTCGTCATCGTGGCGGTGCTCATGTGGATCGTGGTCCTCAAGCCAGTCCTCAAGATCTCGTTGGTTTCCATGATCCTGTGCACTGTGGCTCTCAGCCTTCTCTTCGAGAACCTGTCTTTGGTCAAGTACGGTGGCTACACCAAGACCCTCCCCGCTTTCGGCAAAGAGAAGACCTTTGAGGTCGCCGGAGTCTTCATCAGCGCTCAGAGCTTCTACATCATCGGCATCACTGCGGTAGTTCTGATCCTGCTCTACTTCCTCAACAATCGCACCACCCTTGGCAAACGCATGACGGCTACGGCTACAAATCCGGTGGCGGCCAGCCTATCCGGGGTCAAGGTCGCGCGCATGATCACCATCTCCTTCATCATCAGTGCCGCTATCGGCGCCATCGGCGGTATAGCCATCTCCAACTACGTGGGAGGCATCAGCTACGCCTCAGGTGGCATCTACGGGATGATGGGCTTCATAGCCGCCGTCCTGGGGGGATGGGGCTCGAGCAGCGGGGCGGTGGCCGGCGGTCTGGTACTGGGTGTAGCCCAGGCTCTCTCCACGGGCATAGTACCCGCTGGTTACAAGAACGTGGTGGCCTTCATCATCCTCTTGATCGTCCTCTATTTCCGACCCCAGGGCCTCTTGGGCATGCGGGTTCCCGAAGGTGAGATGTGATGGCAGCCGCGACTGAAATGCGAGCAGAGGAGAAGACGTTGATCGGACGCCTATCGGCGGGCTGGACCGGCTCCCGGAGCGCAGCGCTGGGGAAGGTCTTTGTCGTGGTGGCCCTCTTGGTGTTCCCGTTGATCTACCGGGCTGCTTCGGAGAGCAACTATGCCCTCAACGTGATGACCCAGGCCGGCCTCTACGCCATAGTCACCATGGCGGTGGGTCTGGTACTGGGGCAGGCCGGGCAGCTCTCCTTTGGGCACTCGGCCTTCTATGGCATCGGGGCCTACGTCTGCGGACTACTGATCCTGAAGTTCGGGGTCAACACGTTCTTGGCCTGGTTGGCGGGCGCGGCAGCGGCCGGTTTCGTGGCCTTGGTGATAGGGCGGCCGGTGCTCAAGTTGAAGTACTTCTATCTGGCTTTGGCCACAATCGGACTGGGTCAAATCTTTCTGGCGGTGGTGTTCGAGTGGAAATGGGTGGGCGCCTCTAACGGATTCGGCCCGGTCAAACCGCTCAATCTCTTCGGTTTCCAGTTCAACGATCATCTGCGCAAGTACTACTTGGTATGGGTGGTGGCCATTCTCATCCTTCTGTTCTTGTCGCGGTTGCTCAAGTACCGAGTCGGTCGGGCTTTACGCGGGCTGGCGGTGAGTGAGATCGCCTCCTCCACCCTGGGGGTGCGCAACGCCAACTGGAAACTACGCGCGTTTGTCTTCAACGCTGTCTTCTGCGGGATCGCTGGTGGTCTCTTCGCCTTCGTATACGGGGCTGTATCTCCGCAGAACTTCTCTTTCTCTGCTTCGGTCCTGCCGATCGTCATGATGCTGGTCGGTGGTGATAGGACCATCTGGGGCAGTGTGGTGGGAGCCATCATCATGACCTGGGTGGTGAACGGTTTCTCGGGCAGCATGCTCCAGTACAACGGCACCGTGTATTCGGTGATCATGATCCTCCTGCTCTTGTTCTTGCCGGTCGGCATTCTGGGTCTTCGACCCAAGATGGCCAGGCGCCTCTGGTTGAAGGTCAGGGGCGAGACTCTGCAGGAACTGCCAGCTGCAGCTCAGGCGGGAGCGAGCTCCGCTTTTGACGGGCTCGGTGAGACTGGCGCCGGGACCGCGGTCTCCAGCGGGCCGCAGGCGGTCGGGATCGCCGAGGCTGCGGCAGTGGGAGGCAGACTGCGGGAGGATCTAGCTCGCCAGAGGGCAGAGTCTAGTCTGGCAGCCGGGAGTCCGCTGCTTGTGGTCGAAAACGTGTCCGTACACTTCGGAGGTCTGAAAGCAGTCAGCGAGGTCTCCCTGCAAGTCAAGGAGGGCAGCATAACTGCGCTCATTGGTCCGAATGGAGCGGGTAAGACCACCCTGTTCAACGCCATCAGTCGGCTCCAACCCCTCACGAGCGGGCGTATCTGGTTCAATGGGCAAGAGATCACCAGACTGGACGCTGCAACGACTGCCCGCCTGGGGGTGGCCCGCACTTTCCAGAACCTCAGGATCTTTGTGAACATGAGCGTTCTGGAGAATGTTCTGGTTGGTTGTCATCGCCACGAGCGGTCTGGATTCTGGGCAGGCGGTATTGGTCTTCCCTCCCAGCGGAAAGAGGAGAAACGCTCGCGGGAACGGGCCATGGATGCTCTTGAGCTGGTGGGACTTAGGGACAAGGCGTCGCTACCGGCCTCGAGCCTTCCCTACGGACAACAGCGCCTGGTGGAGATCGCTCGGGCTCTGGCCTCCGAGCCCAAGCTCCTCCTACTGGACGAGCCTGCGGCAGGCATGAACGCCAGTGAGCGGGAACACCTGGTTTCGCGCGTCTCGGCCATTCGGGACGCTGGGGTGACGGTCCTTCTGGTCGAACATGACGTAGACCTGGTCATGGACATCTCAGACGAGGTGAACTGCCTGGATTATGGGAGACTGATCGCCTGTGGCCTCCCTGAGCAGGTCCAGAAGGACGAGAAGGTGATAGCAGCCTATCTGGGTGTCGAGCGCGGCGACGTCGATCTCTGCGCCACCCGACACTTGGTGGAGGGGGAGACCTGCCCCGTGCCCGAAGATCTGCTGGCGGTGGAGGACCTGGTGACCTCCTATGGTTCCATCGAAGCCCTCCATGGGGTCTCCCTGACCGTGCCCAAGGGGATGGTGGTCGCCGTGCTGGGCGCGAACGGAGCCGGGAAGAGTACATTGCTTCACACCATCTCGGGGATCGTGCGGCCCAACCGCGGCTCGATTCGTTTCGAGGGTGTGGATATCACCAGGTGGGCCCCTGACAAGATAGTGAGTCTGGGGGTCTGCCAGGTGCCCGAAGGCCGCCAGCTGTTCCCGACTCTCACCGTGGAGGACAACCTCATCGTGGGAGCTACAGGTCGTAAGGACCGAAGCTCACTGAGGGACGATATAGCCTACGTCTACGACCTTTTCCCGATCTTGGGCGAGAGGCGCAGACAAGAAGCTGGGACCCTCTCCGGCGGCGAGCAGCAGATGTTGGCCATTGGTCGTGCGCTCATGGGAAAGCCGCGCCTGCTTCTTCTGGACGAGCCCTCCATGGGTCTGGCACCGCTTGCGGTGGAGCGCATCTTCGAGGCCCTTTCTCAGCTGAACAAGGAGGGGTTGACCATGCTGATGGTGGAACAGAACGCCGAGATGGCGCTATCGCTTGCTCACAACGCGGTCGTGCTCCAGACAGGGTATGTGACTCTCGCGGGGACGGCTACCAAGCTCAGGCAAGATGACCGGGTACGGGCCAGCTATCTGGGTGGCCGCGGGTAGCTGGGGACGACGGTCATTTGCATAGATCGGGCAAAGAGGGGCAACGAACAGCAAGAAGGAGGAGGTAGCAATGAGGAACAGGTACTGGGTAGTCCTGGGGCTCGTCCTGGTGCTGCTCCTCGGCGTATTCGCCGCCGCCTGCGGCGAGGCTGAGGAGACCACCACTACAGGAGCTCCGAGTACCGCAACCACGACCGCTCCGTCCACGGAGACCACGGCAGCACCGTCGACTGAAACGACTGCGGCCGCCACGCCGATCAAGATCGGCATCGCTATCTCGCTGACCGGTGACAGTGCGGCTCCTTGCGCGCAGATCAAGCAAGGCTTCGAGGTGGAAGCGAAGTACATCAACGCCAACGGCGGTATCAATGGCCGGCCGGTCGAGCTGGTGTTTGTAGACGACCAATCCAAGATGGACACGGCCGTGGCTGCCATCCAGTCGCTCATCGATCAGAAGGTCGACGTCATCATCGGCCCGTTCCCGCAGTGGACCCAGGCGCCGACTCGGCCCCTGACAGAGCAGGCCGGTATCCTGCACATCACTTTTGGTCCGCCTACGCTAGCCGAGCTGCATGAGGACCAGACTAAGTACACCTACACATTCGGCCCGGCCACCGGTCCGGATGGATGCGCGGACGCCTTTGCCCGGGAGATGGTCGCGGATGGCAAGAAGAACGTGCTTGCTGTCGGCGACAATATGGTCATCAGCCAAGAGACCCTCAAGATCCTTGAGAAGAGCCTCCCGGCCTTGGGTATCACTTACACCCTGATGACTGACAGCTGGGGCCTGGGCGAGACCGACATCACCCCGATCGCGAACAAGATCGCGGCCAAGGCCAAGTCGGTGAATCCTGACGCCATCATCCTGGCCAGCAACCCGGTACACGTCAACCCGATGATCAAGACGCTCAAGAGCCTCGGCGTGACCGCGCCGGTCTACAACCAGGGGTCCGGTTCCCATCCCTTGCCGATGTTCGCCCCGGCGGGCAACGATCCCGCCAACGTGGCTGGGAACTTCACCATCGGCCCGGCGATCGTGGATCCCACCAAGATCCCCGATGAATATCCGGCCAAGGCCGAGCTGGTGGCCTTCATTGAGCGGTGGCGGGCTGACTACGGCGACAAGGAGCCCTTCGCCAGTCTGTTCCTGGGCTTCGCCTATGACACCATCCATCTGGCCGAAATGGCTATCAAGAGTGCCGCCACTCAGGACAGCGCCGGTTGGGCTGCGGCGATGCTCAAAGTGGACTGGTGGGGCGCCCAGGGGCACTATGTGTTCTCCCAGACTGATCGCGTAGGTAACCATGGTGGTTTCTTCCAGTGGCAGTACACCGTGGACGAAGGCTTCAAGTTCGTCCGCGACCTGAACGCCATCGACTCCACCCTGCTTCCGGAGACTGTGGCTGCGGTCCAGGCTCTGAAGTAGTCTGGTCAGCGGTCAGGACTGACTGGGGAGGTGGGGCGGCCCGCGCGAAGG
>FWPV01004172.1_pt1 | contig 25697 bp, 20 predicted proteins | sample 2228371 | NCBI WGS metagenome assembly FWPV01 (sample SAMEA103939776, study PRJEB20133) | metagenome | reverse complement strand
TTCCGCAGGTGCATTGATGGGTGGCGCATTGCTTCATTTGATACCGGAAGCATCTGAATCTGGGAATGAAAATGTATGGCTTTTTGTACTGATTGGTTTTTCCTTGTTTTTCGTAATGGAAAGATTGCTGCACTGGCATCATTGCCATAAGAATGGCAAATGCGATGTGCATATGTTTACATACATGAACTTAATAGGTGATGCTCTACACAATTTCATAGATGGTTTGATAATTGCGGCAAGTTTCCTTGTGAACATTCCATTTGGTATTGTAACAACAATAGCAATAATATCTCACGAAATACCTCAAGAACTTGGCGATTTTGGAGTTTTGGTCTATGGTGGTTTTAGTAAAGCGAAGGCGCTGGCCTATAATTTTTTAACTGCTTTGCTTGCTGTAGCTGGCGCGATAACGGGCTACTTTTTCTCGAACGCTATTGAAGTTTTCGGAAATTTGCTAATACCTTTTGCTGCAGGAGGTTTTATATACATTGCTGCTTCTGATTTAATACCTGAGTTGCACAAAGAGCCTGACTTAAAAAAAGCAACAGCGTCTTTCTTATTCTTCATAATAGGAATTGCCATAATGTGGCTTGTAAAGTTCATTTTTGAGGGTTAAATTTATAAAAAACCAATATAAATCTCTTTTCTATGAAAACTGATAAAGAGCTGAAGAAGGAATTTAAGCTAATAGCTTCAAAAGATCCGGATAAATACTATCCTACTGAGGTTCTTAAAGAAAAAGGATTTACTAGAAACAAGTGCGAGAAATGTGGCAAATATTTCTGGAATGTTGATCCTAACAGGAAAGTTTGTGGTGATGCTGATTGTGTTGGAGGTTTCAGTTTTATCGGAGACACTCCTGCAAAATTAAAAACTGATTTTATTGGTATTTGGAAAAAATTTTCAGAAATGTTTGAAAAAAAAGGGTATAAAATCGTAAACAGGTATCCTGTTGTTGCAAGGTGGAACCCAACTACTTTCTTCACAAATGCTTCGATAGCTGCATTTCAACCTTATGTCATATCCGGTGAAGTTGAACCACCTGCAAAGGAGCTGATAATACCACAGTTCTCAATAAGATTTCCTGATTTAGATAATGTCGGAATTACAGGAAGCCATTGCACTGGTTTCGTCATGATCGGTCAGCACGCTTTTGTATCGCCAAAAGAATGGAACCAGGCGAAATATTTTCAGGATATCTATGATTGGATCACAATAGGCATGGGAATACCAAAGGAAGAAATTACGTTCCATGAAGATGCTTGGGCTGGCGGAGGTAATTTTGGTCCTTGTATGGAATTCTTCTCAAGAGGATGCGAAATTGGAAATCAAGTTTACATGATGTTTGAGCAGACTGAAAAGGGAAACAAAGAACTCGACATAAAAGTGCTTGATATGGGCATGGGTCAAGAAAGAGCTGCATGGTTTGTCAATGCACACGGGCAGATTTATGAAACAATATTTCCGACTGTATGTGATAAACTAAGAAAAGTCACAGGAATAAAATATGATAAAGAATTAATGGACAAATATGTTCCGTACGGGCCAATGTTAAATTTAGATGAAGTTGAAGATATTGATGCTGCCTGGAAAAAAGTTGCTGAAAAAATAGGGATTCCTGTTGATGATTTAAGAGCTAAAATACAGCCAATGGCAGCGCTTTACTCAATTGCAGAGCATACAAGGACTCTGCTTTTTGCGATTGCTGACGGCGCATTGCCATCAAATGTCGGCGGCGGTTACAACTTGAGAATCATATTCAGAAGGGCCATGTCTTTTATTGATAAATATGGTTGGAATATCGATTTGAAAGAAGTTTGCAGATGGCATGCAGAATATCTAAAGCCACAATACCCTGACTTGATTGAAGCAATTGAACAAGTTGGAAAAATTTTGGATGTTGAGAAAGAAAAATATTATGAAAGTAAGAAAAAGGCAGAGCAGATTTTGAGCAAAGTTTTGAAAGAAAAACAAATAAATACAGAAAGATTAATCGAACTTTATGACAGCCATGGAATAACTCCTGAATATGTAAAAGAAGAGGCTGCGAAACAAGGCGTAATTGTAATAATTCCTGAAAATTTCTACGGCTTAGTTGCCGCAAGACATGAAAAAACAGAACAAAAAACAGCAACAAAAAAAGAAATAGATGTCGATGTTGCCGGAATAGAAGAAACGAAGGCTCTTTATTTTGATGATTATAAGTTAACAGAATTTGACGCAAGAGTTGAAAAGGTAGATGATCAATATGTAGTACTTGACAGGACAGCGTTTTACCCAACTTCTGGCGGACAGCTGCATGATGTCGGAACTCTGAATGGAAAAGAAGTAACTAATGTTTTTAAGCAGGGCGGTTTTATTGTTCATGTTGTTCCTAATAATAATTTCAAGAAAGGCGATAAAATAAAAGGAAAAATTGATTTTGAAAGGAGGCTGCAATTAACGCAGCACCACACAGGAGCTCACATAGTTAACGGCGCAGCAAGAAAAGTTTTAGGTGATCACGTATGGCAGGCAGGGGCTGCAAAATCTTTAGATAAAGCAAGGCTTGATATTACACATTACAACAATCTCACAAAGGAACAAATTAAAGAAATTGAAACAGTTTGCAATGAAATAATCCGAAAAAATCTTCCTGTATATTCAACATTTATGAAAAGAAATTTAGCAGAAGCTAAATATGGTTTTAGGCTATACCAAGGAGGGGCTGTTCCTGGAAAACAAATAAGAGTTATTGAAATTCCTGATTTTGATGTTGAAGCTTGCGGCGGAACACACCTTAAATCAACAGGTGAGGCTGTCGAAATAAAAATATTAAAATCGTCAAAAATACAAGATGGTGTTGTAAGAATCGAGTTTGCAGCAGGAAAAGCAACCCGGTTAGTTGATAAAAATGAATCAGATATCTTAGGCCATTGTGCAAAACTTCTTGAATGTAGCCCAAGACAGGTCCCTGGCAGAGCAAAAGAGCTATTTGAAAAATGGAAAACTGCTGTAAAGAAAAAGAAACCGGTTGAACAAAAAGAGTTGATTTCAAAAGAAGAATACCCAGGCGACATAGAAAACATACTTACAGAAACAGCGAGAATCCTTAAGACCCAGCCAGAGCATGTTGCTAAAACTCTTGAAAGATTCCTAAAAGAACTAAATGAATCTAAATAAATTTGAAAAGTTTTGACTGGTTTTTCATTCTGTCCATAATTTTGCTTTCTTTGTAGTGCTTTTCCAAATCATATTTAAATTTTCTCAAACAAAGATCTCTAACAAAATCAAGCATTCTTTCTTTTGTTTCAAAAACTATCGGTTGGGCAGCCATTGTTTTTCTTGATGCTTCTCTTACGACCCAAACACCTAAACTTGCCCAATACTCTGGTGTTTCAAATCTAAATGCTAAAACTGATGCCTGTCTTTTTTTCTTTTGTAAATAATTTAATATCGGCAGTCTTGCTGCGTAATAACCGCCGCCGCAGTTTTCAGCATAGTATTTTCTTCCATCATAAAATTCATAATCCGTTGAAAACCTCGCCTTATCATCCGGGTTCCATGCTGACCTTGGGAGATAAATTTCAAAAAGCTCATATGACCACACATCTGGAAAAAGCATAATAAAATAAATATTCCCCATGTTTGAACCAATAAAAAGCATGTGCTGATCAACAGATTGAAAATCCTTTATCTCTTCTATTTTTTGTTTTGCGATTGTGTCGTCAACAGCTGTAATTGCCCATCTTGTAGGAACAAGCTTTCTCTGATTTTTCATGCCTAAAGTGCCTACACTTAATATTCTTGAAAGAAAATTTTCATCAAATTCATGTTCATATAAATAATTTAAAGCATCTGTTGCTTTAAGGTCAACATCACTGTAAACTTTTTCGACCTTTGTGTTTATTTTCGGGTTTGAAGTTAGCTTTGCATTCTTTAATCTCGCAGCAGGCCCCATCGGCATGCCAACAGAATCAAAACTCACTTTAAAATCAGGTATTTTTTTAAGCTCAATTTCAGCATCAACCGGCTTCGAGGACATTGCTGCTTCCTGGCTCATAAGAATATAGCGATCATTTTGATTTTTGACATCAGCTTTCACCCTTGAATTCACCAGAGATGTTCTCAAGTCAACAACCTGCTGTAAAGAATATTTTTCATCAGCCCATTTTCTTGGCGCGTCATAAACTTCTGCGTTTTCAACTACTTCTCCAAGGGTCAAAAGGCCAACATTTATTTTTGGATAACCAAATCTGCCCACAAAAACAGAAGGAGCAGAACCTTGAAAACTTTCCTTTGTTATTTTGTGCTTTGCTTTCTGGTAATTTTGATACCTTAGCAAAATAGGGCAGAAAGGCCTACCGCAGGCCAAATCAGCTCCTTTGCACTTAGTGCAGTCATAAAATCCCCCATCTGAAACCATGATTTTTGTATGTTTTACACCAATATAAAACTTTTGTCGGCAGATTTTTAAACAAGTTTCGGCTTTTTAGTTTTATGAAAGGTATTGTTTTGTTGTCAGGTGGAATTGACAGTCCTGTCGCAGCTAAATTAATGAGTAACAGAGGAGTTGAAATTATTGCTGTTCATTTTGACAATCAGCAATACACTGATGAAGCAGCAAGAGAAAAAATAATCCTGCTGTGTAAAAAATCAGGCATAAAAAAAATTTACATAATAAAGCACGGCGCAAACCAAAAAGAATTTATGGAAAAATGTAATAGAAGATATCAGTGCTTGTTCTGCAAAAGGATGATGTTGCGCATTTCTGAGAAAATAGCTCAAAAGGAAAGAGCTGATTTCCTGATAACAGGCGAAAATCTTGGACAAGTTGCTAGTCAAACTCTTGACAACATGAAAATAACCGATTCTGCAGTTAAAATAAAAATATTAAGGCCTTTGCTCTGCTTTGACAAAAATGAAATAATAAATATTGCAAAAAAAATAGGAACTTACGAAATTTCAATAACTAAGAGTGTTGGTTGTTTGGCTGTTCCCGACAACCCAATCACAAAAGGTAAGTTTGAGATAATGAAAAAAGAGGAAAAGAAAATAAACATAGATGTTCTTGTTGAAAATTCAATTAAAACAGCAAAACTTATTGAGATTTAAGAATTTTTAGAAAGTTTTTTATACTGTTGAAAAATAATTAATCTGATTTGTTGATGTTTTTTTATCTAGGTTAAAAATGCTAAACAACGAACAATTAAAACAAATAAAAGATGAATTGGATAATTGTAAAAGACCTTTGTTCTTTTTCCATGATGATTCTGACGGTTTAGCGTCGTTTCTGCTTTTTTACAGGTATAAAAAAGAAGGAAAAGGAATTGTTGTAAAATCAGATCCTTTAGTTGATAAAAAATTTATAAAAAAAGTGCAAGAATACCAACCGGATAAAATATTTATCTTGGATTTGGCAAAATTAACGCAGGAATTTATTGATGCTGTAAAAACGACAACAATATGGATAGACCACCACATCAGTGATGAAAAAATAAGAAATGTCAAGTTATTTAATCCAAGGCTAAATGACTCAAAAGACGATTCTCCTGTTTCAACAATATGCTATAATGTTGTAAAACAAGATTTGTGGATTGCTGCAGCAGGCACAATCGGAGACTGGCATTTGACAAAAGAAACTGAAGAATTTTCTGAAAAAAACCCTGAAATGCTACCAAAAGGTATAAAGCATCCTGGCAAGGCGCTGTTTGAGACTCCGATTGGCAAAATAAGCGAAATATTTAATTTTGTCCTAAAAGGGAAAACACAGGATGCCATGGCTGCTGTAAAAGTATTGACAAGAATAAATGAACCTGCTGAAATTTTGCAACAAACAACACCTCAAGGGAAATTCATCTATAAGAGGTATGTGTTCATCAGAAAAAAATATGACGAATTGCTGGAAGAAGCTAAAAAACAACTAACGAAAGACAATTTATTCATCTTCAAATACCAAGAATCTAAAATGAGCTTTTCAGGAGAACTTTCTAATGAGTTTTTATACAAATATCCTAACAAAATAATAATAATTGCCAGGGAAAAATCAGGCGAGATGAAGTGCTCTCTGCGCTCAGGAAAAAAGCTCATATTGAAGCCTCTTGAAAAAGCGCTAATTGGGATAAATGGCAGAGGCGGAGGCCATGAACATGCCTGCGGTGCAGTTATTAAAATAGAAGACTTTGATAAGTTTGTAAATAATTTAAAAAGACAGTTAAATATATAAATGATTTAAAAGTTATTTTTCTTATGCGCCGATGGTCTAGTGGCTATGACTTCGCCCTTCCAAGCGGTTAAAAGCTTTTAGCTGTCAAAGAAAGGCGACTGTCCGGGTTCGAAACAGATGCGCTCATCTGGAGAGCACTCCAGTGGGATATTCCTCACTTCGTTCGGAAATCCCACGACATATGCGTTTATCGCAGCATCTGGCGGAAGTCCCGGTCGGCGCATATATTTTTTACCAAATTTTTTACCAAAATCTTTATAAATACAATATATAACAAAAAATAAGGTGTTAGAATGGCTGATACAAAAGTTGCAGACGTAAGCACAATAAAACCTGGCAGCTACATGATGGTAGATGGCGCACCATGCAAGGTTGTTTCTGTTGAACATTCAAAGTCAGGAAAACATGGCCACGCAAAATTTAGAATCGTTGCGGTTGGCATTATAGATGAAAAGAAGAGAGATATTGTAATGCCTCATGGTTCTGTTGAAGTTCCGATTATTGAAAAGAAAACTGCCCAAGTGCTTTCAGTAAGCGGTGATGTCGCAAATGTCATGGATACAACAACTTATGAAACATTTGACTTAAAAATACCTGAAGAGTTAAAAGGCCAGATTGTCGAAGGAATCCAGGTAATGTACTGGGAAATTTTAGATCAAAAGATAATGAAGCAAATCAAAGGCGGCGGTGAATAAATGGTCAGATTTCCAGAGTCAGAGGCAAGAAAAATAAGGAATATCTTTGTTTGTAGAAAATGCAAAAGCAAAATAAGAGCTAACAACATGATTGTTCTTGCGGGAAAGGTCAGCTGCAGAAAATGTGGCAGCAAAGCACTAAGGCCTTCTAGAAAGAAGTAAGATGGACTTTGAATCGACAGCTGCATTAATATTTCTTATTTTTCTTACTTTTTTCATCCTAAAAAACAAAAAAAGAATTCAGATACAGAAAATAATATTTCCAGTTCTTTACATGATTTTGTACAAGACGAAACTTGGATTAAAATCAATGGATTCTCTCGCAAATAAGCACCCGAAGATTGTTAAATGGTATGGAAACGTGGGAATCATATTTGGATTTTTAGGTATGGCTTTCATTTCATTCACATTGGTTTATAATTTGCTGAAAATATTCATAACTCCGCAAGCAACTGCTGCAGTATCTTTGGTTCTGCCTTTCAAGATAAAAGGCGTTGCTTTCGTTCCTTTCTTTTATTGGATAATCGCAATATTCATAATTGCTGTTGCGCATGAATTTTCGCATGGTGTTCTAGCAAGATTGAGTAAAATAAAAATAAAATCAAGCGGTTTCGCGTTTCTTTCTGTTTTAATACCTATTCTGCCTGCTGCTTTTGTAGAGCCTGAAGAGAAGCAGCTCGCTAAAAAATCAGCAAGAGAGCAACTTTCTATATTCGCCGCAGGCCCTTTCGCAAATATTGTTCTTGGCATTTTGTTTGGTTTGATTTTCTTTTTAGTGATCCCTCCTATTGTTGACAACTATGTTAAGTTTGATGGTTTGAAAGTAATTGATTTCTTAGAAGCAAATGGCACATCTCCAGCCCAGCAAGCCGGACTTCAAAAAGGAGAGGTAATAAAATTCATAGATGATAAAAGAATAGAGCATGCATTGAATTTAACTGATGCGCTGGCAAATAAAACGCCCGGAGATATTATATCTGTAAGAACTGATGAAAAAACATATTCAATTAAACTGGGCAAATCTCCTCAAAACGAATCTAATGTTTTCATGGGAATAAGTTTCTCGCCAGATTACGGCAATTTCTTTTCTGCTGCATTCATGTGGTTTGTATTTTTAATTGCGTGGTGCTATATGCTCAACATCGGAATTGGTTTAGTAAATCTTCTTCCACTTGGGCCTATTGACGGAGGCCGAATGCTTAAAGTAGTAATAGATAAAATAATAAAAAATCCAAAAAAAGCAAACATGGTTTGGGCAAAGATAAGCTTTTTGTTTTTGATTGTTTTATTAGCAAATATTTTGTTTGGTTTCTTCAAAGCATGGTTTCCATAATATTAATTGAACCCTCAATTCCAGGAAACATCGGCTCTGTTTGCAGAGCAATGGCTAATTTTGGCCTTAGCGATTTAATTATTATCAATCCCAAGTGCGACATTCATTCTTCTGACGCAATAAAGATGTCAAAATGGGGCTCGGACATATTAAAAAAAGCAAAAATTGCTGATTTTACTTATTTGAAAAAATTTGACTGCTTGGTTGCAACAACAGGAAAAGTCGGAACAACTGATTACAATATACTAAGAAGTCCTGTGAAGCCTGAAGAGCTTGCTGAGCTGATTAAAAATAAGCGCAATGTTGCTGTTTTATTTGGCAGAGAAAGCAAAGGTCTGACTAACAAGGAAATTGAAATGTGCGATTTTGTTGTTTCGATTCCTGCTTCAAAAAAGTATCCTGTTTTAAATCTGGCGCAGGCGGCAACAATAATATTTTATGAATTATTCAAATGCAAAGAATCGCACTTGAGTCATATTAAATACGTAACAGCAAAAGAAAAAGAAATTTTAATGAATTTTTTAAAAGAAAAACTTAACAAAATGCGTTTTGCAACAGAGGAGAAAAAGAAAACCCAGCTGAAAGTCTGGAAAAGGATGATCGGGAAAAGCTTCCTAACAAAAAGAGAAGCAATGGCTTTAATGGGATTTCTTAAAAAGATTTAGCTTTCTCAAACTTTTCTAAAATTAAATAAATAAGATAACCTGCTATGAACAAAGCAACACCTAGAATCATTGCTTTTATGCTAAGGTTTAAAATCAGGAAAATACAAGATAAAGCTCCAAAAAAAGCAATAAGAGGAAATTTTCCTATGTTTAGAGGGATCCTGAAAGATCTTTTAGCATCTGGTTCTTTATAACGAAGCCAAATCAACGAAGAGTTTACTAAAAAGAAAGTCACAAAAATACTAAAGTTTGTAATTTCTGCAACTAAATGTATTTCTTCAAGAAATATGAAAGGAATTGCTAAAAACATTGTCAAGAAAACAGCAACCCACGGAGTTCTAGTTTTTGGATGGATTTTAGTTATGAAATTTAGTTTTTTAAATTCATGCGAAATTCCGTAAAGAATTCTGGACGTTGCTATCAAATCTATCAGCACAGTAGTCAATGTAGACAGCAAAGCTGTAGTTGCAACGAATATAAAAGCCTTGCTTCCGAGTAAAGCGTTTGCTATATCAGCTAAAGGAGATGTCGATTTAGAAAGCAGACGCCAGTCTATGACGCTTACTGCAGAAATGGCAACAAGACAATAAATAATTGTTGTAATTATAACAGACAAAACTATTGCAACAGGTATTGTCCTTTTCGGGTTTTTCGTTTCTTCAGCCAATTTAATGACTGCTTCAAATCCTATGTATGCAAAAAAGATAAGAGATGTCGCCTCAAAAACGCCTTTAAGACCGTTGGACATTTCCATATAATTTACTGTTCCAAAAAAACGCGATGCTGATATGATTATAAAAATGAGCGCACCTATTTGTATTAATGTAAGCGCAATATTAATTTTCGCGCTTTGTTTTATCCCACAGAAATTTATCAAAGACATAAGAACAATAAGAACAAGTGCCAGAAAAAAAGAGTTTTCTATATTCAATAGTTTTGAAAAATATCCTGCAAAACCCAAGGAAACAGTAGCAGCTGCAATTAAACCTCCTAAAAATACTGAATAGCCAACTATGAACGCTAATTTTCTACCAAATGCATGTGCAGTATAAATATATTCGCCAGAATCTTTTGGGAACATAGAACTTAATTCAGCATAACTTAAACCTGTAAAAACAGCAACTAAAGCGCCGAGCAAAAAAGAAATCCAAAGTGCATTTCCTGCCATGCCTGAAGCGGCGCCTATGAGAACATAAATTCCTGCGCCAACCATAATTCCTACACCTGCAGCAACTGCGCTAGGTAGACCTAAATCTCTTTTCAAAGTGAAGTGCATTCTTTCTCTTAATCTTTTATGATTCATTTTTTCTCCAAGGCCTCTTTAATTCTTGGGTCTCCTTTTGGTTTTGCTTTTGGCCCCAGCATATAAATTTTCTTTTCAGCAGTATCGCCCCAAGAATAATCTCCTTTTACTGATTCAGTTTCCATTTTAAATTCGTCCAAAGAGGTTCCTTTTTTAAGATGATAATAAATCGAACGCAAAGTTACTTTCGGGAACAGTTTGATGTAAATTTTGTATATGTCATAGCCATAGCCTTTCTTTATAAAATTAAGAATCTCAATAATATTCTGTCTTATTGCAGATTTTGCTGGCCTACCTTTCATGAGCTAAAAAAACAAAGAAGCATTTAAATATCTTGCTATATTGAAAATTAAAATGAAAAAAACGTGGAAGCTTTTTTTGCTTTCAAAACAAGATATTGAATTGGCAAAAGAAGAGGTTTTAGCACTTGCAAAACCGGAAAATTACATTTTAGATGAAAATATTTTGATTCTTAAGCCGAAAACTAAAATAAAACTGAATAAGAGGCTTGCCTATACGAATGCAATTCACAGATTTCTTTTTGAAACAACTACAGAACAGCTTGAAGAAAAAGTAAAAAAATTCAATTGGAATAAAATATACAAAAGAAATTTTGCAGTAAGAGTCAAAATAAGGAAGAACAGGTCTCAGACATTTGAAAAATACATTGCAGAAATTATTTGGAAAAAACTGAAAAACCCTGAAGTAAATCTTAAAAATCCTAAAACGGAGATTAATTTTTTCATAACAAAAGATAAAGCATATTGCGGTTTGCTTGAGCACAACATTAAAAAAGATTGGCAGGAACGAAAACCGCATTTAAGGCCTGCTCTGCATCCTTCTTCACTAAACCCAAAACTTGCGAAAGCGTGCATTAATCTTACGGGCATTGAGCGCGGAAAACTTTTTGATCCTTTCTGCGGCACAGGAGGGATTTTAATTGAAGCTGGATTGATGAATTTAAAGCCGATCGGCTATGACATTGACAAAATAATGGTTAAAAAAGCTAAAATAAACCTCAAATACTACAAAATAAATGCGATTGTCAAACAACAAAATGCTTTGCAGATAAAAAATAAGCTAGGCTATGTTGTTACTGATTTGCCATATGGAAAAAACACAAAAAAACAAAATCTTGAAGATCTTTATCTTGGTTTTTTGAGAATTTTAGAAAAAAAGTTGAAATTCAAAGCAGCTGTCATGTTCCCTGATTTCATAGATTATAAAAAGCTGATAAAACAAACAAAATTTAAAATTGAAAATGAGTTCAGCTATTATCTGCACAAAAGCCTTACAAAGAAAATAATATTACTGTCTGTTTAGTTTTCACTGTTTGTTTAGTTCTCTTCTCTCGTATTCTAAAACTAATTTTTGCTCTTCTCTCGCAACAACTTCCCTTATCATATGAACAGCATCGGGATTTGCGGATATTGAATCGATGCCTATCCTTACTAAGAAAGCAGCCATTTCTGGTCTTGAGCCTGCCTGACCGCAGATTGATGTCTTAACATTGTATTTTTTGCAAACCTCAACAACTTTTTGTATTTCTCCAAGAACAGCAGGATGCATCTCATCAAACAAATGGGCAATTCTTTGATTGTTTCTGTCAATTCCAAGCGTTAGTTGAGTTAAATCATTTGTTCCGAAACTTACAAAATCAATTCCTTCTTTGCATAGATCTTCGATAATCCAGCAAGATGCAGGCGTTTCTATCATTACTCCGAATTCGACATCTTGTTGCGGTTCTAGACCAACTTCTCTCATTATTTCTTTAGCCTTTCTTACTTCTCTTGTCCTTATAACAAAAGGAAGCATAATGCCAACATTTGTATATCCTTCATCATGTAACCTTTTTATTGCCCTGAACTCTGCTTTTAAAATTCTCGGCTCGTCCAACAAACGTCTAATCGCGTGCCAGCCAATCATAGGGTCTGTTTCTTTAGGCTCTTTATCAGCGCCTATCAAACCTTTGTATTCATCAGTCCTCATGTCGCTGTTCCTTACCCAAACAGGCTTACCTTTGAAAGCTTCAGCCATCTTTTTTATTCCTTTGTAAAGCAGTTCAGTGTAATCGTCATCTCTGTTCTGCCTTATGTATTCAGCAGGATGCACTCCTCCTTCTGCAATCATTATTTCCAATCTCACTAAACCAATTCCGTCCGCTCCTCTTGCAGCTGCTTTTTCAGCCATTTCTGGAATGTCCATTATAACTTTGATTTGTGTTGCAGTAATCGGCTCATAAGCAGAAGGCATTTCGGCTTGTGCAGCGGTTCCTTCTTGCGGTATTTCAGTAGAAAAAACTCCTTTTAAAACTGTACCATGAGTTGCATTAACAGTTACAACTTCTCCTTCTTTTAAAATTTGGGTCGCATTTTCGGTTCCGACGATGCAAGGAATTCCAAGTTCTCTTGAAACGATTGCCGCATGACAGGTCATGCCTCCTTCGTTTGTTACAATTGCTGCTGCTTTTTGCATTGCAGGAACCATATCAGGAGTAGTCATGTTTGTAACAAGTATGTCTCCTTTTTGGATTTTATCAAGATCACTCATTTCATTTATTATTTTAACAGGGCCTGATGCGATACCTGCTGATGCTGTTTCGCCTTTTACAAGAACCTCTTTTTCTTCTGCTTTTCTTTCTTCTTCATTTTCCTCTTTTGCCTTTTCTTCTTTGTGTATTGTCGTAACAGCCCTCGATTGTACAATATAAATTTGGTTATTTTCAATAGCCCATTCAACATCCTGCGGTTTGCCGTAATGCTCTTCTATTTTTTTTGCCAATTCGGCAAGCTGCAGTATCTGAGGATCAGAAATAACTTGTTTTGCTTCCATGTCAGGAGGAATCTCCTTTTTAATATTCTTTCCTGTTTTTGGATCTCTGAACAGTCCCCAGTTTTGTTTTTTTAGCTCTTTTTTCTTTATCCTCATGGTGTCTTTATCAACTACGTATAGATCAGGGTTTATTGATCCTGAAACAACAGCTTCTCCTAAACCCCATCCTGCTTCAATTACAATTTCGCTTTCATTATTTGTTGAAGGATTTACAGAGAACATTATTCCTGATTTTTCAGAATTGACCATTTTCTGCACAACAACAGAAATCAAGACTTTCATGTGCTCAAAATTATTTTTTTCCCTGTAATAAACAGCCCTTGCTGTAAATAAAGATGCCCAACAGAGAGAAACTGCTTTAATTAATTCTTCTTTGCCTCTGACATTCAAGAAAGTGGCCTGCTGTCCTGCAAAAGAAGCTGTTGGAAGATCCTCTGCAGTTGCTGAGCTTCTTACAGCTACGAACAAAGGATCTGATTTTTTATTAACATCCTCTTCTGTACATATGATTTCATAAGCCTCAACTATTTCCTCTTGTATTTTTTTAGGAATTGGTGTTTTGACAATTAATTTTTGAACTTCATTTGCTTTTTCCTGAAGCTGGTCTGTATTTTCAACATCAAGCCCATGTAAAATCTGCTCAATCTTTTCTTTTATGTTCGTTTCTTCTATGAATTCTTTATAAGTTTGTGCTGTTATGAAAAATCCAGGCGGCACAGGTAATCCTATATTATACATCTCACCTAAATTTGCTCCTTTTCCGCCAACTGAAGAAATATCCTCCTTATGTATTTCTTTAAACCATCTAATATAATTTACTTTAATCACCTCTTTTGCCTTGATTTATTTAAATATACAACATATATAAAGTTTTTGGAAAAATAAAGTGATTTTGCCCTAATCGATCTTAATTAATTCTTAATTAATTCTTAAACGGCATTTAATTTGCAAAAGCTTTAAATAATAGCAGTTTCACAAAATATAAAATGAAAAAAATTATTTTTTTGCTGATTGTTTTGATTTTTTTAGTCGGATGCGCTAAACAAAACGAAATTCTAAGCAAAGGAGTTTCCAGTGATGAAAAAGCAACGAAAAAAAAAAAAATAAAAACGTCAGAATCAGAAACATCAAAAAAGCAAGAGAATAAAACAGAAAATACGGATGCTGCGAGAATAAACGCAACATATAATGAAACACTTAATGAAACGCTCAACAATTCGGATATAATGCGAACCGAGCAAACAAATCTGACAAATACACAAAACGAAAATTTAAATAAAACTGAAATGAAAATAGAAAAACAAGAACATCCTGAGACATACAATTCATGCAGAAATTCTGCAATACTCTATGGTGGCTGTCGTTGGAATGATTTAAACAAAGAAAAATTTGAATTGGAAATCATGTCTGCTTCACATTTAATAATACCAAGCATCTGGTTTGTAATAAAGGGTGAAAACAAAACAAAATATATCGAGAGAACAGAAGATTTAGTTCCAGAAGCTACAAGAATCTATAATATAAGTTATATTGAATTAAAAAATGAACTTGGCAGCGTAGTTAAATTTGATGTTCTTCCTGTAGAAATTATCAACGGAACTGAATACATGTGTTATAACCAGCGAACTTCATTTATTCCAACAAGTCACTGCAAATTACCTGCAATAAAAATGAATTGAATTAAATCAAAATTCTTTTAAATTTTAATTATCTCTTTTACTCGTTACTTTTACTCATTAAATTTTTATTAAATTTTATAGTTCTTATACTAAATTCTAATCTAAAACTTTTTAAATAAGCGCAGTTTTTCAAGAAACATGGGTTACGAACTGATTATAACGGAAAAACCAAACGCAGCAAAAAAGATAGCTGATGCTTTAGCTACAGGAAAAGCAATTAAAGAAGGAGAAAAAGGAGTTCCTTATTATAAAATTACTCACAAAAATAAAGATATTGTTGTTGCCTGTGCAGTAGGTCACTTATTTACAGTTAGCGAAGAGGATAAAAAAGTTTGGACATATCCTGTTTTTAAATTAAAATGGTCTCCTAATTCTGAAGTTGCCAAATCGTCATTTACAAAAAAATATGTCGATGTGCTAAAAAAACTGTCAAAAAATTCTGATGAATTCACAGTTGCAACAGATTACGATGTTGAAGGGGAAGTAATTGGATGGAATGTCATAAGATTTATTTGTGGTAAAAATGATGCAAATAGAATGAAATTTTCTACTTTAACTAAACCTGATCTTGTAAAAGCTTACGAAAAAAAATCTCAACATCTTGATTGGGGTCAGGCTTACGCCGGTGAAACAAGACATTTTCTTGACTGGCTTTACGGCATAAATCTAAGCAGAGCTTTAACATTGTCTATAAAAACATCAGGAATGTTCAAGGTAATGAGTTCTGGAAGAGTTCAAGGGCCAGCATTAAAAATAATTGTTGACAGGGAAAAAGAGATAAAGGCATTTAAACCAGAGCCGTTCTGGCAGATAAGTCTGAAAGGCGAGGCAAAACAAAAACCAATAAGCGCGTTGCACGAAAAAGATAAGTTTTGGAATAAATCAGAAGCTGAAAAAATTTATGAAAAGATAAAAGGAAAGAATGCTTTTGTAAAGGATGCTGAAAAAAAGAAATTCAACCAAAAGCCGCCATGCCCTTTTGATTTGACAAGTTTGCAGATTGAAGCTTACCGTTGTTTTGGAATAACTCCCAAAGCAACACTAGATATTGCGCAAAATCTTTATACGGAAGGATATATATCTTATCCTAGAACAAGTTCTCAAAAACTGCCTAAGGAGATAGGATATGAAAAAATAATAAAAGAACTTGCTAAAACTGAAAAGTATGGAAAAATTGCAAAAAAAGTTCTGGATGGAAAAATGATTCCGAATGAAGGAGCAAAATCAGATCCTGCCCATCCTGCAATTTACCCTACAGGCATATTACCAAAATCATTGGAAAGCAGCGAAAATAAAATTTACGATTTAATTGTTAAAAGGTTTTTAGCAACTTTTGGAGAAGAAGCAGTAAGAGAAACTGCCAAACTTATTATTGATGTGAATGGTGAGAACTTCATTGCTAAAGGAACAATAACCATAATAAAAGGATGGCATGAGATCTACGAACCATATGCCACATTTAAAGAGGAAGAGCTTCCTGATGTTTCAAAAGGTGATGAAATAAAAGTCAAGAAAATTGATTTGTTGGATAAAGAAACAACGCCGCCAAAAAGATTCACCCAAGCTTCAATAATAAAAGAGCTTGAAAAGCGCGGCCTAGGAACAAAAGCAACGAGAGCAACAATAATAGATACGCTTTATGAGAGAGGGTACATAAAGGAAAAGGCAATTGAAGCAACTGAGCTTGGCATAAGACTGGTTGAAACTTTGGAAAAATATGTTCCTGAAATTCTTGATGAGCAGCTGACAAGAAATTTTGAAATTAAAATGGAAGAAATAAGAGAAGGAAGAAAAAAAGAGGAGCAGGTTTTAAGTGAAGCAAAAGAGTTTTTGACGAAGGCTCTTGATCATTTTAAACAAAATGAAAAAAAGATTGGAGAAGAGTTAAGCAAGGCAACGATTGAAACAAGAAAAGAAATGGAGACTGTTGGCAAATGTCCTGTTTGTAAAGCAGGCGACTTAAGAATATTGAGATCAAAAGCTGGAAAAAGATTCGTTGCTTGTAACAAATATCCTGAATGTAAAACAACATTCAGTCTTCCGCAGATGGGGCTTATAAAAGTTATGAAAGACCTCTGCAAGGAATGCGGTTGGCCTCAAGTTTCTGTTATAAGAAAGGGAAAAAGGCCGTGGATACTTTGCTTGAATCCTAATTGTCCTGCAAAGCAAAAGAAAGAGATCGTTGTTTGATGCAAGAAGCCAAAATAGGGCTTAATTGTGTTTGGGAAATAAAAGAAAAGATAAAGAAAAATTATAACTTTGGCTGAATCCTTATATATTATATACCAGTATACAAAATAGTAATATTTATATACTAGTTTCTATATTAATATAACTTATCAGTGACTAACATGGCAGAATTGGGAAAAAGAGTGGTAATATATTTTTTAGTTTCTTTGGTTCTAGCTAATTTTGCATTTGCAGATCATGTCGCGGCAATAAAAAATGTCGGCTATACGCCAATATATGAAACAACAAACACAAGCATTGTCTTGAATGTAGCAAACGATTTAACAAGCGCAAATTCAATAAGAAATGTATCAATTGCTTATACTGGTTTTGATATTCTATCAGTTATAACACCTGTTGACTGGGGCTCGATAATTGATAATCCGTTAGTTTATTATGGCGTTGCTTCCGCAATAAGTAATTGGGGTTCTCAAAATTTCGGGTTTGATGTAAGTGCGTTGAATGTTGATGAAGATACTATATATACTTGGCCTATAAAAACGATTGATTCAAATGGGGACATTCAGACAAACAACATTGAGCTTATGGTTTTGAATGATGATACGCCTCCAATTATTAATTACATAATTCCTGCTGACGGCTCTTATATTTACGGCGCATTGCAGCAATTTGCAGTAAATGCAATAGATCCTGAAACAGGAGTAAAAGATGCGAATCTCCACTTATCTAACTGCGATTTGGTTCTTGATCCTTTGACAAATACAAGTTCTATGCAGTATGAAGAAATTGCCTTAAATTGTGAAAATGATTTATGCGCTCAAGATTATGATTTAAATTCATGGGATGAGGGAGATATCTGCTATTATTTTGATATATCAAACAATGGTGGCGAAGTTGCAACAGTAACAGCAAAAAGCATTATAGATAGAACAGCTCCAACTGTTACTTTGACAGCGCCTGAAAATAATTTCCAGACAAACAGCAACGATGTTGATTTCAGTTTTATTGCAAATGATAATTTCGCTCCTCAAATGAGCTGCGTAATAGCAATAAACGACAATCTGAATAACATAACTGCTGAAAATGGTGTTGAAACAATTCAAACAATAAATCTGAATGACGGCAGATATGATTGGAATGTTACTTGCTCTGATCTTGTTCCTTTAAACGCAAGCAGCGAAACAAGAAGCTTGCTTGTTGATACTAGAGCTCCAAACATAACAATAACAGAAATAGGGGTTGTGAACAGAGGCGATCTGGTCACTGTTGATTATGTTGTAACAGACGAAGGAGTCGGCGTAGATAGTTCGAGCATTGTCGTTGAGATAGTTGATCCTAACGGAAACGTAACATTTGGCGATTCCTTGCAAACAACTCTCGATTCTCCTCTTGGGATATATACTGTAATAATAAGTGCTTCTGATCTGCTAGGACATGTAGCAACAGAACAGATACAGTTCAGATTGAGATTCAATTATGTAATAACACTAAGCATAAGTCCAAATCCTGCTCAGCCTTCAAATCTTTCAGAAAATATAACAAACTATGCTGATATAAACGGAAATGTTGTCATGGATAATGGTTCAATGATAGCTGAAAATGAAATTAATTTAAACTTAATAAATGAAAATGTCACTGTTTCAATTGACTCTTCTGGAAACTTTGCTTACCAGATAGACGTGCCTGAACAGGCAGGAAGCTATCCTATAACTGCTGAAATTGTTTCAGTTCTCGACACTTATTCAAAAACCGAAAATTTGATTGTAGTCGGCCCTTACTGCGGAGACAACATTGTAAATAACGATGAAGAATGCGACGGTTCTATTTCACAGACGTGTGCTGATTATGGATTTGATCAAGGAACTTTGAGATGCTCTGCAAGCTGTACTATTGATACTAGTGGGTGTTCAAATACGCCAAGGCAGCGCAGCAGCCGTGGAGGAAGCGGAAATCCTGTCATGATAACAAATATTGTCGAAGAGCAGAATGAAAGCGGGGACAGCGGAATCGTAGCATCGTTCTGCGGAGACGGCATCTGCCAGGAAAATGAAAAGGATGATTGCCATGCAGACTGTGAAATAGCTGAGTGTTATATTGATGATGACTGCGCAGAAGGACTAGAATGCTTATCTGAAAAATGTGTGCAAAAACAGACAGGGCAAAGTTTGAATGCTACAATTGAAAACAGAAAAAGAGGGTTTGGGATTGGTAAGGCTTGGGCTTTGTTCATGGATTCGATTGGGCCAATTAACTGGAACATGCTTCTCGGATTGATGGTAGTTGCTGCATTATTGTATTTCTTCGGCTGGAGAAAAAATAAAAAAGACGAAATGACTGTTTACATAGAGAAAAGAAGATAATGGTGCTTGAATCTCTTCTAAACAAAATAGGAAAAAGAAAATTTTATTCCTTTTTCCTTGGCTTACTTTATGTTCTTATTAGCTACGGGACAGCATTAATTTTTTTTCCTGAAAATATTTCAGTTACAATGCTCTTCTTCATAACGTTGCTTCTTGTTCCTTCTGCAATGAGATTGATATCAATAGAAGAAAAAAAGGAAAGAAAAGACGGACTAAAAAATTTTTTAAATGATCATACAGTGGTAATTGAAGTGTTATCATTCTTATTCATAGGAATATTCGTAGGATTTCTTGCTTTAGGACACACCACTGATTCTGCAAGCATATTCAGCTACCAAAGCGGTTTTTTGGAAAATCAAGGAATGAGTAAAGAAACAATAGAAAATTTCTTAAAAGCTGACCAAAATAAATTAAACAAATTTACAGGAATAGCTGTGAACAACCTGGGCGTTTGTTTGGTTACTTTTGTTTTGTCATTTTTCTATGGCGTTGGTGCGATGTTCTTGATTGTATTGAACGCAAGTACTTTTTCATTTTTTGTTATAAGCGTAACGCAATATCTTGGAAAAACAGCTCAAGAAATGCTCTCTTTGATGGGAATTTTCTCAACCTACATGATTCCAGAAGTAGCAGGGTTTTTGTTGGCTTCAATAGCAGGAGGAGTTATATCAAAAGCAGTAACAACTGAAAAATTAGGCAGCGACAAGTTTAAAAATGTTGTAAAAGATGCTACATTGTTGCTTGTTATATCTTGTTTAATAATCCTTATAGCGGCTTTATTAGAGGTCTATTTGGCTTCCTCCCTGATTAATGTTATATTCTAAAAGTAGTAAAAAGGCGAAATATTTAAATATTAGATATTGTTCGTTTTTAGAGGGGGCAAAGGTATGAGATCTTTAATTTCATGTTTTTTAGCGCTTATATTACTGTTACCGCCATTTTTGGCCTATGATGATATAGACCCTATAATAAATTATTTCGAAGTTAAGCCTCTCTCTCTTAATGTTTTACAAATAACTTGGAGCATAGACGATAATGAGGCGCTTGCAAGCTATAAAATTTTGAAAAATGGCGAACTTTTATACCAGGAAAAAATAACAGGAACTCATTATGTAAGCGTTTATCAGGATTCCAGCTACAACAAAGGCGATGATTTCACATATAAGCTTATTGTTTATGACAGAGCAAACAATTCTGCTGAAAAAACATACATCTTTAATTCAGACAATGTTCCTCCAAAGATAGTTTCCGGATTAAAAACAATATCAAACCAAAAAGTTATGAAAATTCAGACAGATGAAGAATCTATGTGTTTTTTCGGATATGATTCAACCACACCAATAATAATAGAAGAAGAGGCAAAAAAAGAACACAGCGTTCCTTTGGCAAATATTGTTGAAGGAAGCAACATAATTTATGTCAAATGCACTGATATTTACAACAATGAGATGCCATCTTTTGTTGCGGTAAATTTTGAATACGATATCACAGATCCAAGCAAAATAAGTGATCCAACTTATACTGTTGAAAACGGCAGCATAAAAATAAGCTGGTCAACTGCAACAGATAAAAATGGTATATTAAAATACAACATCTATGATGAAGAAGACAATCTTTTGGATTCTACAAGCGCTAAAACATGGTTAACAAACAGAAATTTAAGCAAATATTACATTTCAGCTGTTGATAATGCAGGTAATGAAGGAGCAAAAACAAGAGTAGATATCAACGTAAGCAAAACAAACAATGTTGAAAATAAGATTCAAGAAAACAAAACAATTACTCAAGAAACGAAAGAGGAAATAAAAAAGGAGATAAAACCGGAAAAATCAGGAGGCACAAACTTAGCAGATATAAATGTCATGATGATTGCGGTGATATCCTGGATTGTTCTTGGTATCGCCATAGTGGGCTTCATCATCTGGAAGGTACATGACAGCAGGACAGACAGGCATGGCTTAAGAAGTTATATGGCAAGGAGAAGAAGGTTGAGAAACTTTAAAGTTAAGTTCAGAATATGAAAAAAACAATTTTATTGTTGGCATTATTTCTTTTTCTATCCGGTATTGTCTTTGCCCAAAGCGAAAGTATAAAACTGCTGGCTGTTTCTGAGGAGGAAGATGGAAAATATACTGGTAGTTTAGCTGACTTGTATCTTGCGATTTCACCCGGATTTGGCAGAGTCTACATAGAGTCATATCCTCTATCGAAGTTGGACACTCAGTTTTCAACAAGATTGGCAAAAGATTTTGCCTGCGACTATGCAAAAGTAGATTGCAATAAATATGATTTTTTTTACACTATAAAAGCAGGGAGTTCTATTGTTGGCGGTCCGAGTGCCGGTGCAGCTACTGCTGTTTTGACGATTTCCTTGTTAAATAAAATTAAAATCGATAAAAATACAACAATAACGGGAACAATAAATTCAGGAGGCATAATTGGCCCCGTAGGTAGGCTTAAAGAAAAAATAGATTCTGCTGCCTTAAATAACATAAGCCGTGTTTTAATCCCATATGGAGCAATAGAAGATGGAATTGATATTATAGAATACGGTAAAAACAAAAGTGTTGAAGTTATAGAAGTTTCCGATATTGATGAAGCAATGCACTATTTCACAGGTAAAGAACTAAAATATGATGAAAACTTAATAGTTAATTCAAAATATAAAGAAATTATGAAGAATGTCGCATCTTCAATGTGCAACAGAAGCATGGAGATCTTGGAGAAAACATTGAACTACACATACAGAAAAGGTATGATCATACCGCAAGAACTTCTTGATCTTGAAAAAGAAGCTTCTGAATTCTATTTGCAAGGACAAGAACTTTTTGAAAATGAAAAATATTATTCTGCAGCGAGTAGATGTTTTGGCGCAAACGTAAGATACACTGAATTTGATTTTAAATTAAGAAACACAGAAAAGAACAGCATTTTATTTATTGCCAATTCAATAATGAAATACCTTTCTGAACTTGACGAAGCAATAAGCAAAAAAGAAAAAAAATATCTCAGCGATCTTGAAACATACATGATAGTAAAGGAAAGAATTGTTGATGCTCAGAAAAATATTGAAGAAGCCATTGCAAATAATTCCTTAAGCGCTTTAAGCTATGCTGTCGAGAGAGCAAATAGTGCGTTCTTATGGTCTGAATTTTTAAAAATGAAAGAGAAACGTATAAAAATTGATAAAGAAAAACTGAAAGAGTTGTGCGTAAATAAAGCCACAGAAGTTACTGAACTTTACAATTACGCGATACTTCTTTTGCCTGGTGTTCTTGAAGACTTAAAGGAAGATATTGAAGAAACCAGAAAAGAGATGGCTGAAAATAATTATGAGCTTTGTTTGTTTAAGTCGTCCAAAACAAAAGCAGAAATTGATGTTGTTCTGAGCGGAGCGGGATTCAGTGAAGAGCAGCTTGATGACTTGGTAAAAGCGAAAATAAATGCTGCAAAAAAAGCAGTAGCAAAAGAGATTTCAAACGGTATTTTCCCTATTGTTGGCTATAGTTATTATGAATATGCTGATTCTTTAAAAAACAGCGAAAAACACCTTTCCTTAATCTATGCGGAATATGGCTTGGAACTTAGCAACCTGGATGTTTATTTCAAAAAGAGCGGTTTTTCATTTCCAAAAATAACAATAAATTCAATAGATTTGAATATAGACTGTAAGGCCATAATTATGTTGATTTTAGGAATAGTTATAGGTTCCGGTATTACCTTGCTGATTTCTAGAAGACACAGAAAATTCAAAGGAATGATTAAATTCAAGTAAAAACCCAATACAAACGCCCTTGCGGGCATTTGCTTGGGAAAAAGAGGTGATAGACCATTAACTGATCTATTCTTTTTTGAAAAATACAAAACTTCTATTTAAATTTTACTACTATAAAATGCTAAATAAAAGAAAGATTTATAAGTGTCGTCCGATTTGGTGACGAAAGGCCAAAATTTTTAAAATGAACAGGTTTTATTTTTCGTATGATTGAAACCATTATCAAAAAAATAAGAAAAGAGTTGAGATTGAACGCGCCAATCTCCAAATCAGACGTTGTTCTTGTTACTGATGATTTGACAGAAGCAATTCTGAAAGACATAATACGCGGCATGAATGTACAGATAATCAAGAAAAATTTTGTTTGTGATGAAAACTTATTTGAAAATAAAAAATTAAAAGAGTTCGTGAAGCGAAACAAGGTGACAAAGATTTTTATTCCCTGGACTGCTGATGATGAAATTGAATATTTCATTAATGGTTTTATAAGAAACAAAAATGACCTGAAATATCTTGGCCATCATGGCAAATTTGTAAAATTATTCAACAGCATCTTCAATAATGAAGTTGAAGAACTTGCAAAGAGCAAAAAGATGATTTATAAAATCAAAAAACGCGATGAGTTTGTTGAAAAAGTTGCAAAAAAATACAATTTCGCGAAGTTTGGTTTACTTAATAGCATACAACAAATTAAAAGATTAGCAAAATGAAGATAAAAAAAACCATTTTAGCTTTTTTGTTGTTTTTGGCAGGTTGCTCTTCTAACTTAACTGCGAATGTTGTCAAAGAATATGTTTCTGAAACTAAGAACCCAATTGTAAAATTTTGTCCTGAAGAGGATTGTGAAAAAATGCTTGTTGATTTGATTAATTCAGCGCAGAACTCATGCCATTGCGCATTCTATGACTTAAACTTAGAAAGCATCATTGATGCCATGAATAAAACAAGCAAAAAGGCAGATGTTAAATTAGTCATGGACAATGAAAACTACATAAACTTTAGTTTTTCGAAGAAAGATGGCACTTATGGCCTGATGCACAACAAGTTCTGCATAATTGACGGCAGAATTGTGTTCACAGGTTCTATGAATCCGACAGTTCGCGACAGTAAAACAAATAACAACAACATAATTATAATAAATTCTGAAAAAATAGCAGAACAATACGATAAAGAATTTCAAGAACTATGGAATGGGCAATTTGGAAAAGGTAAAAAGGAGGGAAAAACTTTCTACATAAACAACAAAAAAATAGATGTGTTCTTCTGTCCTGACGACTGGTGTGCAAACAAAGTTATTTACACATTAAATGAAGCCAAAAAATCGGTTTATTTCATGACTTTTAGCTTCACGCATGATAAAATAGCAGATGTTTTGATAAAAAAGAAAAAAGAAGGGCTTGATGTAAAAGGCATAATCGAAAAATCGCAGAACAATGCTTATTGCGAATACAACAGGTTAAAAAACAATTCAATTGGTGTAATTTGGGACAAAAACAAAGCCAACATGCACCACAAGGTGTTCATAATTGATGAATCTGTCGTAATAACGGGCTCTTTCAACCCGACAATGAATGCTGATACAAGGAATGATGAAAATCTACTTGTGATTTATGATTCTGAAATTGCCAAAAAATATTTAAACGAATTTAACAAATTATACAATGCATGGTCAGAAAACCAATAGTAGCAGGTTTATTCTACGAGGGAAATAAAGATAAACTAGCCGAACAGATAAAAGGCTGCTTTACAACAGGGCCAGGTTTACCTGGGATTAAAAAAGAAGGTTTGATTAAAGGCGCAATTGTACCTCATGCAGGCTATCCTTATTCTGGAAGATGCGCTGCTTATGCTTATAAGGAAATTCTTGAACACAAACTGCCTGACACATTTATCATTTTAGGAACGAATCATTCAGGTCCAGAGGTTTCAACCACGATTGAGGACTACGAAACTCCATTGGGAATTGCGAAGATTGATTTGCCATTAGCGAGAGCGATAATTAACAATGGGGTTAGAAATGATCCAGAACCGCATGAGCATGAGCACTCTATTGAAGTTCAGATTCCTTTTTTGCAGTATTTTGTTCCAGATCTGAAGATAGTGCCTATTGTTGTCGGTGGACCTCGCTATAAACTGGCTGCTGAAGCGATTAGAAAGGCTGTAAAAGAAACTGGAAGGAAGATTTGTATAATTGCAAGCTCTGATTTTACTCATTATGGCTTTACTTACAGCTATGTGCCATTTACAGAAAACATAAGGGAAAATATTGAAAAACTTGATATGGGTGCTATTGAGTTCATTAAAAAGAACGATTCTGATGGCTTTATGAAATATGTAGATGGCAAACAGGCAACTATTTGCGGAAAATATGCAATTGCTGCATTGATTGATGCATTGTTTAAGTCAGATGTTGAACTTGTTAAATACACTATGTCTGGCGACATCATTCATGACTATAGCGTAAGTGTCAGTTATGCGAGCATTCTATTTAGATAAAAAATCTTTAAAAAATAATGAAGAACGCAAATTTCTCTCTAAAAATCATATTTTTACCTCGTAAAAACCAAAACATTATTAAATACTAAATGATAGAGGAATAATATTCTCAAAAATGAGGTGATCAAATGGCAAAGAAAAAACCATTCGGTGGAATGATG
>FWPV01005375.1_pt1 | contig 25702 bp, 22 predicted proteins | sample 2228371 | NCBI WGS metagenome assembly FWPV01 (sample SAMEA103939776, study PRJEB20133) | metagenome | reverse complement strand
GTTATATTTGTTTTAAAATTTAAAAGTTATTATACAATATTCATAACGGAAGAGACGTAATTTATGGATAGATTGATGCCGACCGACGATATAAAAGACAATTATGAGGATCAGGTTGCATTTGAACTCTGGATGAAAGGAGATAAAAAAGGGTTTTCGATCCTTTACGAAAAATATAAAAACCGGGTTTTCGGATTTCTGGTTCGAATGACGGGGGATCGTGAAATTGCCGAGGATTTGATGCAGGAGACCTTCTTTGCAGCCTTACGAAACTCAGATCAGTTCGATAGATCCAGGAGTTTTCTCAGCTGGTTGTTCGGGATCGCCCATAAAAGAACCATAGACTACTTCCGTCATGTAAAAGTGGAAGCGAACCATAAAGACGACGCTGGTAATGCGGTTGGAAGTAAGATAGATCGTCCCGACCGGGAGCTTATGAATAAGAGCATTCAACAAATCGTACATGATGCGGTCGGTTCCCTCGACCCTCTTCAAAGGGAGGTTTTTTTGTTGCGTGAAATGGCGGGCGTTCCGTTCAAGGATATCGCTGTAATAATGGATTGTCCTATAAATACTGCACTGGGTAGAATGAGGTTGGCTCTTATAAACTTACGTAAAGAATTAAAAAAGAGAGGTATTGATGGCCTGTAATCTATGGGAAGAATTGGGGTTGCTTTACACGTCGGGAGAACTGAATGAAGATGACCGGAAGCGGTATCTGGAACATGTAAACAAATGTTCCGATTGCGCGGGTGAATGGGAAAATTATCGGTCCGAAAAAAAACGGTTTTTCACAATAGATATACTCGGCGAAACCCCTTCTGCTGCCTGCGATGCGGAGATTATCCGCGTATGTTCATCAGGTCATAGAAAAGCAGCGCTATTACATCTATTCCCTCTTTTTATCAAAAAATCCGCCGTCTTTCTTACCCTCTTTTTAGTCGGTTTTATGATCGTTGCAGGATATCTTACATTGAAAATGAATTTTTCCGCTCAACAGAACACCACTGTAAGTAATGCTCAAGGAAGCCTTAATTCAAAACAACAGTCACTTACTTCTGCAGAAGATTCGATAAAGGAACCCGACGATTCATCCGCCGACTCATCATACGAAAAAGTAGTAAATTTTGCCGATAAACGGGGTAATCTTAATTTAAAGGGGGTTTATCCGGTCGATCTTCAGAATAAATAGAAACAGGTAGAATTATAATTACACTATTCAATTAGCGTAAATTATATAAAATAAATTCCTGCTGTCTCTTAATTATTCCCTGAAAGCTGAATTTGTTGTATTTTACTATTTTAATTTCAGTATTCCTTACCGATTTCAGGTTAAAGCCGGTATTGAAAGTTCTACAATTATAGAGTTGTAGAAAACGTTTTGTTGTTTATTAAATATCTTCTAAATATGCCGTTTATGCAATATAAAACAATCGAAAGGATTCTGAGAATATCTCAATTGATTGCGGCAATTATTCTAAGTGTGATTATGGCTCGTGCCTTCAGGTTGCTTTTACAGTTACTTAGCCGGGAGAACGGTTTTTGATCTGGTGTACGCTGCTCGATCCGTCGATTGATATTATCTGTAAATTGGATGGACTTGAGCTCGGAAAAAAGTATGTGGATACGGAGTGCGTTCATTCGTCGGCCGGGAAGGGACTCACCGTAGCGAGGGTCGTTCGGGCGTTGGGGGAGGAGGTGGGCGTTACAGGAGTTTTGCCAGAATATGAAAGGAAAAGGTTCGAAACTATTCTGAAAGAAAGCGGCATAGTGCACCGTTTTAATATTATCCCAGGCAGTATGATGCGGTTTGATATAACCGTTGCGGATAAGAGTAGAAGTGAGATAACACGCATTTCGACGACGTCGCCGCCCTTAGGTGAGGGTATGGCAAATGATTATATCAAATTTGCTTCGCATCAAATGAAGCATGGGGATTTCTGGTGTTTCTCGGGAGGCGTATACAAAGGATTTTCCGACGACACTTTTTCGGAGCTTATCAAACATGGAAATGCCGCCGGTTGTAAAACGGTTCTCGATTCCCGGAGCGGATTATTCAAACGCGGCGTCTACTCCCGGCCTATGATCATAAAACCTAATCTTAATGAACTCGAAGAGTTTTTCGGCGAACAGATAAAGGGGATTCACCAAATTGCATTAAAGGGGAAAAAGTTTCTCGATATTGGAATCTCTTACGTCTTTATTTCGCTCGGAGCCGACGGGATGATTGCCTTGCATGGAAACGACTGTCTTCTCTGCAGCGTTCCGGCGGTTGCGGATTCGCCTCTGACGTCAGGAAACGGCGACTCACTGGTCGCCGGCGTGCTTGTGGCATTTAATCGAAAATTTTCTTTTCCGGAAACCTGCAGAATGGCTGTAGCATGCGGCACCGCAAAAGCGATATACAAAGGCGCCGGGACAATAGACGCCGCTTCAGTCTGGCAGCTTATGGAGGAGGTTAAAATAACATCGGTATGAACATGAAACGGTTGAGAATATTGGTGACGGGAGGAGCAGGGTTTATAGGTTCACATCTCTGCGAAAGGTTGCTGCGGGAAGGTCATGAGGTTGTCTGTCTTGACAACTTCTTTACCGGCAGTAAAGAAAACGTCAAACACCTTATGGACGATTACCGTTTCGAACTCCTCCGCCACGACATTATACATCCGGTATATGTGGAGGTGGACCGTATTTACAACCTTGCGTGTCCTGCGTCTCCGGTTCATTACCAGTATAATGCAATAAAAACAATCAAGACTAATGTTATGGGCGCAATCAACGTTCTCGGCCTAGCAAAGAGGGTAAAGGCCAGGGTGTTGCAGGCGTCTACGTCGGAGGTCTACGGCGACCCGACGGTTCATCCCCAGGTCGAGACATACTGGGGAAATGTCAACCCCATAGGCATACGCTCGTGTTATGACGAAGGTAAACGGGTTGCGGAAACGCTGTTTTTCAATTATCACCGTATGAACGGTGTCGATATAAGGGTAATGCGCATTTTCAATACATACGGTCCGCGAATGGCTCCCAATGACGGAAGGGTAGTTTCCAATTTTATAATGCAGGCGCTTAAAGGAGAAGATATCACCGTTTTCGGCGACGGTTTACAGACAAGGTCGTTTTGTTATGTTGACGATTGCATTGAAGGCATGATACGCCTGATGGAGAATACCGATTATCCGGGGCCGGTCAATATAGGAAATCCGGCGGAATTTACCGTCAGGGAGCTGGCTGAAAAAGTGATTGCTATGACTGGAAGCAAATCGAGAATAGTATCAGCACCGCTTCCTTCCGATGATCCGAGGCAGCGCCGTCCCGATATTACGGTTGCCTGGGAGAAACTACGGTGGAAGCCGACTATTGATCTTGAGACGGGATTGCGCAAAACAATCGAATATTTCAGAAACCGGTACTTTACTGATGTAAAATAAGAAAGAAAATAAACGGTATAACTTAACATAACGGAGTATGATGTGACAAAGTATAATTTCGAAAAAATAGAGTCGAAGTGGCAGAAAAGGTGGGAAGAAGAACGTCTCTTTTACACGAAACCAGATTCCGATAAACCGAAAAAATATATACTGACGATGTTTCCTTATCCCTCAGGAACTCTCCATATGGGACACGTAATGAACTATACCATAGGAGACGTTATTGTACGAAGGTCGATTATGCAGGGATATAATGTCCTTTCTCCGATAGGCTGGGATTCCTTCGGCCTTCCCGCGGAAAACGCCGCCATACGAGAGGGTATTCATCCTGCGGATAATATCAAGAAGAACATCGACAAAATGCGCATGCAGATGAAAAGAGCGGGCTGGGGTTTCGACTGGAGCCGCGAAATAGCTACTTCACATAAGGAATATTATCGGTGGACGCAGTGGCTTTTCCTGCAATTTTACAAAGCCGGGCTTGCGAAGAAAAAACGTGCTCCGGTAAACTGGTGCCCGAATGACAGGACAGTGCTGGCCAATGAACAGGTACATGACGGACGGTGCGAACGGTGCGGAACTGCCGTGGAACAGCGAGACCTTGAGCAATGGTTTTTCCTTATGAGCATGTATGCCGGCCGTCTTCTCGAAAATCACAAGAAACTTAATGAATGGCCGGAACGGGTTCTCAAGATGCAGAAGGAGTGGATAGGCCGTTCTGAAGGAGCAACGGTTATTTTCAAGGTTGCAGACAGCAATCATACTCTTGAGGTGTTTACTACCCGTCCCGACACACTCTGGGGAGTAACTTTCGTCTCAATGGCGCCCCAACACCCGCTGGTCGATGTTATTATTGCAGATCAACCCGAAGCGGAAAGTAAAACGGCTGCCATCAAAAGAATGAGAACTCTCGGGACGTCAGACGTCGAAATATTGAACAGGGAAAAAGAGGGCGTATTTACGGGCCGTTATGTGATTAATCCGGTCAATGGAGAGAAAGTGCCGCTCTATATAGCCAATTTCGTGGTGATGAGTTACGGCACCGGCGTGGTAATGGCCGTGCCTGCGCACGATCAACGAGATTTCGAGTTTGCCCGAAAATACGGTATCGCCATAAAGGTGGTTATCGAACCTCCCAACGGAAGAAAGCTGAATCCGGATACAATGGAAGCCGCATATGTTGACGACGGAATAATGGTATCGAGCGGACCGTTCAGCGGCCGGAACAACAGGGAGGCAATGGATGACCTTATAAATTATCTTGACAGAAACGGCTATGGAAGGCGTACCGTTACCTATCGTCTGCGCGACTGGTTGCTTTCACGTCAGAGATACTGGGGGGCGCCGATACCTATTATCTATTGCGACAGGTGCGGCGAATTGCCGGTTCCTGAAGAACAGCTTCCGGTTCTGCTTCCCCGCGACGTTTCGTTCAAACCCACCGGCGACAGTCCTCTCAAAGAGTGTGCCTCGTTTATGAACACTACATGTCCGAAATGCGGCGGTCATGCCTTACGCGATCCCGATACTATGGACACTTTTGTGGATTCCTCATGGTATTATCTACGGTACACATCCGCGCGTGATACGGCGGCCCCTTTCGCTAGTCAAGAGGTAAAGCAGTGGTGCCCGGTGGATTGTTACATCGGAGGAATCGAACATGCCACCATGCATCTGATTTATGTACGATTCTTTACAATGGTGCTGCACGATCTGGGACTCCTCGATTTCGAGGAGCCCGTAAAAAAACTGTTCTGCCAGGGTATGATATGTAGAACCGCTCATTATTGCGAGAAAGACAAATGGCTGCCGGAGTCCGAGGTTGTTGACGGAAAATGCGCCCGGTGCGGAGCCGCGGTTCATAGCGAAGTGGCGAAAATGAGCAAGACGAAACTCAATGTGGTAAGTCCTGAGGAAATCATCGACAAATACGGCGCAGATACTCTTCGCTTGTGCGTTCTGGCCGATAATCCACCCGACAAAGATCAGATCTGGAGCGATGAGGGGGTTCAGGGCGCAAACCGGTTTCTTAACCGTTTATGGGATACATTCGAAGAAGCAATTCCAAAAATAACCGCAGCGAAATCGCAGGAATTACCCCATACCTTGACAAAAGAGGATCGTGAGCTGCGCTATGCGACACACTCGGCGATTAAAAAAGCCTTGCTGGGAATAGAAACCAACTGGCAGTTTAACACCGCAATTGCACGCATTATAGAGATTACAAATTCCGTCCGGCGGCTTAAAAGCACTGCATCTCCGGAGGTGGTTCGCGAGGCATGTGAAGCAATATTGCTGTTGCTTGCCCCTATCGCCCCGCACATTTCCGAAGAGCTATGGGAACGAATGGGGAACAGAACCTCCATTTTCCTCCATTCGTTGCCCCAGGTAGACGAAAGAGCTTTGATCGCAGAGGAAGTCAACATAGTTGTACAAATCAACGGCAAGCTGCGGGGCAGTTTTACTGCTTCTCCGGATTCAGACAATTCCGAGTTGGAAAAGAAAGCCCTTGAGGTGGAGAAAATAAAGCCGTATCTTGAGGGAAAGACAGTTAAAAAAGTGATTGTGGTGCCGGGAAAGCTTGTTAATATCGTTGTGGGATAAGAAAGTAAAGAAGGGGAGACTGTTTGGTTGAAGTATCTCAGAAGCAGAAGATAATCGTCGCGACAGGGAACAGAGGTAAATTCCGTGAGGTTGCGGAAATTTTTTGCAGTCTGCCTTTTGATCTGATTCTGATGACCGACTACTGGAATCCTGCGCCGGATATAGAAGAGAACGGAAGCAGTTTTATCGAGAATGCACGCATTAAAGCCGACTGGGTTTACAGGCGCTCTTCCTTATGGGCGCTTGCCGATGACAGCGGTCTTATTGTAGATGCACTCGGAGGGGCGCCGGGGGTAAGAAGCGCCCGATATGCAGGGGCACAGAGAGATGATTTGGCAAACAACAGTAAGCTTCTTGAGGAACTTAAAGACGTTCCCTTCGAAAAGCGTACCGCTCGTTTTGCATGCTGCGCGGCGCTTCGTATCGACGAGAAAACCTTACTGTACGCCGAAGGATTTTGTGAAGGCAGAATAACCGATAGACCAAGGGGGGCGGGCGGTTTCGGTTACGATCCCCTTTTCATTCCCGACGGATACGACAAAACCTTCGCCGAATTGACAGGCGAAGAGAAACATAATATAAGCCACCGCGGAAAGGCTCTGAAAGCGCTTAAGGAGTTGCTTTATGCCGGATATATTTGACAATAGAGAGTCCACGCCGCGTGACGTCCATAAGGAACTGTCCGCTTTGAAAATTCGCTATGAAAACCTTTACGAGAATTTTCCTCATATCTGCGTTTGTATAGATTCCGAAGGAATAATTACCTCCTGTAACAGGATTTGCATGAATATTTTAAACGCGGGGAGAGGGGAGCTTAAAGGGAAAAATTTTCTTTCTTTCTTTACCGGCGACGATCGTAGGGAAATAGAAAAAATTGTAAAAAATTCTTCTAAATCGGATTTCCTTCCTGCTGGCCGGAAAACTTTCACTATAATGCGTAATCCGGATTCCACCCCTCTGCTACTTAGCCTTAAAGCAGTATTTTTTTCAGGAGAAACGGATATTTTGGTTATAATGGATGATGTGACTGAAGAGGTACGTTTACAGGAGGAGCAAAAATTAGCCCGGCAGCAAATGTTCCGTTCTGCGCGCCTTGCCTCGGTGGGAACGCTGGCCTCGGGTGTTGCCCACGAAATCAATAATCCACTCACCGCAATCTTGGGATTTTCGAGCGCTCTATTAAGGCGGCTTCAACATAACGAACCGATCGATAAAGACGAATTGAATGAATATCTTGTTATTATCAACAGGGAGGCGCTGCGGTGCAGGGATATTGTTGAAAATCTGTCGAAGTTTGCACGGGAGAGCAACGTATTATTATCTGATGTCAATTTACTCGGATGCGTGAAAGAAGCCGTAAATCTTACTCATGATCTGGCTGCAAATGCCGATATTTCGGTTGATATCGAAGTCGACGCCTCGATTGCGGTGCACAGCAACGCCGACCGGTTAAGACAGGTTTTTACGAATATAATAACAAATTGCATCGATTTCTGTCCGGCAGGATCGAAGGTTACTATAAAAAATATCCCTGCAAAAGGATCCGAGCGTTTTTGTAGAATACAAATCAGCGATAACGGGCCAGGAATAGACTCCGAATCGCTTTCTAAAGTTTTTAACCCTTTTTTTACAACCAAAGGAGTCGGTTATGGAACCGGAATGGGACTTGCCATGTGCTATAAATTGATGGACGAATGCAACGGGCATATAGATATTTTAAGCGAGCCCGGGGGGGGGACAACGGTCGTTCTGGATCTGCCGTTTGCATAATATATGACTATTTGTCTGAAAAAACGATGCGATTCACAGATAGCGAGTGCAGCGGATATACGGTATATTTTTCGGAGGTCGCATGAATAAAGGGAAGATACTTGTTGTAGACGACGAAGCGTCGCTGCGTCTTCTTCTCAGCAAAGAACTGAGCAGGGCAGGATATACGGTCGAGGCGGTTTCCGACGGCAATGCGGCTTTGACAAGACTAAGTGAGGATTTTTTCAACGTTGTACTCCTCGACATTGTCTTGCCTAATACCGACGGGATGGAGGTGTTGCGTGTTATCAAACAGGATGCCATACCTTCGGAGGTAATCATGCTTACGGGGAATGCTACTTTCGAGAATATAATCGAGAGCATGAAACTGGGCGCGTTTGAATACGTCCGTAAACCTTACGACCTTAATGAACTGCTTATACAGGTTGAACGTGCGATCGAACACCAGAGGTCGAAGATCGATCTTAAGGTTCTGCGTGAGGAGCTCGTAAAAACAGGGCATGGAGGCCAGCTTATAGGGAATAGTAAAGTAATGAACGATTTGCGGACTATTATAAAACGAATAGCGCCCACACAGTCTACGGTGTTGATTCTGGGAGAAAGCGGAACCGGTAAGGAACTTGTGGCGCGTTCGATTCACGACCACAGTCTGCGGCACGAAAAACCGTTTGTGGCAATAAACTGTGCGTCGCTTTCCGAGACTCTTCTGGAAAGCGAACTCTTCGGATACGAGAAAGGCGCTTTTACGGATGCAAAAACGCAGAAACGCGGGCTTGCGGAAATAGCCGACGGCGGAACTCTCTTTCTCGACGAAATAGGAGAGATTCCCATTCATTTCCAGGCGAAGCTTCTGCGATTTCTCGAAACCGGCGAGATACGACGTGTGGGAGGAACCCGCGACATAGCTTTGAACGTAAGGATTATATGCGCAACAAACAGACCGCTCGAAAAACTGGTATCGGAAAACCGTTTCAGAGCCGACCTTTATTACAGATTGAATGTACTCACCGTCGTCGTTCCGCCGCTGAAAGAACGAGTCGACGACATCGCTCTTCTCGCCAACTATTTTATCGCACAGCAGGGATTTCAGAAAGAACTGGACAAAAGCGCTTTACAGGTGCTTAAAGCTTACGACTGGCGCGGAAACGTACGTGAACTTAAGAATGTCATCGAACGGACCTGTATACTGTCGTCGGGAAGGGTTATAAGCTCTTTTGATCTTTCTTTTCTCCGTTTACCTGACGAAGAGGAGAAGAAAGAACCGACCCCGAAACCGCATGAAAAGAAGGAGGATACTCAGGCCGAAGAAGCACTTTCTCTAAAGGAGGTGGAGCGTAGGCATATTATTAAAGTTCTCGGAATGGTGGGAGGACATAAGGGAAAAGCTGCGCAAATACTCAAAATCAACCCTAAAACACTTTACCTCAAGATGAAGGAATATAATATAGTTTCGGTATATAAATAGTTTTCGTAATCATAATGCATAAAACGGGATTATCTGAAGGTAAGAGTAATACCATGAAAAAAGCCTCTTTTTTTACGGCGCTTGAAGATAAAAAGGTAAGGTGTGAATTGTGTCCGCATCATTGCGTTCTCACCGAAGGCAAAAGAGGATTATGTCTTACCAGACGGAATATCGGAGGAGAACTTTTCTCACTAAACTATTGCAGACCGGTATCGTCGCATATAGATCCGATCGAAAAAAAACCGCTGTACCATTTCTATCCGGGAACTTCTATATATTCTTGCGGCCCGAACGGCTGTACGCTCAAATGTGTTTTCTGTCAGAATCACGGGATCGTAACTGAGATATTATCAACGGCCGAGCTCACGGCGGACTCGTTTGCAAATGAAATTATTGAAAGCAATACCGTCGGCGTCGCATATACCTATTCGGAGCCTTATATTTGGTTCGAGACGATTATGGAGGTAGGCGAAAGGGTGAAAATGAAGGGTCTCAGGAACGTAATGGTTACAAACGGTTTTATGGAGCCGGCTCCTCTCAATGACCTTTTGAGAGTAATCGACGCGATGAATATCGATATAAAGTCGATTCGTCCCGATTTTTACAGACAGATGTGTAAAGGCGAACTTGAGCCGGTGCTCCGGACGTGCGAGAGAGCAAAAGAAAAATGCCATATAGAAATAACAAATCTTATTATCCCGGGCCGTAACGATTCGAGTGAAGAAATCAGGGAACTTACAGATTATATTGCATCAAATCTGGGAAAAGATACTCCTTTGCATTTTTCACGGTATTTTCCCCGTTACAAGGCAACCTACCCGGCAACGCCGGTTGCCACTCTTTTCAAAGCTTGGGAGATAGCAAGAGAAAAACTGGATTACGTTTATGTAGGAAATGTGGAAGCAGGCGATAAGGCGGATACATTCTGCCCATCGTGCGGAAAAAAGCTTATAAAAAGATGGGGCTACCAAATCGAATATTCCGATATAGCTCAGAAGAATAAAGAAAACGGCAGGATTGCGTGCGCATCATGCGGTTTCGAAACGAATATAATTGCAGGGGATGTAAGATGTTAGCTGGGGGTCAATATTTATTGAGTAAAACTTTGATGCATGTAAGGATATTATTCTTTAAAGTTAAAATCGACGCCGCTATGCAGTAAAATGCCGTCTTTCTCGCAAATAAGCCTGATAATGTAATTCTGCGTACGTTCTACGATTTTCGTAATGCTTTGCAACGGGTTTCTCCATACCAGCCCTACAAGCGCCTCTCTGCTCTTAACAAAAGAAAGTACTGCCGGGAAGTACTCAAGCGAGAGCAGTCCGGCAAGAAGGGTTTCTCTGTGTCGTCTGAAAAGCCGAGATAATAATATAAACAGTAACTCGTTGCAGCGGAGATGGTAAAGAATCACTCCGGCCTCGAGCCACGACCAGAGACGCAGAAGCTGAGCTGCGGTTGCAGCGGCGCCTTCGAAGGTGACAAAAGACAAAAAAACGATGCGTTTCCCGTACGAAAAGAAGATAATAATAAAACCTACAATAAGAAAAATCGGCCAGAAGCGCAGAGGATAAATAATAGTTGATACTTTTCTGTTGTTTACGAAAAAAGCGGTAAGCGTTACCGCGGCGGCAATAACGGCCAAGATATATATATTGTCAATGAGAGATAGTAAAACCACCCCCCAAAAAATTATAAATATCTCTGAAACCTGAAGCGGTTTTGCACTAAAGTTATTGTAAATAAAGATTCGTCTATTATGAAAGCCTTCATGATGTTTATCGGTAACAAGAATTCGCAACAACACCGGTGTTACGGCTCCGGCCGTTGTTCCGAAAACGAGCGATGCGATTCCCATCAAAGGCAGCTGATAGAAAACGGCGCCGTTTCTTGTCAGCATGAAATAAACTGCTGCAAGCTGTCCCATATTGTGCACAATTGCGCCCGTAATACCCAGACCCACGGTTCCAAGCAGATTCCGACGGCCAAGGATCAGCCATGCCGCACCCATTACCGTTACGGCCGGGATACCGCCGCTTAAGCTCAAAGCAAACGTAATAGGCGAGAATCCGAAATAGAAAGACGAAATCCATATTCTGATAAAAGTATATAGAATCGCATCGGCAAATCCGAACTCCATAATCCAGATCATCGTAATGACGTTTGCAAGTCCCGGTTTAAGCCACGGAAAAAGCGGAATCCTGGGGATGAAAAGTTCAAGAGCGTTGAGCGCTACTCCCATAAGCAGCCATACCGCCTTACGTACTGATTCCGACGCCATAGAAGGATTATCTGGCGATTGCATCCAATGAATCTTCCGTTTTTGAGGAGATTGTAACGAGAATATGATTTGGTGCGCATACAATACTGCTATTAGTTCTGCTTATGGGGCCGGTTTTAATGCATATTCCATGCGGGCAACCGGAACGGGTGACCGATACTGTACGGTCATTTATGGTTATTTCTACAGGGCTTATCGAACCTTCTATTGTAAAGGTACGGTTTTCTTCGATAGGATATGATGCTACTAGACGGTTTTCTTTGTAAACATCTACCTTCTCAGGGTTGAGTTTGTTTAGGGTAGGGAAAGTAAAAGTTGAAACCGCAATAACAATAAGCATTACAACTGCATCAGGCCAACGAAAAATCTTCGGTATGGCGGAAGTGTTACTATTATAAATGTCGTCGGGTAATGATGCCGGCATGGATTCAACCTCTCTTCCGCAGTCTTTACTTTAACTTGACGATCGCTTTTGCATAGAAACGGTTTTTTTCGCGTGCAAGACCTATGTATGCCACGGCCGACTCGAAATCCCATAATTTGCAGATAGAGAGTTTTCCCGGTACGATATCGAGCATGCCCACGCGGTAGATATGAGCGGGCGGCTGAGATGTGCTTTTTTCCATATAAGCGGCAAGGTAATCCATCATGGAACGCGCATACGAGTCTAAGGAATCGAGGCCGCATGTTCCGCTTTCGAGTTCGTAACACCAGTATCGGTTGTCTTTTGTAAAATGGAATGCGGCCTTGAACGACATCATTCCCAAAGGTACCGAACTGCATACAACCGGCATGCTTTCAGAGCCTTCGTCCGGCGAAAAATTGCTGCGTCGTGCAAGGATAATAACGCTGCGCCGGGAAAGACCGAACGGAATCGACGCCAGATCATAGGCGGCCCGTTTTACTCCCGCCAGTTCATGCAGAAGATATACCGAATCGCTGTACTGCTCAAGCAGCTTGCGTCGTTCATCCGAAAGATACCGGCCTGTTTCCTGCCTCTCCAGTTCTTTGCTTTTCATCCATTTTATGATCTCGCACGGCCTGGCGTCCGCCGCGGCTATTCCCGTTTCTCTTGTAAACTCCCGCACGATTTCCGGATAGAGAGCGCTTTCGATTATACTGTCTAATGAGCGTCTCCATTCGATAAGTTCCCGGATCGAAACGGCAGTCGAGTCGCCTGTGCATAGACGGTAATCGGAACGAATAGTATTTTCGATATCAGAAAAAAAGTGGCTTTCTGTGGTATCGGTTCCCGCACAGGGAGGTAAATAAGAAACGTATATTACAAAAAAGAATAGATACAGATAAGAATATCTTGCTTCTTTTAACATAATCCTTCCCCCGAAAAAATATTATTCTCCTATAAATCTTGCCGCCCAGCTTCTTACGTTCTTTCCGTTTAATATATGAAATCGCCTGAGTTTTTGCACAGTTTCCTGAGAAAAAGAGGACAAAGGTATCCAGATCAATCTTTTCCGGTGGAAGCGGGCGAGATTTTTAAGAAAAAGCGATGGTTGTTCGTAAGCAACATAGGCGACATTCGGCTGCATACTGAAAATAAGAGCGCCGAGGGTAAGACGTGCCGCAAGATTAGGCAGATTGTGGCCGGTCTCCATTTCGAAGACGCTCGGTATGGGACGCGGCGGGAAAAGCAGCGAAAGACCTCCGTATTGACAACGGGCAATACCCGGTCCTATGATTCTTTCGAAAGGGTCGGTGGCGTAAAAGGTAAGTGTAGATTCTTCGGGATGTTCCGCATACCAGACGGTCCGATAAGGGTATCTTTCGTCATGAGAAGAGTCGAAAACGATTATTACAGTATCCACTTTGCCGCGCGCCGGCGGTAATTCCCTTACGTAGATATCTCCGGTGTGCCAGAAACGCATGGTGTCGCGTATGTCGATGCCGTCTTTTACCGAGGTGGTGAATTTTTCGGTTCGGGCATGGTCTTCGACAAGCACTTTCAACGCTTTTTTCCGCACTGTTCCGTTGAACCGTTCGATTGTACGGTCTTCGGGAATATGCGAGCACATTCCGAAAGGGTTCCAGCGGTAACGGTACTTCTTTTTCTGCTCTTCCGACGGATCGGGTTTAAGAGAGACCGAACGCCAGAACAACTGGTGATCCCTGAAAAGATTTACGGCGTGTTCGGCGATACCCCAGACCGGTACGCGAATACGGTCGATTCCTATTCCGAGCATTTCCGACCGGTCGTCGAGAAAAAACCATGGATAATATTTTGCATTTTTCAGAATGTGAAGAGCGTACAAGTTCCCGCCTACGCCTTTTGCAGCCTCCACAATATCGAAGAGCGAGGGCAGAAGGCATGAAGACATTACCGAGAGGTTTCGCAGAAATGTCAGAGCCGCCTGTATACGAACAGGAGAGAGTAAAGGCGTATCGCTGTCTTTCCCGGAATAATCGTCGCGGGTTTCCCGGAAAAGGTCTTTAATGCATGCAACCGGATCGAATGGTTCTGCCAGAGGGTCGTAACGTTCGCGTTCGTATTTGGCTGTTACAAACGGAAGTTCTCCGAGAGCAAAGTAAAGGTGATCAGGATTGACCGGATAATCGATAACAGTATAAAGGGGTGGTTTCGGGAACGAATCGTCCGAAACGGCGTTTCTGTTGAAGTGACTGAATACATAGTGGATGCGGCGAAGATGGATAACGGCTAAAATGGAATTGAACTTTTGTTCCAGAATTTTAAGTTTATATGCAATATACCTTGCGTAAAGTTCGTCTGCGGGATCAGGTTCGACGGAAGCGACAACACGAAGACATATAGAACAATATTCATTGAATCCTATCTTTTGTATAGCATATTCATCGGGAAGCGGTGGTATTGGTTTTAAAGATTCGCAAACCGGATAACCTATACACCTAAAAGGTATATGATGCTGGAAGCTTTGTCTGATTGATTCTATTGCGGCGTCGCAGGGATCTATCGGCAGATAATAGAGGGGGCCTGTCGACTGACGCGCAACCAGCGCGTGTATTACCGGAAGAGCGTCGATTGCTGCCGGGAGGTAAGGTTCGAAAACCTCCGGCAGGTCGACTGCCACGCAGTCGAACCGTCTTTCAAAAAAACATTTGCGCGTGTACATAGCAAAAGCTGCTTTTCCGTGAAGCACCGGGATGACCGTAATTGAATTGTCAAGATGCAGCATGGCTTTCTATTCTTCGGCGGCATCTGGGTTTAGATCGTCGTCATCCTGGAAGAAGAAATCGCCGAGATTCATTGAGGGAAGCTTTTCGCCTGCCTGTTGTCTTTTAAGAGCCTGAGCCTCGAGGTCGAGGGCCTCTTCGCCCAGGATCTGGCAGATGGCTTCGTTGAAAAGGCGGGACGTTTCGGCCGAGGGATCGGAAGATTTGCATTTAAGAGTATACCTGACGGCATTAATACCGTCACGAATGGAGTACGGCAGATCAAGACCGTGGGCACGCTGAAGGAAATCAACGCAAAGGTCAAGGGTTTGTTCGTCGGAAAACGGCAGGCTATATTGCAGTATGCGGAGCTCGTCTTCGCGGGAGGGAAAAGGAATACGAATCGCGGGCTGAAGTCTCGACATAATATAATCGGGGATTTCGAATGTCGAGGAGTCTTCGTTCATGGTAACGGCCGCTCTGAACTGTTCGTGAGCTTTGACTGTAATACCGGCTATGATAGATTCGACCATACGGCGGTTGTCGAAGAGGGAAGCAAGTGACGCCCAGGATTTTTCGGACATTCTGTTCCCTTCGTCTATAACGGCAACGCCGCCCGTAATTACGGCCGAAAGTAAAGGACTGGCATGATAGGAGATCCTGCCTCTCTCGGACAGAACAGGGGTGATGAGCAGATCTTCAGGCCGGGTGTCTGCGGTGCATTGCATAATGTAAACATCCTGCCCTCTTTTTCGGGCGGCGGCTATGCCGAGTGTGGTTTTACCGATTCCCGGAAACCCTATAATACGGGGTGTAAGCGGCAGATCGTCCGACGAAACTACATGCCAGCAGGCAAGTATCTGCCTCATAGCTTCCGGTTGGCCAATCCATTGATACTCTCCTTCCAATGGATGGGAAAGAACTATTTCTACATTTTCGATATTTACGGTTTTCACTGCCCGATAACTCTGCTTTTTATGAAGGAAAAAATTTTAAAACGTCTCTAAATTACAGACATCAATAATAAAAGCTTTAACCGCGCCTGATTAATATAAAATTCCGGTCTTTTATTTACTATCTAAAATATATATCACGGTAAGATTATTCTTCTTTAAACAGATCCGGATCGTCTCTGTCCTCCCAAAGCCGTTTGGCTTTATCGCTCCACCGGTCGATGAATATTGTGGAGAGTTTCGGGTTTTCGCGCATTTCAATTTTTCGTTCGGCAAGGAGATTTCCGAAAACGCCTATATAGGAGCCTGCTTTTTTATTATCGCCAAGTTTCATGCTGAGGGCAACAATAAGATATATAACCTGCATCTCTATTTCTTCGGAGGGGCAGTTGGATGTTCTGAACGCCTCTTCGAAAAAACGGAGGGCTTCAGAAAGGGAGTCTTTGTTGTCGATGCCTGAATCCTTTTTTAATTTTGCTATCCGTAAGTAATAAGAACCTATTTTATAGAAAGAGTTGGGTTGTTCATACCATGCTTCAACCTTTGCCCGAAGAACGGAAAGTCTGTATGAGTCGATTGCAGCATCAATTGAACGGTTGCGGTTGAAATATGTCGTAGTATCGCATCCCGGTTTCATAATCGCTTTACGTTCGCCAACCTTTTCCTGAAGCGTAAGAATAATGTTGGTATTGAGTTGCGTTTTGCCGTCGCCGCGTCCGCCGACACCCTGATAGATGAAATCTTTTTTGTCCGGAGAAGCAAAAAGACATCGTGGACATACGGTTACCGCCAGAAGGGTATAATCTATTGTAAAGTATGGAGCTATTCCCGAAAAGACCGGAACCAGAAATTTGTTTACGGTTATCTGCTGGCTTTTTGCGCGAAGCTCATAACGGGAGATATCGTCTTTGTTACAGACCGGACATTTTAATTTTATTTCGTACACCGGATCGTTTCCCGGGCCTATGTTTGTGTTTTTTGCACTGAGTCTATTGTTTTTCAACTCTTTTATTTCTTTGATTTTTTTTATATCAATTGAAGGGCCGAATTGCCTGATATAATCATTTACCAGGTTCTGATCGTCAAGTAGAACCATCAGCCGTCTCTTTACTTCGGCTACATCGATCGTCATAACTTTGTCCTTTGCAGGAAAAAAAACGATTAAGTTTTAATGTTGTTTTTTTTTAGAGTATGCCATTACGAAAGCTGAAAATCAATAATCAAAAAAGGAAAAAAACGATTTAATGCATCGGCATCTGCCTAGACATTATAAAATTAAATGGCAAAGATTAAATGTGAAAAAAATAACATATTAAGATATTTTTATTAAATATTTGTTGACTTTCATGATAGATTGTTGTATATTAATTGTGAAAGAAATAACATAAGATAGTCCATATAAAAAAATATGAATAAAATCCCGGATCCTGTAATTTATAGGTTGAGTTATCTGTTCGAACTACTCAACATGTTGGAAAAAAAAGGTGTTGTGAATATCTCTTCTGCAGAGGTCGGTAGTTTCGTCGGCCTTTCGTCCCATACCATAAGAAAAGATATCAATTATCTTGGTATTGCCGGTGGTCGTGGGAAGAAATACTCAATTGCGGAACTAAAAAAACTTCTGACAGATCATCTGGGCTTTGGAGAGCCTAAAAATTGTTGTATAGTCGGACTTGGAAGGGTAGGAGAGTCTATTCTGGATCATATGCTAAAAATCAAGCATGAAGGATTAAAGATCGTTGCAGGTTTCGACTCGAATATAAACCGATTGGAGACAATAAAAACCACAATCGACCTTTTTCCGGCATACAGAATAGAAGAGATTATTAGCCGGATGAATATTGAATTGGCACTTATAACGGTTCCACCCCAGAATGCCCAGGAAGCTGCGGATCGCTGCTGCGATGGAGGAGTGAAGGGAATTCTTAACCTTACATCGGCGGTAATCAGACCAAAATGTAACGATTGTTTCGTAAGATCGGTTGATTTTTTTTCTGAGCTAAGAATACTTACGGCGTTGATTTTTACAAATAATAAAAACAGTCCACAAACGATTCAAAAAGGAGAGAAAGAGTATGGCGCGTGTTTATAATTTCTCTGCAGGGCCGTCCATGCTACCGGAACCCGTGCTCCGGAAAGCTGCCGAAGAGATGCTGGATTATCACGGGAGCGGACAATCGGTAATGGAAATGAGTCATAGGTCGAAAGTGTTCGACGATATACTTGTCGAAGCCGAAGCACTGTTGCGTAAAATAATGAATATCCCCGAAAACTATTATGTTCTCTTCCTGCAGGGAGGGGCGTCGAGTCAGTTCGCAATGGTGCCGCTCAATCTTATGACGACAAAGAAAAAATGCGATATCGTAAATACCGGTACATGGTCGAAAAAGGCAATATCCGAGGCCAAACGTTACGGTACTGTAAGGGTGGTAGCTTCTTCGGAAGACAGGAAGTTTAACTACATTCCCGATCTTTCTAATGTAAAATTCGACCCCGAGGCTGCCTATGTGCATATAACTTTGAACAATACTATAGAAGGAACCCGATATCGTACATTGCCCGACACCGGAAACATCCCACTTGTTACCGATGCTTCCTCCAATATACTTTCGGAAGTAATCGATGTAAGCAGGTTTGGCGTGATTTATGCCGGAGCCCAGAAGAATATTGCGCCTGCAGGGCTTACCATTGTGATTATAAGAAAAGATCTTGTAGGCGAACCGCAGGAAATCACTCCTACTATGTTCAGGTACAAGACCCATGCTGAAGAAAGATCGCTTTACAATACCCCTCCATGTTATTGCATCTATATTGCAAAACTTGTGTTCGAATGGCTTCTCAATATGGGCGGACTGCCAGTTATGCAAAAAATCAACGAGGAAAAAGCAAACCTTCTTTACAGCTTTCTCGATGAATCAAAACTTTTCAAACCCACAGTTGAGGAACCGCACCGATCACTTATGAATGTTCCTTTTGTACTTCCTACCGAAGAGCTTAATGCTGAATTTATCAAGAAGGCTTCGGCAGCAGGACTGGTAAACCTGAAAGGGCATCGTTCTGTGGGAGGTATGAGAGCAAGCATTTACAATGCAATGCCTGTAGAAGGCGTTAAGAAACTTGTAGAGTTTATGAAACAATTCGAAACCGAACATAAATGAAGGGAGTTTGAATATGTACAAAATACAGACGCTTAATAAAATTTCTCCTGTCGGACTCGAGATAATACTTCATGCGGGTTACGAGGTCGCCTCAGAAATTCTCAATCCCGATGCGATTCTTGTAAGAAGCGTCGATATGCTTAAAATGGAGATACCATCAACAGTAAAAGCAATAGCAAGGGCTGGCGCAGGCGTAAACAACATACCAGTTGATGTGTGTTCAAACCGTGGTATCGTGGTGTTCAATACCCCCGGAGCAAATGCAAACGGAGTAAAGGAACTTACCCTGGCAGGTATGCTTATTGCCTCCCGTAAACTTATCCCCGCCATAATGTGGGCAAAGACGCTTATCGGCAAAGGCGACGAAGTGCCTAAACTGGTCGAGAAAGGAAAATCGAATTTTGTAGGCCCCGAAATTAAAGGTAAACGGCTCGGTATAATAGGGCTTGGCGCAATAGGAGTAATGGTGGCCAATGATGCAGTGGCGCTGGGCATGCGTGTTATAGGCTACGACCCGTATATCTCGGTTGAGGCGGCATGGGGGTTGTCGAGGGAAGTTAAACGCGCCCGCAGCCTCGAAAATCTTCTTTCCGAATCGGATTATATAACTTTACATCTGCCGCTCAACGACCAGACTAAAGGCATGCTTAACCGTGAAAGGTTTTCTCTTATGAAGAAAGGGGTCTACCTGCTCAACTTCTCTCGCGGCGGACTGGTGCGGAACGAAGATTTACTCGCAGCGTTAGCCGAAGGTAAAGTAGCCTGTTATGTAACCGATTTCCCCGACGAAGAACTTCTTAAAAACGACCGCGTTATAGCAATTCCTCACCTCGGCGCCTCAACACCGGAAGCCGAAGACAACTGTGCCGTTATGGCCGTAAATCAGCTCCGGGATTTTCTCGAACACGGAAACATCAAGAATTCGGTCAATTTTCCCGATTGCGATCTAGGCCCCGTAAACAAAAACCGCATTATCATAGCCAACCGGAATATTCCCAATATGGTTGGCCAGATAACAACGCTCCTGGCTGCGGAAAAGATCAATATCGCAGATATGCTTAACAAACACAAAGGCGATTTTGCGTATAACATCATCGACGTCGACAGCGATGTAGATGAAAACCTTCTTCAGAAAATCTCGAAGATCGAGGGGGTAATTATGGTAAGAAAGATATTACCGACGGAAGATAAATAGCACCCGTCTGGTAAGTCTACCATCCGCTATTTTAAATAAATTCAGACTCAAGGTCGGGTGGAGATGAAATGGGAAGGGGGGTAACTAAAGTTACGCCCCCCTTCCTTAATAAAATAATCCCTTATCTTTCTCCATTCTGTCGGTGCTTCAAATACTTTTCCCGCAGTCTGATGTTTAAACCATGTAATCTGTCTTTTTGCATACCGACGACTGTTGCGTTTTATCAATTCGACGGCCTTTTCGAACGAAATTTTTCCTTCCTCTACTTCGAACAGCTCCTTATAGCCTACACTCTGCATGCCCGGACTTTTTATATCATAACCCGCAGCGCGCAGACGTAAAAACTCCTCCCATAGCCCGCGTTCCGCCATCCCGTCAACGCGACTGTTTATCCTTTTGTAAAGTTCACTACGTTCAGGCATAAGAATTGCAGTAATAAACCGAAAATCTTCAGGGGGTTTTGATGAAGCGACAGCCGCCGAGAAAGGTTTACCGGTAATATGGAAGACTTCAAGAGCTCTTACGATACGGTGAAGATTATTAGGATGGATATTACGGGCCGAAACGGGATCTATAGTCTCAAGCTCCCGATACAGAGCCGCGGCTCCTTCTGCCGTTGCACGCTCCATAAGTTTTTTACGTATTTTCGCGTCGCAAGCATTTATTTCCGCCAATCCTTCGCTTAATGCTTTAAAATAAAAACCGGTTCCTCCGCATATAAGCGCCTTTTTTCCTCCGGCCGCAAGCTCTCTTATTATATTTGCCGCATCCGACGCAAACCTAAATGCCGAATATTCTTCCGACGGGTCAAGAATGTCGATCAACCAGTGTCGTACACAAGAGAGTTCTTTAAGGTTGGGTTTGGCGGTTCCGATATCCATACCGCGATATATCTGACGAGAATCGCATGAGATGATCTCCCATCCCATATTTTCGGCAATCCGCAAAGCACAATCACTCTTTCCAGCGCCGGTGGGACCTAAAATTACCGCTACCGGAAAAGGTGATCTATAACCGCTTGCAGTAAGGGGGAGGCGTTGGGTATTTTTTTCAACTATATTCATAATTTATAAATAATTTTTTACTTCAGTTCCGATAGCATATAAAGGTTAAAAATGACTCTAAAAACCACCGCAGTTATTTTTATAACAGCGCTGGTTATACTGGCGGCTCTCCTGTTCTTCAGGTCGGGATATCATAAAAAAGCTTATAATTTAATCAAGCATCGTATTACTTCTCCATTTCAAAATAAATCAAAGAAAGAGGAAATTACTCCTAAAACCGACCTTAAAATTGAAAAATACCTGCTTGACCGGTTCGGGCAATTGGAGATACCGCGTAGTGAGGTGTCGATAATTCATGCGCTCGAAGACTCAACCATTAAAATATGTACTGCCGTACCCCGAGGAAAACCTATCGAATGGATTATATGGTTTATATGTTCCGACATAGAGGCAACCGGTTATCGTGTCGATGACTGTTTTTGTAAAGAAGAACCGATTCTGTGCACAATCCGCATGGAAAGCACCCGCAAAAACTACCCTAAAATAAAAATCGAGATCAGACAGGCAAAACACTTTTTTTCAACAGCCGCTAAAATGGCTGTCGTTATATCGGATTTCGGCTCTTCTGCAAATGCAGCTTCAGCCGATTATCTCTCGTTTCCAGAACCTCTTACTTTTTCGATACTAAGCAACACCAAAATGTCCGGCCTTACGGCGCAGATAGCAAAAGAGTACCGCAAGGAAATAGTTATTCTTTTCCCCATGGAACCTCTCTCTCCCAAATACAGACAATATTCGAAAGATGCGCTTTTCATTCATTATCCTGCTGAGAAGATACGTACAATACTAAACAGCGCCATTGAGTCGATACCGTATTTTGCAGGTTTTTCCAATCTCTGCGGCAACTTGGTCGTCAATGATTCGAGGGTAATGGAAATTATCTTGACGGAGTTAAAGAAAAAAGAAGGGTATTTTCTTTTAAATCCCATACTTCACCACGAATCTGTTGCAGCATCCCTTTTAAGAGAAATGAATGTTCCTTTTCGCACAGTCGAGATTTCTCTCGACAGTACGGCTTCGTCCGACAGTTCGGCTGTTGATTCACTCTGTCACGCGGCAATGATAGCACTCAAAACCGGTTCAGTAGTTTTTCAGGCAAGAGCAACGCCGTTTTTTCTGAATATTCTTAAACAGCAGCTTGCATTTCTGAACCGAAACGGCATACGGCTTGTATATTTGTCGGAAATAATGCCAAAGAGGGAACAAGGCAGAATAAGGTAATCACTTGATTGTAGGCGGCTACATATTTTAAATTGTAAATTGTAAATCTTCTCTGACAAGGAGTACGAATGGTTACACTTGGAGTGAATATCGATCATATCGCAACTTTGCGTCAGGTGAGGGGCGGACACGACCCTGACCCTTTACAGGCAGCAGTGCTTGCGGAACTGGGCGGCGCAGGGGGGATCACCGCGCATCTTCGTGAAGATCGTCGTCATATTCAGGATCGTGACGTCTATCTCTTGAAACAGATAGTTTCCACGCACCTTAATATGGAAATGGCGCCTACTGCGGAAATGGTCAAAATAGCCGTAGACGTATTGCCTTATATGGCTACTCTTGTACCGGAAAAGAGGGAAGAACTGACCACCGAAGGCGGCCTGCAGGTTCGGGAAAGGGAAAAAGAGCTTGCAAAAGCGGTGAAGACCCTGCGCGAACATAAGATTCTCGTAAGCCTGTTTATTAATCCTGAGATAAACGACGTCAAAGCCGCAAAACGAATCGGCGCCACTCATGTTGAACTTCATACCGGTTATTATGCAAATGCATCTACGCCGGCGTCCGTGGCCGATGAACTTGGAAGGCTTAAGGACGCCTCTCTTGCGGCAGTAAAGCTCGGCCTGAACCTCAATGCCGGCCACGGTCTCAATTATCATAACGTAGTTCCTGTTGCACGAATCGAAGGAATGCAGGAACTCAATATCGGCCATGCTATTGTAGCAAGAGCCGCGCTCATAGGTATGGAAGCCGCAGTAAGGGATATGGTTGCATTATTGAAGGGGAATTAGTAAAATAAAAAGAAACGGTGCCGAAAGGAACAAAAAATTCGTAAGAAAGCTGTGGAGACGAAAATATGACGCGAATCCGAGTCAATCCGGAACTCCTGCGTTGGGCATGTGAACGCTCGATCTTCCGGAAAAAGGATTTTTTTTCAGAGGCAACGTGGACCTTTTTCATACTGATAATGCTCTGCATATCCATCGCGCTGAAGTAAACTATGCCGGATGTCATAAAATATAGCGTATAAACGCGATATTCCACATGCACCATTGCAAGCCGCCGTCGATGCTTACCATCATTTATTTTTCTAAGTTATCAATCAGATTGAAATTAAATTGGATAAAACCAACGGTAATTCATCTTTATACCATTTCGGCGACATAGATATCGATTCTCCACTGAAAAAACGTGCTCTTTTTTTCAGTCTGTGGGATGGTATTTTTGCCAATATAATGATCGGGCTTGTCGAAACCTTTTACGTCGCCGCAGCCCTGTTTTTAGAATCGTCGCCGCTTGCAATATCGATACTAGGAAGTCTGCCGTTGCTACTTAGTTCCTTCGGCCAGCTTCTAATCCCCAACCTGGTCGATTCTTCAGCCGGGCGGAAAAAATATGTTCTGCAGGGAACAACGCTGCAATCGTTTTTTCTGTTTCTTCTGGCGTTCAACGGATATCTTCCTCAGAGCATCCGGGTATGGACTTATGTTGTGCTTTTTACCCTTTACGGTTTCTGCGGTAATGTTGTGGCCGGATTCTGGATTGCCTGGATGGGAGATCTTGTTCCGTCTCCTGTCAGGGGACGCCATTTTGCCTGGCGCAACCGTATCTTTTCAACTATACAACTGTTTTGTGCTATAGGCGCCGGAGTCGTTTCGCGACGGTACACTACCGAGACAGCCCATTGGCTTATCTTTATGCTTATTTTCCTGACAGCCGGTTTTTCGAGGATGATTTCTTCAATATTCCTATCCAGACAGTATGAACCTCCTGTTATTGTGAATAATAGAGATAAAAAAATTTTATCCATATTCAATCAGACAAAACCTTTTTTATTCTATTGTATAGGAGCGGCACTTGTGCAGGGAACTACGGTTATTGCCGGCCCGTTCTTTAATGTCTGGTATATTCGAGATCTGCATTTTAATTTCTTTACTCTATCGGTAGCGAGTGCCGCGACGATTCTCGGCTCCATAATTGCGGTTCCCTTCTGGGGTAAAATAGCCGACGCCCTCACTAACAGAACCGTAATATTAATAACCGTATTTCTTATTGCAATTATTCCTTTACCGTATATAGCTTCAGATAAGCCGTGGCAGATATGGCTGCTTAATTTTTATACCGGTTGTTGCTGGAGCGGTTACAATCTGAGCAATTTCAACTACCTGCTTGCCGCAGCCGGGAAAGAAAAAACCGAGCAGAATATATCATTTGCAGTTGCCGTCGGGGGTATATTCATTTTTATATTCAGTATTATAGGAGGCTACCTTTCGACAAGACTTCCATGCATTTTTCGCTATCAACTTCATTCCCTTTTTCTTTTGTCATCAATATTAAGATTTATAGTATACTTTGTTTTCATTATTCGTTATCCCAGAATCGAAACCACAAAGAAAATTGCAAGCGGTTTTTATGCTGAAAATATAGCTGAAAATATAAGTTAGAATAGTTGCTTTTTTTGAAACATATTCCGCATGTTCGGAAGCTAATAATTTTTATAGTAACGAATTGCCTTCATAAATAATTGATTTTATATAAAGTTCATCACTAGAAGCGCGGAAATTGGTCTAACCTGAAATCGTAGAAAGTAGGTCGAAGGATGAGAAAATAATAAAATAAACACCCCTCTTTACCCACCGTTACAGCGCTAAAACTTAAAATTACCCCCAGCAAGAATCGAACTTGCGACACCAGGTTTAGGAAACCTGTGCTCTATCCTACTGAGCTATGGGGGCATTTTTTATAAAATACCATTTTCTGATATTCATTTCAAATTGTTGCTTTACCGGCTGCTATGACCCATGAAAGCACAATATCCGCCATTTTTGCTGCGGCGACTATTACCCGCGGGCAGTAGGGTTTGAGAGTTTCGGTTACGGCAGAGGCGAAATCGCCCACGACATAGGCCGTGTCATTTACTTTTCGTATGACTATTCCGTCGCTTCCACCGAAGCCGGCAATGCCGCTTACGCCCACAAGCAGTCTGCCGGTATTAAGGTATTCGTCGAAAAGCATTGCCTTTGACGCCGGGTCGTCGAAGGCTTCGATAACGACATTGCATTGGTCAAATATTCCATGGATATTATCCGCATGTAAACGTACCGGATGCGTGGTTATGTCGGCTTCCGGGTTTACGGCCGTGCATATTTCCCTGATACAATCCACCTTTTTCCGCCCGATATGTTGCATGGTATATGCCTGGCGGTTGAGGTTTGTCGGAGAAACCGTGTCGAAATCAGCGATTACCAACTTGGTAAATCCGCTTCTCACGAGCATAAGCGCGCAATTGGAGCCGATTCCTCCCGCGCCTGCAATACCGATAACAGTTTTACGGATACTTGATAATTGCCGGTCCGAAAAATAGTATGATAAAATATCGGGAAAAGACAAACCTGAATTCATGACAACCTCACTAATAA